>Ga0256830_1001241_pt1 | contig 18314 bp, 19 predicted proteins | sample 128326metaG_FD_190537 | JGI IMG/M metagenome (GOLD analysis project Ga0256830, IMG submission 190537) | Hydrothermal vent microbial communities from Lau Basin, Pacific Ocean - 128-326 | ecosystem: Environmental > Aquatic > Marine > Hydrothermal vents | place: Pacific Ocean: Lau Basin | collected... | reverse complement strand
AAATGAATGCATTCGGGGTGTAGCGCAGCCAGGTTAGCGCGTCCCGATTGGTTCGGGAAGGTCGGGAGTTCCCCCGATAGAATCGGGGCCACCCCGACAGAGATTAATGGCACTTACAAACCGAATCGGGTAAGGCAAGGATTTTTCTCATGACAATCCGGTCATCGTTGTCGGTAATTACTGGATCTTTTACAAATAAATGAATACATTCGGGGTGTAGCGCAGCCAGGTTAGCGCGCTTCGTTCGGGACGAAGAGGTCGGGAGTTCGAATCTCCCCACCCCGACATATCTTAAATTTTTCTTTTGAATTTAGAAAGTCGGGAGTTCCCCCGAAAAATTCGGGGCCACTCCGACATGGACTTTCCTTTGGTAAACCGGTCGATATCGTCATGGCGAAACGACATACGACGAATTAGTCCCCGGGAATACTCAAACAGAATATATTCCCTCTTGGTTTATTGGGTTCCACCCAGGCCTCTCCCCCATGGACATCGGCAATACGCTTTACAATCGACAAACCCAACCCGCGTCCAATCTGCGAGTTCTTTTCCAATCGTAATTGACGATCAAATAAATTCGACCGATTTTTTTCCGGAATCGTATACCCGAAATCCATAACCCTCAAAATAATATCCCCTCCCCGGTTCGAGGCATCAATTACAATTCGTTTCCCGTGGGAGGCATATTCAATGGCGTTACTAATGTAATTCACAAAAACATGCTCGATAATCGGATTGGCAAAAATCCGCATCCTTGGAGGTATGTTTATCTCAATGTCCATTGCCTCATTTTGCAGTTGTTCATCGAAGTCTTCCAGTACATCATTAATTATTGTATATAAATCCAGTTTTTCTTTATTAACCGTGTCGTTCACGAAAATATTCGCTAAAGCGGAAACATCATGGGTGACCTTGATTAAGCGGTCACTGCTTTTCTTGATAACCTTAAAAGTCTTCTCATTCCCCTGCCCTTTAAGAATCATATCAGCCATCATTCCGATGATATTGGCAGGATTTTTAATATCATGGCAAATTACGTCCAATAATAAATCTTTAATATAATTTGACTTTGCCAGTTGCTCCGATAATAAACGCTGTTTTAGTTCCCGTTTCTGCAAATGTTTTTCCTCTTTTTTACGTTCCGTAACATCACGAATAATTTCCAATACACAGCGTTTGTCCTGAAATGTAATCGGTACGGAAGTGACCTCAGCATCCATTTCCGACCCGTTGGGCAAGACATACCGTTCCTCATACTTCGGCATAACCGCCCCTTCATCCAAAATCTGTCGTACCCGTTCCGTTACGATTCCCTTGTAGTCAGGATGAATGAAATCTATTATCGGTTTACCGATAATATCTTCAGGTTTTTCCAAATGCGTCATTTTAACAGCGGCCGGGTTGGCAAATAAAAAATATCGTCCATCATGAACGATAATTGCGTCACCTAAATTATTAACCAATTCACGGTAACGCTTTTCGCTGTCCGAAAATGCTTTTTCCGTTTGATAAAAACGGGCTTCATTTTTTTCCAGTTCTTTGACTCGTAAGCGCAGCTCCTTTAGCTCTTGCTTGAGTTGTTTAACAAGGTCTGCATTTGATTGTGAAGGAGATGTATTCATGGTGGTTTGTTTTATTCGAGGTGAATGAACTCAGGAGCAATTGCAAAGGTCGCGTTTCCGCGAATTTGCGAATTGGTTGATCCGATCTAACTAACGACATAGCAATAATCAACGCATCCTCCTTGAGATAAACCGTACTGAAAAATAATATGTACTTACCATCGCATCAAATAATAAAATAGGCGATTACAACAAATAACGGTCTGAACAGTTTAATGTAAATAAAATATGCTATTATTTTCAGAGGAGGTACTTGATGACGATAAATCCGCCGATAAGAAGCACCGTAAATAATAGAGCCAGCCAATTGAAATATTTATCAATAAACCCTCGTATCGGATCACCAAACTTCCATATTAACCCGGCCACCAGGAAAAAACGGGCCGAACGGCTGATAAAGGCCGCTATAACGAACCAGAATAGATTGATATCGAAAGCGCCGGCACTGATGGTGAAAACTTTGAAAGGGATGGGGGTAAAACCGGCGGTAAAAATAACCCAGAAATTCCATTCGTCATAAAGCATCTGGATGCGATGAAACAAGGCAACCGTAAACCCCGGGACATTGGTAAAAAAGAAAATCGCCAAATTCGAAAACTGAGAGCTGTCATTCCACCAGGCAAAATAGCCGATGGAATATCCAAATAAGGCCCCTAAGATGGACGCAATGGCACAATTAGCGGCAAAGACAAAAGCCCGTTTCCTGGCCCCTAAAACAAGAGCGATTAATAACACGTCCGGGGGGATTGGGAAAAAAGACGCCTCGGCAAAAGAAAGAAGGAATAACGCAATCGGACCATATGGAGTTTGTGCCCAATGCAAAACCCAGTCATATAATGACCTGATCCACTTCATGTCCAGAGAAAACTCCGGAACCACAAATAAATGAATTTTAAGGTGTCACGCAAAGGGTGCATACCCGAAGGTTCCCTGTTGTAAATGGTTGGTATTTCAATATGGGTTATCCGGTAACCCAGCAAACATCCGCGGATTAATATTTCGCTTTCCAACTGGAACCCCCGTTCCCATAGCGGGAAGTCGTCCCTTACTTGAGCCGGAAAACTTCGATAACCGCATTGCGAATCCTTAATCACATGATTCGATCGGATAGTCAATAATAAACTGGTGAGGAAATTAGAGATTTGGCGGTGAATTGGCATTCCTTTTCTGTTTTTTCTGTAACCAAGTCGAATTTCGTGGCGACTGCACGTCGTAAATTCGGGTATTAATTCCGGCTGATGTTGCAAATCAATATCCAGCGTGACAATGGTTGTTTTTCCCCGCGATAACGCGTGGTCAATCCCCGTCAACAGGGCTTTCCCCTTCCCGTAATTCCGGTCGTGCGAAATGACGGTATAACCCTTCCCTGCCGACGATAATAATTCCATTGTGCGGTCGGTACTGCCGTCGTTGATAAATACAAGATCGGGAAAATATTCTGCCGGAAAGTGCTGTAAAAACGGCTCGACATATGATTCACCGTTATAAACGGGGACAATAATAGTGAAAATTGATTCAACCACAAATAATCGGTTTGTAAATTAGCGGCAAATTTAATACAAAATTAATACAGAGAAATAAAACCATAAGTTCACTTTCATTCCAAATCACTAATCTGTGCAGGGGTTTTGCTATTCAATGGCTTTTCTGATTATTAAACTGGACACACTTGTCCTGTTTTACGTAAATTACGCCACGTTAATATTGGTCACGACTAAGAATACAATAATGGTGATGAATTACGCTGACAGAAAACACCCCTGTTTATTCCCCCTGCCTTAAAATTATATTCACGGATAAAGTTCACAATGGAGAAATTCAATTTATCTACAAGTCGTCTGAACGCCCTGATTAAACACCTGATGACCAGGGGAATTGTTTACGCGCCACACAAAAACGGTGAAGTTTCCTTCAGCTTCGACGAAGTGCGTGATCCGGGGAAAGTTATCCTGAATTATAACCGGACCCTGCAATCCATCAAGAAGTACTTTTTGCCTCCCCGTGAACAATTGTTGTCCTTTTCGCTTAAGTCCGGTTCCTTAAGCAAGGTCGAACCGGAAAATCCGCTACGGATATTCTTAGGTGTCCACAGTTATGATATGCAGGCCGTATTGCGATTGGATTACAATTTCAGCCAGGGGAATCCGGAACTAAATTACCTAAAACGTCGTCAAAACTCCCTGTTTATCGGTGTATCGTTTGAACCCGATACATACCATTTCAGTCGATCGGTTGGAATTATGGTCGAGGAGTTTGACGGCTTTGACCTGTTTCTTGACAAACATTCCTCCGGTTATACGTTATACGTGGTTACGCAGGCCGGAGAAGAATTGCTCTCCGGCTTTGATCATCTGGAAGAAGCGCCCGATCGCCCGGCCACTCACCGGGAATTCCGGAATAAGATCAAATATAATTTTAATCGACTTTCCGAAGTTTTTGATCATGCCTGGGATTCATCGGTATGGGAAGAAATCGCTCAGCGATGTGTTGGCTGTGGAACCTGCAATTTGGTATGCCCCACTTGCTATTGTTTCGATGTGGAGGATGACGTCAATCTTTCTTTGGCTGACGGCAGTCGTTACCGGTCCTGGGATGGTTGCATGTTGAATAGTTTTGCCAAAGTCGCCGGCGGAGAAAATTTCCGTGCCGATTTAAGCGATCGTCAACGGCACCGCGTTTATCGCAAATTCAAATACATTACCGATGTGACCGGTGAGCCCTGGTGTGTCGGTTGCGGCCGTTGTACGGCCTACTGTACCGCCGGTATCAGCATCGTGGAGACTGTCAACCGTCTCTGCGAAGAATACGAACAGACCGTCTTAAGGAAACCCTTAGCGAAGCAGGACTGGGTATTATGAGCAATCATATCCGTACCGGAATCGAAGAACCCGACCGGAAAATGTTGGAATTATACTATCCCGAAATCGCCGAGATTACTCGGACCAAACAAATCACCGAACTGGAAAAATGGTTTGAGATCGCCCTCCCCGGTAATCGCGACCTCAATCACCAGCCGGGACAATTTGTTCAAGTGTCTCTTTTCGGATTTGGCGAGGCCCCGATTTCGGTGACATCTTCCCCGACCAAACGCGGCGTTTTCGAATTATGTGTGCGAAAAGTCGGCACATTAACGACGGCCATGCACAAACTGAAACCCGGCGACAGGATCGGAATACGGGGGCCATTTGGTCATGGGTTTGATTTGCAAAAAATGGAGGGGAAAGATATTTTGATTATCGGGGGCGGCATTGGGATCGTGCCTCTGCGATCGTTAATCAATACCGTTATCGACCGAAGAAGCGATTTCGGTCGTTTTATTATTCTCTACGGCGCGAAGACACCCGGAGAATTACTGTTCAAAGACGAACTAAAATCATGGCGGGAAGATCCCACAATCGAGTATCATGTGACCGTGGATCAGGGCACACCTGATTGGGACGGCAATGTGGGCGTTATTACGACTCTCATTCCCCGGCTGGACCTGAACCTGGGGAATACAATCGCTGCCGTTGTCGGTCCGCCCATTATGTACAAATTCGTATTAATGGCCCTAAAATCGAAACGTCTTCCCGATGAAAATATTTATCTATCGCTTGAGCGACGCATGAAATGCGGTGTCGGCAAATGCGGTCATTGCCAAATCAATCATTCCTACGTCTGTCAGGACGGTCCCGTCTACCATTATCCCGTTATCAAACAGTTGCCGGAGGCGATCCAATGAAATCCGATCAGATTAAACCAAACAAACCCAAAATCGCCTTTTTTGATTTCACCAGTTGCGAGGGATGCCAATTAAACAAACTCAATCTGGAGAATGAACTCCCGGACATTCTACGACATGTTGAACTGGTCGAATTCCGGGAAGCAATGGACGACAAAGCCGACTATTACGACATAGCTTTTATTGAGGGATCATTGTCAACGCCGTCGTGTATCAATCGAATTCATGACATTCGTCGCCGGTCGAATATTTTAGTCGCTTTAGGCGCCTGTGCAACGATTGGCGGGATCAATTCAATGAAGAATTTACAGCCCATCGAGACCGTTCGCGAAACTGTGTATGGTGAAGAAAAATATCGTTTCCCCACCCTCCCCGCCATTCCGGTTTCGGCCGTAGTGAAAGTGGATTACGAAATCCGGGGTTGCCCCATGAGCATTCCTGAATTCCTGCGGGTTTTAAAAGCACTGCTAATGGGCAAGGCGCCGAATTTACCCGACTCCGCCGTGTGTGTGGAATGTAAACTGCGGGAAAACGAATGCTTGTATGATCGGGGAATTGTCTGTCTTGGTCCGGTTACCGTCGGCGGGTGCGAAGCGATTTGTCCCTCTTTCGGACAATTTTGCACCGGCTGCCGGGGACTTGTTCCGAATCCCAATAAAGATGCTATGTTAGACATTCTTACACAACACGGATTGTCTTTGGAAGACGCCCAAAAACGATTTTTGTTATTCAACAGTTATAACATCGAAAGTAAATCGATAACGTAATCCGGAAACGCGACGAATGCTTTCATTAATCCGGATCAAACAAGGTCAACGATATCAACAATGAGCCGAACATTAGATCTGAACATTAAACACCTGACCAGAGTTGAGGGACATGGTAATATCGTCGTAAACATAAAAGACGGCCGGTTAGAGCGGTGTGAACTGGAGATTGTGGAGGCTCCCCGTTTTTTCGAGGCCATGCTTAAAGGTCGCAGTTTTCATGAAACCGCCATCATCACTTCCCGGATCTGCGGAATTTGCTCCCTTGGTCATCAAATTGCCTCTCTGAAAGCAACGGAAGAAGCCTTAGGGCTTGAAGTTTCCGAGCAAACCGTCCTGCTCAGGAAATTATTGATCGACGGCGCTACCCTCCAGTCTAATATTCTCCATATATATTTTCTGGCCGCCCCCGATTTCTTTGGAACAACCGACGCTTTCAAGCTCATCCCGACCAACAAGGACGTTGTTCTGCGTGCCTTACGGATGAAACGCCTGGCCAACGATATTGGTGATATCGTTTCCGGGCGGGCTGTCCATCCCATTACCCCGGTACCGGGTGGTTTTACCAAACTTCCGGACGAAAGTGAATTGCGCGCGATTCGCCGGCGGCTTGTTGAAGAGGGATTACCCGATGTTGAAGCGACCGTTGACACCATTGCCTCCGTTTTGAATTCCGTTCCCGGTTTCACACGTGAAACCGAATACATTTCGCTTAGTCACCCTGACGAATATGCATTGTATGACGGTGATATTTTTTCTTCGGACACCGGCGCTGCCGACGTGAATAATTACCGGGAAATGACCAATGAATTCGTGGTTCCCCATTCGACCAGCAAACATTGCAAACATGCCCGTGAAAGTTATATGGTGGGCGCCCTGGCGCGGTGGAACAATAATCACGCTCGTTTGTCGGAATCCGCGCTCCGGGTTGCACAACGGTTAAATCTTGAGCCCCGTTGTTATAATCCCTACATGAATACCGTTGCGCAGGTTGTGGAATGCTATCATTGCATCGAAGATTCGATCGCGATCATTGATTCCTTACTTGAGCGGGGAATCAGGAACGAAAAACCAAACCAAACACCAACACGTTTTGGCCGCGGGATCGGCGCAACCGAGGTTCCGCGCGGCATCTTATATCATGAATATGAATATGACCGTAGGGGAAACATCGTGTCTGCCAATTGCATCATACCTACCGGGCAAAATCTGGCGAACATCGACCATGACATGAAAAAGCTGGTCCCTGAGATCATCGATCAACCAAAAGAAATAATTGCCAAACAACTTGAGATGCTGGTACGGGCCTACGACCCTTGTATTTCCTGTTCCGTACATATCCTGAATGTTGAGTTTATCGGTGGATGAAAGGTGATTAAAGACCCCATCAAAATCATTGCTATCGGTAATACCCTTTGCGGTGATGATGGAATCGGGTATTCCGTTTTGCAGGACTTGCGTGAAAGGTCTTCTTTCCCCGGGATACCGTTAATTAATTGTGGTGTGGATGTGTTAAGTTTAATCGATCATTTTTCCGATACCGAACATGTAATTATTATTGATGCGGTAAAAATGGGAGCACAACCGGGAACGATCAAAGTTTTTGAAACTTCGGATGTTGAATTTACCGTTCTTTCCAACCTTTTCTCCCTACACGGAATAAACCTGGCAAACGTCCTTGAATTGGCCGAAATAATCGGCGCTGTTCCGGATAAAATAACGATTATCGGAATCGAACCGGAACAAATACATGTCGGGAAAGGATTGAGTTCAACGGTTGCCAATGCCCGGGAGGAGATAATTGAAAATCTCCGGTCGGTAATTTATGGATACCAACATCAAACCAGGGGGTAATATGGCCAAAAAAATTATGATTATCGACGACGATATCGACCTGGTCGAAGCCATGCGCATTATTCTGGAATCGGCGGGATACGAAGTGATTGATGCCCAGGAAGGTTCAAAAGGAATCGAAATTATAAAAAAAGAAAAACCGGACCTGTTAATCCTTGACGTGATGATGGGGACACAAGATGAAGGATTTCATGTGGCTTACCAATTGCGGTCCGATGAAGAAACACGGGAATTGCCCATCATTATGGTCACGGCAGTGGGCACCCAAACGGGATACAATTTCGATCTTTCACGGGATGAAAGCTTCCTTCCGGTAAATGAATTCATTGAGAAACCGGTAAATCCGCATACGTTGATCGAAGCGGTAAAAAGGAACCTATCGCTTGTCTGATAAGCAACGCCCCTCCCCCGCCCGAACCATAGAATATTCTTTTTATACCCCGCGTTCCCTGCGACGAAAAAATCTCTGGTTGATCAGGTTGCGCTGGATCGCAACGACAATCACCTTTTCCCTGGTATTATTGGCTCATTACCTGATCCCGGGCAAACAACCGCTTCCCCAATTATTCTTCACCGTCGCGGCCCTGATTCTCATTAATCTGCTCTATACCTGGTATCACGTACGGCACGTGCCTTCCGACTTAAAGAAAGAAATGGTATTTGTCCGGGTCCAAATTGTGATCGACCTGTTTTTATTAACCTCGCTTATTCATTATTCGGGAGGCATCGAAAACCCGTTTTATCTGTTCTATATATTTCATATCATCATTGCCAGCACCATATTCGAACAAAAATCAGAACCTTTTATCGTAACCATTGTAGCAGTAGTCTTTTTTTCGACATTGATCTTTTCCGAGTATTACGGCCTGTTGCCCCATTATCATATTTTCGTCGGCACCTCTTACAGTCCCCTTTCAGTATTTGTATCACTGGGTGTTTTCTACGTGACAACCTTCGTCAGTGCCTACCTGGGAGTAACCTTAGTTTCCCGTCACGTGAAAGTAAAAAACCTGATTACCGAAAAAAATCGACAACTGGAGGAATCCGCTCGTAGCAAAATGAAATTATTTCGGTTCATTTCACACGAATTAAAATCACCCATTATCGCCGTACAAAGTTCCATTAATGTTGTCCTGGATGTGCTTGGGGAATCGCTCACCGACCAATCGAAGGATTTGCTTATAAGGGCTCGCAATCGAGCCATTCAAATGTTAAATATTATAAAGGAATTGCTTGAGTTGTCTTACGAACGGATTCAGGATGAGGTAATCGAATCGGAACTGGTAAATCCGTGTGATTTCCTGGTCGGGTTAATCGAGAATGAGCGACCAAAAGCACAGGCGAAAAACATTGAAATCATCCAGAGTATCTGTGCCTGCGACAATAAAAAAAGATTGAACCGTTTCATTCTTGACAAGATATTTTCCAACCTGATTTCCAACGCGATTCGATATACTCCTTCGGGGGGACAAGTGACAATCACGACCAGTTTAACCGACCATCGTTGGATGTTTCGGATCGCAGACACGGGAATTGGTATTGCCTCCGAAGATATGGAACACATTTTCGAAGAATTCTACCGTGGAAAGAATGCCCGTGAATTTGAAGCCGTCGGTACGGGGCTGGGAATGAGTATCGTTAAGAAATTCGTGGACCAATTGGAAGGTGAAATTTCTGTGGAAAGCGAACCGGGGAAGGGAACCACAGTTACCGTCAACATACCACTTAAATGAAAAAAATAAAAATCGGCGGAATTTTGGAGGTGAGAGGGCTCACCCTGATCAAATTGCTGGGAATTCCCAACAAACCCGGTTATGCCGGTAAACTGTTGGAGGGCTTGGGAGACGCAAATATAAATTTGCATTTTGTCGCCGAAAGCGAGGATTTACAAAACCATGCCAACATTACCATCTGTGTTTCCACGGAGGATGCCCAAGACGCCCTGGAAATTATCGAAAAACAACGCCACGAATGTAAACTGGCTACCGTCGATGCCACCCCTGACATTACGGCGTTGACTATTTACGGTCCACATTTTCGCGAAAAACCCGCTGTCTGCAGCCGGATGTGTGCCGCGCTGGGAAAAAATAATATCAATATTTATGGAATTTCCACTTCCATATCCTCTATCTGTTGTTTAATCAGCGAAAAAAATTACAATAAAGCATATAAAGCGCTGCTTTCAACCTTTGAGCTCCCTTAGTTAGATCCTTCCCCCATTTTTCCCCTCACCATCTTGAAAAAGATCGTGATGTCCTGGTAAATTAAAAAGGATTAATTAGTCCTGTTTTATGGTTTTTAACTCAATAATCATAGAAAGGACGGAAAGATGGTTACACAACATCGGTATCCGCTTCATTTGAAGCAAATGTATCCTGTCGTTGTCCGAATCACCGGTTTAATATCTATTGCGTTGGTTACCTTGTTTATGCTCATTTTCCCTAAATCGTTACCAAAAAATGTTTCCCTTGGCACGGCCGACCAGATCGTAATCGAACAAGTGGATATTCCGGAAACACGTCAAATTACCCGTCCCCCACCTCCCGCGCGTCCATCCGTTCCGATTGAATCCGAAAGCGAAGATATTGCCGATGATTTAACAATCGAAGAGACAACCCTGGAGAATTTCGAGGCCTGGGATGAAGCTCCTCCCCCGCCGGCCCCGGAAGGACCGCAAGTCCGTTTTATCCCCTATGATGAGCCGCCGGAACCAATTGGTGGATACGCCGCAATTCAGCGCAATGTTGAGTACCCGGAAATTGCCCGGGAAGCCGGAATCGAAGGTACGGTTATTATTCAGGCTTTCGTCGATAAAAGGGGCCGTGTAACGCAAACGGTGGTCTTATCCGGTTTGCCGAATACCGGACTGAATGAGGCCGCCATGGAAGCGATTCGCAAAACCCGGTTTAAACCCGCAAAACAACGGGACCGGGCGGTGGGTGTCTGGATCTCCATCCCCGTTAATTTCAAGCTACGCACGAATTCATAAATATCGGGAGGAAGGACCCTATCCTTCCCCCCGATCCCGTTTTGAAATACTTTTCAAGCGTACGCGCTTTTTGTTCGGTAGTAACAGCAATGTAAGCTGACAACGTGAGAGGAAGATATGGTCTTGTAGTTTTGCACAAACCATGATTGTGCTCATATAGCCTCCTCTTAATATTATTCGTCGAACCAATATACAAATAGTGCTTTTCGACATTCTCAAGACAGTAAACATACCACATCCAAAAACTCCCATTTGTTAACTACCTATAGATTACATTCTCACTCAGACGGTCCTGTCACACGGAATCAAACGACCTCAGCCAGAAATCATTTATACACAATGGCCTGCCATACGAAGTCAAATAACCTCCACCAAAAATCGTTTGTGAAGACCGGCCTGCCATACGAAGTCAAATGATCTTCTCCAGATGTCATTTGCGCGGTATGGCCCGCCATACGAAGTCAAATAACCTCCACCGGAGGTTATTTGCGTAGTATGGCGGAGAGGGAGGGCAATCCTACGCCCCGGTGGGGACTTCGGTCGGATTGTAAACAATCCTACGCCCGTGCGGGGGCTTCGGATTGTAAAATTCGTTTCTTTAGTATAACCTTACCCGATCCCGTTTTAAAATACTTTTCAAGCGTACGCGCTTTTTGTTCGGTAGTAACAGCAATGTAAGCTGACAACGTGAGAGGAAGATATGGTCTTGTAGCTTTGCACAAACCATGATTGTGCTCATATAATCTCCTCTTAATATTATTCGTCGAACCAATATACAAATAGTGCTTTTCGACATTCTCAAGACAGTAAACATACCACATCCAAAAACTCCCACTTGCCTAACTACCTATAGATTACATTTTCACTCAGACGGGCCTGTCACACGGAATCAAACGACCTCGGCCAGAAATCATTTATGCTGTATGGCCCGCCATACTACGCAAATAACCTCCGGTGGAGGTTATTTGACTTCGTATGGCGGAGAGGGAGGGATTCGAACCCTCGGTAGACAGGATCACTGCCTACAACCGCTTAGCAGGCGGTCGCCTTCAGCCGACTCGGCCACCTCTCCGAATCTATTTTCACAAAACAATTACTATATTGTCGCCTTCCCTGATTTCATTGGGAAAATATAAGGGCGAAATTACTTCTCTCCCTTGCTATCTACAAACTGAAATAGCGTCCTGATCACCGCGCCAAAACAAACTGTTTGCCACTTAACTGTTGCACGATTCCGGTTAATTCCAATTCCAGAAGAATGGTTAGTAATTTCGTTATATCAAGTTCGGTTTTCAGCGCCAGGTCATCCACGTGAATGGGGTCATGGCTTAAATGCTTTACCACCCGGGATTGTTCAGGGGTAAGATCAAGTTCAATGGTTTGTTGAATAGGTGACAGCGGTTTAAACAACCGGTTCCCGAGTTGTTTGATGATTTGCCCGGCTTTGCCGACCGGAACGGCTCCGTTTCGAATCAACCGGAGGCATCCCTGGCTCTGTTTATCGTAAATGCGTCCGGGGACGGCAAATACTTCCCGGTTTTGATCAACGGCATTTAAGGCGGTTAAAATCGCGCCGCTGCGGTTTCCCGCCTCGATAACAACCGTTCCGTGGGATAAGCCGCTGATAATCCGGTTACGCATGGGGAAATTTCCCGCATCCGGTTTCGTGCCGAAGGCGAATTCGGTGACAAGGGTTCCCCTTTCTTCGATCTCCGATGCCAGTTTACGGTTCTCAGGAGGATAAATCCTGTCCAATCCGCTCCCCAATACGGCAATTGTCCGACCCTTGTTTTTTACTGTCGTCTGATGGGCAACGGTATCAACCCCTCGTGCCAAACCACTTACGATAGTCAATCCTTTGGTAACCAACTCTTTCACTAATACTTTCGTCACGCTACGACCATAGGAGGTGACGGCGCGTGTGCCGACAACCGCGATACCATCTTCCTTATGGCTTAGGTCTCGTCCCTTGGTATATAACAATACCGGCGGGTCAAATATTTTTTTCAATAAAAACGGATACGTTTCATCCCAGAAGGAAATAATCGAGACACCGAGTTTTTCGGCTTTGGCAAATTCTCTTTTGCCATAATCAAAATCTTTATAACCTGATATTGACTCGGCGTTTTCCAAACCGATTCCTTCCGCCGTACAAAGCTGTTGAATGGTAAGGGAAAATATCTCCGGTACCTCAGGGAAAGCGGAAACCAATTTGCGGACCCTCTGCGGCCCGATCCGCGGTACATTCAACAAATTGATAATCGCTATTATATCAGCGGGTTTCATTTAACTTGTCGACAATCATTTTCATCAGCGTCTGAATTCCTTCTCCCGTCACGGAAGAAATATCAATGAAGGGTTCATCAAATACATTCCAACCCTTGTTATTGATCTCACCGCTTTTCGCAAGATCGCATTTCGTACGCACGACCATACTGGGTTTTAATTGCAAATCCCGGTTGAAGCGATATAATTCCTTTTTCAGGTCTTCATAGGTTTTGACAGGATTATTTTCGCAGATGTCAATCAGGAACAGGAGTAAACGGTTACGCTCAACATGACGTAAAAATTGATGTCCCAATCCTTTCCCCTCACTGGCGCCTTCGATTAATCCGGGGATATCAGCCATTACAAACGATTTATATTCGGCATATTTAACGATTCCCAGGTGGGGTTGCAGGGTGGTGAATGGATAATCCGCGATTTTCGGACGGGCGGAGGACACCTTGGACAGCAGTGTTGATTTTCCGGCATTGGGAAGCCCGACCAGGCCCACATCGGCCAGGACCTTCAACTCCAACTCAAACACACCCTGCTCTCCGGGCAAGCCCGGTTGGGCATAACGGGGCGAGCGATGGGTGGCCGATTTAAAGCGGGCGTTGCCCCTCCCCCCCTGTCCTCCCCGACAGACAATAAATTCCTGCCCCGGTTCCACCAAATCCACAACCACCTCACCGGTCTCACTGTTTTTAACCACTGTCCCCGGAGGAACCGGAATGTAGACGTCAGACCCATCTCTCCCGGTTTTCTGGTTGGGTCCACCCGCCTTACCGTTTTCCGCCTTATACAGGCGTTTGTACCGAATATCCCGTAAAGTATGCAGGTTGGGGTTCACAACAAAGATGATGTGACCGCCACGGCCACCGTCACCACCGCTGGGGCCGCCTTTGGGCACATACTTCTCCCGTCGAAAAGAAACAGCGCCCTGGCCACCCTCACCGGCGCGGAGTTCAACTTTTGTGTAATCAATAAACATGATTCTTCAATCGATGGTTTTCATCCGTTAATGGAAAATATGCCCCACATTTTGCGGAATTTTCAACAATGAATAATTCATCGGCAAAAGATTGATATATTTGTATCCGTTTGTTACACGATAATTTAATATTCTTTCCGTATGTATTGACGAATTATTCAGATTAAGAAACAAACGTTTATACCGCGCCGGTTTGAACCCGGCCATACTACACATGACGATTAGAAAAAAGGGACCATTAACGGTCCCTTTTACCCTGTTAATTTAATTTCATCAATTACATATTCGCTACAATTGCTTCGGCAAATCCGGAAGTGGATACCTTGGTAGCCCCCTCCATCTGTCGTTCCAGGTCATAGGTAACCGTTTTTTGCTGAATGGTTTCACCCATGGCATGAACAATTAGGTCGGCCGCGTCCTTCCAGCCCAAGTATTCCAACATCATCACTCCGGACAGAATCAGCGATCCGGGATTAACTTTATCCTGGCCGGCATACTTCGGCGCCGTTCCGTGGGTTGCTTCAAACAGGGCGATATAATCACCGATATTTCCTCCCGGCGCTATGCCTAAACCACCTACCTGCGCCGCGGCGGCATCGGAAAGATAATCGCCGTTCAGGTTCGGCGTACAAAGGATGTCATATTCATCCGAGCGGGTCAGTATCTGTTGAAACATGGAATCGGCTATGCGATCTTTCACCACAATCCGACCACCCGGGTTACCCGCCGGCTGACCTCCCCGGAGATCCGCAAAAGCGCCCGGCTTCGTAATCGGCGTTACGCCGTCATCAGCCCGGGTTTCATCCCAAAGTTCGGCTTCGGTGATGATTTGATCACGAAATTCCTCCAACGCCAATTCATATCCCCAATCCTTGAACGCGCCTTCGGTGAACTTCATAATATTCCCTTTATGGACTATTGTAACCGAACCACGATTATTTTGAATGGCATATTGAATCGCTTTGCGAATTAACCGTTTTGTTCCAAAAGGACTGATCGGTTTGATTCCGATACCCGATTCGGTTCGAATGGACTTATTAAATTTTTCCCGGATAATGTCGATTAAATAATTGGCTTCCTCGGATCCGCTCTCCCACTCGATGCCGGCATAGACATCCTCCGTATTCTCACGGAAGATCACGATATTGAGTTTTTCAGGATGGTTTACCGGACTGGGTACTCCCGGAATGTAGCGCACCGGGCGAACACAGGCATACAAATCGAGGACCTGGCGTAACGTGACATTCAGACTCCTTATCCCTCCCCCAACGGGCGTCGTAAGCGGTCCCTTAATCGCGACAATAAAGTCGCTTATTATTTGCGGCGTCTCCTCAGGTAACCATTGCCCGGTAATGTCTTTGGCCTTTTCACCGGCGAGAACCTCCATCCAGTGTATTTCCTTATTACCGGTGTACGTTTTTGCAACAGCGGCATCGATTACCCGCTTGGCGGCATTCCATATATCCGGCCCGATACCGTCTCCTTCAATGAAAGGAATTACGGGTTCGTTCGGAACAGATAGTTCACCGTCAATAATTTGAATCTTCTCTCCTTTGCTAGGAATTTTGGCGTATTTATAAGTATTCATTGTTTCCCCTTATTCGGATGTTGTTGTTTTGGAATCTGTCGTCTTCTTGGTATCTGACTTTTTAATATCGGATTTGGAGGAGGATTCAGATTTATTTTTATAATCGGTCAGATAAAATCCCGAACCTTTAAAAATAAGTCCTGATCCGCCACTTATTAACCGCCTTACTCTGGCTCCGCATTTTGGACAAGTGCTTAACGGTTCATCCGACATAGCCTGGAAATGTTCGAATTCATAATGACATGAAGTGCATAAATATTCGTATGTTGGCATTTTTCAGGTATGTTTTATTTTATTATTACTGTAAAAACGGGTGTGAAATTTAAAGATTTTTACGTATTAAACTTAGCCTTTAAATACTTTTGGACTATACCGGGTATATAATCTTCAATGTCTCCTTTCAGACTGGAGACATCTTTAACCACGGTTGAGTTCAGGTGAATATATTTCTCATCCGGCATCATAAGAATGGTAGTGATTTCGGGGTTTAGATGATAGTTCATCATGGCCATCTGGAACTCAAATTCGAAGTCGCTGACATGTCGCAATCCCCGAATCAACGCGATTGCTTTTATTTTCCTGGCAAAATTCACGATCAATTCTTTTGTTGATGAAACGGACACGTTGGTAATATGCGCCGTTGCCTGTCGAATCATCTCTACTCTTTCCGCTGCCGTAAACAGTGGTTTTTTCGAGGGGTTATCGGCAACAACAAATATCAATTCATCAAAAAGTTTCGAAGCTCGTTCAGCTATATCGACATGACCGTTATGGATCGGATCGAAAGTACCGGGATAAATTACTTTTTTCATGTTGTTTTGCTCCAAATGATTAGTTTTGTATCGCCATAAATTTTTTCACGGTCGCCCGAAATACACTTTTCCCCGCTTGATGTTTCCAACACAAATCTTCCCCCAAGTTTAAGCCTGGCGAGGCACATTTCAATTAGAGAAATTTTGCCGGTTTTCGCAATCGCACTTATCGTTCCATAGGGTGGATCGGCGATGATTAAATCATACCTTCCACACGATTCCAGGAAACGGATGGCATCCATTTTTACTATCCGACAGGATAATCCGTCAAAAAGTTCCGCGTTCGTTTTAAGCAGTTGAATCACCCGATAATGATGATCGACAAAAGTGACGTGATCCGCCCCTCGGCTGACGGCTTCAAACCCCAATATTCCTGATCCGGCATAAAGATCCAATACCGTTGCCCCGTCCAAATCACCCAACATGTCAAACAGACTTTTTCTAATTCGCGATTGAGTAGGCCGGTAAACCGCCCGAGGATCAGTCTTTATTGACTTTCCCTTATAGCGACCGGCAAGAATAACCATCGGCGTCCGGTTTAAATATTATTGTGCGGCAACAGAACCGCCAAATAAAAGACCGCCTCGGGAGCAGGCAATGCCGGATTATTCGTGATTACGACTTTCTTTAATAAAACATTATCTCTCATTAACGGCAATAATTCCACTATCTTGAAAATATCAGCGGATGATTTCACCTTGAGAATAAGAGGGACATACCTCCCATAGCCTGAAGTCACCGTATTTAATTCTCTCAATTTTGCCGTTGCTGTTGAATCGGATAAGATCTTTTTAATCGTGGTATATTTATGCCATACATTTCTGATTGGAGCCTCCAACGACGCTACTGAATATTCCAATCCATGTTTACTCCCGCCACAGCATTCAATCTTTTCAACAGTATACTTCCGCGGAAGTCCCCCAATGATAGAAGTAAGATGAATGGTATCGGATGTCGCCATTTCCAATTTTAATTGCGAATTGGTAAGCGATAAATAAAAAATATTATTCAGATCAATGGTTGACAAAATATTCGTTAACGTAATCACCTGTGTATAAGAACTGTTTAGCGCACGAATCAGCGCGTCCGAATAAGCGCCGGCTTCCCCCGTTTCAGTCGACTGTTTCCGGGATTCTTCCGTTGCCTCGGGGACAGACAAATCCCGCGAGTCCGGTGTTTTTTTCAGCCACAGGTACAGAACGCCGGCAAGAATACCGATTAAAATAAAAATAAAATAATAATTTGGAGACGATCGTTTCGGCTTTTCAACAGCCGGGATAATCGGTTTGTCTTCCGGCGCAGGTGTTTTCTCATCTCCTTCATCGGGATGCGAACCGATTTCCTGAATCCCTTCGGCTCCGAACAAATTCATTGAAATACCAGCGGCCTGTCCATTGATCAGCGAGGTCAATACATTTAAATATCTCTCCGGAATATTATCGGGGATATTGACGCCCTCCGTATTGATCCCCTGCAGCGGCACCATTTCCCGGCAATCATACGACTGCCATTGAGCGCGTTTTGTTGACGACAGTTTATCCACCAACCGGACCGGTGTCGCGGATGAATCCTCGGCCGCGGGGGACAGCAATGCCATTATCGCTTCCGGTTCCCCGATTACCGCCGACGTTTTCACCTTACCCGAAATGAACTTCACATTTCCTATGCCCAAACCCTCCGCGCTACGAGAAACCAGGCGATAATA
>Ga0256830_1001240_pt1 | contig 18327 bp, 18 predicted proteins | sample 128326metaG_FD_190537 | JGI IMG/M metagenome (GOLD analysis project Ga0256830, IMG submission 190537) | Hydrothermal vent microbial communities from Lau Basin, Pacific Ocean - 128-326 | ecosystem: Environmental > Aquatic > Marine > Hydrothermal vents | place: Pacific Ocean: Lau Basin | collected... | reverse complement strand
GTGCCTGCAAGGCCGGCGCGCTCCGCGACCGGGGTGGACCCGCCTGGTCGTACAGGGCTTCCATAGACGAGCGCTGCCTTGCCGCCCGGGGCGTCGAATGCCGCGCCTGCGGTGATCAGTGCGAGGTGGCGGCGATCCGTTTCCGGTTGCGGGTCGGCGGTGCTGCCCGGCCGGTGCTGGACCAGTCGCGGTGCACGGGCTGCGGCGCCTGTTATGCGGCCTGCCCGGTGTCGGCCATCGGCATAAGGGCGCAGTGATGAATATCAGCGGCGTGCTGGTGCGTTCCCGTCCCGAAAACATCGAAGCCGTGCGGGAGCGGCTCGAACAGATCGAGGGTGTGGAAGTACACGGCGCCAATCCGGACGGTCGCCTGGTGGTAACGGTCGAACAGGCGGGAGACCGGGCCATGGCCGACACCGTCGTAAAGATGCAGGACCTGCCGGGTGTGATCTCGGCGTCCATGATTTACCACGAGTATGACGATTCCGAACAGATTACGGGCTCAGAGGAGGCGTAATAATGAAACTGACCAGGCGTGACTTCATCAAGTCCAATGCAATCGCCGCCACGGCGGCTGCCGCGGGTATCACGGTACCGGGCATCAAGACCGCGATGGCGAAATCCAGAGACGCGATTCGCTGGGACAAGGCGCCTTGCCGCTTCTGCGGCACCGGCTGCAGTGTACTGGTCGGCACCCGCGAGGGTCGCGTGGTGGCCACCCAGGGCGATCCGGATGCACCGGTCAACCGCGGTCTCAACTGTATCAAGGGGTATTTTCTGTCCAAGATCATGTATGGCAGGGACCGCCTGACCACGCCGCTGTTGCGCATGAAGAACGGCAGGTTCGACAAGGAAGGCGAATTCACACCCGTCAGCTGGGACCAGGCCTTCGATATCATGGCCGAAAAGTGGAAGGCCGCCATCAGGAAGGACATGGAACGCAACAAGGGTCTGCCGCCCGAGAAGATCACTTCCAGCGTCGGCATGTTCGGCTCCGGCCAGTGGACGGTGTGGGAGGGCTATGCGGCGTCCAAGCTGTACAAGGCCGGTTTCCGTTCCAACAACATCGACCCCAATGCCCGCCACTGCATGGCCTCCGCGGTGGGCGCCTTCATCCGCGCTTTCGGGGCCGACGAACCGATGGGCTGCTACGACGATCTGGAGCATGCCGACGTGTTCGTGCTGTGGGGATCCAACATGGCGGAGATGCATCCCATTCTGTGGTCGCGCCTCACCGATACGCGCCTGACCAGGGAAGGCTGCGAGGTGCACGTGCTGTCCACCTTCGAACACCGTTGTTTCGAGCTGGCGGACAACGGCATGGTGTTCACACCGCAGACCGACCTGGCGATCCTCAACTACATCGCCAACTACATCATCCAGAACAAGGCCTACAACAAGGACTTCATCGGCAAACACGTCAACTTCACCAGGACGCCGACCGACATCGGCTACGGCCTGCGGCCGGAACACCCGCTGGAGCAGAAGGCCAGGAACGCCGGCAAGGGCAAGCTGTCGAAGATCAGCTTCGAGGAATACGCCAGGTCGGTCGAGCCCTACACCCTGGAATACGCCTCCAAGCTGTCGGGTGTGCCCGAGGACCAGCTCGAATGGCTGGCGAAGGTCTATGCCGACCCCGACAAGAAGGTCACCTCGTTCTGGACCATGGGCTTCAACCAGCATACCCGCGGTGTGTGGGTCAACGGCCTGCTCTACAACGTGCACCTGCTGATGGGCAAGATCTCCGAGCCCGGCAACAGCCCCTTCTCGCTGACCGGCCAGCCCTCGGCCTGCGGCACGGCGCGCGAGGTCGGCACCTTCGCCCACCGCCTGCCGGCCGACTACGTGGTGTTCAAGAAGCCGCACCGGGACTTCGCCGAGAAGATCTGGAAACTGCCGGAGGGCACGCTGCCCGGCAAGAAGGGCTACCACGCCGTGCTGCAGAACCGCATGCTCAAGGACGGCAAGCTCAACGCCTACTGGGTGATGTGCAACAACAACATGCAGGCGGCCGCCAACATGAATCAGGAGACCTGGCCCGGCTACCGCAACCCGGCCAACTTCATCGTGGTGTCCGATCCCTATCCGACGGTCACCGCCATGGCCGCCGACCTGATCCTGCCCACCGCCATGTGGACCGAGAAGGAGGGCGCCTACGGCAACGCCGAGCGGCGCACCCAGTTCTGGCGCCAACAGGTCAAGGCGCCGGGCGAGGCCAGATCGGACCTGTGGCAGCTCATGGAGTTCTCCAAGCGCTTCAAGGTGGAGGAGGTGTGGCCGGAGGAACTGCTGGCCAAGAAGCCGGAATACCGCGGCAAGACGCTCTACGAGATTCTCTACCGGAACGGCCAGGTGGACAAGTATCCCAGGCAGGAGATCAGGGATGCCGCCGGCAACGTCTACGACAACGACGAGATGGAGTATTTCGGCTTCTACGTGCAGAAGGGACTGTTCGAGGAATACCGCCGCTTCGGCCTGGAAGGGCCCAAGAAGGGTCATGACCTCGCCGAGTTCGATGCCTACCACAAGGCGCGCGGCCTGCGCTGGCCGGTGGTGAACGGCAAGGAGACGCTGTGGCGCTACCGCGAGGGCTACGACCCCTTCGTCGCCAAGGGCGAGGGCCTGAAGTTCTACGGCAAGCCGGATGGCCGCGCCAACATCATCTTCGCTCCCTACGAGCCGCCGGCCGAGGTCCCGGACGACGAATACGATCTGTGGCTGTCCACCGGCCGGGTGCTGGAGCACTGGCACTCGGGCTCCATGACCCGCCGCGTGCCCGAGCTGTACCGGGCCTTCCCCGACGCGGTCATCTTCATGCACCCGGAGGATGCCAGGGCGCGCGGTCTGCGTCGCGGCCTGCCGGCGAAGGTGGTGAGCCGCCGCGGCGAGATCGTGGCGCGGGTCGAGACGCGTGGCCGCAACCGGCCGCCCAGGGGACTGATCTTCGTGCCCTGGTTCGACGCCGGCCGGCTCATCAACAAGGTGACGCTGGACGCCACCGACCCGCTGTCCAAGGAAACGGACTACAAGAAGTGCGCGGTCAAGGTAGTGAAGGTCTAGGCGGGGTCGATGGCGGCGGCAGCCCACAGGCAGAAGCGCATCGCGCCGAACTCGGCCGGGCGGCGCCGCTTCCTGGTCGACACTGCCCGCACCGCTGGCGGCGTGGCGCTGCTGGGGCTGGGGCTGGGGTTGTATGCGCGCCAGGCGGCCTCGCTGCCCGCCCAGGCCATACGCCCGCCCGGGGCGCTGGCCGGGGAGGCGTTCCTGGGTGCCTGTATCCGCTGCGGCCTGTGCGTGCGGGACTGTCCCTACGATACCCTCAGACTGGCCAGACTGGGTGAGGAAGTGGCTACTGGCACGCCGTATTTCGTCGCCCGCGAGGTGCCCTGCGAAATGTGCGAGGACATTCCCTGCGTCAAGGCCTGCCCGACCGGTGCGCTGGATCATGGCCTGACCGACATTGACGATGCCCGCATGGGCCTGGCGGTGCTGGTGGACCAGGAGACCTGCATCGCTTTCCAGGGCCTGCGCTGTGAGGTCTGCTTCAATGTCTGTCCGGTGCGCGGCAAGGCGATCACGCTCGAGATGCAGCACAATCCGCGTTCCGGCAGGCACGCGCTGTTCATCCCGGTGGTGCATTCTGACGCTTGCACGGGCTGCGGCAAGTGCGAGCAGGCCTGCGTGATGGAAGAAGCCGCCATCAAGGTCATGCCGCGCGAGCTGGCCAAGGGTGAGCCGGGCCAACACTATCGGTTCGGTTGGAAGGAAAAGCAGAAGGCCGGCCGCAGTCTGGTGGCGCCGGATGCGCCGCACAGGTACAACCTGCCCGAGGGCCAGCGGTACGAGTACGAAGGAGAAGGGCTTATCTTCGAAGAGTCGGTCGAGGATGACACGCCATTCGGCAACTCGGCCCTGGATACGCTCAATCGCGGACTGGAGGGGCGCTGATGGCAAGACTGCAGCACCCGGGTTCCGACGCGGTGGCCAGCAAGGGCTGGCTGGTGGCGCACAAATGGCTGCTGCTGCGTCGTTTCAGCCAGCTCGCGATTCTGGCCCTGTTCCTGCTGGGACCCTGGGCCGGCATCTGGGTCGTGAAGGGCAACCTGACATCCAGCCTGACCCTGGATCTGTTGCCGCTCACCGACCCCTACGTGCTGCTGCAGTCCCTGATGACGGGTCACCTGCCGGAAACCGTGGCCCTGACCGGTGCGCTGATCGTCCTGGTGTTCTATTTCCTGGTCGGCGGGCGCGTGTACTGTTCCTGGGTGTGTCCCGTGAACATGGTCACCGACGCGGCCCACTGGCTGCGCGAGCGGCTGGGCATCACCGGTGCCTCGCGCCTGTCACGCAACACGCGCTACTGGATTCTGGGCCTTACCCTGCTGCTGGCAGCCACCACCGGCACCATTGCCTGGGAGCTGGTCAACCCGGTGTCCATGCTGCACCGCGGTCTGATCTTCGGCATGGGACTGGCCTGGGCGGTGGTGGTGGCGGTGTTTCTGCTGGACCTGTTTGTCAGCCGCCGTGCCTGGTGCGGCCACCTGTGCCCGGTCGGCGCCTTCTACAGCCTGCTGGGCCGTTACAGCCCACTGCGCATCCGTGCGGCGGCACGCGAACAATGCAATGACTGCATGGATTGTTTTGCCGTATGTCCCGAACCACAGGTCATACGCCCGGCACTCAAGGGCGCGGAAAAGGGCATCGGCCCGGTGATCACGAACGCCAACTGTACCAACTGCGGGCGCTGTATCGATGTGTGTGCAAAGGATGTCTTCGTGTTTGGTTGGCGCTTCCACAACAAGCCGGAAAATTTCTCGAACAAGTCACTGTCCCACAAGACGGAGGTATTGTCATGATCAAGTCATTTCGGACTGCGCTGTTGCTGCTGCTGGGCATGGGGATGGGCCTTTCGCAGTACTCGGTCGCACAGGACCTGGTGTCGTTGCGGGGGCATGCCGCACCGGACGAGGCATCGAAGGTGCCGCCGCAGAAGCAGTGGCAGAAGGACGGCGAGCCCTTTGCCCGCGATTATGTGCAGCAGCCGCCGCTGATACCGCACAAGATCAAGGGCTACAAGATCAACGTAAAATTCAACAAGTGCCTGACTTGCCACAGCTGGGCGAATTACAGGGAGGCAGGTGCCACCAAGATAAGCCAGACGCATTTCGAGGACAGGGACAAGAACGTGCTGGCCAACATATCGGCACGCCGCTATTTCTGCACCCAGTGTCATGTGCCTCAGGTCAACGCCAAGCCACTGGTGGAGAACACATTCAAACCGGTCGAGGCTATCTCGGGCAAGTGACAATCTTCTTGGATCAGGAACACGACAATGGCTGACAACGACACCACTCACTGCACGGGGTTCATTTCCTGTCTATGGGGCGCCTTGAAAAAGCCCAGCGTCCACTACTCGCTGGGTATACTGCTGCTGGTCGGTTTCGTGGCCGGTATCCTGTTCTGGGGTGGCTTCAACTGGGCCATGGAGATGACCAACAACGAGCAGTTCTGCATCTCCTGCCACGAGATGGAAGAGAACGTCTACGAGGAATACAAGGACACCGTCCACTACTCGAACCGCACCGGCGTGCGCGCGACCTGCCCGGACTGTCATGTGCCGAGGGAATGGGTGCACAAGGTGGTGCGCAAGATCCAGGCGACCAACGAGCTGTATCACAAGGTCATGGGTACCATCGATACGCCGGAAAAATTCGAGGCCAAGCGCCTGGAACTGGCGAAACACGTGTGGGCCTCGATGAAAAGGACCGACTCGCGCGAGTGCCGCAACTGCCACGATTACGAGTCCATGGACTACACCGAGCAGGGCCGTCGCGCGGTGGCGCAGCACTCGAACGGTTTCGACGAGGGCAAGACATGCATCGACTGTCACAAGGGCATCGCCCACTCGCTGCCCGACCTGCGCGAAGTGGATCCGTCGGCGGTGGTGGGCGGCAAGTAGGGAGCCGCTGAACCAGGCCAAACGGTAACAGGGCCTCATTCAGCGAGTCGCCGGGCGGTCAGTCCGCAAGGCGCGCCGGCCGGACCGCCGGCGCTGGATTTTCCCCACCGGTGCGGGTAGCCTTGCTTGAGTTCCATGCATCCACGCCGGTTCATCGTTTGTGATAAAGGCACTGTTACGCGGGGCTTCCCTGCTGCTGGTCGTCGTGCTGGCGCTGACGGGACTGCTGCTCACCAGCAACCTGTATACCTTCCAGCGGCTCAGTGACGAAGCGCCGGTGGCGCGCCTGACGTTCGATTTCGTCGCACCGCAAACCTGGGATGTGACCTTGAGGGTGGGCGACCAGTGTCCACCGCGGACCTACCGGCTGTACGGCGACCAGTGGCGGGTCGATGCCTTGTTCCTGAAATGGAAGCCCTGGGCCAACCTGTTCGGTTTCGATGCCCTGTACCGCCTGGAGCGGCTCTCGGGGCGCTATACCCGCATAGAGGACGAGAACAGCAGAAAACACGAGGCCGTGGAACTGGTCGAGGCGCCGGTGGTCAATCTGGTAGCGCTGGCGGAACGCTACCAGGGCCGGTTCTCCCCGGTCGACACCCTGTATGGCAGTTCTGCCTATCTCGGCATCGATCCGGGCATGGAGTACAGGCTCTACCGCACCCAATCCGGTCTCTTTGCCAGGCAGGAGGAACGCGCCTTCGCCCGGGTGGAAAACGGGCAACTGGTCATAGAGATCGACAAGCCCTGTCCGGGAGCGGCTGACAAATGAGGTGGCAAAATGCTTCGTCTATATGCCAATGTGCTGCTGCTGGTGCTGCTGACGGCCTGCTCGACCCTGCAAGTGCAGACAGACTACGATCCCGAGGCCGATTTCTTCAGCCTGCAGACCTATGCCTGGATCGACAAGCCGCGCCAGCCCACGGGTAACCCGAGTATCGACGATAACACGCTGCTGGACATGCGCGTCCACAGTGCCGTGGACAGGGCGCTGGCGGCGCGGGGCTACCGTCTCGTGGAAGACGGTTCGCCCGACTTCCTGGTGGGCTACTACGTCACGCTGGACAGGCAGACCAGCATATCGGTCATCAACGACTACTGGGGGTACCCCTATTACGGGGACTATTACTATGGCGGCAGGTTCGTTCCGTACGCTGTGGTCTACGAATACGAGAAGGGCACGCTGATCCTGGATATCGTCAACCCGGACGGGCGCCGGCTGATGTGGCGTGGCTCGGTGACGGATGGTATTGCGCTGTCGGGATCACCCCAGGTGCGTCAGCAGCGCATGGATGAGGCGGTGCGGGCACTGCTCGAACATTTCCCACCGCCGCAGTAGCAACGGGATTGCCCGCGCGGCTCAGCTGCCGGTCAGGAAGCCGAACTGCTTTTCCCCTGTGAAATAGGGTTTCCACAGACGGATGCTGATGGGTACTGCAATGTTCAGGAAGAAGGCCGTGAACATGAGGGTGTAGAATGCCTCGGTCGTCAGGATGGCATTCTGCACATAACCGATATCCATCACCACGAAGGCGAGTTCCGCGCGACCCAGCATGCCGAAGCCGATCATGACGCTTTCGGACCAGTTGAACCCGGCCGTATAGCGGGCCGCCAGCCCGGCCGACAGCACCTGGGCGATCAGCAGGCCGCTGGTGAGAATGGCGGTCTCCTCGATCACGGAAAAGAAGATTTCGGCGTCGAATACCAGCTTGGTGCCCAGTTCGACGAAAAAGACCGGACCAATCCAGGAAAAGGCCACGTCATCGATGATTTTCTTGGTGTCCTCGTAGCGATCGGCCTCGTCGAGCGAGTCGATACGGAAATACTCGTCTTTCAGGATCAGTCCGGCCATGTAGGCGCCCACTGCCGGGTGGAAACCGAAATAGAAGGCGATCAGGCTGATGACCAGGGCCACCAGCAGAATGATGAGCGTCATCTTCTCGCCGCGACTGAATGACAGTGCATGGCGTATGCCGTAACTGCGAATGAAGGGAATGCGTCGCAGCAGGCCGGTATCGGTGTCGTGCGGCAGCACCCACAGGCCGATGGCGGTGACGACGGCGAAAAACAGCACGGCCTTGGCCACGATGGCCTGGATCTCAACCAGCGTCAGGGCCTCGCCGCCGGTGGCCACGGGCACCAGGATAGCCACCATCACCAGCGACCCGATGTCGTCCAGCACCGCCGAGGTCATGATGCCGGTGGCGGCCGGCGTCGTGTGCAGCCGCTCGCTGCGCAGCGATACCATGGTCAGCGACACGGCAGTCGCCGTCATCGCCAGGCCGCACATGATGGCGAGGCTGGTATTGTCCCAGAAGGCGATGGCGCTGTAATAGGCGGTCAGGAAAGGTGCAAGGGCGCCGAACAGGGCGATGCCCCATGAGCGTTTGATGCTGCGCACGAACTTGCCCGAGTTCTCCTCGAAGCCGAGCGCGAACATGATGAGAATGATGCCGATTTCGGAAAAGCCCTTGATGAAGGGGGTGCTTTCCTCGGGCAACCAGCCGACATTGACCATGACCGCGCCGAAGGCGAGGAAATAGAGTACGGGCGTGAGCTTGGTACGTTCGGCCAGGAAGGACGCGATCAGTACGCCACCCCAGATCAGGGAAAGGTGTAAAAGGTCCTCCATGGGCCTCCCATCATTCCGCCTGGTTCAAAATCATTGTGCAACCTTAAGGGCTTATGTCGCCCCGTTCCTTGATCGGGGTCATGCCCGGGGTGTCGGCTCATTTGATTTTTGGCGCCCGGACCGCTACGCTACGCTGCTATTTTCAAGAGCTTGCAGGAGACCGGCATGCGGCAGACACTGGTGGCGGGGAACTGGAAACTGAACGGTTCCATCGACGGCATCAAGCAACTGGTGGCGGGTATCAAGGGTGGCATGGGCGAGGTCGGCGACACGGCCGTCGCGGTCTGTCCACCTTTTGTATATATTCCGCTGGTCGAGGAGTTGCTGGAAGGGACCCCTATCGGCCTGGGCAGCCAGGATATCAGTGACCAGGAATCCGGCGCCTTCACCGGCGAGGTCTCGGGCCCCATGCTCAAGGAGTTTGGCTGCACCTACGCCATCGTCGGTCACTCCGAGCGCCGCAGCCTGTATGGTGAGGACGATGCGTTCACGGCGCGCAAGTTCGCGGCGGCCCGCAGGTCCGGTCTGACACCGATCCTGTGCGTGGGCGAGTTGCTGGAGGAGCGCGAGCAGGGCGTCACCGAACAGGTGGTGGCGCGCCAGCTGGACGCGGTGATCGAGCTGGAAGGGGTGGCGGCGCTGGGCGACGCCGTGATCGCCTATGAGCCGGTGTGGGCCATCGGCACCGGCAAGACCGCCAGTCCGCAGCAGGCGCAGGATGTGCATGCCTTCATTCGTAGTAAAATCGCCGGACTGGACGCGGCCGTGGCGGACAAGGTGCAGATCCTGTATGGCGGCAGCGTCAAGGGCGCCAATGCAGCCGAGCTTTTCGCCATGCCCGATATCGACGGCGGCCTGATCGGTGGTGCCTCGCTGCAGGCCGACGAATTCCTGGCCATCTGCAAGGCAGGTGGCTGAACCTGACACAAGAGGATAGTTGCCGGAACCGTTCCGGCCCGGAATCATGTTCGTAGCATTATTGGTAGTTCAAGCACTGCTGGGATTGGCCATTATTGGCCTGGTGCTGTTGCAGCAGGGCAAAGGCGCTGACATGGGCGCGGCCTTTGGCAGCGGTGCGTCCGGCACCGTGTTCGGTGCGCGTGGCGGCGGGTCCTTTTTCACCCGTGCCACCGCGGTGCTGGCAGCCCTGTTCTTCGCCAACAGCATCCTGTTGTCATCGCCGCTGGTCATGGATCGCGGCGAGGCTGTCACCAGCGTGACCGAGAAGGTCGAGCTGCCCGCGACGCCCACCGAGGTGCCGGACATCGACGTGACGCCGTCCGACCTGCCCGAGCTGCCGGGAGCCCCGGCTGCCGGCGAACCCGTGGATGGCCAGGCCGGGGGCGACGACCTGCCGCAGTAAGTCCGTTTTCACGCCGACGTGGTGGAATTGGTAGACACGCTGTCTTGAGGGGGCAGTGGCGCAAGCCGTGCCGGTTCGACTCCGGCCGTCGGCACCATCTTTTGAAATTCCTCTTTAACCGGCGCACCAAGGAAAAACATTTTGTGTTCCTTCGTGCGTCAGGGTGGTCAGGGAAGGGGGTATCCCACCATCGGATGTCTTTATGGCCCCAGAAGACAAATTAACCCCCTGATTTTTCTTCAAAAGCACTCAATCTCTCCGCTTGACACCCGAGAAGCGACTGGCCTAGACTGCGGGACGCTTGCTGTCACGCGTTATCCCTATAAAAAAGCAGGTGACCGCCGAAGGCGCTGGAAGAGGGAGTCATGCTCGAAAATTATCTGCCGGTCCTGATATTTATTGCCGTGGGTATTGGTGTCGGGCTGGTCATGACAATGATGGGTTTCATGCTTGGAACCCGCAAGCCCGATAGCGAGAAGCTGTCTCCTTATGAATGCGGCTTCGAGGCCTTCGAAGATACGCGCATGCGCTTCGACGTGCGCTACTACCTGGTGGCCATCCTGTTCATCATCTTCGATCTGGAAATTGCCTTTCTGTTCCCCTGGGCCGTGGTACTCGATGAAATCGGCCTGTTCGGTTACCTCGCCATGATGCTGTTCCTTAGCATTCTGGTGATCGGCTTCATCTATGAGTGGAAGAAGGGAGCGCTGGAGTGGGAATAGCGCTGACAGGGCAGTATCTGTTTTCCCGGTTCCGGCCCGGTGCGGAGGGCTGACTGGTGGGTATCGAAGGCCTGCTCGAAGAAGGTGTCGTCACCACCACCGCGGACAAGCTGATCAACTGGGCCCGCACCGGGTCCATGTGGCCCATGACGTTCGGCCTGGCCTGCTGTGCGGTGGAAATGATGCAGGCCGGCGCCTCGCGCTACGATCTGGACCGCTTCGGCGTAGTGTTCCGCCCCAGCCCGCGCCAGTCCGATGTCATGATCGTGGCCGGTACGCTGTGCAACAAGATGGCGCCGGCGCTGCGCAAGGTCTACGACCAGATGGCCGAGCCGAGGTGGGTGATCTCCATGGGATCGTGCGCCAATGGCGGCGGCTATTACCACTATTCGTATTCGGTGGTGCGCGGCTGCGACCGCGTGGTGCCGGTCGACATCTACGTGCCGGGCTGTCCGCCGACCGCCGAAGCACTGCTGTACGGTATCCTGCAGTTGCAGAACAAGATCCGCAGAACCAACACCATCGCCCGCTGATTGACGTAGACAGCTTATGAATCCCCAGGCACTCCAGGACAGGCTGCGCGAACGCTTCGGTGACACACTGAAGAACTGTACGCTGGTGCGGGGCGAGGTGACCGTCGAGATTGCGCCGCAGGACCTGCTGGAGGTGGCGACGGCGCTGCGCGACGAGCAGGATTTCCGCTTCGAACAGTGCATTGACGTCTGCGGTATGGATTATTCCGCCTGGGGCAAGGACGAGTGGGCGACCGAAGAAGCAACGGGGACCGGATTCAGCCGTGGCGTGGAGGTGAACACCGCCGCCCGGCTGCCGGCGTTGGAGGAGGAGTTGTCGGTGGAAAGGCCGGGCGAAAGCAAACGCTTCGCCGCGGTCTACCACCTGCTCTCTTTGACACATAATCAGCGCCTGAGAATGCGCGTATTTGCACCGGACGACCAGCTGCCGGTAATTCCCTCCCTGATCGATATCTGGAACGGCGTGAACTGGTTCGAGCGCGAGGCATTCGACCTGTTTGGCATCATCTTCGAGGGGCATCCGGACCTGCGCCGGTTGCTGACCGATTACGGCTTCATCGGCCACCCGTTCCGCAAGGACTTCCCGCTGTCGGGCAACGTCGAAGTGCGCTATGACCCGGAACAGCAGCGCGTGGTCTATCAGCCGGTCAGCATCGAACCGCGCGTGCTGGTGCCGCGCGTCATTCGCGCCGATGGGCATGCCGATGCGGTGCAGGAGACGGAGGGTGAGTCAGGTGAGTGAGCTTTTAACCACCAAGGCGCACGAAGGCGCACAAAGTAAAACATTTGATTATTGCTTTATGGATAACCACCCGGAATCATTACCTGGTGTTCCTTCGTGCGCCTTTGTGCGCCTTGGTGGTTAACAAGACCAATGGCCGAGATACGCAATTACACCCTCAACTTCGGTCCCCAGCACCCGGCCGCGCACGGCGTGCTGCGCCTGGTGCTGGAGATGGACGGCGAGGTCGTGCAGCGTGCCGACCCGCACGTCGGCCTGCTGCACCGTGCCACCGAGAAGCTGGCCGAGAGCAAGCCCTACAACCAGAGTATCGGCTACATGGACCGTCTCGACTACGTGTCCATGATGTGCAACGAGCACGGCTATGTGCTGGCAGTGGAAAAACTGCTGGGGGTCGAGGTGCCGCTCCGCGCCCAGTACATCCGCGTCATGTTCGACGAGATCACCCGCATCCTCAACCACCTGCTGTGGCTGGGCGCGCACGGGCTGGACATCGGCGCCATGACCATCTTTCTGTACACCTTCCGCGAGCGCGAGGACCTGATGGATGTGTACGAGGCGGTGTCCGGCGCGCGCCTGCACGCCACCTACTACCGCCCGGGCGGGGTGTACCGCGATCTGCCCGACCGCATGCCCCGGTATCGGGAATCCAGGTGGCACAACAGCAAGGACGTCGAGCGCCTCAATGCCACCCGCCAGGGTTCGGTGCTGGATTTCATCGAAGCATTCACCGAGCGCTTCCCCGGCTGTGTGGACGAATACGAAACCCTGCTGACCGACAACCGCATCTGGAAACAGCGCACGGTCGGCATCGGCGTGGTGTCTCCCGAGCGCGCCCTGCAGCTGGGCTTTACCGGTCCCATGCTGCGCGGTTCGGGCGTGGCCTGGGACCTGCGCAAGAAACAGCCCTACGAAGTCTATGACCGCATGGATTTCGACATCCCGGTGGGCGTCAACGGCGACTGCTATGACCGCTACCTGGTGCGCATCGAGGAAATGCGCCAGTCCAACCGCATCATCAGACAGTGCGTGGACTGGTTGCGCGCCAACCCCGGGCCTGTCATTACCGACGACCACAAGGTGGCGCCGCCCCGGCGCGAGGAAATGAAGGCCGACATGGAAGCGCTGATCCACCACTTCAAGCTGTTCACGGAAGGTTTCTGCCTGCCGGAAGGTGAGGCCTACGCGGCGGTGGAGCATCCCAAGGGCGAGTTCGGCGTCTACCTGGTGTCAGACGGCGCCAACAAGCCTTACCGGCTCAAGATACGCGCACCGGGTTTCGCGCACCTGTCGGCGCTGGATGAAATGACGCGCGGCCATATGCTGGCAGACGTGGTGGCCGTGATCGGCACCCAGGATATCGTATTTGGTGAGGTGGACCGCTGATGACGGATTGTGCACGCCCTTCGACGGCCAACCGGATTCCGCAAGAGGTGCGTCAGCGCATCGACGAGTGGCTGAAGAAATACCCGGCCGACCAGAAGCAGTCGGCCGTGATCAGCGCCCTGCACATGGCGCAGGAGAGCAACGGCGGCTGGCTGACGCGCGAACTGATGGACGCGGTGGCCGACTACCTGGGCATGCCGCCGGTGTCGGTGTACGAAGTGGGCACCTTCTATTCCATGCTGGAACTGGAGCCGGTGGGCCGCAACATGGTGTCCATCTGCACCAATATCTCCTGCATGCTGTGCGGCGCCGACGACATCGTCGCCCACGTCGAGAACAAACTGGGCATCAAGCTGGGTGAGACCACGCCGGATGGTCGCATCACCCTGAAGAAGGAAGAGGAATGCCTGGCCGCCTGTGTCGGCGCACCCATGATGGCAGTCAATGGCCACTATTACGAGAACCTGACCCCGGAAAAGGTGGATCGGATTCTGGACGGACTGGAGTAGGGCATGGCGAACCAGGTCTGTTTCACCACACTCGAATTCGACCAGCCCTGGACGCTGGAGAACTACCTCAAGGTGGGTGGTTACCAGGCCTGGAAGAAGATCCTGGCCGAAAAGACGCCGCAGGAAGACATCATCGAAGAGGTGAAGAAGTCGGCGCTGCGCGGCCGCGGCGGCGCGGGTTTCTCCACCGGACTCAAGTGGAGCTTCATGCCCAGATCCGCGCCGGTGCAGAAATACATCGTGTGCAACTCCGACGAGTCCGAACCCGGCACCTGCAAGGACCGCGACATCCTGCGCTACAATCCGCACGCCCTGATCGAGGGCATGGCCATCGCCGGTTACGCCATCGGTGCCACCGTCGGCTACAACTACATGCGCGGCGAGTTTCACCACGAGCCCTACGAGCGCTTCGAGCAGGCGCTCAAGGAGGCCTACGAGGCCGGCCTGCTGGGCCGCGACATCCAGGGTTCGGGCATCGACTTCGACCTCTATTCGCACCTGGGCGCAGGCGCCTATATCTGCGGCGAGGAAACCGCGCTGTTGAATTCACTGGAAGGCAAGAAGGGCCAGCCGCGCTTCAAGCCGCCGTTCCCGGCCAACTTCGGCCTGTACGGCAAGCCCACCACCATCAACAACACCGAGACGCTGGCGTCGGTGCCCGCCATCCTGCGCAACGGCGCCGAGTGGTTCCTCAAGCTGGGGCGGCCCAACAACGGCGGCGAAAAGATTTTCTGCGTGTCCGGCCACGTCAACCGGCCGGGCAACTACGAGGTGCCGCTGGGTACGCCGTTCCGCGACATCCTGGAACTGGCCGGCGGTGTGCGCGACGGCCATAAACTCAAGGCCGTCATTCCCGGCGGCTGCTCCATGCCGGTGATGCCCGCCGAGGTCATCATGGAGACCGACATGGACTACGACTCGCTGTGCAAGGCGGGTTCGGCGCTGGGCTCGGCCGGCATGATCGTGATGGACGATTCCACCTGCATGGTGCGTGCCCTGATGCGTATCTCGCGCTTCTACTACGCCGAGTCCTGCGGCCAGTGCACGCCCTGCCGCGAGGGTTGCGGCTGGATGTACCGCGTCATCAAGCGCATCGAGGAAGGCCAGGGCCGCATGGAGGATATCGACCTGCTGGTGAGCGCCGCGGGCCAGATCGAGGGCCACACCATCTGCGCCTTCGGTGACGCGGCGGCCTGGCCGGTGCAGAGTTTCCTCAAGCACTTCCGCGAGGAATTCGAATACCACGTCACGCACCGGAACTGCATGCCGGGCACCAGCAGTCACCGCGCCGGCAAGGGAGAGGCGGCATGAGTGCCAAGCCGGAAAGCGTGGCGGACGATCTGGTCACCGTCGAGATCGACGGTGTCGAGTACCAGGCGCGCAAGGGCGCCATGATCATCGAGGTCACCGACGCCAACGGCATCAGCGTGCCGCGCTTCTGCTATCACAACAAGCTGCCGGTGGCCGCCAACTGCCGCATGTGCATGGTCGAGGTCGAAAAGGCGCCCAAGCCGCTGCCGGCCTGCGCCACGCCGGTCATGGACGGCATGAAGATCCGCACGCAGTCGGACTACGCCCGGCGGGCGCAGCGCGCGGTGATGGAGTTCCTGCTCATCAACCACCCGCTGGACTGCCCCATCTGCGACCAGGGCGGCGAGTGCGAGCTGCAGGACGTGGCGCTGCAATACGGCCGCGGTGTGTCGCGCTTCGCCGAGAAGAAGCGCGTGGTGCGGGACAAGAACTTCGGTCCGCTGATCGCCACCGACATGACGCGCTGTATCCACTGCACGCGCTGCATCCGTTTCCTGGAGCACATCGCCGGCAGCAGGGAACTGGGCGGTACCGGCCGCGGCGAGAACCTGGAGATCAGCACCTGGATCGAACACAGCATCGAGTCCGAATTGTCGGGCAACATCATCGACGTGTGCCCGGTCGGCGCGCTGACCTCCAGGCCGTTCCGCTACCGGGCGCGCGCCTGGGAGCTGATCCAGACGCCGGGCGTCAGTCCGCACGACTGTGTCGGTTCCAACCTCATGCTGCACACCCGTCGCGGTGAATTGCTGCGCGTGGTGCCGCGCGACAATGAAGCCATCAACGAAGTCTGGCTGGCGGACCGCGACCGCTTCGGCTACCAGGGTGTCAACAGCGACGACCGGCTGACGCAGCCCATGGTGAAGACCGGCGGCGCGTGGCAGGCCGTGGACTGGGAGCAGGCGCTGCAGGCCGTGGTGGACGGGCTCAAGGACCGTGCCGCCGACATGGGTATCCTGGCCTCGCCCAGCGCCACCGTCGAGGAACATTACCTGCTGAACAGGCTCGCCGAAGGCCTGGGTACGGCCAACATCGATCACCGCCTGCGCCAGACGGATTTCACGGGCCAGCAGGACAGCCCGCTGTACCCCGCGCTGGGCCAGTCCATCGAATCCCTGCAGGATGCCAACGCCGTGCTGATCGTGGGCGGCAACCCGCGCAAGGACCAGCCCATCATCGGCCACCGCTTGCGCATGGCGGCCAGGGCCGGCGCCCGGATAATGTTCATCAACCCGGTGGAGTACGCGGTGACCTACCCGGTCGCACACCAGTCCATCGTGTCGCCGGACCGCCTGGTGCAGAGCCTGGCCGGCGTGGCGGCGGCGCTGCTGCAGAGCAAGCGCGCGCGCGCGCCGGAAGCCTTGCAGCCGCTGCTGGACAGCACCCTGGCGGACGCCACCGAACAGGCCATGGCTGCCACCCTGCTGGAGGCCGGCAACGCCGGCCTGCTGCTGGGTATCGGCGCCGCCATGCACCCGGCCTTTTCTGCACTGCGCGCGTTGGCGGTGCTGATCGCCGAACTCAGCGGCGCGACGCTCGGTTTCCTGTCGGACGGCGCCAACAGCGCCGGCGCCCATCTGGCCGGCGTGCTGCCGCACCGCAGTTGCGGCGGACAGGCGCGTGACAAGGTCGGGCTGGATGCCGCCGCCATGATCGCCGAAGCGCGCAAGGCCTACCTGCTGTTCGGCATCGAGCCCGAACTGGATTGCGCCGATGGCGCCGCCGCGCTGGCCGCCATGAACAAGGCGGATTTCGTGGTGGCGATGACACCTTTCGTGACCGACAGGATGCGCGATTATGCAAAGGTGCTGCTGCCGGTATCCACCTTTGCCGAAACCTCCGGCACCTATGTGAACTGCGAAGGCCGTTGGCAGAGTTTCACGGCAGCCGCCCGCGCGCCGGGCGAGACACGGCCGGGCTGGAAGGTGCTGCGCGTGCTGGGCAACCTGTTCGGCTTCGAAGGCTTCGAGCAGATGTCGTCGGAACAGGTGCGTGACGAAGCACGTACGCAGGCCGGTGACGCCACTGTCGACAACAGCCAGTGTTCGCAGGCCGTTACGGCGGCGGCTGTGGGCGAGGGTGGTCAGCGTATCGGCGAGCTGCCGCTGTACGCGGTCGATGCCGTGGTACGCCGCGCCGCGGCCCTGCAGGCCACGCCGGACGCGGACGTCGCCTGCGCGCGCATGTGCGGTGCGGACATCGAGCGTCTGGGGCTGCAGGACGCAGACAGGGTGCGTATCCGGCAGGGCAGCGCCCGGGTGGAGTTGCCGCTGCGTCGCGACGACTGCGTGGCCGAGGGCTGCGCGCGGCTGCCGGTGGCGATAGCGGAGACCGTGGCGCTGGGTGCGCCGTTCGCGCACATCATTGTGGAGAAGGCGTAAGGCGTATGTCTGAATCGAGCCTCATCGACTGGATCATCACCGGCGGCTGGATCCTGATCAAGATCGTCATCATCGTGGCGCCGCTGATGCTGGCGGTGGCCTACCTGACCTACGCCGAGCGCAAGATCATCGGCTACATCCAGCTGCGCATCGGTCCCAACCGGGTGGGACCGCGCGGCTGGCTGCAGCCTATCGCCGACGCCCTGAAGCTGATGCTGAAGGAAATCATCATCCCGGCGAACTCCAACCATTATCTGTTCGTGATCGCGCCGACACTGGCCATCGGCCCGGCGCTGGCGGCCTGGGCCGTGATTCCCTTCGACGACGGCCTGGTGCTGGCCGACGTGGACGCCAGCCTGCTGTACATACTGGCACTGACCTCCGTCGGTGTGTACGGCGTCATCATCGCCGGCTGGGCGGCCAACTCCAAATACTCCTTTCTCGGCGCCATGCGCAGCGCGGCGCAGATCGTCGCCTACGAGATCGCCATGGGCTTTGCGCTGGTGGGCGTGCTGATGGCGGCCGGCTCGATCAACCTGGGCGAGATCGTGCGGGCCCAGCAGGGCAGCTTCCTGCACTGGTTCTGGCTGCCGCTGCTGCCGCTGTTCGTGATCTATTTCATTTCCGGCGTGGCGGAGACCAACCGTGCGCCCTTCGACGTGGCGGAAGGCGAGTCGGAGATCGTGGCCGGTTTCCACGTCGAGTACTCGGGCATGACGTTCGCGGTGTTCTTCCTGGCTGAATACGCCAACATGATCCTGATTGCGACCCTGGCCGCGCTCATGTTCCTGG
>Ga0256830_1001239_pt1 | contig 18329 bp, 18 predicted proteins | sample 128326metaG_FD_190537 | JGI IMG/M metagenome (GOLD analysis project Ga0256830, IMG submission 190537) | Hydrothermal vent microbial communities from Lau Basin, Pacific Ocean - 128-326 | ecosystem: Environmental > Aquatic > Marine > Hydrothermal vents | place: Pacific Ocean: Lau Basin | collected... | reverse complement strand
CAAATCAAGACATTGGAGCAACTTTACATCCCCGGTTGGAAACCCGCTTGTTTTAACTTTTTAGGACGTGCCGCTAAATTGGGAGTAACGCAATGAAAAACCTCAGCACCCTTCAAAAACTCATCACGATTTTGCAAGAGACCCAACACATTTCAAGCGCGATTTCGCTGCTCTCCTGGGATCAAGAGACCTACATGCCCAAGGGTGCGGGGGAAGCGCGCGCGGCACAGCTTTCTTTTTTGATGGGACTGCAACACGAACGGCAGATCGGCAAGGCTTTGAAAAAAGCGCTTTTCGAATGGGTCGATTTGGAAACAGGGTCACTCAAAACAGACTCCTCCGATTGGGAGGACGCGGCATCCGCCCTCTTGCGCGAAGCGTGGCGCGACTATCATCACGCAAGCTGCCTGCCTTCGGATTTTGTGCGGACTTTGGGTTTGGAAAGCTCCCTCGCCCACCAAGTCTGGATTGAAGCCCGAAAAACAAACAACTTTTCCCTTTTTGCCCCCCGCTTAAAACACATCGTCGCGCTCAAAAAACAAGAAGCTGAATATCTCGGTTATGAAGAATCGCCCTACGATGCTTTGATGGACCGCTTCGAGCCGGGCATGACGGTGGCCAAAATCGCCCCTTTGTTTGAAGCCCTTAAAGCGAAGTTGGTCCCGCTGGTTCAAAAAATCGCGCAATCGAAAATAAAGGCCGATGAGGCACTCTTTAAAAAATATTACGACCCACAAAAACAATGGGATTTCGGATTGGACGTTTTAAAGACCATGGGCTACGACTTTAACTGCGGCCGGCAAGATCGCTCCGCCCATCCCTTCACGACCTCTTTTCATCCGAGCGACGTGCGCATCACCACGCGGGTCGATGCACATGATCTGCTCTCATCCCTTTTTAGCTCCATTCACGAAGGCGGTCACGGGCTTTACGATCAGGGGCTGCCGGCAGAATATTACGGCACACCCTTGGGCGATTCCATTTCACTGGGCATTCACGAAAGCCAGTCGCGTTTGTGGGAAAACAGCGTCGGCCGCTCACGCGCCTTTTGGACACACTTTTTCCCCAAGCTTGTTGCGATCTTTCCCGAAAATTTGAAAGGCGTGGATTTTGAGACCTTTTACACGGCCGTCAACGGCGTTCGCCCTTCGCTCATTCGTGTGGAATCCGACGAAGTGACTTACAACCTGCACATCATGCTGCGTTTTGAAATCGAACGTTTGATTTTTGAAGAGGGCTTGCCCGTGGAAGAACTGCCCGCTGTGTGGAACGAAAAAATGGAAAGCTATCTCGGCATTCGCCCCGAGACCGATGCCGACGGCGTCCTGCAAGACGTGCACTGGTCGGGCGGCGCCTTTGGGTATTTCCCGACTTACACGCTCGGCAATCTCTACGCCGCACAGTTTTTTAATCAAGCCAAACAAGATATGCCGGATTTAACCGACAAGATTTCGGCGGGTGATTTGCTGCCCCTCAAAACCTGGCTGAATGAAAAGATTCACCGCCTGGGGCGGCAATATTCCTCTGAGCAGATGGTGCGGCGGGTCTGCGGCGAAGCCCCGAATCCCGATTATTTCACCGACTACCTCGAAGAAAAATTCAGCAAAATCTACCGATTCTCATCGTAGGGGCAGGGCATGCCCTGCCCCTAGCGCAACGGGTGTAATTAGCGATGGCGACACAGTGGCATCAGCGTGCCGGTCATGCGTCAACGCTCTGTGGTCTCATCCGATACGGCCACCGGCGGTGCCTTTGATTCGGACGGCATTGCCAACGGGGTGATTGTTGATCCCCCGGCCGTAGGTGATTTTAATGCCGCCCCCAGTGCCCCGGCTTTGCTTTCGCCGGACCACAGCGCAACCGGCCTCGGTGAGACAGTCGATTTCAAATGGAACACCAGCACGAAAAGCGAAGTCAGAACCTTTACCACGCAGTAGTTCAATGCGCTTCAACGGGCGCTTTGGCTAAAATAAAAAAGCGCCGCGCTAAATTTTCTTGACATCGCAGGGCGAGATTTGTAGACTCTCCCGACTTGTTTCGTCCCCATCGTCTAGCTTGGCCTAGGACACCGCCCTTTCACGGCGGTAACAGGGGTTCAAATCCCCTTGGGGACACCAAGCTTTAACGCTGTGCTTAAAAAAGGGTTGTAGGAAATACCTACAACCCTTTTTTGGCATATTCAGGTTGAAACTCAGCGCTTCCTCAAATATCTTCATTGACCGAAGACGGTGGATGTCGAAGCGTATCGCCTTCGACATTGAATTTGCGGTCTTCTCCACGGGTGTGCAACTCGATCCATTCACTGGGACGGACACGAAACATAAATTTCGGACGGAGGGCCATCACGAGAGACGGCAATAAAATAATGGCGGACAAGGCGCTGGTCATCATGGCGAGCGGCATCAAAATGCCTTCAAAATGTAAATAATACCCCGGAAACGCCACCAGCACAGTTCCCAGCGCAAAAGCCCCGGCAACCAAAAAAATCGCCCGGCCCGCTGTCGTGAGCGTGCGTGAGAGCACCCGTTCAAGACGGCGATTTACCGAAAGCTCATCCCGAAAACGGGACAAGATATAAATGGCGTAATCGGCACCCATACCGACGGCCATCGCGGAAGCGGCTGCGGTGGATACGCCCAGCGGGATGCCTGTCAGGCCCAAAAAACCAAAATTCCAAAGCACGGCGATTACAAGCGGGATCAACACAAACAAACCGGCAATCAGCGAACGAAAAACCAGAGACGCCATAAAAAAACTGATCAAAATCATTTGTGCGATGTTGAGTAATTTTCCGCGAATAATCACTTCATTCAATGCGAGTGTAACGGGTACACTGCCCGCGATGCCGACGGAAACGCCCTTGGGGAAGTGCGCTGCTTCATAAGCTTTGATCTCCGCAATCAATTCTTCGGCGAGCGCGGTCGCATCGGATTTAAGAAAGGTCATCATCACGGCATTTTGAAAAGAAAGATCGGCCACACGTTTAAAGTCTTCCGGGCTGCCGGAAATCGAATATAAAAAGAGAAACTGCGCTGCTTCTTCACGGCTTGCGGGCACTTGCGCCTCGGCAGGATCTCCCCCGTAAAAAGAACGCCGCATGCCTTTCACATAATCAACGTAGGACTCGGTGCGTCCGACCTGAGGATTTTCTTTGAGTTTGGATTGAAGCCCGTCCACCGCACGCATTACCGCCGGATCTTTTAATCCGCCCGGCGCATCCGTACGGATAAGCAGATTTAAGGTCGAAGTGCCGCCGAATTTTTCATTTAAAACCGTGTCATCCTGACGCAGCGCCGTGCGCTCGAAAAAAAGACCGCGCAGACTGTTTGCCAGCGGAATCTGCGTGATAAATAAAACAGGGAGCAGCAGGGCACAGAAACCGCCAATGAGCACTTGTTTCCGCTGAGGCCCCAGGGCCCACCCCGCGACCCTGTTTAAAAAACGCTCGGAAGCACCGCGGAAAAGCACTGTTTCCATCTCCTTGCCGCTGGGCGGGGGAATGAGGGAACGCAATGCGGGAATGAGGGTCATCTCAAGCACAAGCGCACTTAGGATCCCAAAAGCCGTCATAAGTCCAAAGGATCGAAACGTGGGCAATTCAAAGGTGAGCAGGGAGGCAAAACTTGCGGCGGCCACAAAACCCGCTGAGAGTACAACGGGCGCCATTTTCGATGTGGCTTCGACAACGGCGATTTTTTGCGCAGGCTCCGGCACATCCATGCCGATCGCATAATCCAGGGCTTCGTAAAACCTGCGCAGGATCTGGACGGAATGCCCCGCAGCCGTGGCAACAATCAAAATCGGCGTGAGTCCCTTCGTCCAGAGATCTAAATTTACCCCCATCAGCCCGATTAAACCCAGGGCCCAGAGCCCGCTTAAAAGCGCCGTCAGAGCCGGAATCAACATTCCTTGCAAGGTTCGAAATGCGTGGTAGTGAATCAGCATAATGACTAAGAAGGCGATGGGGAAAACCAGGCGGTTCATCAAAATGGCATCCTGCTCCAAAAAAGCGAGGGAGACGGGCAATCCACCCAAATGAATCGAGGTTTGTGCATCTTCTTCCTGTTTTGCAAGTCGCTTCAAGGCATTATAAAGGGCCAAGTCCCCCAAAGGTTCATTGAGAGACTCCCCGCTAATCACGACGCTTTGCTCCACCGCTTCTTGATCCTGCACGTCAATAATAATGGCCGCGGCACTCGCATCAAATGAAATTAGAGCGCCCACATACAAGGGATTGGCAAAGACCCTTTTTTTGATTTCATCCGCTTCGGCCTGCGTGCCAGGTACCGAAGGCATAAGGCGCTCCACATCAAAGCCTTGCGCATTAAAGCGTAAATTTTTGACTTTGCGGGAGGCGATGCTCAACACATTGTCTGAATAAATTCCCGGTATATTTTTAATTTCCCGGGTCAATCGCTCGATTTTTGTCAAAAGAGCAGGCCTGAAGATATTGCCCTCTTTTGCAACGATCCCCATCACGATCACCCGTCCGCCGCCAAAAAGACTTTCTATTTTTGCATTGGTTTCAATGTAGGGATGTTTTTGCGGCAAGATCTGCTTCGGATCGACTTCGGTTTTTACTTGCCCGATTTGTGTGACGAAAAACAAGGTGACCAGCGCGATCAGGAGCATCACCGCATAGGCATATTTCACGATAAACTCAAAATATTTTCGCACCATAAAACAAGAATAACACGCTGAAAAACAAGCCGCAATCCGGGCAATTTTTCAAATAACGGCTTTAATATAAAAAAAGACTTCAGTTTTTCAGGCAAGCGACCGATAAGAAAGCGATGGCTTTTTATCTTGAAAAAGCGATGTGTGGAGGACATCGGCGATGACAAAACGCCCTGAAAAAAGATCGAAAACTATGAAAAAAATAGGGATTATTTTGATTATCGTAGGAACTTTGCTCGCCACACAGGTGCCTGTGCTCCGTCAAAATTTTCGAGAAGTCAAACGCGCCCAGGCAAAACAGGAGGCCGCAGTCATTGCCTTGGCTGTGCTCAAATTATACGACGACGTGGGACAATGGCCTTCAACAGACCAAAACGGCCCGGCAGCCGGACCGGGCATCGACCGGCTTTTTTCCGCGCCCGGACACGTCCCCCAAAACCCCGGGCCGGAGGCAGGATCGGGTGCGGAAAACTGGGGAAAGCCTGCTTATGCCAAACCCTTGGCCGATTTTCTTTTTTTTAATAATCCGGATGATGACAGCGGCAAAATAAACCACAATCAGGCAGGTGAAGATTACGACACCCGCGGCACATTGCGATGGCGCGGGCCCTATCTGGACAGCCCGGAGATGCAAGATCCCTGGGGGCAATCTTACGTCATTAACGCACGGTATTTTCCAGACAATCCCCGATATAAAAATAAGATGAAACACCGTGTCTATATCCTCTCTGCAGGCCCCAATCAAATGTGGGAAACCCCCTTTGACGATGCAAGCGGAAACGGAAAAGACAAAATCCAAGGCGACGACATCGGCGTCATGATTACACACAACGGAATAAGCTCTGATTAAGTCTCGGTTTTTTATTTATCCCGCCACGCATTTTTCAATATCTCGACTTGTCTCCTCACAATCAAAATTGCTTTCTGAGCCGTATTGGTATAAATTTAAAGACATCCACTGTATCAATATATCAATTTGCTTAATGCACGCTGGACACTGAGACCCCTTGGATATTCGTCTCGGTGTCGATGAGCCGATGAGGAGGGAGAAAATGAGAGACGGTGGCACCAAAATAACAGGCTTAACACGACTCATGCTCATCGTGTTGATCTCGGGCTTGACGGGGGCTTGTACCGTGAAGACAACACGACGGGCACTTAGCGCGCCCGACCCGATTAAAATACAGGACATCCGCATCGCCGATGGGGTTGATAAAACCATTATCGAACTGGAATCTGAGGAGCCTATTTTATACACCTCCTTCCGTCTCTCTGATCCGGATCGCCTTGTGATTGAAATGGCCGATGTGACCTTTGGACAATACCAGGACGAGATTAAAATTTCAGAAGGCCCTGTGCGCTCGATCATGCTGGCATCAAGCGGAGAGCTGGATGTTTCACGTATTGAATTTGAACTGAACGGTTTGGCAAAAACGGAAGTACGACCGGACGGTCTGAACATTGTTGTCGAGGTCACACGCCTGGAAAAAATGACCGGGCCGGGAAAACCGCCTCAAGCCGAAGCGATGCATAAAAAAAGCTTTATCTTTTTTGGAGATGAAGAAAAAAATCCGCCCGTGGATGTCGCCGCAACAACAGAAACCGGCACGATCAGAGAAGAACCCCTCTCGCTCGACGCGCCATCGCCCCCACCGCTTGTTCCGCCACTCGAGGCCGAATCAGTCTCACCCCTGCCCCCACCCAAGATTCAGGCAAAACCCAAAGCCCCCCCAACCTCAATAGAAACGGCAAAAAAAGCAGAAACAAGCCCGCCGCCGCTCGTTGAAGCAAAAAAACCGGTCGCCACTTCGCCCGCAAAATTCGTCACAAACGTGCGTTTTGTGGAGGGAAAATCACTCCAACTTGTAGTCAGTTCGGATGGGCGGCTTTCTCCAAAGATCTTTTTTGTGGGTAAAGATAAAAACCGACTTGTCATTGATTTTCCCGGCGTGAAGACAAAAATGAAGGGAGATCCGATTCCGGGAGATGCGTTTTTTGTGAAACGGATCCGGATCGGGAAACATCCGAATAAACTGCGCTTGGTGCTGGATTTAAATCAACCGGTGGTCTTCGCCTGGGCTCAAAAACAAACCGAACTTTGGGTCACGCTGAAATAAAAACCTTCTACCTGCGGGCCGCATCAAGTATGAAGTGGCGCTAACGGTTAAAATAGTACCGCGCACCGATGCGAAAACCAAACCCGTCTAAATCGCCATTATTGGAGAAAACAGCGACACCGTCATTACTGGTCAATTCCTGAGAAACAATTGAAAAAGCGCCGTGCAGGGTCAATTCGTGCGAAACAGGAAGCCGGAGATCGATCGTCAGGTCTTGAGTTTTTTGCGTCACATTCACGGCGTCAGTGGTCGGAGCCGGTGAATTAGAAGCAAATACGCGCAAATTCGGCCCATCAATGTCCGTCATGCCCAGAGAAAGTCCGACGCTGGGATACCGGTCCGGGTTGTTAATAAAACCGAATCCGGCGGCAAACCCGCTTGTGCCCGCCATCAGTATCATTGCAATCATCAGTGTAATCCCTTTCTTCATGCTTTCTCCTCTATCCTCCCTTAATCATCTTTGATATGATAACATCCCCAAGTGCGTGATCAGCGCAGTACGGATTTGGGGTCGTTTTTGTTGGCTAGGATATACCCTATCGCCTTTTCCATTGTAAAGCGCATGCGATGTTTTTATAAAACGCTTTTTGATATTCAGGCTTGTTTCACATCAGAGCCCCTTGATCTTCCGGATGTTTGATAATAAGATCGCAAAACTGGCCTTACTCACCTTGTTCATTTTGTCCTTTGGCGCGGTCGGGCTTTATTATTTTGAGCAAACCCCCAGCTTGCTGGATGCCCTGTGGTGGAGTTTCGTAACCATAACGACCGTGGGGTACGGCGATGTAACACCGGCTACGCTGGGCGGGCGTGTCACCGGCGTGGTGGTCATGGTTTTTGGCATTGGGTTGCTCGGAATGTTTACGGCCACCGTTGCCAGTATTTTTGTGGAGGGAAAACTGAAAGAAGCAAAAGGACTCAAGGCGGTGAAGATCGCGGGACATTTCATCATCTGCGGGTGGAACGACAAGGTACAAGAAATCGTCGCAGAAATGCGCGCGGACAAAAAAACCGAATCACGCCCGATCGTGCTCATTGCCGATCTGCCTGAAAAACCGCTTGAAGACACCCAGGTGTATTTTATTTCAGGCGAGGTAAATACGGAAACCCTAAATAAAGCCAATCTCTCCGAAGCCGCCGTGGTGATGATCATTTCGGACGATGGCCTTGACTCTCATTCTTCCGATGCCAAAGTCGTCTTCAACACCCTGTCCGTCCGTACCCTGGATGCAGACATTTACATTTGCGCTGAAATGAGGGGGCCGCAACATCTGGAACACTGTAAGAGCGCCGGGGCCAATGAAATCGTCGTCATCGGAGCACTAAGCAGCCATCTGCTGGCCCAGGCGGCCCTGGATCACGGCATCACACATTTTATTTCGGACTTGATCAGCAACCGCACCGGCAGCAATCTTTATAAAATCGCGCCGCCGGATCACCTCATCGGCCGTGCTTTTATTGAGTCACTTGATATGATGAAACGAGAACACAATGCCATTGTCGTAGCCGTGGAATCCAAAGACGAAAATCGCTTTCTCTCTAATCCGTCCGTGGATTATGCCCTGCAAACGGACGACTTGCTGGTTATTATTTCGGAAATACGGCCCGTGCTTTAACCAAAAGAGGTTTAATCAACCGGCATATCCGCAAGATATGCCCGCGCATAATCATAATAAGGAGCGTAGCATGTCAGCACATTTTGAAAAAATTAAAAACTACCTGTTGGAGTTGGGATTTGCGATTTCAAGTGAAGATGATGCAGAAGCCCTGGTGGTCGTCAATGACGAAGCTCAGGGCATCAACAACCTCATCGTCGATTGCGAAGATCCCATCCTCATTATTGAGCAGAAAATTATGCCCGTCTCCACACAGTCGGAGACATTTTACAAACGACTGCTTCAAATAAATCGTACCCTCGTGCATGGGGCCTTTGTATTGGATGAAAGCGGAGAAAACGTACTCTTTCGGGATACGCTTCAATTGGAAAACCTGGACTTAAATGAATTGGAAGGCTCCATCCAAGCCTTAAGCCTCGCCCTGGCGGAAAATGCGGAAGAGCTGATTGCCTTCAGCAAAGCTTGACCCGATCGGCTGAATGGAAAGCATCACGTCAATTTAAACATCATAGGAGGAGGAGAGAGAACATGGCAGGGATCTTTCAACGTTTATTCAAGGTCGGACAATCGGAAGCCCACAGTGTAATCGACAAATTTGAAAACCCCATCAAAATGACAGAGCAGGGCATTCGCGATCTCAAAAAAGACCTTCAGGAAACCATGCGTTCACTCGCGGAAGTCAAAGGGGTCGCCATTCGCCTGAAACGCGAAGCCGAAGAAGACAAAAAACGCGCCGCCGACTACGAGCGAAAAGCCATGCTGCTTTTGAAAAAAATGGAAAGCGGTGAAATCGAACCGGCACAGGCCGAACGCCTGGCGACCGAATCCTTAAGCCGAAAAGAAGAAGTCAGCCAAAAAGCCGTTCGCTTGATGCAGGACTGGGAGCGGCAAGACAAAATGGCGGCTCAACTCCAGCGCAATGTCGAGAAACTCAAATCCACGGTTGCAACACACGAAAACGATCTGATCACCCTGCGCGCCCGCGCAAAAACTGCGGCAGCCACCCGTAAAATCAACGAACAGATGGCAAAAGTGGATTCCTCGGGTACAATCGCCATGCTGGAGAAAATGAAGGCCAAAGTCGAAGAAGACGAAGCCCTCGCGGAATCCTACGGTGAAATCGCCTCCGTTGATAAAAATGTGGACGACGAAATCAATGCAGCCTTGGCAGGCGGCTCAAGCAGTGAAGGCCGAGACCGTTTATTAGAACTGAAGGCCAGAATGGGCATTCAACATCATACTTAAAAGGGTGCAAAAATGACCACAATCATTATTTTATTGCTCATCTGTTGTGCCGTCATGTTCTACATGATGAAAAAAAAGAGGCCCCAGGATTCAGACCTGGCAGGGGAACCCCATAACACCGCGCTCCCCTATTCAAAAGACGAACTGCGCATCGAAAATGTTGAAGCAGGCGGCATGATTCACATCAGCGGGATCGGGCCGAATCTGGACGAATTTGACGTGAACATCCTCGGCAAACATCTGTATCGCCAGGGCGGATCGCGATGGTACGAGCTTGAAGGAGAATCCACGCAGGGCAAGGTTTGGATCGACCTCGAAGAAGATGATGAACTGGAACTCACCATCAGTCTCAAAAAAATGCGACTGAGTGCCATCGGACTCACAAAACATGATTTGCAACGTATGGACGATGAAGAAAAAGGTCAGTTTTCATACGAAGGAGAAACCTATCACTATGAAGACTCCGACGAAGCCGAATTCTACAAATACGGTGATCAATCCAATGGAGAGACCTTTTATTACTGGGATTTTGAGAATGAAGCGGGCGATAAATTCATCGGGATTGAAAAATGGGAGGATGGCGGTTACGATGTTTCTTACAGTGAAGCTATCGCCTCACACCAGGTGACGGTTTTCAGTCTTAAAGGTTCCCCGGAATAAAAGGAGGCCGCATGGAAAATTTAACTTACGAGATCGCGCACGGCGGCAGCCTTATTTTGCTGTTTATGTTTATCCTGTTGCTTGCCAAAACAGCAAAAGACCTTTTTACGCCGTATCAAGTGGATGAAGAGCTCAGCGAAAAAGACAACGTCGCCCTGGCCACCAGCATGGCCGGTTATTTTGCGTCCATCACCGTGGTCTACATCGGCGCGCTCCTTGGGCCCTCCAAAGACATCTTGCAGGATCTGGTTTCCGTCGGAGGTTACGCCCTCTTGGGGATTCTGCTTTTAAATCTCTCGCATGAAATCAATGACCGTTTCATTCTGCGCGGCTTTTCAAATGTGAAAGAAATTATTGAAGACCGCAATGTGGGCACAGGTGCGGTGCAATTCGGCTCTTACATGGCCTCGGGGCTGATCGTCGCAGGCGCCATTCACGGAGAAGGCGGCGGGGTGTGGAGCATTGTTGTTTTTTTTCTTCTGGGACAAATCGGACTTATCGCCTTCACCAAAGTTTACAACTGGCTCACGCCTTTTGATTTGCATCAGGAAATCGAAGAAGACAATATCGCGGCCGGAGTCGCTTTCGGCGGCACACTCATCGCCGTCGGCATCATTCTCATGAAGGGCGCTTCAGGCAATTTTGTCGGCTGGGGAGAAAATCTCTCCATTTTTGCGATGGATGCCGCGCTAGTTTTTATCTTATTGCCCGTTGTACGTTTCTTTTTTGACAAAATTATCATGCCGCGCACCTCGCTCGATCACGAAATTCACCATGATCGCAACCTGGGCGCAGGCCTGCTGGAAATGATCGGGGCCATTTCTTTTTCAGTGATTCTGCTCTTTGTGATGAGATAACCCGAGATGCTTCAAGCGTATATCGTGAGGTGTAATGGATAAAAAAGACCAAAGCCGGGCCGCACTGGCCCTGATCGGCTTTGCCGTTTTAAGCTTTGTGACGGCCCTGTTTTTTAACGTGACAACCGGTGCCTTGCTCTCCGAAAACCTGCCCCCGGCGGGCGGCATCGTGGGGCCGATTCGCATCGACTCGGATCGCACCGTGCTGCAAATCAAGGTCGCACAAAACGTCCCGCGCAACGGCCCCGGCAATCAGGTCACCGGAGTCGTGCTGGATGAAACGAAAAACGCACTCTTCAGTTTCGGGGAAGAATTTTGGAGCGAAAGCGGTTACGATGACGGCGGATCCTGGGCCGAGCAGAAAACATCCTACGACATCAAAATCACCCTTCAAAAAGGCAGCTATTTTCTCGAACTGGATTCGGAAAACCCCAACGCAAGTCCAAGCCAAATCCAGGTGACCGTGAAAAAAAAGGGGGGCAGCGCCATCCCTTTCTTTACCGCGGGCATTATCGCACTTATCATCGGCGTCATCATGAATGAAATGGCCAAAGGCAGCATCAGCCGGGGATTAAAAAATATGGAAGGGCATTCAAACCGATGGGGATAAGATCTTGATAAAAAGAAAAGTGATACGGAATCAAACAGGCGGTGTCTTATTAGGCGCCATCATCGTCCTGGTGCTGGTCTACTTCTTTCTCTTTTCGCTCAGTTTCCGGGGATGGGGTTATCCGAGTTATTACGGCGGTTTCGCATACGGCCCCTCATTTTGGTATTTTGGCGGGCCACGGTATTACAGCGGCGGCCCCAGCGTAAGAAGCGGCAGCACAGGCGGCCCCAGCCGCTTGGGCCGCGGCCCGGGCCGCGGAAAATAAAACACCCGTGAACACCCTTCAGATCAGCCGTACCAGATCACGCAAAGAGATGTCGGTCCTGATCGTCTCGATTTTTATCGCGGGACTCTGCTCCATCGTTTACGAGTTACTCATCAGCACCGCCTCCGCCTATTTTTTAGGCGACAGCGTCAAGCAATTCTCCATCACCATCGGACTCTACATGGCCGCGATGGGCATCGGCTCCTACCTTTCGCGGCTCATCAAAAGCAACCTGCTTTCCAAATTTATCGCCATCGAAATTTTTTTAGGTTTTCTGGGCGGCATGAGCGTGCCCATTCTCTATTTTTGTTATGCCTATACCGACACCTATACGCTCTACATGGTACTCATGATTCTCTCCATCGGCACCCTGATCGGCCTTGAAATCCCCCTGCTCACACGCATTATGGAGCAATATTATACACTCAAAATCAACATCTCCAACGTGCTCTCTATCGACTATTTCGGCGCACTCATCGCTACCTTGCTCTTCCCTTTTATTCTGCTGCCCTTTCTCGGCACCTTTAAAAGCGCCCTCTTTTTTGGATTAATCAACATGGGCATCGGCTTTTTAAACCTCTGGTGCTTTCGAGACCTCTTGAATGTCGGACGCAGACGGCTCTACGGTTTCGCTTCCGTCACCGTCTTTCTTTCCCTTTTGACTCTCTTTGTTTCCGCCCCGTTCATTCTCAAACAATGGAGCAATACGCTCTATGAAGATCGCATTGTTTTCTCCAGCCAAAGCCGGCACCAAAAAATCGTGCTCACCAAAAACAAAGATGACATCCGTCTTTTTTTGAACGGCAATCTGCAATTTTCCTCCATCGACGAATACCGCTACCACGAAGCCCTCATCCACATCCCTTTCGGACTGGCGGAAAAACGCGAACACATCCTGCTTTTGGGCGGCGGTGACGGACTGGCAGTGCGGGAAATGCTCAAATACCCCGAAATCCTGAGCATCACCGTCGTGGATCTCGATCCCGAAATTATCCGCATTTCCACGGAAAATAATCATTTGCGCCGCATTAACCGCGACAGCTTGCAGGACAAACGTGTCACCATCGTCAATGAAGACGCGTTCGTCTTTTTACAAGAAACAGAACGGCAATTTGATGTCATCATCGCCGACTTGCCCGACCCCAACAACATCTCGCTGGCCCGGCTTTACAGCAAAACATTTTACCGTTTCATGCAAGCCCGACTTACTGAAAACGGTCTTTTTCTGACTCAGGCCACCAGTCCCTATTTTTCCACCCGCGCCTTTTGGTCAATCCACAATACCATCGGCGCAGCCGGGCTTCAAGCCACGCCCTATCATCTCTACATTCCTTCATTCGGCGATTGGGGATTTATCCTGGCTTCAAAAAAGAAGATCGACCTCAAGGACATTCAAATCGATGTCGCAACACGCTACCTCGAAGCCGATTTACTTCCCGGTCTCTTCACCTTTTCCAAAGACCTGCGCCATCCGCACGCCGCACCCAGCACCTTAGACAAACCGCTGGTACTCACTTACTACCTGAAAGGTTGGAAAGATTGGAATTAATCAGAACAACTCATGTATATTAAGCACACATCCACAACACAAGCCCAGCCGAGGGAGAATAAACCTTCATGAAAAAAATAAAACCGTGTCTCATCACCCTGTTCTTTTCATTGTTCCTACTCTTCCTGCCGCGAAGTGCCTCCGCCGATCTTGTCATCGTCGGAGAAGCCATTGCCGTCATCAGCGGCGATACCCTGAAAATACTCTGGACCGGCGGCATCGAAATGGTACGTCTCGCCGATATAGACACCCCGAAACCCGGCGAGCCTTTTGGCAAAGAAGCCAAATGGTTCACCGAAGATCACACCATCGCCCGCACCGTCATCGTCACTATTAAAGAAGTGGATAAATTCGGCCGCAGCGTCGGTGAAGTCTTTTTAGAGGACGGGCTTAGCCTCAACCAACAACTCGTCAAAAACGGCCTCGGCCGCTGGCGCCCCAAACACCTGGATGCCGCAGTTTTTGAAAAGCTGGAGGCAGAAGCAAAGAGCCAAAAAGCGGGTTTGTGGGGGCAATGAGGTTTCTGAAGGCTTCTTCTTCAAAACTGAGTTGTGAACAGGCCTATTACTTAAAATCACATCCGTTTTCAGGTAAAATGTTAGGTTCTATGAAAACATCCGAACAAAAAGAAACAAGCGCTCAGCTTTACGCAAGCATTATGAAACATCGCCTCAAAGGCATCATGATCATTGATCTCGCGGGAAAAATCAAAGTCGTCAATGAAGCCTTTTCCAAAATCACGGGGTATGCCGAAAAAGAAGTCATCGGGAAAAACCCGACTTTTCTCTATTCCGGACGACAGGGTGAACATTTTTATAAAAAAATGTGGCACCACTTGAGCGCGGATGGCGAATGGCAAGGAGAGATTTGGAACCGACGCAAAAACGGCACAATCTACCCCGAATGGCTTAGCATCAGCGGCATCCGGGACGAAACCGGAAAAATCGGCCACTATGTCGCAATTTTTTCGGATATCACCGAAAGAAAGCTTTCCGAAGAGCGCCTCGTTTACCTGGCCCACCACGACATCCTCACCGATCTGCCCAACCGCAGACTTTTAGAAGAACGGTTGGCACAAAGCATCAAGCAGGCGGAACGCAAACAGCAAAAACTGGCGATTCTTTCGATCGACCTGGATCAATTCAAACAAATCAACGAAGCCTTCGGACGGCCGATCGGCGACGAACTCCTCATTACGGTCGCCGACCGTTTAAAAAGCACGGTGCGCGACTCCGATACCATTTCACGTCTTTCGGGAGATACTTTCGCGATTCTCTTGACCGAGAGCAGTGAAATTGAACACACCGCCACCATCGCGCAAAAAATTCTTCACCTTTTATCCAAGCCGATTAGCTTGGACCGCCACCAGCCGATTGCCATCAGCGGCAGCATCGGCATCAGCCTCTATCCCTCCGACGGCACGGATAGCAAGACTCTGTTTACCCATGCGGATCAGGCCATGAGGCGGGTAAAAAAGCGGGGACGTAACGGTTATCAATTTTATTCGGAAGAAATCGGCATCCATTCCCTCGAACGCATTGAACTCAAAATGGCCATCCGGCGCGCACTCGAACAGGACGAGTTTGAACTCTATTATCAACCCAAACTGGATCTGAAAACGGGTGCAATCACTTGTCTGGAATCGCTGATTCGCTGGCGGCACCCTGAAAAGGGGCTGATTCTGCCTGATGCCTTTATCCCGATGGCCGAAGAAACAAACCTCATCATCCCCATCGGCGAATGGGGGCTTCGCATCGCCTGTGAGCAAGCTAAAAAATGGCGCGACAAAGGGCTTCCCCCTTTACGAATGGGTGTAAACTTTTCAGCCCGCCAGTTTCAGCAGGAAAATTTATTGGAGAATGTGCTGAACGTGCTCAGAGAAACGAAACTGGAGCCCGAGTTTCTTGAACTCGAAATTACGGAAAGTATCGCGATGGATCAGGTAGATAAAGGCATTCAAACGATGAACGAGCTGAATCAAATCGGCATCCGGCTCGCCATTGACGACTTTGGCATCGGCTATTCATCGCTGGGTTACTTGCGGCAATTCCCGGTACATGCACTGAAAATCGATCAGTCTTTTATCAAAAACCTGCCGAAAAACAAAGATGATGCCGCCATTACAGCCGCCATCATTGCCATGGGACACAACCTGAATCTTGAAGTCATTGCGGAAGGGGTTGAAACAAAAAGCGAACTCGGCTTTTTGCAACAACATGAATGCGATGGCGTACAAGGTTTCTACCTCAGCCAACCACTCCCGGCAGATCTATTGGAAGCCTTTTTAATAAGAGGCACCTACAAAACCTTGCTCACCGACTGAGAAAAACCGCCCCCCTTGCAATCGCCGGGAGTAAGAAATCGCAATTAATGATCAACGGGACAACCACCGGTCACGGAAGCGGAGGACTCATCACCATAAACTTCATGACTCGGCCGTCCCGCCAAAATGGTTTCTTTTCCCCAATTCGTCACTTGGGCAAAAGCATCCGACTGGATGAAGGTATCAAAGGTTTCACGCGTCGCCCATTCGGAAACAATCAAATAAGAGCGACTCTGAAAAACATCCTTGTAAAGATTTGTCTTTATGTGCCCCGGCGTCTCAGCCATCACATCCAGCACCAAAGCAAATTTTTTCTCAAAGGGTGCTTCCTTGCCTTCCAAAACCGCATAATTCATACCAACCGTTACCATGATGTCTCCTCTTTTTTTGGGGTCTGCATTTGTCTCTTGAAGCTGCTCATGATAAGAATAAGTGGGGCACTATTCAAGAGAAATCCGACGACTAAAACACTGCCCCTTATATTGGCATTGAATTCACTGATTTTTTCGTGCTAAAAACCGCACAGGGACACACAAAAAAATAATAAAATCCCATGAAACGTGCAACACCTCAAATCACCCTTATTTTTATTTGCATGCTCTTTTTCCTGACAAGCTGCGCGACCTACCGTCCCACACAGATCAATAATATCTGTAGTATTTTTCGCGGAGAACCCGATTGGTACGAAGCCGCACGAGAGGCCAACAAAAACTGGGGCACTCCGATCTGGGTCATGATGGCCATCATCCACCAGGAATCCCGTTTTGTGGACGATGCCCAACCGCCCCGGCCCTGGTTTCTGTTCATTCCCCTGCCGCGCCGCTCCTCCGCCTACGGATATGCCCAGGCCCAAAAACCCGCATGGGCCGACTACATCAAACATTCGGGAAACGGCGGCGCGGATCGGGATGATTTTGATGACGCCATCGATTTTGTCGGCTGGTACACCCATGTTACCCAGCGCAAACTGGGTATTTCAAAATGGGATGCCTATAATCAGTATCTGGCCTACCATGAAGGCCGCGGCGGCTACGGACGGGGCACCTGGAAAAAGAAGGGCTGGCTGAAAAAAGTGGCTAAAAAAGTGAAGAACATGTCCGCAGTTTATAACACACAACTAAAAGGCTGCAAAAGAGAACTTGATGATGCAATCGACGGCTGGTGGTTTTTTTAAGAAAGCGCTGATTAAGTCGGGGTTGAATTTTTCGAGAGATACCATATTCAGATTCAAGTCGCAAATTCCAGGGAATAGCCCGCTATTTCAAAAATTTGCAACACAGAAGCCGGAAGTTTTAGCCTCGAAAAAACAATTTATGACTTAATCAGCGCTTTCTTAAGATTGAGGCTTTGTTTCAGACGGGTGCACCGAAAGAGAAAAAGTCTCTTTCGCAGGTTTTTTTGCGGCTTCAGCCGCCTTCCGGGCCTTTTGATCGGCCCGGGTCAGCCATTTACGGATACGGTTCGCATCCCCGTATTTACTTAATTTTCCCCAAGAATTGAGTAATACAATGCTTAGCGTGCGATCGGCCAAAACAACCCGCATGACCAAACAATGTCCGGAGTCCGCAATATAGCCTGTTTTGCTCAGTGAAATATCCCATTTTTTATTCTGCACCAGGCGATTGGTATTCATAAACTCAACCTTCCAGCCCTTGCGCAAATCGGTCACATGGTCACGTTTGATCGTCGACATTTCACGAATTTTGGGATAACCTTCAACCGCTTCCAAAAGCAGGGCCAAATCGGACGCCGTGGAGACATTCCCGCTGCGCAAACCCGAAACATCCTTGAACACCGTGTCTTTTAAGCCCAAAGTACGGGCCTTTTTATTCATGGCGCGAACAATCGCCTTGTGCCCTCCGGGGAAAGTCCGGCCCAGGGCTGCTGCCGCACGATTATCCGAGCCCGCCAAAGTAATTTTGAGAAGATCCCCCCGTGTCATCTGCGTACCGTAACTCAAACGGGAGCGGGAGCCGCGCAAACGATCCCGATCTGCTTTTTTGATGTGGATCACCTCCGTCTCGGACAAACCTGCGTCAAGGATCACCATTGCCGTCATGAGTTTTGTAATAGAGGCAATGGGTTGTTGCACGTCTTTTTTTCGATCAAACAAGATTTCGCCATCTTCGACATCGATCACAAGCGCCCGCTCCGAGCGCAAAAAAAGCTTTTTCGGATTCAAATAAGGGAGTAGAGAATAATGCGGCGCCGTTTGTTTCTGCAGCGCCGCCGTTTCCGATCCGGCTACAAGCTGGCCGGGAAAAAAGAAACTCAGTTGGATCATGAAAAACAGAAGGAATAAAAAAAAGATTTTCACGTTAATTTTCAAAGAGAGATCAGAAAGAGACATTCACATTCCAAAACAGAAGGATGAATACCCCAAAATGTAACGAATTTTTCAACTTCCGTC
>Ga0256830_1001238_pt1 | contig 18341 bp, 11 predicted proteins | sample 128326metaG_FD_190537 | JGI IMG/M metagenome (GOLD analysis project Ga0256830, IMG submission 190537) | Hydrothermal vent microbial communities from Lau Basin, Pacific Ocean - 128-326 | ecosystem: Environmental > Aquatic > Marine > Hydrothermal vents | place: Pacific Ocean: Lau Basin | collected... | reverse complement strand
AGAAACTCAGATGAAGCCGAGACAGAACAGGAGCGCCCGCTGATGGAATCCATACGCATCCGGGGCGCCCGCACCCACAACCTCAAGAACGTCGATCTCGACCTGCCACGCGACAGGCTTATCGTCATCACCGGGCTGTCGGGCTCGGGCAAGTCCTCCCTGGCCTTCGACACCATCTACGCCGAGGGCCAGCGGCGCTACGTGGAGTCCCTCTCCAGCTATGCGCGCCAGTTCCTGTCCATGATGGAGAAGCCGGACGTGGACCACATCGAGGGCCTGTCGCCGGCCATCTCCATCGAGCAGAAGACCATCTCCCACAACCCGCGTTCCACCGTGGGCACGGTCACCGAGATCTACGACTACCTGCGCCTGCTGTACGCCCGCGCCGGCGTCCCCAGGTGCCCCCGGCACGGCCAGGCCCTGGAGGCCCAGACCATCAGCCAGATGGTGGACCACATCCTCCAGCTTCCCGAAGAGACCCGCCTGCTGCTCCTCGCCCCCGTGGTTTCGGAACGCAAGGGGGAACACGTCAAGATTCTGGAGGACCTGCGCAGCCAGGGCTTCATCCGCGCGCGCATCGACGGCGAAGTGGTGGAGCTGGATCAACCGCCGGAGCTGGACCTCAGGAGAAAGCACACCATCGAGGTCATCGTGGACCGCCTCAAGGTGCGCCCCGACATCAAGCAGCGCCTCGCCGAGTCCCTGGAGACCACCCTGCACCTCGCCGACGGCCTGGCGCGGGTTTCCTTCATGGACGACCCCGGGCGGGAGGAACTGGTATTCTCCGCCAAGTACGCCTGCCCCCACTGCGGCTACAGCCTCACGGAACTGGAACCACGCCTGTTCTCCTTCAACAACCCCGCCGGCGCCTGCCCCACCTGTGACGGCATCGGCGCCATGCAGTTCTTCGATCCCGCCCAGGTGGTGCTGCACCCCGAACTGGGGCTGGCCAGCGGCGCGGTGCGCGGCTGGGACCGGCGCAACAGCTACTACTCCCAACTCCTCGACAGCCTGGCCGCCCATTACGGCTTCGATATCGACACCCCCTTCAACCAGTTGCCGGAAGACCTCCGGCACATCATCCTCTATGGCAGCGGCGACGAGATCATTGAGTTCCACTACCAGGGCGAGGGCGGCCGCAGCAGGACCCGCCGCCACCCCTTCGAGGGCATCATCCCCAACATGGAGCGCCGCTACCGCGAGACGGAATCCAACATCGTGCGCGAGGAGCTGGCCAAGTACCTCAGCTACCGCACCTGCCCCGACTGCGAAGGCACCCGCCTGTGCACCGAGGCGCGCCACGTGTACATCGCCGGGCGCGTGCTGCCGGAGATCACCGCCCTGCCCGTGGGGCAGGCCATGGCCTTCTTCCATGATCTCTCCCTGGCGGGCAAGCGCGGCCAGATCGCCGGCAAGATCGTCAAGGAGATCACCCAGCGCCTGGAATTCCTCATCAACGTGGGCCTGGACTACCTCACCCTGGACCGCTCCGCCAACACCCTCTCCGGCGGCGAGACCCAGCGCATCCGCCTCGCCAGCCAGATCGGCGCCGGCCTGGTGGGCGTCATGTACATCCTCGACGAACCCTCCATCGGCCTCCACCAGCGCGACAACGCGCGCCTGCTCAACACCCTCACCTACCTGCGCGACCTGGGCAACACGGTCATCGTGGTGGAACACGACGAGGACGCCATCCACAGCGCCGACCACGTGGTGGACATCGGCCCCGGCGCGGGCGTGCACGGCGGGCGCGTCATCGCCCAGGGGACCCCCAGGGAGATTGCCGCCCATCCCGACTCCCTCACCGGCCGCTACCTGTCGGGCGACCTGATGATCGAGATCCCGGCGCGGCGCGTGGCGCCGCGGCCCGGCAAGACCTGCCGCATCACCGGCGCCTGCGGCAACAACCTGGATCATATCGACGTGGAGATCCCCGTGGGCCTCATGACCTGCGTGACGGGCGTGTCGGGCTCCGGCAAGTCCACCCTCATCAACGACACCCTCTACCGCCACGCCGCGCGCACCCTCTACGACGCGGGCGACATCCCCGCCCCCTTCACGGACATCCAGGGCATGGAGCAGTTCGACAAGGTGGTCAACATCGACCAGAGCCCCATCGGGCGCACGCCGCGCTCCAACCCCGCCACCTACACGGGCCTGTTCACCCCCATTCGCGAACTGTTCGCAGCCACCCCCGAGGCGCGCATGCGCGGCTACACCCCCGGCCGCTTCAGCTTCAACGTCAAGGGCGGCCGCTGCGAGGCCTGCCGCGGCGACGGCGTCATCAAGGTGGAGATGCACTTCCTCCCCGACATCTACGTCCCCTGCGACATCTGCAAGGGCAAGCGCTACAACCGCGAGACCCTGGAGATTGCCTACAAGGGCAAGAACATCCACGAGGTGCTGGAAATGCCCGTGGAAGAGGCCCACGGCTTTTTCTCCGCCGTGCCCGCCATCGCGCGCAAGCTGGCCACCCTCATGGACGTGGGCCTGCCCTATATCAAGCTGGGTCAGAACGCCACCACCCTGTCGGGCGGCGAGGCGCAGCGCGTCAAACTGTCCCGGGAGCTTGCAAAACGCGATACCGGCCGCACATTGTATATACTGGACGAGCCTACGACGGGGCTCCATTTCCATGACATCAAGCACCTGCTCAGCGTGCTGCACCGCCTGCGCGATCACGGCAACACCATCGTGATCATCGAGCACAACCTGGATGTCATCAAGACCGCCGACTGGATCATCGACCTGGGCCCGGAAGGGGGCGACAAGGGCGGCAGGGTGATCGCCTGCGGCACCCCGGAGGAAATCGCCGCCTGCGCGCATTCCTATACAGGGCAGTATCTGGGCCCGGTGCTGGCGCGCGCCGCCAGTCCGGCGCCATGGAAACGGGCGGGCGAGATTTAGGGAGCCGACAGTCTGAACCTACGGTAAAAAACGGTTTTACAGGCAAGGCCGTGATTATTGTGCAATGATGTAACAGGATCCTGTTATAAATTCAGGCATTGCACAATTTTGGATACCGGGACTGTATAAGACCTGAATACGTGGATTCATGACGGCACAGAGCACAAGCTCCTGATCCCGCAGCGGTTCAAAAAATACCCGCTTAACCTTTGGGTGAAGCTGAGATTTTTTGATTCCACTGTGAAATCAATAGCTCGCGCCCTGCATCCGCCCTGAACCCACGGATCCAGGTAAGATACAAGGAATAAGATACAAAAGGCTACTTCCCTGGTATCTTGTTCCTTTGTATCTTGTACCTTCCCAATCCACGGTTGGGACTCGCAATTTATCAACTGCCAGGTTTTCGCGACTCAGGCTCACACGGATACAGACCCATTTTCAAGAACCGGCCGACATACCTCTCCACCCGCCTGACAGGCGCCATCCTGGCGCTGGTGCTGTCATGGGGAAGCGCATGGGCCGACCCCAACATGAACCTTCCAGACATGGGCGAAACGGCTCAGGCTTATCTTTCCACGGAAGAAGAACGGCGCATGGGCGAGGCCTTCATGCGCAGCGTGCGCCGCTCGGTCCACATCATCACCGACCCGGAGATCGACGACTACATCCAGACCCTGGGCTACCGCCTTGCCTCCTATGGCGCCTCGAAAGAGCGGGAGTTCTCCTTTTTCATCGTCGACTCCCCCGTCATCAACGCCTTTGCCGGCCCCGGCGGCCACATCGGCATTTACAGCGGCCTCATTCTTATTACGGAATCCGAGTCCGAGCTGGCCTCCGTTGTCGCCCATGAAATCGCCCACGTCACCCAGCGCCACATCGCGCGCGCCATCGAGGCCGCCTCCAGAACCAACCTGCCCATGACCGCCGCCCTGCTCGCCGCCCTTATCCTCAGCACCCAGGATGCGCAGATGGGCACCGCGGCCCTGGCCGCCACCACGGCGGGCAGCATTCAGCGCCAGATCAATTTCACCCGCGCCAACGAAAAGGAGGCCGACCGCATCGGCATCCAGATCCTAGCCGATGCCAACTTCGATCCCCGCCGCATGCCCCTGTTCTTTGACCGCATGCGCCGCGCCAGCCTGGGCCCCGAGAACCCCCAATTCGAATTTCTGCGCACCCACCCTGTCACCACGTCACGCATTGCCGATACCCGCAACCGTGCCGAACAATTTCCCCGGGGTACCTACGAGGAAAGCCTCAACTACGCCCTCATCAAGGCACGGCTGCGCGTGCTGTCCGAGAAGAACCCGCTGCGCAGCAAGGCCTATTTTGCCGCGCGCATGGAAAAGGAGGCCCCCCGCCCGTCCCCCGCCACACGCTATGGTTATGCCCTGGCCCTGCTCAAGACCGGTGACTATGGCAAGGCCTTCGAACTGACATCACAACTGGCGCGGCAGGATCCCGACAGGATCGCCTACCAGATCCACCTGGCGCGTATCAAGCTGGCCGCCGGCCACGCGGACGAGGCCCAGGCCATATTCCGCGACAACCTGGCCCTGTATCCCAACAACAGGCCTCTTACCCTGCTGTACGCCAACGCTCTCATTCAGACTGGAAATCCCTTGCGAGCCACGCGGGTATTGCGCAATTACAAGCGGGAGAGAAAACAGGCGAGCCCTCTGTACTACAGCCTGCTGGCCCAGGCGGAGAACGACAACGGCAACGAGATTGCCGCCCACCAGGCCCTGGCCGAATACTACGATCTGGTAGGCCAGACCGCCTCCGCCATCAGCCAGCTCAAGATCGCCCTCAAGGACGTGGAGCAGGACAGCCTGCGCCACGCTCAGATCAAGGCGCGCCTCAAGGTCTTGAAGGAGCAGCTACGCCAGGAAGAAGATCACTGAAGGGATGTGACGAACCTATTATTGAAGGAACCTCTGATTAATTCATGAACCGGCGTCTGGCGGCTGAAATGTCCCGGCTCCGCGTTGAAAATCTTGGCAATAGCACGCTATTACCTGCGATTTTCGCCTTGATCCGGAACATTTCATCTCGCCATCCATCCGGTCCAGAATTAATCAGAGGTTCCTTAACCCGGTGAAACCTGGGAATCACCCTGCGCCGCACTGCCGTTATCTTCGTGGATGCCGAGCTGGCGCCTGAGGGCCTTCTGGTCCACCGGCTTCACCAGGGTATCGTCGAACCCCATGGCCAGGCATTTCTTGAGATCGTCCGCCGTGCTCAAGGACGGGAGCAAGGCAATAACGCGGGTGGGCTGGTCCGGCTCCTCATTGGCGCGGACGCAGGCGATCAGGTCATCGATGTCCGGGCGGGTGATGTTGCTGTTGATGAAAACCTGTTCGAAGTACTTGCGTTGCACCACGTTGATGGCCTGGGCCTTGTTGCAGGCCACACACACGCTGTAGTCCAGGGCCTGCAGCATGCCGGAGATGACCTTCTGGTCGTTGATGTCCGGCTCGAACAGCAGGACATTATTCTGAAACCGCGATTTGCCGGCCGCCAGATTGTGCCGGGTAATCAGCAGGTCGGCATCCTCCTCAAGCTGCACCACGGCCGAAACGCATTCCAGCAACTGGGATTCATGCACAGGCGTGGTCAGATAACCCCGTATGCCCACCCGGCGCACCTCCTCGCTGTCGCCCCGGTAGCCAGTGCTGGTCAGCATGATCATACGCAAGCCCGCCAGGCGGTCGTCGCTGTTCACCGTGCGCGCCAGCTGAAGGCCGGTCATGCCGGGCAGAATGCGATTGAAGATCATCACCTGATACGGCTCGCCCTGGGCGGCGCGCGTGCACAGTTTTTCCAGAGCCTGCGCACCATCGGCCACCGTGCGCACCCGCATGCCCACGGACGCCAGCAGATGCTGCATGCTCTTTCTCGCCGCCTCGCTGTCATCGACGACCAGTACGCGCACATCGCGCAACTCGCCATAGCTGGTTTCGCGGGGACCCGGCAGCTCTGCCCGCTTGGTGAAGTGCGCAGTAAACCAGAACTCGCTGCCCATGCCCAGGGTGCTCTCCACGCCGATCTCGCCGCCCATCATCTCCACAAGCTGCTTGGAAATGGCCAGACCCAGACCCGTGCCGCCATAGCGCTGGGTCAGGGCGCCACCCGCCTGCATGAAAGACTCGAAGATACGCTGCTGATCTTCCTGGGAAAGCCCCACCCCGGTGTCGCGGACGGCGAAGCGCAGGGTGATATCGTCCACGGACTCATCCACCTTGGACACCAGGATGACCACCTCTCCGCGGCTGGTGAACTTGATGGCATTGTCCACCAGGTTGACCAGCACCTGGCGCAGGCGCGCCGGATCGCCACGCAGGGACATGGGCAGGTCGCAGGGCAGCAGATAAACGAGGTTGAGCTTCTTGGCGGCGGCCGCCTTGCGCAACATCTGCGTCACGAAATAAATGGTGCGTTCCAGATCGAAATTGATGTCCTCCAGCCTGAGCTTGGCGGCCTCTATCTTTGAAAAATCCAGCACGTCGTTGATGATGGTCAACAGGGACTTGCCGGCCTCCTGGATCTGCCTGACATATTTTTCCTGTTCGGAATTCAGGCCGGCATCGAGCAGGGCATGGCTCTCCCCCAGCACCTTGTCGAGGGGAGAGCGGATTTCATGGCCAATATTGGCAATGAACTCGAATTTGTTGCGCGACGATTCCAGAATCGCGTCCCGGGCCTCCTTCAGTTCCTGTTCGGCATGTTTGCGCTCCGTGACATCGCGCACGATTCCGATGAACAGATTCGCGCCCTCGATGCGCACTTCGCTGACATCCAGCTCCATGGTGAAGGTCGAGCCATCCTTGCGCCTGCCCAGCACCTCGCGCCCCTTGCCGATGATCTTTTTCTCTCCGGTCAGGAGATACTCACGCAGAAACCGGTCGTGCTCCGAATGATACGGCTCCGGCATCAGCATGTTGACATTCTGCCCGATCACCTCCTCGGCTTCGTAGCCGAACATTTTCTCGGCCGCGGGATTGAACGACTCGATAATCCCCTGCTCATCGATGGTGATGATGCCGTCCAGGGCGTTGTTCACCACGGCCTGAATGCGGCGCTTGCTCTCGCGCAGCTCGGCGGCCTTGTCCTTGGTTTCGTTGAGCGCCGCCTGTTTCTCGGAATACAGCGCCGCCAGGCGCCGCGACATGGTATTGAAGGCCCTGGCCGTCTGCGCCAGTTCTCCCTCACCGATGACCGAAAGCTGGTATCCCACATCGCCGGACGCGATGCGCCGCGTGGCGTCGCGCAGCATTTTCAACTGCCTGGCGAAATAGTTACCCAGCATGATGGCAATCACCAGGCCGATAACAATGGCAATGACCGAGATTGTGGCGGTCTGACGCCGCGCGGCGATCATAACGCTGTCGATGGAATCGGTGGAAAATCCCATTTGCAGCATGCCGATGACGATGCCCTCATCGGTGATTTCCGCCTCCACATCAAAGACGCCATCCTCCACATCCTCCACCAGGAAATCCTCGGCAAAGGGCCGTGCCAGGGAATCGGGGTTTCCCAACTCCATGATCACGCCGCGCTCATCGCTAACCCGGATATAGTCCGCCTCCGACTGCACCAGGATATCGTTGAGGACACCCCGCAACGAGGCCAGATCCGCCCCCAGCACGGGACGCTTGATGAGGGCGGCGGTGACGGTGGAGGTGGTGAAGGCGTGTTTGCTCAGCTCCACTTCATTGGAGGTGCGCAGAAACTGAAAATTGCTCCACACTACGACGAGCAGCATCAGCACCTGAACGAGCAGAATACTGAAGATGATTTTTAGGCGGAATGACATGTCGCAAATACGCTGCCAGCAGGCTCCGGACCCTGCATTGTAAGGATTTCTGTTCTCAACCGCGCGCCATAGTGGCCTGATAGAGTAGCCACACTCCCCTTACAATTCAACCACAGAATCAAAGATCAGCCGGGAGGCAGGAAAACGCGCGGAAACGGGGTCCCATTCAGAACTCAATCCGAATGCCGGGTAGCGAGCAATGAAGGTGGATGGCATGGTATCATGCGATCAGCCGACCAGCTCTCCGCCACCGGATTTTCTTCATGATGAGAAGGAGAACAATCATGAAAGGCATTCTCTACCACCATACCAGAAAACTCTTGTCTGTTCTGGCCATCATCTGCCTGCCCTATACCGGCCTGTCTTCCGCCGGCACCGATATCTTCGATCCAGATGCGGAATATTCCGCGATCCGTGTCATCCAGACCGACGAAGGTGAGGCTGTCATGCGCGTCTTCCATGCCCGGGACAAGGAACGCTTCGTGATAGAGAGCGAAGGACAAACCATTGCCGTGATCACCCGCCTCGACAAGCAGACCAGTTGGATTCTCATGCCCGATGAGAAAATGTACCTGGAACTTCCCATGGACCAGGCCGCGGACCGGATGGAAGACATTGGCATCAGCCAGGAAGCCGCGCTCCGCCTGGAAGGCAAGCCCCCCGAAAATTTCAAAAAGGTGGGAACGGAAACGATTGCCGGCCTGAAAACCACCAAGTACACAGGCCAGATCGGGGAAAAAGGCTCGCGGGAGCGCGGCACGGCGACCTACTGGGTCACGGACTCCGGCATCGTGGCCAAATGGGTGTACGATGGGACGGACGAGGCGGGCAATCCCCTGAGCGTCACCATGGAATTGCGCGAGCTCAAGATCGGCAAGCAAGCCCCCGAACTCTTCGCCCCTCCCGCGGACTATGAGCCCATGAGGCTGGACTTCGGCGCCATGTTTGGTGCAGGAGCGGGCCTCCCGCCGCGGGACACCGACCAGGGAGACATGGAAGGGGAGAATGACATTGTCTCCGACATTGCCAGAGAAGCGGGTGACGAAGCAAAATCCACCGTCACCGACGAAGTGAAGCGCTCCGTGCGCGACGCGGTAAAAGGCCTGTTCGGCCGCTGACGCGGATACCTTGTCCCAACCTCTTGTTTTCACAACATTTGGATGGGTCACGCATCCTGCTGCCGGTACGGCGCGGGACCCGGACTGTCAATCAATCCACACTTCGGGTTATCATGTAAAGCTTGATCGGGGCAGGCCGCCGGACGCTCGTGGATACCGGGTGGAAAGAAGAGCGGAGAAGCCCCGCCGGGACCGGGGATGCAAACTCCCCTCCAAATATTTCGTCAAGGAATCTCTGATCAATTCATGACCGACGGCTATGACTTCAGAATACCCAACCTCCACGCTCCCAATCGTGCCAACAATCCCAGCTATTGGCGGCGATGGGCGCCTTGACCCTGGCTATTTCGAACCTCATATCCACTCACCCTGGATTGATCAAAGGCGCCTCAACGCGCAAATTGCCGAGACACAGGCCAGGCTGCATCCATGACAACCCCGCAGAGCTATCCGTTGCTGGAAACCATCGACACACCGCAACAACTCCGCGCACTCGCGCGCTCAGAACTGCAGGGCCTCGCCGATGAGCTGCGCCGTTTCATCATTCATTCCGTCGCTGAAACCGGCGGCCATCTCTCTTCCAGCCTGGGGACGGTGGAACTTGCCATCGCCCTGCACTATGTCTTCAACACCCCGGACGACCGGCTGGTATGGGACGTGGGACACCAGGGCTATCCCCACAAGATTCTCACGGGACGCCGCAAGGCCATGGCGGGCATCCGCCAGAAGGGCGGCATCTCGGGCTTCCTGAAGCGCAGCGAGAGCGAGTACGACTGCTTCGGAGCGGGACATTCCAGCACTTCCATAAGCGCGGCGCTGGGCATGTCCATTGCGTTCGCGCGGCAGGGCCTGCCCAACCGCGTTGCCGCCATCATCGGCGATGGCGCCATGACGGCGGGCATGGCCTACGAGGCCCTCAACCACGCCGGCCATGTGCACTCCGATCTGCTGGTCATTCTCAACGACAACGAGATGTCCATCTCGCCCAACGTGGGCGGCATGTCCAATTATCTGGCCAAGCTGCTGTCCGGCAAGCTCTATTCCACCATGCGCGAGAGCGGGAAGAAGGTGCTCAGCGCCATGCCGCCCGTCGCCGAGCTGGCGCGCCGCGCGGAGGAACACATGAAAGGCATGGTCATCCCTGGCACCCTGTTCGAGGAGCTGGGCTTCAACTATATCGGCCCCGTCGACGGCCATGATATCGATACCCTGGTCACCACCCTGCGCAATCTCTACACCCTCAAGGGGCCGCAATTTCTCCACGTCATCACCAAGAAGGGCAAGGGCTACCAGCCCGCCGAGGACAATCCCTGCGCGTTCCATGGCGTCACCCCCTACAACCCGGACAGCGGGGCCATGCGCAAAAAGCCAGTGCAAGGCAAGACCTATACCCAGGTGTTCGGCGAATGGCTGTGCGACATGGCGGAGGCCGATGAGCGCCTGCTGGGCATCACCCCCGCCATGTGCGAGGGCTCGGGCATGGTGGAATTCGCCCGGCGCTTTCCCGCGCGCTTCTTCGACGTGGGCATCGCCGAGCAGCACAGCATCACCCTCGCCGGGGGCATGGCCTGCGAAGGCATGAAACCGGTGGTGGCCATCTATTCCACCTTCCTGCAGCGCGGCTACGATCAACTGGTGCATGACATCGCGCTGCAGAACCTGCCGGTGCTGTTCGCCATCGACCGCGCCGGCGTCGTGGGCCCCGACGGCGCCACCCACGACGGCGTCTTCGATCTCAGCTTCCTGCGCTGCGTTCCCAATATGGTGATCATGGCACCCGCCGACGAGAACGAGTGCCGTCTCATGCTGACCACGGGCTTCCGCCACGATGGCCCCAGCGCCGTGCGTTATCCCCGCGATACGGGGCCGGGTGTCCCGGCCCAGAATGCCCTCGATACCCTGCCGCTCGGCAAGGGAATTGTCTGCCGGAATGGTCGCGAGCTCGCCTTTCTGGTCTTCGGCAGCCTGCTCCACGAGGCCTTGCGGGCCGCGGCGGAGATCGATGCCACTGTGGCGAACATGCGCTTCGTCAAACCACTGGACGAGGCCTTGATCGATGAGATGGCGGAAAAACACGCCCTGTTGATCACCATAGAGGAAAACATGATCGAGGGCGGCGCCGGCAGCGGGGTCAATGAATACCTCAACAGCCGGGGTGTCGATATCCCCGTCATCAATCTGGGTCTGCCGGGCCGCTTTGGCGAACATGGCAAGCGCCGGGAATTGCTGGAGGAATGCGGCCTCAGCGCCACTGGCATCCTGCGGGCGGCCAGCGAGGCCCTGGATCGCCTGCGCGGGGGCGGCCTCCCTGCCCGCGCAAATTCCTACTGATTTACTCTGTTTTTCTGTTATGCTACCCTGCTATACACTCAAAGTGACCCTGGATTTCGCGGCCGCCCACCAGTTGCGGGACTATCCCGGTGAGTGCAGCCGCCTGCACGGGCACAACTGGAAGGTGGAAGTGGAAGTCACCGCCCATGCCCTGGATGCCGCCGGCATGGGACTGGATTTCAAGACCATACGCCAGCACGCGCGCGCGGTCACCGACCGGCTCGATCACCGCCACCTGAACGAACTGGAACCCTTTGCCACGGTCAACCCGACCGCGGAGAACATCGCGGCCTATATTTACCGGGAACTGCGGGCCCGCCTCAATGACGAACGTGTGCGGGTCAGCGCCATCACCCTGTGGGAAACCGAGCGGGCCTGTGTACGCTACACGGAGGAAGACTGACATGACCACACTCACGGCCATTGCCGATGTCCAGAATACCCCGGACAACCGCAACCTGCCCATCGACAAGGTCGGCATCAAAAATATCCGCCACCCTGTCCGGGTGCGGGACCGCAGCGCCGGCGAGCAGCACACCATCGCCACCTTCAATATGTATGTCAACCTGCCCCACAACTTCAAGGGCACCCATATGTCGCGCTTTGTGGAACTGCTGAACACCCATGAGCGGGAAATCACCGTCAACACCTTCAAGGATATTCTGGGCAACATGCGCTCCACCCTGAACGCGGAGTCCGGTCATATCGAAATGAACTTTCCCTATTTCATCAACAAGACCGCCCCCATCTCGGGTGTGCAAAGCCTGCTGGACTACGATGTGACGCTGGTGGGCGATGTCACGGAAAAAGAGACGGTCATGACCATAAAAGTGGTCGTCCCCGTCACCAGCCTGTGCCCCTGTTCAAAGGAGATCTCCGACTTCGGTGCGCACAACCAGCGCTCTCACGTCACCGTCACCGCGCGCACATGCAGCTTCGTATGGATTGAGGATCTCATCGATATCGTGGAAAACCAGTCCTCATGCGAGATTTACGGCCTGCTCAAGCGGCCGGACGAGAAATACGTGACGGAAAAGGCCTACAACAATCCCAAATTCGTGGAAGACATGGTGCGCGACGTGGCGGCCTGTCTCAACAAGGATCCGCGCATCGATGCCTACCGCATCGAATCGGAGAATTTCGAGTCCATCCACAATCACTCCGCCTACGCCCTGATCGAAAAAGGATTCTGAGGGACCCCGCGGGCCGTTGCCGCATCACGCAGCGCCACCTCCCCCCGCCGGGCGGGCGTCTCCGTAAGCGGCAACCTCAATCCCCCCATTTATCTTTATCCCTCTGGTGCCGATATAGGATCCAGTATGGGCCAAGCATGGCCGGACGGCCGGACGCGCGCTGGAGCAAACACGCTGCCTGAAGCGCTGAATACGGCATATATCGTTGCTGGGCTGATAAACAAAGATTTTTTCGGGCCAGGGGCCTGCCGGATTCAGGGAGCTGCGGCGAGCCAGGTGGAAAATGGGGGATATTTTTTCGATTATTTGAGGCGAATAGTGGTATCTATTTAACGAAAATAGCCGGAAAAACGGGCCCATTCCCCACCGACGCCGCAGATTCATCTTAAACCCGACTGGCTCCCAGAACGCCGGAAAGGAGGAAAGGCTGAAACCATGCCATACGCGAATTCCGGGTCGAGCGGCGGCCGGCCTGCCCATCCCATGAACACGCCGATACCCCGCGCGCGCACGTACCAGCATCCATGAAAGGTTTCAGGCGTTTTCCAGACTACTTTAACACCCTGCACGGTCGCATTCTGCTGGGCGGGCTGGCCATTCACGCCCTGTTGATCCCCATGCTCTTCGTCGGTGTCATCTACCTGGTCAAGGGTGGTTTCGAGTCCACCTTCGTGGACCGCGCGCGGGCCGACGCGCAGATCCTCGCCACCCTCATCGAGACCACGGAATCCACCGACGTCATCACAAAACTGTATGACCAGGTCATGGCGAGCAAACGCTATGTCTACCTCGATCTGGTCACGGAATCCCAGCACAGTGCCGACGACGATTTCAAGGAAGACACCTATTTCGGTCAGCACGGTGACAACACCTACTTCGTCACCGTCCCCCTGAAGTGGGAGCTGGGCCACACCGAGGACCTGCTGCTCCGGCTGGGCTATGACGAGACCCCCATCATGGAGAAGATTCACTATACCAAGGTGCTGTGTTTCTATCTCGCCGGCGCCTATGTCATCCTGGTCTTCGTCGCCTCGGGCCTGTTTACCCCCCTCATCACCCGCCCCATGAGGGAACTGCAGCTCAAGGCCAGGGAGATCGCCGCGGGCAATTATGACGATCACTTCGATATCAAGAACTCGCGCATTCAGGAAATCGTCAGCCTCACCAGTGATTTCGAGAAAATGCGCCAGGAACTGGTGGGGCACAACAAGGAACTGGAATATCAGTCATTGCATGACGCCCTGACCAAACTGCCCAACCGCGTGTTGCTCCAGGACCGCCTCAACCAGGCCATCTACGCCGCCCAGCGGGAAGACTCGCAACTGGCCCTGCTGATGATCGATCTCGACGGATTCAAGACCGTCAACGATACCCTGGGCCATCACTATGGCGACATGCTGCTCAAGCAGGTGGCCTCGCGCATTCAGGGCGTGCTGCGTAAATCGGACACCATCGCCCGATTCGGGGGTGACGAATTCTGTGTCATCCTGCCCACCATCAGCAACATACGCTACGCCACCGAAATCGCCGGCAAGCTGACCGAGTGCCTGGAACAGCCCTTCATCTTCGAAAATCAGCCCTTCAACGTCGGCATGAGCATCGGCATCGCCATCTATCCCAAGCACGGCCTGGACGCCCCCGTGCTCATGCGCCACGCCGACGTGGCCATGTACATCGCCAAGAACAACAACCTGGATTACACGGTCTATGATCCTTCCCAGGACAAGAACAGCATCAGCCGCCTGTCCCTTATGTGGGACTTGCGCCACGCCATCAACCACGGCGAGCTGCACCTCGACTACCAGCCCATCATGGACTTCAGAACCGGAACCGTGGTGGCCGCCGAGGCCCTGGTGCGCTGGAACCACCCCAGGCGCGGCCTGATCATGCCCAATGAATTCATCACGCTCACGGAGCAGGCCAACCTCATCAAGCCTCTCACCACCTGGGTACTGGAGGAAGCCGCCCGCGATTGCAGCCAGTGGCTCAAGCAAGGTTACGACCTGAGCGTCTCGGTCAACCTGTCCTCGCGCAGCCTCCATGACAAGCAACACCCCCGGCGGCTGATGCGTATCATTGAGGAAAACGGCCTGCCCGCGCAACGCCTCATCATCGAGCTGACGGAGGGCGCCATCATTTCGGATCCCGTGAGCGCGAGGGAAATCCTGGAAGGTTTCCACGAAATCGGCGTGACCCTGGCCATCGACGATTTCGGGACCGGCTATTCCTCCCTGTCGGCACTGAAAAAGCTCCCCCTGCAGATCATCAAGATCGACAACTCTTTCATCATGGAAATGCTGGCCAACCGGGACGATATGGTCATCGTGCGCTCCACCATCGAGCTGGCCCACAACATGGGCCTGAAGGTCGTCGGCGAGGGCGTGGTCAACCAGGAAATCTGGGAGGAACTCAAAGAACTCGACTGCGACATGGCACAAGGTTTCCATATCGGCCGACCCATGTCGGCTCCCCGGCTCCTGCACTGGATCGACAACATGGACAACCGGGAAGTGGTTTAGCCCCAGCCCTCACCAGAAAAAACTGATGAGCTGCAAGCTCAGCCAAGCATACAACGCCGCCACCACATCATCCACCATGATACCCAGGCCGCCGTGTATCTTGCGGTCACACCACTTCACCGGCCAGGGCTTCCAGATATCGAAGAGCCGGAACAGCAGGAATCCCAGCACGACCCATTCCCACCCGCGGGGCGCCGCCGCCATGGTCACCAGATAGCCTACGATCTCGTCCCACACAATTCCGGAATGGTCGTGCACGCCGATATCGCGGGAGGTCCGCTCGCACAACCACACCCCGAGCATAAACAGCAACACAGTCATCATCATGTACCAGCCAATGGCCATATCCCGCATCACGAGATAAAGAGGCACCGCGGCCAGGGTGCCAAAGGTGCCCGGCGCGTACTTCGCCGCCCCGGCGCCAAAACCAAAAGCGGCAAAATGCACGGGGTTGCGCCACACGCTGGCGGGCACGTTATTGCTTTTCATCTGGCCCCCGCCCCGCGTCCGCGAAATGATCATAGCCTTTGTGCCCGCACCGGTAGACCCGGCCATCCTCCCACATGCACTCCAGCCTGCCACCGGATTCAACCACCCCGATACGGCTGCAAAAACAGCCGTGAGCTTCGGCCAGCCGCATGATCTCCCCTCGACTGGATGGCGGCGCCGTAAAACACAGCTCATAATCGTCACCAGCCGACAGCGCGAGATCCAGGCACTGCCTTTCTCCAAGCTCATTCCGCGCGGCCTGCATGGCCCCCGACAGGGGAATCCGCTCCACGCTGATCCTGGCGCCCACGCCGCTTGCCCTGAGCACATGACCGAGATCCGCCAGCAGACCATCGGACACATCCACCATGGCATGCACCAGGCCGCGCAGCGCCATGCCCAGGGCCACGCGCGGGACGGGCCTTTCCAGACGGTCACGCAGGTATTCACCCCCGGAGCCCGCCACGCGGTAGCGGCCGGCAATCGCCATCAGAGCCAATCCCGCGTCCCCCAGGGTACCCGTCACGTAGACATCATCCCCCTCCCGCGCCCCGGCACGGCTACAGGCTCCGCCACAGGGCACGAAGCCATGCGCCTGAATGGTCACTGTCAATGGCCCCCGGGTGGTATCGCCGCCCACGAGTTGCAGGCCATGCCGGCCGGCGAGTCCGAACAATCCGGCGCTGAACTGCTCCAGCCAGCCCATATCCCGCCCCGGCAAAGTCAACCCCAGCGAGAACCAAGCAGGTTCGGCCCCCATGGCCGCAAGATCACTGAGGTTCACGGCAAGCGCCTTGTAACCGATGGCCTCGGCCGGGGTATTGTCAGGGAAATGCACTCCCTTCACCAGCGTGTCCAGAACGGCGACCAGTTCTTGCCCCGGAGGCACCCGCAGCACCGCCCCGTCGTCGCCGATACCGCGCGTCACATCCGCGCGCTGGGGACCCCGGCCATCAAAAAAGCGGCTGATGATATCGAATTCGGAAATGGCCATGGTGAAAATCTAGGAGCCTGCCGGATTTAGGGGATCGTCGCGGGCCGGGCGGCAAAAGGAGGGCATTTTTCGATCATCTGAAGACGAATAGACGAATACTGGTGACCAGTTAACGAAATTGATCGGAGAAATGAGCCCATTTCACGCCACCGCTGTAGATTCATCCTGGCCCCGCCAGGCTCCTACTATCCCGAATCTGTTTCAAAATGATATGCCAGAAACAGGCTCAAAGCATGACTGAGCAGCTTGCATTTGTCCAAAATGACATGTGATACCCGCTTATTTTCGTTTGGACAGAACAATCATATCATGCTAGGCTATGATTGTAGGGTAGGAAAGGGGGTCACAAGAAGTGAAAAGAATCGTCCAAGCCGTGGCAGCGGCGGCGATGCTCGCGATGGGAAACGCTAACGCCCTGATCGTGGTGGAGAGCGGTCTCACCAATTCTCCAGCCAATGCCCAGAACATCGATTCGGCCTTCGGATTCATTCCCGACCAGGAAATCGAGATCAACAGCAGCTTCGACCTCGGCATTCCCAATGCCACCGTCTTCGGATTCAGCGGCGACGGAACCTTCGACTATTATTCCTTCACGGTCGGTACTGGCGCCAGCCCCCTGCAAGTTGGCCAGACAGTCTTCTTCGATACGGACTATGCCCAGATTGTGGGCCTGGACACACAACTCACCCTGTTCAGCACTGACGGCACAACCGTACTGGCTTCGAATGACAACGCCCCTTTCGACGGCCCCGGCGATCTGGTGGCCATGACCACCAACTCTTTTCTCAGCTACACTTTTGCGAGCGCCGGGCTCTACTACATTCGCGTCAGCCAGGCAGATCATCATACCCTCTATGGCATACCACTGAGCACGAGAGGCGCGACCTACCGGCTGAATGTCTCGACAGTCCCGCTCCCAGCGGCTGCGTGGCTGTTTGGAAGTGGATTGCTGGCCTTTTTTGCCTTGAGCAGGAAAAGGAAGCGCAACAAACCGCTGCTGATGCAGGGACAAGCCTGACCCTCACGTTTCACGCCAAACGGTCAGAAACGCGGACTAAACCCCTAACTCCTTCAAGATCCTTCGCGCCTCTTCCATGCCGGCGAACTCCAACTCATGGGCCACCGAAGCCTGCAACCAGGTTTTTGCCGAGGCCAGATCGCCTTTGCTGTAATAGACCATCCCCAGGTGATACTGAATGATGGGTACTCTGCCGGCCTCGCTCTCCACGGCACGGTTCAGCACCCTGAGTGCCTCATCCAGGCGCCCTGATTTGAAATAGGCCCAACCCAGGGTGTCCAGAAAGAAAGGATTGTCAGAGTTTTCGAAGGGAAGCGCCAGTTCCAGGGCCCGTCTCAGGCTTTCCCGGTCTCCCCTGTGCTCCACCAGGTTGGCGGCCAGATTGTTGGCGGCCACGATTGCGCCGGGATGCCGCTCCAGAATCTGTTCGTAAAGCGCCATGGCCTTGTCGGCCTCCCCCTGACGCTCATACACGCTTGCCAGGGCAAGGGCGAGTTGCACATTGTCTGGAGCGATATCCAGCCCCTTGCGAAACGCACCGGCCGCGTCAGCGGGATCGCCCCGCGCCAGGGACAGGCGTCCCTGGCGGTAATATCCGATGGGATTGCCGGGATGGGCCGCGATGATCCGGTCGGCGGTTGCCCGCGCGTCCGTCCAGGCATTCAGTGCAATATGAGTATCCAGAAGGGCCAGCAGGGCCTTGATATTATCAGGCTGCTGCGCCAGCACCTCGCGCACCAACGCCTTGGCCTCCTCCTCATCGCGCAACATGAGAGACACCCGCGCCAGGGCAACCCGCGCATCCAGATTATCCGGCTGTCCTTCCAGAACCCTGCGCAGGTTCTCCCGCGCCAGTTCCGGTTCGTTGTTGAGAATCTGCGCGCTGGCGAGAAGGGAGCGCACGGACAGGGCATCCGGCTGGCCGCGCAACACGGCGCGGAAATCGGCAATGGCGC
>Ga0256830_1001237_pt1 | contig 18350 bp, 11 predicted proteins | sample 128326metaG_FD_190537 | JGI IMG/M metagenome (GOLD analysis project Ga0256830, IMG submission 190537) | Hydrothermal vent microbial communities from Lau Basin, Pacific Ocean - 128-326 | ecosystem: Environmental > Aquatic > Marine > Hydrothermal vents | place: Pacific Ocean: Lau Basin | collected... | reverse complement strand
CTCCCGCCCCCCCCCCGCCCCGGTCCGATGCGTCCCCCCTCTCCCCTCTTCGTCGGCTCCGCCCTGACCGTCCTGGTCGCCCTCGCCGGCTCCGCCCCTGCCCAGTTCCCCTCGCCCCAGGGTGACCGCGTGCGCATGATCGGACACGTCGACGCCCATTCCTCCTACAACGACGTCTGGGGCTACGTGGACACGCAAGGTCGTGAGTTCGCGCTCCTCGGCACCGAGGGCGGACTCGCGATCTACGACTGCTCCACCCCCTCGACGCCCGTCCTGGCGGGCTTCGTCGCCGGAGCGACCTCCCTCTGGCGCGACGTGAAGACCAACGGACGCTACGCCTACGTGGTCACCGAAGGCGCGGGCGGCATGCAGATCGTCGACCTCCAGGACCCCTACAACCCGGTGCTGATCCGGACCTGGGGCACCGGACTGTGGCGTGACGCCCACAACGTCTTCGTGGACGAGGCCGCGGCCACGGCCTACGTCGCCGGGACCAACCGCGGCCTGGTCGTCCTCGACGTCGCCAACCCGACCAACCCGGTCCACGTCGCCGACTACACGGCGAACTACGTCCACGACCTCTACGTCGCCAACGGCAAGGCCCACCTCGCCGCGATCTACGCCGGGCGCTACCGCATCCTCGACGTCTCGGCCCTGCCCTCCATGCCGAGCCTGGGCTCCGTGGTCACGCCGCGCGGCTTCACCCACAACGTCTGGGTGGACGCGACCGGGACCATCGCCGCGACCACCGACGAAGCGACCGCCGGCGACGTCGCCTTCTACGACGTCAGCAACCCGGCCTCCATCCAACTGCTCTCGACCTGGTCCTCGGACGGCGCGACGGTCCACAACGTCCTCCTCGCCGGCACCCGGGCCCACGTCTCCACCTACACCAAGGGCTACGCCTGCCTCGACTTCAGCGACCCGGCGAACCCCGTCCTGGTCGGGGGCTACGACACCTCCCTGACGAAGGGCAGCGGCTACTCCGGGGCCTGGGGGGTCTATCCGTTCTCGCCGAGCGGACTGGTCTACGTCAGCGACATCGCCGAGGGCCTGTTCGTGTTGCAGGTGGACGGCGACGTGGTGGACGTGACCCACACCCCGCTGGCCGACACCGAGGACGAGAACGGGCCCTACCTGGTGACCGCCGACGCCGTGCCGCTCGGCTCCTCACCGGTGTCGTCGGGCGAGGTGGTGTGGTCGACGGCCGGCGGCGGCGAGCAGCGCGTCCCGATGACGCCGGTCGCGGGAACGACGTGGCAGGCCTCCATCCCGGGACAGGCGTCGCCGACCCGCATCGCGTACCACCTCGAGTTCACCACCGCCGACGGCGCCGTCCAGCGGCTGCCGCTCTACGACGAGTTCGCCTTCGACGTCGGACACCGCACCGTCCTGTTCGCGGACGACTTCGAGAGCGCGGGCGACAACGGCTGGACCCACGGCGCCGACTGGGGCTACGACGAATGGACGCACGGCTCGGCTCAGGGGCGGGCCGACGACCCCTCGGGGGGGCACCTCTCCGACCGCTGCTGGGGCACCGACCTCGGCATCGGCGGCAGCAATGGCTTCTACGCCGACAGCGCCTCGACCTGGCTGGAGTCCCCGCCCATCGACTGTTCCAACGCCACCGGGGTGCGCCTGCGGTTCGCCCGCTGGCTGAACGTCGACGTCGGCGCCCAGGACCTGGCCCGCGTCCTCGTCGGTGGGCAGGAAGTGTGGCGGAACTCGGACGTCGAGCGGACCTTCGACGATGCCTGGCAGGCGATGGACCTCGACGTCTCGGCGGCGGCCGACGGCCGTTCCGACGTGCGCATCCGCTTCGAGCTCACCACCAACTCGGGCATCGCCTTCGGCGGCTGGAACGTGGACGACGTCGAGCTGACCGGCCTCGAGCCCTCGGGCAGCGACACCCTGCTCCTGACCGGCCCGGCGTCCCCCGCCGCGGGCGCCGCCGCCACCTGGACCGTGGCCCAGGGGCCGGCTGGCGGCGCGTGGTGGCTGCTCGAGTCGGGCGCCGTCGCCGCCTGGACCCCCTTCGGCGGACGCTCCTTCGAACTGGCCCAGCCGGTTCGGGTGCTGTTCCAGGGCGCCCTGGACGCCGCCGGGGCCGGTTCGGCCACCGTCACCGTCCCCGCCGGCGCCGCCGGGGTCACGGCCTGGCTCGAGGCCGCGGCCCGCGACGGCCAAGGCGTCTGGTCGGACTCGAACCTGCTGCGGGTCGTCATCCAGTGACGACCCGGGAACCCACGGCGCCGGTCGCCAGCTCGGAGAGGAGTTCCTCGTAACGGTCGGCGGCGGCGTCCCAGGAGTGGAAGCGCTGCATGCGTTCCCGCCCCAGGCGACCGAGGCGCCGCCGCTCCTCCTCGTCCTGGAGCAGGGCGACCACGTGGTCCGCGAACTCGTCGTCGTCGCGGGCCAGACGGAGGAGTTCGCGGACCTCGGGGCGCAGGGCCTCGGCGCCGGTGGCGTTGGTCACCACCGGCTTCTCCATGGCCAGGGTCTCGAGCACCTTGTTCTTGATGCCGGCGCCGAAACGCATCGGCGCGACCAGCATCGTGGAGCGCTGGATCCAAGGCACGAGGTCGGGGACGCCGCCGGTGACCTCCACCCCCTCGACCTCGTCGGCGAGCGCGCGGACCTCGGGCAGGGGATTCGTCCCGACCACGGTGAAGCGGGCCTCGGGAACGCGCGCGCGCACCCGCGGCAGGATCTCACGGGCGAAGTGCACCGCCGCATCCACGTTCGGCAGGAAGTCCATGTTGCCGAACAGGAGCAGGCGCCCCGGCTCTTCGGTGACCTCCGGCGAAGGGCGGAACATCTCGAGGTCCACCCCGTTCTGGATCACCTCGACCCGGGCCTCGGGGACCAGGTGGAGCAGCGCCTCGCGGTCGGCCTCGGAGACCACCGTCGCCACCGGATAGTGACGCAGCATCCAGGTCTCGAAGGCGCGGAAACGGTGCAGCAGCTGGCGGGTGCGCAGACGCTGCGCGAGTGGGAGGTCGCCGCGCTCGAGCCTGCGCTCGTAGAAGAAGCTCCGGCAGTCGCAGACGTCGAGCAGGGTGGGCAGCCCGCTCACCTCGCCGTAGAGGAGGTCGGCCCAGGGGTCGAACACGTAACCCGCGTCGAGCCCGAGATCGGTACGCAGGCGCTCGACCTCTGCGGCGACCCGCTCGGGGAAGCCGGGATACTCGCTGCGGAAGCTCGCCACCGGCGCCAGGCCGAGGTTGGTGCGCAGACGGCCCAGGGGATTGCGCCGCGGCATCCGCAGCAGCCGGATGCTCGAGAACACCCCGTGGGCCTCGGTCTCGGGCAGCCGACGCTCCTGCTCGTCGTCGTGGACCAGGGCCAGCAGGTGGACCTGGTGGCCGCGCGCCGCCAGCCTGCGGAACAGGTGGAGGACGCGGAGGTGGTAGCCCTCGGCGTAGGTCCAGGGCAACCCGCGATAGGTGACCAGCAGGCGCACGCGCGCCGCCCGTCAGGAGGCTTCGGCCCGGGCCAGCGCCTCGCGGACCAGCGGCTCGAGCTCGCCGCGCGCGTGCATCTCGCGGACCACGTCGCCGCCGCCGATGAACTCGCCGCCGATGAAGATCTGCGGCGTGGTCGGCCAACCCGTGATCTCGACCAGCGTCGGCTTGACGTCCGGATGCTGGAAGATGTCCACGGTCTGGAACGGGACGTCCAGCTCGGCGAACAGGTCGATGACCGCCTTGGAGAAGCCGCAACGCGGGAAGTGCTTGTTGCCCTTGGTGAACAGGAGCACGGGCACCTCGCGGATGGCGCGCTCCATCTGCTCGCGCAGGGACTCGGAGGCGGACTCGGGCGTGGACTCGGTCATGGCTGGTTCTCGGGAACGCGGGTCGCGATCTGGACGGCGTGGATGCTGTTGTCGCCCTCGCTCATGTAGGGGCGCAGCACCTCGAGGACGCGGCGGTGCTGCTCGAGGATGGAGAGGTCGGCGAATCCGCCCCACTCGACCTCGAGCTTCCAGTGGTCGCGCGTGCCGGTGAGGTCGCTGACCATGCAGGTCGCTCCCGGCAGGGCCTCGGTGATCAGGGAGGCGATCCAGGTCTCGGGATCCTCTCGGGGGTCGGCGCCGCTCATCGCCCCCCATCCTACCGCCCGCCGCGGTCGGTCCACGCCCCGCGAGGCTGCGGCGGCCCGCCCGAAGCGGGCTATAGTGTGGACCTCGACCCCCACCCCCATCGAGACCCCATGCTCCTCCCCCTCCTCCTCCTCGCACTTCCCTTCCCGCAGCTCGCCTTCGACAACGGCGGCGAGCGGGTGCCCCTCCGGGTGGACGGCTCCGTCTTCTGCCTCCGCCTGGACCCCGCCCTCGACGAGGAAGCCTCCCGCGCCCTCCTCGCCGACCTGCCCGGTCTCCCGGCCGGCGAACTGGCCGGCAGCGGCCGCCCCGGCAAACCCTGGTTCCTGACCCCGGAACGGCCGGTCCCGAGCGACGAGGCCCTGGCCCTCGCCGCCCGCTGGCGCAGCGTCCCCGGCGTACGGGCCGCGAGTCCGCGGCTGTGGGCCCCCGGCGACGACCCCTACTTCCTCACCGACGAGGTCCTGGTGCGCTGGAAGCCCGCGACCCCGCAGGAGCGCCGCGCCGAGCTCACCGACGGCCTCGTCCGCACCGCGACCCTGTCGTACTCGGTGAACCCGGGCGAGGTGTTCCGCGTGCCGCAGGGCGCCGACCCGCTGGCGGTCGCCAACCGCCTGGCCGCGAGCGGCGCGGTCGAGTTCGCGATTCCCGACTTCCAGCTGCGCCGGGTGACCTACGGCAGCAACGACCCGTTGTTCCCGCAGCAGTGGCACCTCGAGTCCACCGGCCAGAACGGCGCCCGGCCCGACGCCGACGTGGACGCCCAGGCGGCATGGAGCGTCACCCGCGGCGACCCGCGCGCCATCGTCGCGGTGGTGGACGAGGGCATGGACCTCGGCCACCCCGACCTCGACCTGGTCCAGGGGCGTGACGTCCTCGACGACGACGACGACCCGAAGGCCGAGGACGGTCTGTTCGGTCTGTTCCCGGAGAACCACGCCACCGCGGTCGCCGGCGTCGCCGCCGCCCGCGGCGACAACGGCATCGGGGTCAGCGGCGTCGCCCAGCAGTGCCGGGTGATGCCGATTCGGTTCCTGTCGTCCAACATCTTCAACCCGCCGACCACCCAGGACGAGGCCGAAGCCTTCGACTTCGCCCGCACCCACGGCGCCTCCGTGGTCAACAACTCCTGGGGGCCGGTGTTCGGCGCCCCCCTGCCGGCGAGCACCAAGGCCGCCATCGACGACTGCAACGAGAACGGGCGCGGCGGCCTCGGCATGGTGATCTTCTTCGCCGCCGGCAACTCGGGGAGCAACAACTCGAACAACGGCTATGCCTCCTACCCGGGCGTGGTCGCAGTCAGTGCGGTCACCGACCAGGAGGAACTCGCCTACTACTCGAGCTTCGGCCCCGGCGTGGACGTGTGCGCGCCCTCCAACGGCGGCGTCAACGGCATCACCACCACCGACCGCCGCGGCCGCAAGGGCTACTCCAACGGCGACTACACCGACACCTTCGGCGGCACCTCGTCGGCCAGTCCCTGCGCCGCCGGGGTCATGCTGCTCATCCTCTCGGCCAACCCGAACCTGACCCGGGAGCAGGCCCTCGCCGTGCTCTACGCCAGCGCCGAGAAGGTGGACCCGGCCAACGGCGGCTACGACGTCTTCGGCCACAGCTGGAAGTACGGCTTCGGCCGGGTGAACGCCGACGCCGCGGTGCAGATGGCGCTGACCGGCCCGCCGAGCGACGCCTTCACCCTCCAGGGACCGGCCACCGCCGCCGCCGGCTCGATGGTCACGGTGCAGCTCTCGGGGGCTCCCCCGCTGGCCCCGTTCGCCGTGTTCGGCTCCTACCGCAACGACGGCAGCGTGATGAAGGGGCATGCCTTCGAGGTCGGCGTCCCCAGCCTCCAGGTCGCCTCCGGCTCCACCGACGCCGTGGGCTCGGCGAGTGCGAGCTTCGTCCTGCCGGCTTCGGCGGCGGGACGCACGGTGTACGTCGAGGCGGCGGCCCTCGCCACGCCGGGCGTGGTCCAGGACTCCACCCTGGTCGCCATCGTCGTGACGTGAGCCTGCTCCGGGGCTGCGTCCTGCTCGTCCTGCCCGCCGCCCTGGGCTGCGCGGGCGCAGCCCCCGGACCGCCACCACGGGCGCCCGCCGCCGACCTCGACGACCTCGACGACCTGCTCGAGCGCCTGCTCGACGCCGACCACCTGGCGACCGCGCCCGAAGCCGGCGAGCGCACGGTCCTGTCCTCGTCCTTCGACCGCCGCAGCCTCGCCGGTCGGGAGGACCCGACCGCGTGGTACGCCAACGACGACTGGGGGAACCCGGTGCGGGCCCATGTCGGCGCCGACGGCGAGGAGGAATGGGTGCTGGCCGAGGCCGACGGGCCCGGCTACGTCGCCCGCATCTGGTCGGCGAACCCCAAGGGCACGCTGCGCTTCCGGGTGGACGGCGCCGAGACCCCCGTGCTCGAGGTCCCCTTCCAGGAACTGTGCCGCGGCGACGACCCGCGTTTCCCCGCCCCACTCGCCGGCATCTTCGGCCGGGGCTGGAACGCACTGGTCCCCCTGCCCTTCGCCGAGTCGCTGCTCCTGACCTGCACCGAGAAGGACTTCTACTTCCAGGTGGACCTGCACCTCCTGCCGCCGGGGACGCGGACGCCGTCGCTGTCGCCCGACCTGCTCGAACGACACGGCGCGGCGATCCGACGGACCGCTGCGGAACTCGCCGCGCGGATGGACGAGCCGATCCCCGGGCCGCCGACCGCGCCGCTGGCCCCGGGGGCGACCCTGGCGCGTCGCTTCCGGGGCGCGGGGGTGGTCCGGCGGACCACCGTCTCCCTCGCCGGGCTGCCCGACGGCGCGCGGGGCGCGGCCGTGCTGCGCGGCCTGCGGCTGCGCATCACCGCCGACGGCGCCGCCGCGCCGCAGGTGGACGTCCCCCTCGGCGATTTCTTCGGCTCCGCGCCCGGCCTGCTCCCCCACCGCAGCGCCCTCCTCGCCGTCGAGGTCGCCGGCGACGAAGCGGTCCTCGACGCGCGCCTGCCCCTGCCCTTCGCCGACGGCCTCCTGGTCGAGGTGGTCAACGAGAGCGACCACCCCGTCGCCCTCGGTCTCGCCACCGTCCTCGGCCCGACCCCGCCGGGACCGTTGCGGCTGCACGCCGCGTGGCGCTCGTGGCGCGACGTCCCGACGCGACCGTTCCGCGACCTCGTCTTCCTCGACGCCGAAGGGCCCGGCCGACTGGTCGGCGCGCTGCTCACCATCCGCAACCCGGTGCGCGCGTGGTGGGGCGAAGGCGACGCCCACCTCTACGTGGACGACGAGGCCTTCCCGAGCCAGTTCGGCACCGGCACCGAGGACGACTTCGGCTACGCCTGGTGCTGCCCGGTGCCGTTCGACGCCCCGTTCCACTTCCAGGCACGTTGCGACGGGCCGGGGAACCGCGGCTGGACCGCCGTCGCCCGCCTGCGCCTGCTCGACGCGGTGCCCTTTCGACGGCGTCTGCGGTGGGAGCAGGAGCTGTGGCACTGGGCCGACACCGCGGTGGACCTCGCAGTGACGACCTGGTGGTACGCTCCCGCCGCCGCCGGCCACGCCGGCCCGCCGCTGCCGCCGTGGAAGGACCGCATCCCGCGGCCGCTCCCGCCGTTGGCGGTGTGGCACGAGCCCGGCGTGCTCGAGGCCGAGGGGCTGCGCGCCCGCGCCGACGCCGGCACCCTGCAGCCGCAGGACATGAGCGGTTTCCCGGCCGACCGCTGGAGCGGCGACGCCCAGCTGTGGTGGACCGAGGGCCGCCTCGGCGACCGCCTGCGCCTGGAACTGCCGCTGCCCGCATCGGGTCGGCGCTTCCGCGTCCGGGCCCGCTTCACCACGGCCCGGGACTACGCCCGGGTGCGGGTCCGGCTCGGCGCGGACGGGCCGACCACCGACCTCGACCTGTGGAGCGAGGAGGTCCGCGCCACCGACCCGGTGGACCTCGGCATCGTCTCCGCCGGCCCGCGACGGACGATACCCCTCGTCGTCGAGATCACGGGGCGCCACCCCCGCGCCGTCCCCGGCCTGATGGTGGGTCTCGACTGGGTGCGGGTCGAGCCCGTCGAATGACGGTCTCCGGCGACGGCGCCGCGGTCGGCGTCCGGCGTCACCGCCCGACCAGGAAGTGGGCGACGTCGCCCTCCTGCATCACGTAGTCACGCCCCTCGGTGCGCAGACGACCGGCGGCCCGGATCGCCGCCTCGGAGCCGAACTCCTCCAGGTCGTCCACCGAATGGACCTCGGCCCGGATGAAGCCCTTCTCGAAGTCGCTGTGGATGACGCCGGCGGCCTGCGGCGCCTTGGTGCCGCGGCGGATGGTCCAGGCGCGGATCTCCTTGGGGCCAGCGGTGTAGAAGGTCTGGAGGCCGAGCAGCCCATACACCTCGCGGAGGAGCCGGTCCATCCCCGACTCGGCCAGCCCGAGGTCGGCGGCGAACTCGGCGCGCTCCTCGGGCTCCATCTCGCGCAGGGCCAGCTCGAGGTCGGCGCAGAACGGCAGCCACCGCCGCCCCCGCGCCGCGGCGTGCGCGGCCAGCGCCCGGCAGGCCTCGGATTCGCCGGCGAGGTCGTCGTCGCCGACGTTGGCCACGTAGAGCATCGGCTTCAGGGTCATGAGGCACAGCGGCTTCAGGACCTCCAGGTCGCGCTCGCTCCAGTCGCCGTCGCTGACCGGCCGGCCGGCCTCGAGCAAGCCGACCGCCCGCTCGCAGACCTCCTGCGCGCGGCGCTCGTCGGCGTCCCCGGTCCGGGCCTTCTTGCCGTGCCGTTCGGCGGCGCGTCGGGCGGTCTCGAGGTCCGCCATGGCCAGCTCGAGCTCGACCACCTCGGCGTCGCCGACCGGGTCCACCGGCCCCTCCCGCAGGACGCGGTCGCCGCCGAAGCAACGGACCACGTGGAGCACGGCATGGCACTCGCGCACGTTGGCGAGGAACTGGTTGCCCATGCCCTCGCCCTCGCTGGCGCCGGCGACCAGCCCGGCGATGTCCACCAGCTGGACCACCGCCGGGATCACCTTCTCGGTCTCGACGTGAGCGTGGATGCGCTCCAGGTTCGGGTCGGGTACCTCCACCACCGCCACGTTGGGTTCGATGGTGCAGAACGGGTAGTTCCCGATCTCCGCCTTGGCCGCCGAGAGCGCCCGGAAGAGGGTGGACTTGCCGACGTTCGGCAGTCCGACGATGCCGCAGCTCAACGCCATGGGGCGGGGATTCTAACGGCGGGCCGCCATCGTCTCCGTGATGACGGCCAGGAGTCTTGCAGCGTCGAAGGGCTTGCGCACGACGGCCTCCACCCCGGGGATGGCGAGGAGCCGTTCGTCGGAATCGGCGGCGCCCGTCAGGAGGACCAGCGGCGGACCGCCGGTCTCGGCGAGCCGACGCGCCAGGGCGTCCCCCCCGGGACCTGCGAGGAGGAGGTCGCTCACGACGACGTCCACCGGCCGCCCCGGCTCCGAGAGGCGGGCGATGGCCTCGTGGGACGAAGTCGCGAGGGCCACCGTCCATCCGGCCGCTTCCAGGGCGGTGGCGACGAGGTGAGCCACCGCGGGCTCGTCCTCGACCACGAGGACGCAGCCATGGAAGCCGGGCTCGGTCTCCGGCTCCACCGAGCGATCACCCCCTGGGGAAACGACCAGGGGCAACCACACCCGGACCGTCGTCCCCTCTCCCGGGGCGCTGCGGACCGCGAGGTCGCCGCCGGCGCCGCGCACGATGCCGTACACCGAGGAAAGGCCGAGTCCATGGCCCTCCCCGGCGGACTTGGTCGTGAAGAAAGGATCGAACGCCCGGCTGCGGGTGGCCTCGTCCATGCCGTGCCCGTCGTCCTCCACCTCGACCAGGAGGGCGGAGCGACCGCCGAGGCGCTCGCTCTCATCCTCCCTCCGGAAGCGGACCGCGACCCTCCCCCGTCCCTGAACCGCATCGCGCGCGTTGAGGACGAGGTCCATGATGAGGTGCTCCAGGTCGCCGGGTTGCAGGGCGAGGTGGCATTCGTCGTCCTCGAACTCGAAGGAGAGCTTCACGCCGGGGCCGAGGGCCACCGGCAACATCTGCCGCAGGCGTGACACCGCCGGCTCGACCGGGGTCGCTCCCCCGCTCCCTCCGGAACGTCCGAAGTCCAGGAGCTGGCGCACGACCTCTGCGGCGGCGCGTCCCGCAGCACGGATGGCGACGGCGGAAGCGTGCTCCGCGGTTCCCGCCGGGAGGGCCGATTCCAGTCGTTCCGCATGACCGAGGACCACGGTCAAGGCGTTGTTGAAGGAGTGCGCCACTCCACTCGCGAGCCGCCCCACCGACTCCAGCCGCTGGGCTCTCCGCAGCCGATCCTGGAGTCTCCGCTGGGTGTCCTCGATGCGGAGCCGTTGCAGGGTCATCGCAATGGCGGGACCGAGGCGGTCCAGGTGCTCGCAGGCGGGCGCCGAAGCGACCCCCGGTGCGCCGACGAGGAGGACGGCGCCCTGGAGCAGTCCCCCCGTCCGCAGAGGACGAAGGACCACGACGGTTTCGACGGGAAGGGCGGCGAGGACCTGCTTCCAGCCTTCGCCGAGATCGCCGGGCCGGACCACGGGCAGCGCTCCAGCCGGGGCCAACCGACTCAAGGCTTCCCGGGACACGGCGAGCCCGTCGTCGTCGATGCGGGCCAGCGAGCCCCGGAGCACGGCCGGGACCAGGTGCGAACCATCCGCGTCTCCGAGCCAGAACAGGGCTGCGCCCTCCGCTCCGAATGCGGCGCCCATCTCGTCGAGGATGCGGGCGGTCAGCTCCTCGGCATCCCGACACGGCAGGAGCGACTGCGAGAAGGCGGCGACCCGTTGCGCGGACGCTGCGGTCTCGCGAAGCGCGACTTCGGCGGCATGGCGGCGGGTGTCGTCGAGGACGTAACCGCTGAAGCCGAGGAGGTTGCCGTCGTCGTCCCGCTCCACGATGGTGTAGTCCGAGACCCAGACCGTCCGCCCGTCGGGACGGACGAAACGGTACTCCTGGTCGAAGCGCTCCACCCCGGCCTCGAGGTAGGCCGTGACCTCGTTCCGGACCCGCTCGAGATCCTCGGGGTGGACCAGGTCGGCGAACTTCGTACGTCCGGAGAGCAGGGCTTCTGCGGAGACTCCAAGCAGGTCCTCGACGTTCGGCGTCACGTATTCGACCGGCGCTCCGCGGACCGGCCCCCACCGCAACACCACCACCGGGCCTGCGGTGAAGGTGGCCCGGTCCCGCTCCAGGGCGCGCTCGGCAATGCGGCGCTCGGTGACGTCCTCCATCTGGGCGAAGACGGAGACGACCCGGCCCTCCTCGTCGGTGAGCCGGGAGACCCACACCTCTTCGTGGCGCTCGCTGCCGTCCTTGCACAGGCAGCGCTTGCGGAAAGGGAGCTCCACGTCCTCGCCGGCGAGGACGCGGCCGAGGAAGTCCGCGGTCCGAGCCCGCTCGTCCTCCGGGGTCAGGAGGAGCACGTCCATGCCCTCCAGCTCGCCCGGCTCGTAGCCGAGCCGCTGCTCGAGAGCCGGATTGGCCCGCAACACGGTACCGTCCGGTGCGACCTCGATCAGGCCCCAGCGCGCTTCGCGGAAGACCGCGTCCAGACCGGGACGGGTGAGGCCGGGCTGCGGCGGGTGGGCGGGGGTCATCGCGGGAGTCCGAGACGCTGCCGGCGGGCGGCGAGGGCCCCGAGGCAGGCGACCACGAGGGAGGCGAGGAAGGCGGGGACGAGTTCGTACACGACGGCCTTCAGGTCGTAGCCGAACCACGGCTCCGAGAAGAACCAGACCAGGGTGGCGCCGAAACCCACCAGCATGGCCGCCAGGGTCCAACCCGCCGGAACCGGGCCGAACACGAGGCGGACCAGGAGCAGCGGACCGAAGGCGGCGCCGAGTCCGCTCCAGGCGAAGAGCACGGTGTCGAAGATGGTCTCCTCGACGGTGACGGCGGCGAAGATGGCGAGCGCAGAGATGCCGAGGACGGCGGCCCGGTCCAACAGGGCGCGCCGTTGCGGCGGGCGCGCGGGCAGGTCGTGGCTGACGGTGCTGCCGCAGACCAGGAGCTGGGAGTCGGCGGTGGACATGATGGCCGAGAGGATGGCCGCGACCACGACCCCGGCCAGCGCCGGCGGCAGGAGGTCGGTGGCGAGGCGGAGCAGCACGGTCTCGTCGTCGCCGAGAGCTCCGAACAGGACGCGTCCGCAGAGCCCGGCGAGCAACATCCCACTGTAGACGATCAGCGCCCACAGGATGGAGATGATGGCACCGCGACGCAGCTCGGCCTCGGACCGCAACGCCATGAAACGGTTGACCACGTGGGGCTGGCCGGGATAGCCGAGGCCGATGCCGAGGGTGCCGACGACCAGGCCGAGCAGGGCGAAACCGCTGCGACCGCGGGTCCAGTCGGTGAAGCCGGAGCCGGCGGCGGTCAGCCCGTCGGCCAGCCCGTCCGGGCCGCCGACGGCGTAGAGTGCGACTCCGGGCACCAGGAGACAGGCCAGCACCATGACCCCGCCCTGCAGGGTGTCGGTCACCGAGGCCGCCCAGAACCCCCCGCTGAAGGTGTAGAGGACGACGATCCCGCCCCCGATGAGGACGGCGGTGGTCGGGGAGACCTCGAGGATCTCGGCGAAGGTCTTGCCCGCGGCCTGGAACTGCGACGCCACGTAGGTGCCGAGCGAGAGCAGCACGATGACGCTGGCGACGACGACGATGCGACGGGCGGCGCGCGGCGCATGACCGGCGGCGAGGAACTCGCTCAGGGTGATGGCGCCGGTGCGCAGACTGTCGCGGCGCAGCCGTGGCGCGACCACGAACCAGTTCAGCAGGAAGCCGCCGAGACAGGCCGGAAGGATCCACAGCGCCGAGACGCCGTGGGTGAAGGCGGCGCCGCTGACGGCGAGCAGGGTCCAGGCGCTGGAGGACGAGGCCGAGGCGCTCAAGGCCGCGACCCAGGCGCCGAGCCCGCGGCCGCCGAGGTAGTAGTCGGACGAGGAGCGGCTGCGCCGGGTCGCCCAGAAGCCGATGCCGAGCAGGACCACCTGGTAGACCACGAGGGTCGCGATCAGCGCGGTGGTGTGCGGCATCACCGAACGTCCTCGAAGAAGGCGGCGAGGAGTTCGTGGGCGGCCGCGCTCGGCGTCACGCGGCCCGCGGCCACCGCGTCGTGGAGCTCGCGCCAGCGCGCCGCGACCCCGGGGTGGCGCCGCAGGCGGACCAGGAGCTCGGCCTCCAAGCGTCGCTCCAGCCACGCCAGGCGCTGCTCGCGACGCAGAGCTTCCAGTTCGCCGCTCTCGGTGAGGGCGCGACGGTGTTCGTGCAGCGCTTCCCACAACTCGGGGAAGCCGCGTCCGGTGAGGGCACTGACGGCGAGCGCGCGCGGCCGCCACGCGCGGTGCCGCGACGGCAACAGCCGCAGCACCTGCGACAGCTGACGCACCGCAGCTTCGGCGGCGGGCGCGAGTTCGCCGTCGGCCTTGTTGACGACGACCAGGTCGGCCATCTCGAGGACGCCCTTCTTCATCGCCTGGAGGTCGTCGCCCGACGCCGGCTGATGCAGGAGCAGGAAGGCGTCCACCATGTCGGCGACCAGGGTCTCGGACTGGCCGACGCCGACCGTCTCGACGAAGACCACGTCGAAGCCGGCGGCTTCGCAGACCAGCACCGCCTCGCGGGTGCGCGCAGCGACGCCGCCGAGCTCACCGCCGCTCGGCGAGGGGCGCACGAAGGCCCGCGGGTCGGTGGCGAGGCGGTGCATCCGCGCCTTGTCGCCGAGGATGCTGCCGCCGCTGCGACGGCTGGAGGGGTCCACGGCCAGCACGGCGACACGGTGGTCGCGCGCGGTCAGCCACGAGCCGAAGGCGTCGAGGAAGGTGGACTTGCCGACGCCGGGCGGACCGGAGACGCCGAGGCGCCACGCCGCTCCGGTCTTCGGCAGCAACCGGTCGAGGAGTTCGGCGGCGGCGGCCTCGTCCTGGGGTCGGGTGCTCTCGACCAGGGTCAGGGCCCGGGCGAGGACGGCGCGGTCGCCGGCGAGCACCCCCGCGACGAGGTCGTCCACCGGGGCGCGCCCGCCGTTCACGAGTCGGCGCCCTCCAGCAGGTCGAGCAGCCGCGCGGCGGCGGCGGGGAGCCGGGTGCCGGGGCCGAACACGGCGGCCGCGCCGGCCTCGCGCAGGGCGTCCAGGTCCTGCGGCGGGACCACGCCGCCGACCACGACGAGGACGTCGTCGCGACCGAGGGCGGCGAGTTCGCGCTTCAGCTCGGGGACCAGGGCGCGGTGGGCGCCGGCCAGCGACGACACGCCGACCACGTGGACGTCGTTCTCCACCGCCTGGCGCGCGACCTCGGCGGGGGTCTGGAACAGCGAGCCGAGGTCCACGTCCCAGCCGAAGTCGGCGAAGGCGCTGGCCACCACCTTCTGGCCGCGGTCGTGCCCGTCCTGGCCGACCTTGGCGACCAGGATGCGCGGGCGGCGGCCGTGGCGCTCGGCGAAGGCGGCGGCGCGTTCGCGCAACCGCTCCACGGCGTCGTCGCCCTCGGCTTCCATCTCGCTGCGGTAGACCCCGGTCAGGGCCGTCGGAGACGGATGGTAGCGCCCCCAGACCTCTTCCAGGGCGGCGGTGGCCTCGCCGACGGTCGCGCCGAGCCGCATCGCATCCAGGGTGAGGGCGAGCAGGTTGCCCTCGCCGCTGCGGGCGCAGGCGGTGAGGGCGGCCAGGGCGGCCGCCACCGCCCCGCCGTCACGGTGGCGGCGCAGTTCCTCGAGCCTGGCCACCTGGCGGGCGCGCACCTCGGCCTGGTCGATCTCGAGCACCGCCACCTCGGGCTCCTCGTCGCGCCGCCAGGCGTTGACGCCGACCACCTTCTGGACGCCGGAGTCGATGCGCGCCTGGGTGCGCGCCGCCGACTCCTCGATGCGGCGCTGCGGCACCCCGGCCTCGATGGCGCGGCGCATGCCGCCGAGGTCCTCGACCTCACGCAGGTGCTCGCGCGCCCGCGCCGCGAGGTCACGGGTCATCCGCTCGACCGCCGCCGCGCCGCCCCAGGGGTCGGCCGGGCGCCGCACTCCGGCCTCGTGCTGGAGCTGGAGCTGGGTGTTGCGCGCGATGCGCGCCGACTCGTCGGTCGGCAGGGCCAACGCCTCGTCGAAGGCGTTGGTGTGGAGCGACTGGGTGTGCCCCTGGACCGCCGCCAGCGCCTCGAGGCAGGTCCGCGCCACGTTGTTCCAGGGGTCCTGCGCGGTGAGCGACCAGCCGCTGGTCTGGCAGTGCGTGCGCAGGATGCGCGAGCGCACGTCCTCGGGGGCGAAGTCGCCCATGATCTCGTACCACAGGAGGCGGGCGGCGCGCAGCTTGGCGACCTCGGCGAGCCAGTCCATCCCGATGGCGAAGAAGAACGAGATGCGCGGCGCGAAGGCATCCACGGCGAGTCCGGCCTCGATGCCGGTGCGTACGTACTCGCGGCCGTCGGCCAGGGTGTAGGCGAGCTCCAGGTCGGGACTCGCCCCCGCCTCCTGCATGTGGTAGCCGCTGACCGAGATGGGGTTGAAGCGCGGCACGCGTTCGGCGCAGAAGCGGAACACGTCGGCGACGATGCGCATGCTCGGCTCCGGCGGGAACACGAAGGTGTTGCGGACCAGGAACTCCTTGAGGATGTCGTTCTGGATGGTGCCGCGCAGGCGGTCGAAGGGGACGCCCTGCTCCTCGGCGACCGCGAGGTAGAGCGCGAGGACGGGCAGCACCGCCCCGTTCATGGTCATCGACACCGAGACCCGGTCGAGGGGGATGTCGCGGAACAGGACCCGCATGTCGAGGATGGAGTCGATGGCGACCCCGGCCATGCCGACGTCGCCGGCGACCCGCGGGTGGTCGCTGTCGTAGCCGCGGTGGGTCGGCAGGTCGAAGGCGACCGACAGGCCGGTCTGACCGGCGGCGAGGTTGCGCAGGTAGAAGGCGTTGCTCTCCTCGGCGGTCGAGAAGCCGGCGTACTGGCGGATGGTCCACGGCCGGGTCGCGTACATGGTCGGGTACGGACCGCGGACGAAGGGCGGCAGCCCGGGCCAGGCGCCGCGCCACGGCAGGTCGGCGACCTCCGCGGCGGCGACGAGCGACGGGCGCGGCACGCCCGGCGGACGCTCGGGGACGGGGCTCACGACCGGGCCTCCTCCGCGGCGGCGGCGAGGTCGAGGAGGCCGGAGAGCCGGGCCACGACGTCCTCGCCGGGGCGCAGGTGGTCGGCGAGGTCCTCGAGCGGGAGCCCGAGCTCGGCGCAGCGCTCGGCCAGCTCGGCGCGCTCGGCCGGCGGCGCGTCGGCCGGCAGCGCCGCGACGAAGGCGGGACGCTCCGCGGCGACCGCCGCGGCGAGGCCTGCGGCGCCCTCGGCCTCGGCGAGGGCGATGCCGCCGATGGTGAGGAACTCGCGCAACGCGAGGGTGAGGTCGCGGTGGCCGCGCGGCGGGGCGAGGTGGACCACGAGCGCGCGCGGCGCTCGGCCCGCCTCGGCCAGCGCGTCGGCCCGGTCGCGGAGCGCCTCGAACTCCTCGGCGTCACGACGGCGCGGCAGGTCGAAAGGGGCGGGGGCGCGGCGGGCCGGTGGGCGCGCGACCAGGCGTTGTTCGAGTCGCGGGTGGAGGTTGTGGCCGACGACGAGCTCGTGGCGTCGTCGCAACGCGAAACGGCGGCGCTCCCACTGGCGGTCGAGCGCATGCCGCAGCGCGCCCGAGGCGAGCGCGGCCTCCAACCCGCCGTCGGCCTCGCGTTCCTCGAAGCGGCGCCAGGCCTCGGCGGCGAGGTCGTCGGTGAGGGTCTCGAGGAAGGGCGACCCGCCGAGCGGATCCCGGGTCTCGCCGAGGAAACCCTCGTGGCGCAACACGTGCTGGACGTTGCGGGCGAGCCGCCGCGCCTCGGCGGAGGGCGCGCCGCTCGCGTCCTCGTGGGTCGCCGTGGTGACGGCGTCGGCGCCGCCGACCACGGCGGCCCAGGCCTGGGTGGTGATGCGCAGCAGGTCGTCCTGGGCGTCGCGCCGGGTCAGGACCCGCGGCGAGGTGACGGCGTGCAGGAAGGGCGGCGCGGGAGGGACGTCCCACGACACGGCGAGCCGCGACAGGAGGAGACGGGCGGCGCGGAGCTTGGCGACGCCGAGGGCGAGGTCGCGCTCGCCGGCGAGACGCACCACCGCGCCGGCGAGGAGGGCGTCGGGAGCGACCCGGGCCGCGAGACGGCGGCGCGCCGCGGCGAGGAGGCCGAGGGCGAGCGCGAGCTCCTCGGCGGCGTCGCCGCCGGCCTCGTGGAAGGGCACGGCGTCGGCGATCCAGGGGCGGGCCGCGGGCAGGCGCTCGGCGGCGCGCGCCGCGGCGGCGGCCGCGGCCTCGGGGTCGGCGCGGAGGGGGTCCAGGCCGAGCGACCAGCCCGCACCGTCGGCGGCGGAGTCCGCGGGCAGATCGGCGAGCAGGGCGTCCACGCAGGCCGGCCCCGCCGGTCCGGCGTCGAGGTGGAGGGCGACGGCGTCGAGGAGGACCCCGTCGAGGAGCCCGGCCAGGTCGTCCGGCGCCCAGCCCGCGTCCTCGATGCGCAGGCCGAGCGCATCGGCCCCGCCGTCGAGGGCCTCGGCGACCTCGGCGCGGGCGGCGGCGACGTCGGGAACGGCCACCGGGACCGTCAGCCACCACGGCCGGAACGGGTCGGCTGCGGCGGTGGAGCCGCGGCGGAAGGGAGCGACTCCGGGCCGCCCGAGGGCCTCGTCCCCCACCGGCTCCGCGGGGTACACCGGCTCGACGCGCAACCCCTCGAAGGTCTCGGCGGCCAGGACCTCCGGTCCGGCGCCGTCGAGCAGGCGCTCGACCCGGGCCCGCCAGGCGGCGTACCCCTCCTCGCCTCGGTTCGCGTCCCCGGCCATGGGACGGGATTCTACCGACGCCGGCCCGGCCTCCCGCTCCGGGCGGTACGGCTCAGCGGCGGGCCCGCGTCGCCGGCATCAGGCTCTGCTCCAGGCGGTCGGGGTCGAGGCGGACGACGAAGGTCTGCTCGGGCGCCTCGCCCACCAGGACCTCCTCGTCCTGCGCGACGAGGGCCACCCCCCAACCCGAACTGAGTTGCTCACCCGGCTTCGGCTCGGGGCGCAGCGTGACCTCGACCGCGTAGCGCCCCGGCGCCGGCACCAGGAAGAGGCCCGGCTCGGCGCCGGGGGTCGGAGCGTACAGGGGGCCACTCGCCGGGACGCCGCGGCGCGGGACCTCCAGGGTCGGATCGAGCCGCCATCCCGGGGGCAGGGAGTCGGGGACGTCCACCTGGAGAC
>Ga0256830_1001236_pt1 | contig 18350 bp, 17 predicted proteins | sample 128326metaG_FD_190537 | JGI IMG/M metagenome (GOLD analysis project Ga0256830, IMG submission 190537) | Hydrothermal vent microbial communities from Lau Basin, Pacific Ocean - 128-326 | ecosystem: Environmental > Aquatic > Marine > Hydrothermal vents | place: Pacific Ocean: Lau Basin | collected... | reverse complement strand
TAAAGTAAAATACTTATAATTGATATTATACAATAAATTAGCGTAAATTACAAAAAAATCGGAATGGCAAATGGATGATTGTTTTGTAATTTGCTGTGGGAAATGGAAAAATGGCGTTCCGCCGCTAAGGCGTGGCAAATAAAACTTAGAATATTTTTATGGGTTGTTTTGGCGGGCGTTGTCGGCTGGCTTTTGTATATGGCTGTAGTGCCAAGCGGAAGGATTAGTTATGTTTACGATTTCAGCGAGCCGAATTATTTTATCGGAAAGTTGACGCCGAAAGAGCGAATAAAAGGGGCTGAGCCGCTACGATTTGCCGCGGCAAATCGTAGCGGCTCAGCCCCTTCCGCGTCCGCGGTTATAATCGGCGACCCTGTTTATTTTTCTTTGCGGACGCCGAGGAGGTTTGATAAGGCAACGCTTACTTTGAAATATAGGCGACCTAAAGAGACTAAGTCTCCTATAGGAGACTTAGTCTCAGTCGTCTCAGCCGTAGAGACGCATAGCAATGCGTCTCTACCCGTGATTGAGGCGGGGATCTTGGTTGATAAAACAATTTGGCGATACGATTTGAAGCCGATTGACAATAAAATAATAGATCAATTAAGTTTGGCTTGGGATGTGACGGAGGAAGACGGCGTTATGCTCCTGCAAAGAGAAAAAAAATACGACAGCATTGACGGTTTTTTAAACAATTTGCCGCCGCGAAATGAAATCGCTCTGTATAATTATGATTTGAAAACGAATTTTGTTTTAAAAGATTACGCGCCCGCGAAGACGAGCTCCGAGATGAATTATCCTTTGCGCGGGAGTTGGCAGTTTTACACCTACGTAAAAAACGAGGACCTGGATTTTGTTTTTGAGTTTTCCGATTTAAATAAAAATAAAGACAGCGATGATATTAATTTATATCTCTATTATAATAATCAAGTTATTGACAGCCGCCGCCTGGACGATAACGGAGAAAGTGAGAATAGCGGCGAATTGATTGGCAGAGGGAAATTAAAATTTAAACTGGCGAATTTGCCGGAAGGCGCTTATAAAATTGAGTTAAGGGCGAATGACGATATTATCACCAAAAATATCATTACCAAACAGAAAAAATTGGCCTTTATGAATAAGTTATGGTTGGCGGACGGCGGGAATTCGGGAATTGTTTTGTACACCGACAGCAGAGAAATAAGGGCGCAGACAATAAATCCGGGGAGCTTGCAGACAATAAAAGCGGGAGACGGTGAGTTGGTTATGGACGAGACATATAAGCAATTTAAAATGAATGTTAGTCTAAGGGATAATAAAGATAATACGGGGGTAGCCGCCGGCGCGAAGCTTAGCTTCAACGAGATTACGCTGGAAAAGGATGATGTTATTTTGGCGGGCGACGGGGTTTTCAGTTTTGGCGAGGATAGTTTGATTAATCCTAAAATTAAAAAAGTTGACGCCAACTTGAATGTTGACGCGGACGGTATAAATTATGTTTTGGCGAATTACAGAATTCCGCGAAACGGCGGGGAGCCCGCCCTGAGCCGGTCAAACGGGTGGAAAGTCGCGCGGGCCGAATTTGATTTGACAAAAGCGTATAGCGAGGACAATAAATACGGTTTTTTGATCTCCATCCCCGGGCTTAGCGCCGATGATGAGGTTGATGATTATGTTGAAATTAAGGAAATCAAGATTGATTTAAATGGCCGCGCACTGCTTGAGGCGTTGAGAGATAAATTCAAGCGGCGATAGCTTTATGGCTTCTTTGTTTCATTGTTTTTTTAACAATGAGGCAATGAAACGCGACGAAACAATGAAATACAACGAAACGATTTATTTAATTTCCAAAGAATTATTTTACGCCCTGACCGGCGCGTTGGTTATTTTTGTTGTTTTGGAAATAATCCGGCCGGGCGTTGTTTTGGCGTACATAAACATAAATTGGGTGTTGATTTTTTGGCTGGCTATTGGTATAGTGATATTGACGACGAAAAATAATTCCGCTTAATTTCGTATTTCCCAAATTTGTAATAAACTTCATACCTTCGCAGGCAGAATGAATAAAGATATATCCAAAAACATCCCGCTGCTTTTACTTATCCTGTTTTTCATAATTCCCGTTATCGGCAAAAATGGAATTGTTTTTTTATTGGTCGTTTTGGCGATTTACATATTGCTTAATAAGATTAAAAATTTCGCGGGAGCGAAATTTAACACCAACAATATGACGCAAACAATAGACGTGGGCGCTTTGGGGTCCGCGCAAAAGGCCAAAAAAATATTATTTACGGCCATAGTGGTTATTTTGGGGCTTTGGCTGTTTTTCGCCTCAATCGTGATAGTGGATGCCGGAGAAACCGGCGTTTATTCGCTGTTCGGAAAAGTGAAAGACGAGGAGCTTAGCTCCGGTTTTCATCTGGTGATACCTTTGGCCAAGGTGACCAAGATGAGCATCAGGACCGAGGAATACACGATGAGCGCCACCAGAGGAGAGGGCAAAAAGGCCGGAGCGGACGCCATTACCGCTCTAACCAAGGAGGGGTTGAGCGTTAATTTGGACATGACGGTTTTATACCATTTGGACGAAAAAAGGGCTTCAGACGTGTATAGGGAGGTCGGCCTGGATTACGAGTCAAAAATAATCAGGCCGGAAATCAGAAGCGCGATTCGCGAAGTGATTGCTCAATACGAAGCCAAAGATATTTATTCGGAAAAGAGGCAGGAAGCGGCGCTGAAAATCACCGATGACCTGAAGAGCAAATTGGAGCCGCGCGGCATCGTTTTGGAGGATGTTCTGCTTAGAAACGTCCAGTTGCCCGCCAATTTGGCCAACGCCATCCAGGAAAAGCTGCGCGCCGAGCAGGAAGCGCAAAAATATGATTTTATTTTAACCAAAGAGAAAAAGGAAAAAGAAAGAAAAATTATTGAAGCCGAAGGCCAAGAAGAAGCGCAGAGAATCATTAACAGGAGCCTGACCGACAATTACCTGTATTATCTTTACATCAGCGAACTGAAAGACAGAAAAGGGACGATTTACGTGCCGACCGGGCCGACAACCGGAATGCCGTTGTTTCGGGACATAGGGAGATAAATTATAAATTTTAAATTACAAATAAATTTCAAATTCCAAATTCAAAATTTCTACCGACTTTTAAGTCTGGTTCAGGCGACTTTAGTCGCTATACGGCAGGTTAAAACCTGCCGAACCCTGAGTTAAAACTCGGTAGAAGGTATCGTCCTATGATAAACGGCGTAATAATTAAAAAATTAAATAAAAATACGGATGAACGCGGTTGGCTGGCGGAGTTTTTCAGGAATGACGAGGTTGATTATAGTCCGGCGATGGGATATGTGAGCGTGACCAAGCCGGGCGTGGCCAGAGGGCCGCACGAGCACAAGGAGCAGTCGGATTGTTTTGTGTTCACCGGTCCGGGCGATTTTGAGCTTTATCTTTGGGATGGGCGCGACGGCAGCAAAACAAAAGGCGAGCGCGTAAAAATTAAAGTAGGCGAGAATAATCCGACCATGGTGATTGTGCCGCCCGGAGTGGTCCACGGATATAAATGCGTTTCAGTCGTTGACGGTTGGTGCGTCAATTTGCCGGATAAACTGTACAAAGGCGAGGGGAAAAAGGAGGAGGTGGATGAGATTAGGTGGGAGGATGAGAGAGATTCGCCGTATAAAATTATATAAAATTTCTACCGACTTTTAAGTCGGGTTTTGCGGCTTTAGCCGCCCGTTCGTCAGGTTAAAACCCGCCGAACCCTGAGCTGAAGCTCGGTAGAATTTTTTAAAAATATGTGCGTATTTTGTGAAATAATAAAAGGAAGTATTCCCTCGCATAAAGTTTACGAAGACGACGATGTTTACGCCTTTTTAGATATCGCGCCGGTTAGCTACGGCCATACCTTGGTTGTGCCCAAAGAGCATTACGCCAATATGGAAACGATTCCGGAGGATGTTTTATGCAAGCTGATTGCGGCCGTCAAGAAAGTCGGCAAAGCGGTTAAGGAAGGATTGGGAGTCGCCGGCTATAATATTTCTGAGAATAACGACCCGGTTGCCGGCCAAGTGATTCCGCATATCCATTTTCATGTCATTCCCCGCCGGCGCGACGACGGCCTAAAGCTTTGGCCGCAAGGCAAATACGGCGACGGCGAAGCGGAAGAGGTGGCGGAGAAGATAAGAAAAGCCACTTGATAAAGGGGCCGGGGAATTAAAAACCGTGAACATCAAGCATCCTTAATTCAAAGAGGGCGTTAAATGAAAATATGAAAATATTGGTAACCGGCGGAGCCGGGTTTATCGGCTCAAATTTTATACGATACTGGACAAACAAATATCCGGATGACAAGATTGTCAATCTGGACGCTTTGACTTACGCCGGAAATTTGGAGAATTTAAAGGATATTGAAAATAATAAAAATTATGAATTTATCAAGGGTGATATACGCGACGCGGACTTGGTTAACGACTTGGTGAAAGATGTTGATTTAATAATTCATTTCGCGGCGGAAAGCCATGTTGACCGCTCCATTCAAAATAGCGAGGATTTTATAAAAACAAATGTTTTGGGTACGAGGGTGTTGCTGGACGCGGCGAAAAATAACGGCAATATAAGGTTTCACCACATTTCCACCGACGAGGTGTTTGGGGCGCTCGGCTTGGATGACGAGCCGTTTAACGAAGACACGCCGTACGATCCGCGCAGTCCGTACAGCGCGTCCAAGGCGGCTTCCGACCATTTGGCCAGGGCGTATTTTCATACGCATAAACTGCCGATTACGATTTCCAACTGCACGAACAATTACGGCCCTTTCCAATTTCCGGAAAAGCTGATTCCTTTGTTTATAACTAATCTAATAGAAGGGGAAAAAGTGCCGGTGTACGGCAAGGGAGAAAATATACGGGACTGGATTTATGTTGACGACCATAACGCCGGCGTTGACGCTATTATTAAAAAAGGCAGAATCGGAGAGACATATTGCTTGGGCGGAGAAAACGAGATAACAAATTTGGAGATAACCAAAAAGATATTAAATTTAATGGGTATGGGCGAGGAAATGATAGAATACGTCAAGGACCGTCCCGGGCACGATTTTCGCTACGCGATGGATATTACAAAGGCCAAAAATGAATTAGGATGGAGGCCGAAAATAAAATTTGAAGAAGGACTGAAAAAAACGGTTGAATGGTATAAGAATAATAAGGATTGGTGGAGAGGAATTAAAAGCGGAAGTTATTTGGAATATTATAAGAAGCAATACGGACGGAATTAAGAATTATGATTTAAGAATTATGAATAAAATAATTTTAATTTTAGGGGCGCAAGGCAATCTTGGACAGCAATTGGTGAAAGCCTTTGAAAGTAATTATGAGGTGTTGGCTTGGGATAGGGGAAAACTGGACATAACCGACCGAGAGTCTGTCCCGGAAAAGATTAAAAGCGTCAAGCCGGACATAATTGTCAATTCCGCCGCCTATAACGCGGTTGACAAATGCGAGGAGGATGAAAATGAGTTTGAATCGGCGAAAAAAATCAACGGCGAAGCGCCGGGAATTCTGGCGCGAGCCGCCTTGGAAAATGACGCTCTTCTGGTTCATTATTCCTCGGATTATGTTTTTGGCGGAGAAAATAAAAACGGATACGGAGAGGATGATGAGCCGAATCCGATCAGTAGATACGGAGAAACGAAGCTGATGGGAGAGAGAGAGGTTTTAAAACATAAAAACCGAGGGTTAAAATATTATATAATCCGTACATCAAAATTATTTGGGCCGCGAGCGGCAAGCAAAGCGTCAAAACCGAGCTTTTTTGACATAATGCTGAAATTGGCCGAATCAAAAAAAGAGTTGGACGCGGTTGACGAAGAACTGAGCTGTTTTACTTATACGCCCGATTTGGCGAAAGCGACCAAGAAATTGATTGAAGGCAAAAAACCTTATGGAATTTATCATATCGCGAACAGCGGCCCGTGTACTTGGTATGAGGCGGCGAAAGAATTATTCAAACTCGCCGGCGTTGACGTTAAGGTTAATCCGGTAAGCGCCGATAAATTTCCTCGTCCGGCGAAGCGGCCGAAGTATTCGGTTTTATTAAATACGAAATTAGACAATCTAAGGAATTATAAGGAGGCGTTAGGGGAATATAAGCAAGTTAAAAGTTTATAAAGTTATAAAGTTTATAAAGAGTTTTTAGAGCGCGTTATTGCGATTAATTAAAACTTTATAACTTTCAACTTTATAACTTTATACTAAATATATGCGTGGAATAATTTTATCGGGGGGGAGCGCGACCAGATTGCGGCCCTGCACAAAAGTGACAAGCAAACAATTATTGCCTATTTATAATCGGCCGATGATTTATTATCCGCTCAATACCTTGATTAAGGCCGGTATTAAAGAGATTTTAATTATCGTCGCTCCGGAAAAGGCGGGGGATTACCTGAATTTGCTTGGCAGCGGCAAGGAATTCGGCGTAAGGTTTACTTATGAAATTCAGGATAAGCCGAACGGTCTGGCCGAGGCGTTTATAATCGGCGAGAATTTTATTGATGATGAAAATGTTTGCATGATATTGGGGGATAATATTTTTGAAGATGATTTTACGGAAGATATTAAAAATTTTAAGAAAGGGGCGAAGGTTTTCGCGAAAAGCGTTAATGACCCGGAAAGGTTCGGAGTGGTTGAATTTGACGAAAACAATAAAGCGGTGTCCATAGAGGAAAAACCGAAAAAACCAAAAAGCAATTTCTGCGTTACCGGCCTTTACGTCTATGATAATCGTGTCGTGGATATAGCCAAAAATTTAAAACCGTCGGAGAGGGGAGAAGTGGAAATAACAGATGTTAATAATTGGTATTTGGAAAGAGGGGAGCTGGATGTGGCGCGGGTTAACGGGGAGTGGATTGACGCCGGCACCTTTGACAGCTTGCTTGAAGCGCAAATTTTAGCAAAAGAAAAATTACAAGATAAATTAATAATATAATTTTTTACTCCCATATAACGTTATATGGGAGTAAAATGGGGAAGTTGGTTTTGTCGCGATATTCCGGCGTATCGCGGCAAGCAATAAATATGGAGGATAGGGTAAAATTAGTTGTTGGGTTTATAACTTACGGCGAATCCACCGCGAAGTATTTGCCGTATTTTTTGCCGAGCTTAAAAACGGCGTTAAAGCGGTTCGACCGCTTTACGAGCGGTCGAACCGCTTGCGCGGTTTTGTGTTTTGACAACAGCGAGGATGGAGAGAAAGAGAATATGGAATATATTAAAAAAAATTACCCGGAGATTAAAATCATAAGAGAAGGGCATAATTTAGGGTTTGCCAAGGCGTATAACAAAATGATAAAACGGGCGGGCGAATTGGGGGCCGAATATTTTTTGGCGATAAATCCGGACACCGTTTTGGCGCCGGACGCCGTTGAAAAAATGGTTAAGGCGATGGATAATGACAAAAGTTTTGGATCGGCGAGCCCCAAGGTCTTTAAATGGGATTTTGCCAAAAACGAGAAAACGGATATAATTGACACTCTCGGCGTAAAATTATCGCCCGGATTAAGATTCGTGGACGCGGAACGGGGGAAAACCGACAAAGAAGCGCGCCGAAACGAAAAAATAATAGGTCCCTCGGGCGCGGCCGGATTGTATCGGCTAAGCGCGTTGGAGAAGATTAAACAAGACGGGCAATATTTTGACGAATTGATGTTTATGTATAAAGAGGATTGCGATTTGGCGTACAGGTTGTTTTTGGCCGGATTTAAGTCAATGAGAGTTGATGAAGCTGTTATTTACCACGACAGAAGCGTCGGCGCCAAGGGCGAGGGCGATTTGAGCATAGCGTTTAACCGCAAGAATAAAAGCAGGCAGGCGAAAAAATGGTCGTTTTTGGGACAGCAGATAATTTTTGTTAAATATTGGAGCTTGCAAAGTTTCAAAGACAAGCTCGCCATTGTTTGGCGGCAAATGAAAATTTTGGTTTTTATATTGTTTTTTGAGCCGTATTTGTTGCGGGAATTGGTAAATTTCGCCAAAATACAAAATAAAATTAAAATATATAAATAATTTTTTTGTATTTTGAGCTTATATTATGGATTTAAGCGTAATTATTGTTTCATGGAATGTCAGGGAGAAATTACGGGAAAATTTAAAAGCGATTTTTCAAAGCGGCGGAGATTTAAACTTTGAAGTTTTTGTGGTTGATAATAATTCAAAAGACGGATCGGCGGATATGGTCAGGCGAGAATTTCCGCAAGTTACCCTAATTGCCAATACTGAAAATTTGGGATTTGCCAAGGCGAATAATCAAGCCATTAAAAAGTCGAAAGGAAAATTTATTTTATTGCTCAATCCCGATATGAAGGTTTTTCAGGACACGCTTGTTAATATGGTCGCTTGGATGGAAGAGAACAAGCGGGCGAGTGTTGCCGGCTGCCGCTTAATCGGAGAAAACGGCGAAACAATAAAGCATATTCGCCGGTTCCCTCGGCTGTGGGACCAGCTGGCGATTGTCTTAAAATTGCCGCATTTGTTCCCGGGCATTTTAAACAAATATTTGCGCGCTGACTTTGATTACGAGCGCGCCGCGAAGGTTGATTCAATCCGCGGCGGGTTTTTTATGATAAGAAAAGAAACCATTGAAAAAATAGGAATGTTGGACGAAAGGTATTTTGTTTGGTTTGAAGAGGTTGATTATTGCCGCAGGGTAAAAGAGGCCGGCGGGGAGGTTTGGTACGCTCCGGCCGCCAGATGCGTTGATTTCGTGGGGCAAAGTTTTTCGCTCATCAAGAGGGTGACCGCGCAGAGATATTTTCGCGATTCAATGCTTAAATATTTTGAAAAATGGCATCCGTCTTGGCAGGGCCAAATCTTGCGAACAGCTTGGCCTATCGGCATATTTGTCGCGCGTGTTTTTGACAAACTGAAACTGAAAAGCGGGGCAAGAACATAAAAGCGGCAATTCGGTAAAAAACCGTTTAATTTTAAATTTATTTTTTTCCTTCGTAAAATCCGTATAATCGGGTTTTTTTATTGACTTTCCGCGGGGGTATGGTAATATATTTTACTGGTGTTCGTTAAAATCAAAGTTTAAGATTAAACAAATAAAGAAAGGAGGAAATGAGCGGGGAAGCAGAAAAATCCGATTAACCGAAAAAAGGAGGACGAGATGAGGAAGGCTTCAGCGTTGTTTTTTTGTTTCTTCTCTTTGTTGGCAACTCCCGCTTTCGCGGGGGGAGGCGGCGGAGAAGGAATAGCCATGGAGTTGGCCGATTCCATGGCCGGCTATCTGTCAATAGCGCTTTTCGCGCTCGCTTATTTCTTGGTGTTTCTTGAGGACAAGATACACTTGAGAAAAAGCAAGCCGGTGGTGTTGGCGGCCGGAATTATTTGGATTTTGGTGGCCCTCACTTACGCCGGCCTCGGACGTCCGGATTACGCCGAGGAAGCGATAAGGGAGAATTTTCTGGAATACGCCGAACTTTTCTTGTTTTTGCTGGTTGCCATGACGTATATCAACGCCATGGATGAACGCAACGTGTTCCAGTCTTTACGGTCGTATTTGGTCGGCCGCGGTTTTACGCTTAAGAAGGTTTTTTGGATTACCGGGGTGTTGGCGTTTTGCATGTCGCCGATCGCCGATAACCTGACCACCGCGTTGGTTATGGGGGCGGTGGTGATGGCGGTGGCCGCCGGCAATAAACCCTTCGTGGTGGTCGGCTGCATAAACATTGTCGTCGCCGCCAACGCCGGAGGAGCTTTTTCTCCATTCGGCGACATCACCACATTGATGGTGTGGCAGAAAGGCAAGGTTCAGTTCAGCGAGTTTTTCGCCATTTTTCTGCCGTCCTTGGTGAATTGGCTTGTTCCGGCGGTGATAATGAGCTTTTCCATCGGAAATCTCCGGCCGGAAGCGGCAAAAGAAAAGACGGTTATGAAAATGGGCGCTAAGAGGATTATGTTCTTGTTCGCGCTCACAATCGCCACGGCCGTAACTTTTCACAACTACCTGCGCCTTCCGCCGGCGGCCGGAATGATGCTCGGGTTCGGCTACCTCGGCTTTTTTTCTTATTATCTGAAAAGAAAAGAGCAGAGGGACCACGACGTGGACGACAACCCTTTGGCCGCTCCCAACGGGCAAAGGACGCATTTTGATTTGTTTCGTAAAATCGCCAAGGCCGAATGGGACACCCTCCTCTTTTTTTACGGAGTAATTCTCTGCGTCGGAGGAATTTCCCAGTTCGGTTATATGGCTAAATTGTCGGAGTTTATGTACAACGACTTGGGGCCGACTTGGGCGAACACGCTCGTCGGAGTCGTCTCGGCGGTATTGGACAATATTCCGGTGATGTTCGCGGTGCTGAACATGAATCCGGAAATGTCCCACGGGCAATGGCTCTTGGTCACGCTCACTGCCGGAGTCGGAGGCAGTCTTCTTTCCATCGGATCCGCCGCCGGTGTGGCGTTGATGGGATCGGCAAGAGGCGTGTACACCTTTTTTTCTCATTTAAGGTGGACGCCGGCCATAGCGCTGGGATACGCCGCCGGCATTGCCGTTCATTTGATTGTCAATTATAAATTGATGTAAAAAACACAACTTGTTAAACAAGGCAAGGCCAATCAACGGCCTTGCCTCTTTTTTTACCCAAAAAAAAGCCCGTTAGGTTGAGCATGGGGACTATGCCTAAGGGGCTTGCGGGCTTTATTTAATCCAAATCGTTTTTTTCTATGTACCTGATCGCCTCGTCGGTCTGCTGGAGGTTTAGGTCTATTTTTGATTTTTCGATGTAATCATCGAAAATTTCGGCCGCCTCCAGCCTTTTGGAATTGTTTCTCTCTTTTTCCATTTTTCCCTCCTTTAAATAAAATGGAGATGGTTTTTAACAAAGCCCAAGTGTCTTTAGTTATATTATATACCTAACGGCATAATAATAGAAGTAGAGAAAAAAAGGCTGATTTTAGCGTAATTTTTATTTGTTTTTCCGTTTTTTCAAAGAAATGTTGACAAATTTCGGTAAAAATAACCGCCCCTGTGGATAATTTATTTTTTTATTAGCGCGCCCTTGACAAAGATTTTTTTAATATATAAAATACAATATGTAAGAATTAGCACTCAACAGCTTAAAGTGCTAATTGTCCGTTAAGAAATAAAATAATAATAAATAATAAATAATAAATAACTTACTCTATCCATAACTGCGGCGAAATCCGCGCCGCGAGTTATGCGTTACGAGCTACACGTGAATATGAAATTAAAACCATTGCACGACCATGTTATCGTTAAACCGATAACGGAAGACGAGATTACGAAGGCCGGCATTGTTTTGCCGGACACCGTTGACAGGGAAAAACCGGAGAAGGGCGAGGTTGTCGCCGTCGGTCCCGGCAAGATGATGGATAACGGACAAAGAGCCGAAATGAGCGTAGCCGTCGGCGATAAAGTAATGTTTAAAAAATATTCTCCGGACGAGATCAAGGTTGACGGGGAGGAATATCTTATTATCGCCGAAAGTGATATTTTGGCCGTGTTAGGGTAATAAATTATTTTACTAATAAAACCGAAACTCAAATGTCAAAAGCCAAAACAATAATTCAAAACTGAAAAATTTCAAGCTTTAAGTTTTGGTTTTGAGTTTTGCGCTTTGAGATTTGAGTTATGAATAAATATGTCAAAACAAATAATTTACAACGAAGAGGCGAGGAGCGCCTTAAAACAAGGGGTTGATAAATTGGCGAACGCCGTTAAAGTGACTCTCGGCCCCAAGGGGCGGAACGTGGTTTTGGACAAGGGCTTCGGGTCGCCGACCATCACCAAGGACGGTGTCAGCGTCGCCAAAGAAATTGAACTGGAAAATAAGTTTGAAAATATCGGCGCGGAGATGGTGAAAGAAGTGGCTTCCAAAACCAACGATGTCGCCGGCGACGGCACCACCACCGCCACCATTTTGGCGCAAGCGATGATTAGCGAAGGATTGAAGCTTGTTTCTTCCGGAGCGGAGCCGATAGAAATAAAGCAGAGCATTGAAAAAAAAGTAAGCGAAATAGTCGCAAAGCTTAAAGAAATGAGCAAACCAATCTCCACCAAGGAGGAAATCGCGCAAGTGGCTTCAATCAGCGCCAATGATTCCGAAATAGGCAACATTATCGCCGAAGCCATGGATTCCGTCGGCAAAGACGGCGTTATTACCGTTGAGGAAGGCCAGTCTTTCGGCGTTGAAAAGGAAGTGGTGGAAGGAATGCAGTTTGACAAAGGATATGTTTCTCCTTATATGATTACCAACGCCGATTCAATGAGGGCGGAGTTTGAAGATCCGTTTATATTGATTACCGACAAGAAAATTTCTTCCGTTCAAGAAATTTTGCCGCTTTTGGAAAAAATGGCGCAGCAAGGCAAGAAAGACTTGGTTATTATCGCCGACGAAATTGAAGGGGAAGCGTTGGCGGTGTTTGTGGTCAATAAACTGAAAGGAACATTTAATACTTTGGCCGTTAAAGCGCCCGGATTCGGCGACAGAAGAAAGGCCATGCTGGAGGATATAGCGATTTTAACCGGCGGAAAAGTTATTTCCGAAGAAGTGGGGCTAAAATTGGAAAACGTTGAAATAGAGGATTTGGGCAAAGCGCGAAAAGTGGTTTCATCCAAAGACGATACCACCATTGTTGAAGGCAAGGGAGACGAAGCGAAAATCAAGTCAAGAATTGAGCAGATTAAAAAAGAAATTGAGATGTCCGATTCCGACTTTGACAAAGAAAAATTACAGGAACGATTGGCGAAATTATCCGGCGGAGTGGCCGTGATTAAAGTGGGCGCCGCCACTGAAACCGAAATGAAGGAGAAGAAGGACAGGATTGAAGACGCTCTGAACGCCACTCGCGCCGCCGTGGAAGAAGGAGTGGTCGCCGGCGGCGGACTTGCGTTGGCTTTGGCCGGCAACGCGTTTAGGGATTTGACGGACAAAAAGGAAGACAGCGTCGGCGCGAAAATAATTGACCGCGCCATACTTGAGCCAATCAAGCAAATTGCCGCCAACGCCGGCAAGGACGGCTCCTTGGTTTTGTATAACATAATGAGCGCGCACAAAAAGGGAGATACCGGCATCGGCTACAACGCGGCGAAAAACCGTTTTGAAGATTTGGTTAACGCCGGCGTGGTTGATCCGACCAAGGTTGTCCGCTCCGCCTTGGAGAACGCGTCTTCGGCCGCGGCGATGTTTTTGACCACGGAAGCGGTAATTACGGATAAGCCGGAAGACAAAGAAGCGGCCGGCGGCGGAACGCCCGCGGGAATGGGCGGAATGGGCGGCGGCATGCCGATGATGTAAAGACGCAAGAAACAAACACGCAGATCACGGATTTATATAAAAACTATGCCCTTAATTACGGGCATAGTTTTTTATAATTCCCCCTTTAGTAAAGGGGGCTGGGGGGATTAGCGGTGATGGCAATAAGCGGACGGCCATATAAAGCGGACAATTTGCGGATGATAGCCGGTATTTCGTTTATGGGATTGTTACGGTTTTATTATAATCGGCAAATTGACCCCGTGTCGCGGTATCGGCAAGCGGACGGGCCGCCGCGACGCCTCTCGTCCGCCAAGGGGGCGAACGCCGTTCGCCCCTACGGGGCGTAATGGCTTTTGGGAATACATTTAAATCGTCCAAGTTCGGGCGGTTTTATTTGACCAAAAACGAAAAAATTAGTAAGATGTAGGGAGTAATAAGATAAATAAGAACAAAAAGAATAAACGGTTTTGCGATTCACGGCAAAACAATATTCTTATTTTTCTTATTTATCTTATTTTTCTTATTTTAACCTATGGACAATATTAGGAATTTTTGCATAATCGCGCACATTGACCACGGAAAGTCAACTTTGGCGGACAGGATGCTGGAGATTACCGGCACGGTTGAAAAGAGAAGAATGAAAGAGCAGCTTTTGGACAGAATGGACTTGGAGCGAGAGCGGGGGATTACCATCAAGCTGCAGCCGGTGACCATGGAATATAATAATTATAAGCTTAATCTGATTGACACTCCGGGACACGTTGATTTCGCTTACGAGGTTTCGCGCAGTTTGGCGGCGGTTGAAGGCGCCGTTTTATTGGTGGACGCGACGCAGGGAATTCAAGCACAGACATTGGCCAATTTGTATTTGGCCATGGAGCAGGATTTAATCGTTGTGCCGGTGGTGAATAAGGTTGATTTGCCGGCCGCCGACGTCCAAAAAACGAAAAATGAAATTATAAAATTGTTGGGATGTGGCGCCGAGGAAATAATTTGCGCCTCCGGAAAAACGGGAGAAGGCGTGGAGGAAATTTTAAAGGCGGTTATTGAGCGCGTACCGTCGCCGGTTCGCGGCAGGTCCGCGGGGACGAACCAACCGTTGCGCGCTTTGATTTTTGATTCAAATTATGACGAATATAAAGGCGTTGTGGCGTACGTGAGAGTGGTTGACGGTGAGATAAAAAAAGGAGATAAAATTTATTTAATGGCAACCGGAGCGACGAGTGAGGCGTTGGATATCGGTATTTTTAAACCGGATTATAAGTCAACGGAGGGGCTCAAAACAGGGGAAATCGGTTATATCGTAACCGGCTTTAAGGAAGTGGGCGAAGCAAAGGTCGGTGATACCGTCACAAGCGGTTCAACCGCTTTAAGAGCGGTTGAACCGCTTACCGGCTACAAAGAAGTTAAACCCATGGTTTTTGCCGGCGTCTTTCCAAGGGAGGGAAACGAGTTTGAAGAATTAAGAGAGGCGATTGCCAAACTTAAATTAAACGACGCTTCTTTGGCGTATGAGCCGGAGCGGTCCGAGGCGCTCGGATTCGGGTTCAGGTGCGGGTTTTTGGGACTTCTGCATTTGGAGATTTTTCAGGAAAGGTTAAGGCGGGAGTATAATTTGGACTTGATCGTGACCGTTCCGAGCGTCGCTTACAAGGTTCGCAAAAAAAGCGGAGAAGATTTGATCATAAGGACGCCAAGGCAACTGCCGGACCAAACCGAGATAGATAAAATAGAGGAGCCGTGGGTCAAGCTGGACATCATCACTCCCAAAGGTTATATCGGGCCCATTATGAGTTTGACTCAAGATAAAAGAGGGATTTACAAAAATACGGAATATTTGGACGAAGACAGGGCTATTTTGCATTATGAAATACCGATGTCTTCCATCTTGACCGATTATTACGACAAAATAAAAAGCGCCAGCTCCGGGTACGCTTCGCTAAACTACGAATACGCCGATTATCGCGAGGCGGACGTGGTCAAGATGGATATTTTGGTGGCGGAAGAGCCGATTGAGGCCCTGTCTTTAATCGTTTACCGAGATGACGCTTTCAGGCGAGGCAAAGAAATCGTCAAGACGTTAAAAGAAACACTGCCGAAGCAAATGTTCGCGTTAAAACTGCAAGCCGCCGTCGGCGGAAAAATAATCGCCGCCGAAAGATTATCGGCGCTGCGCAAGGATGTGACCGCGAAATTATACGGCGGAGATGTTTCGCGCAAGCGAAAATTATTGGAAAAACAGAAAAAGGGAAAGAAAAAAATGATGGAAGCCGGCAAGGGGAGCGTGGATATTCCGAGCGATGCTTTTGTCAAGATACTTAAGAGGTAAGGAAATGAAAATCACAAATTCCAAATAAATTACAATGACCAAAATTCAAAATAAAATTAATATTTTGAATTTGTAATTTTGGACTTATTTGGAATTTGGCGTTTTTAATTCGTAATTTAAAATTATGAAACGTAAAAAAATCGTAAAAATATTCTGGGTGATTTTAAGCATTATGATAATTTTCACCATGGTGCTTTGGAGCGTCGGCATGGCGTTTATGTGAGAGGCGACATCCGTTCGCCGTCAAAAACGCCAATCAATGAATCGCGAACACGGAAGTTCGCCGAGTTCCGCCCCGCCTTCGCGAATATGGGCGGCCGGAGCCGCCAAACCCGACATAAGACTCGGCGGAAGTTTTAACGTTAATGTTTATGAAAAAAAAATGGCTGATTTTGCCGAAGATAGGCGATGATTTTATTAAAAAATATCCTGATTTAAGCGGGATTGTTTTACAGTTGCTTTTTAACCGCGGGATTACGGGAAAAGAGGAAATTAAGAGGTTTTTAAGCTCCCCCGGCCCCGTTCATCAAGGCGGCGAAGTCCTGCAATCCCTCTCCGGCAAGTCAGAATCGGAATCTTCGTTCGGGGGGCGCCATAGTCCGTTTTTGTTTAACGATATGGAGAAGGCGGTTGATTTGGTTATTAAACACATCAAGGAGCAAAATAAAATCGTGATTTACGGTGATTATGACGCGGACGGGGTTACGGCCACCGCCGTCTTAATGGATGTTTTGGGAACGCTTAAAGCCGATGTGGAGCCGTATATTCCCGACAGAGTGAGCGAGGGATACGGATTGAACAGGGAGGCGGTCAAGGAGCTGTCCGCCGCGGGCGCAAGTCTTGTTATTACGGTGGATGGAGGAATTCGCGGCAAAGAAGAAGTTGAATACGCCAAAGAAATCGGTTTGGACATAATCGTAACCGATCACCATATTCCGCCTCGCGCTGAAGCCTCCGGAAACAATGATGAGCTGCCGAATTGCCCGATAATCAATCCGTTGGTTGAGGGCGAAAACTACCCTTTTAAATATTTGGCCGGCGTCGGCGTCGCCTTTAAATTGGCCGAAGCGATAATAAGCAAATCAAAATTATCCGACGATGACAAGAAAAAATTGGAAACGCGCGTCTTGGATTTGGTGGCGATCGGAACCGTGGCCGACTGCGTTACTTTGCTCGGCGAAAACAGGGACTTGGTAAAAACGGGACTGAATGTTTTGAACAACACAAGCAGAGTCGGCTTGCGGGAGTTGATTAAAATAGCGCGGATAAACGGAAATAAAAAGTTGGACAGCTGGAATATCGGATTTCAAATCGCGCCGCGTCTTAACGCCGCCGGCAGGATGGACCACGCCAATACCGCCTTAGAGCTGCTTATAACCAAGGACCGGAAGGAGGCTGAGGCGATTGCTCGGCGTTTGAACGACAGGAATATTGAAAGGCAAGAAGCGACCGAGGACATAGTTGAGCGGATCGTGAAGATGGTTGAGGATACCGGCGGACGAAACGGCCCGTCCCGTCCCGTCCCGTCCGCCATTGTCGCGGTTACTCCCGATGATAAAATATGGAACGAGGGCGTAATCGGCTTGGCGGCCGGTAGAATCAGCGGTAAATATTATTTGCCCGCGCTGGTGATAACGAAAAATGACGACGGATACAAGGGATCGGGCAGAAGTATCGGCGAATTTAACATAATGGAGGCGCTGGAAGAGTGCTCTGATTTGTTAGATAAATACGGAGGCCATCCGATGGCGTGCGGATTCAGCTTGCGGGAAAGCAATTTGGAAGAATTCAGGAAAAAAATCATTGAAATCGCCGACCGCGAGTTAAAGGGAGCGGACTTGACGCCGAAAATAAAAATTGAGGCCGAGGTTGATTTAAGCGAAATTAACAAAGAGTTTATAGCGGAAGTGGAAAAATTCGCGCCGTTTGGGCAAGATAATGATCAGCCTAAATTTGTGAGCCGCGGAGTCCTCGTGGCTGATATCGCCACAATGGGAATTGAGGGCAAACACATTAAACTAAAAATTAAGAATGACGAATGCGGAATTATTAGCGCCGTGGGCTTCGGTCAAGCTGAACGGTGGAAAGATCTGCGGATTGGCGATAAGATTGATATAGTTTATTATGTTGAGATGAATGAGTTTAACGGACGGACGGAAGCGCAGTTAAAAATTGTGGATATAAAGATAGGATCTTTGTGATTATTACGATCTTTAAGATTTTTGGGATTATTTTTAAAATTGTCTCAAGAATTTTAAATATTCCAATGACTTTAAATATTTTGCAAATTTATGCGATATAAAAAGTTGATTATTTATACGGATGGAGGGGCGCGCAATAATCCGGGGCCGGCGGGGATCGGAGCCGTTTTATTGGATGAAAAAGGGAATGAAGTCGCCGCGATATCCGAGTATGTCGGAGAGGCGACGAATAATCAGGCCGAGTATATGGCGGTTATCGCGGCCATAAAAAAAGCCGGAGAATTGGGGGCGGAAGAGCTGGAATTCTATTTGGACAGTGAATTGGTCGTTAAGCAGTTAAACCGAGAGTATAAAGTTAAAAATAAGGACTTGGCGCCATTATTCGTGCGAATTTATAACGCGTCTCTGAATTTTAAAAAAGTCAGTTTCAACCATGTGCCGCGCGAGCAAAACAAAGAAGCGGACAGATTGGTTAATTTGGCGATAGATGGAGCCGTAAATCAATAATCATAACGCGCGTCCATAAAACACCAAAACTCCAATTCGCGTCATTCGGAT
>Ga0256830_1001235_pt1 | contig 18352 bp, 9 predicted proteins | sample 128326metaG_FD_190537 | JGI IMG/M metagenome (GOLD analysis project Ga0256830, IMG submission 190537) | Hydrothermal vent microbial communities from Lau Basin, Pacific Ocean - 128-326 | ecosystem: Environmental > Aquatic > Marine > Hydrothermal vents | place: Pacific Ocean: Lau Basin | collected... | reverse complement strand
TGTCCAATTACCTGAAAATCCCGAAGTCGATGCTCTACAAGCTCGTTCGGGAAGGCAAAGTCTCATGCCAGAAGATCGGCCGCCATTGGCGCTTCCGGAAGGAAGCCATTGACCGCTGGTTGGAAGAGACGCACGGCGATACGAAAGACGGAGGACGCAATGGTAGATTGTGAAAAGCTCCCGGAAACAGGAGGCAAGTACCATGAATGATTCCCTGAAAAAGTTTCAACGGCTTTTGCGGGAGCTCTTTCAGTTTGACTGCGCCGACCTGGACTTCGGCATCTACCGCATCATGAACCACAAGCGCGGCGTGATCGAGAAATTCATCACGCAGGATCTTCCGAAGGCCGTTGCCGAGGAACTGGACAGGGGCGCGCTTGCCGACCAATCTCAAGCCGCCAAGGAACTGGAGGAAGCCGCCGAGCAAATCCGCGAGACAATGGGCGAGTATGCTCTCGATGCTGACGGCAACTTGGCGGAAACCTACCACGAAACCCCGCTCGGCAAGAAGTACCTTGGTCTGAAGAAGAAAGCCGCTGGTGGCCGCGACCGCGAGGCGTTGCAGGCAACCATTTTCAGTCATCTCTACACGTTCTTCAGCCGGTACTACCAGGACGGCGACTTCATCTCCAAGCGCCGTTATTCCAAACGCCAGAAGTACGCCATTCCTTACAACGGAGAGGAAGTCTATCTCTACTGGGCCAACCACGATCAATATTACATCAAGACCGCCGAACACTTCACCGACTACACCTGGAAGGCCCCCAACGGCGTCACCGTGCATTTCAAGCTTGTTCAAGCCGATGTCGAGCAGAACAACATCAAAGGCGACAAGCGGTTCTTCTTGCCTCGTGTCAAGGAGACCAACTGGGATGAAGAGGCCGGTCAACTTGTCATTCCATTCGAGTACCGACCGCTGACCGAGCAGGAAGCCATCACATACGGCAAGAAGAATCAGAAAGAGAAGATTATCGAGGAAGCGCTCGAGGAGATTCCCAAGCGGCTCTCCCCCAAGAAGGCTGCTCAAGCCTCGGCTGCTTTAACAGCCGAAAGGCATAAAACCGCCGACGGCAGGAGCGTATCTTTCCTGGAGCACCACCTGCGGCAGTATACCCGGCGAAACACATCCGACTTCTTCATCTATAAGGATCTCAAGGGATTCCTCACTCGCGAGCTTGATTTCTACCTGAAGAACGAAGTGCTGAACCTTGACGAGATTGAGGCCGCCGGCGAAGAGCGCGCCGAAGCGTGGTTCCAGTTGATGCGCGTCATCAAGGCCATTGGTGGGCGCATCATCGAATTCCTGGCGCAGATCGAAGACTTCCAGAAGATGCTCTGGGAGAAGCGGAAATTCATCACCGAGACGCAGTACTGCATCACGGTTGGGAACATTGACGAGAGTTTCTACCCGGAGATCGCCGCCTGCGAGGCCCAGTGGGTCGAGTGGAAGGAATTGTTCCACATCAACGAGAAAGAGACCAATCTCTTCACTTCCGGCAAGAGCAAGAAAGACAAGCGCGTCGCTTTTCTCAAAGCCCATCCGACGCTGGTGCTGGACACGAAGCACTTTGACCAGGACTTCACTGATCGCCTGCTGGCCAGCTTTGACGATCTGGACGAGTTGACCGACGGACTTTTGGTGCATAGCGAAAACTGGCAAGCGCTCAACCTCTTGCGAAAGCTCTTCGCGTCCTCCATAAAAGTTACATATTATGATCCCCCATATAACACATCAGAAGAAACTTTCGTATACAAGAACAATTACCACCACTCGTCTTGGCTTACCATGATGCATAGTCGAACATCGATACTACGAACCACTTTTTCTGAGGATGGGGTTCTTCTTGTGGCAATTGACGACGAAGAACTTTATCGACTCAAGCTTGTCCTTGATCAAGTTTTCGGCGAGGCTAATTATCTTGGCACTCTTGTAGTGCAAAGCAATCCTCGAGGCCGAGGGATTCACAGTTACTACGCGACCTCCCACGATTATTACCTTGTCTATGCCAATAACGCTTCAAAAGCTAGGATCATAGATCAACCGCTTACAGAAGATCAGTCACACGAGTACCGCTATTCTGACGAGAAATCAAAGTATAGGTTATTGCCATTCCGGCGTAGCGGAGGCTTATCCACTCCAGACGAACGACCGAATTCTGAATTCACTCTATATTATTCCACGAGCGCGGGTCGTATTATCGGGGTCGGGGGAGCACGAGAGAAGAACTATCCCGCACAATATAGCCCCTCAAGTATTCTATGTGTTTTAGGTAATGTGTTTGAAGTGTCGGAGTTGTCTCCTTCCGAATTCTGGGAATTAGCACCAAAGGACACAATTGAGATATTGCCGATCGATAGTGAAGGAGCTCGCCGTGTGTGGCGATGGTCAGATCGCTATAAGATACTAGAAGCTGCATTTGCTAATGAATTCGTTGTTCAGGCCAATGGGGAACGAGTATCGGTCCTTCTCAAAGATCGAATCAAGGAAGGGAGAAAGCCCAAGACTGTGTGGACAGACTCAAAATATGACGCTTCTTCCCACGGCACTAACCTATTGCAGGACATTCTTGGCAGTAGGCGACTGTTTGGGTATCCAAAGTCGCTCTACTCAACCTATGACGCCCTTCACAGCATCGTCGGCGACGACCAGTTTTCCATTGTGCTTGATGCGTTTGGAGGCTCCGGCACCACTGCCCATGCCGTCATCGACCTCAACCGCGAGGATGGTGGTAGTCGCAGGTTTATCCTTGTCGAGATGGGGAACTACTTCGACACCGTGCTCTTGCCGCGCATTAAGAAGGTCACCTTCACACCGGAGTGGAAGGATGGTAGGCCCAAACGCATGGCCACGCAAGAGGAGGCCGAGCGCAGTCCCCGCATCGTGAAGGTTATCCGCCTGGAGTCCTACGAGGACACGTTAAACAACATCGAGTTTGACGAGGCATCCGGCCAGGGAGCATTGTTCTTCGACGACTACCTGCTCCAGTACATGCTCAAATGGGAGACACGGAAGAGCGAAACGCTTCTGAATGTGGAGAAGCTCGCGCGGCCGTTCAGTTACAAGTTGCACATTCACACCGACGGCCAGACCCGCGAGAAGGTGGTGGACATCCCCGAGACCTTCAACTACCTGCTCGGCCTACATGTCAAGACCCGGCAGGTGCTCCATGACGGCGACAGGCGCTACCTGGTCTATCGCGGGCGTATCGATCACCGCGAGGTGGTGATTTTCTGGCGAGAAAACGAGGATTGGACCAAGGAAGACCTGGAACGGGACAAGAAATTCGTGGCCGGGCAGAAGTTGAGCGAGGGAGCGGACGAGGTCTTCGTCAACGGCGATTCCTTCATCAGAGGGGCCAAGGCGCTTGAGCCGGTGTTCAAGGCCCGGATGTTCGCACCGGTGGAGGCGTGAGCAATGGCCAGACGAAGACGACAAGCACCTGGAAACGGGAACGGCGCTGCAGGCACAGCGCAGTATGTCAAGCTTGAGCAGCGACTTGTACTGCTGGCCTGGCTGAATGATTTGTTTGGGTTTCAAAGTAACCGCGACTTGCTGGCGGACATTAAAGATGCAGCCGAGGGTTTCGACTCTTCGGGGCGCAGTTACATCTACCACCGCCTGGAGGCACGCGGAAGCAAAGTGAAGGTCTCATTGGCCGACCTGGCTCGTTACGATGATAACATCCGCAAGCATCTGCGGGCGATGAATGCCCACAGGGCGGAGCCTATCACATTACGCTATTTCCAGCACCTAGCTGTGCTCTACACGGAGGTTTTCCTGGACCGGTATTTCAACCGTAGGGGTGAGTTATTGCGGGCATTGAACGCTTTTGTCGAGAAGCGCAACGCCACGAAACTACCGGGAGAACCGAGGGATTCGAAGTTTAGCGAACGCGACCTGACAAAGTTGGCCTTCTGGATGGCGACCGGAAGTGGCAAAACGCTGATCATGCATATCAACTACCGGCAGTTTCTGCATTACAACAACCTGCCGCTGGATAACATCCTTCTCATCACGCCGAACGAGGGGTTGAGTGAACAGCACATGGCTGAAATGGCGGCATCGAACATTCCCTGCCGACGGTTCGATCTGAACGAGAGCGGTTTGGGATACGCCGAAAAGGACGTGGTTCGGGTCATTGAAATCACGAAACTGGTGGAGGAAAAACGCGGCGGTGGGGTGAGCGTGCCGGTGGAGGCCTTCGAGGGCAACAACCTGATTTTCGTTGACGAGGGCCACAAAGGCTCTGGCGGCGAGGCATGGCGTAAGTTTAGGGACGCATTGGGCGAGACGGGGTTCACGTTCGAGTACAGTGCCACGTTTGGCCAAGCGCTGACGGCCGCCCGAAACGACCAAATCACTGCCGAGTACGGCAAGGCCATCATTTTCGACTATTCCTACCGCTACTTCCACAGCGATGGATACGGAAAGGACTTCCGCATTCTCAACCTGAGAGAGGAGACCACGGAGGATAAGACCGAGATCCTCCTCTTGGGCAATCTCCTTTCGTTTTACGAACAGCAGCGCGTGTTTGAGGAACGGGCGAACGAGTTGCGTCCGTATAACCTGGAGAAGCCGCTTTGGGTCTTTGTCGGCAGCAGTGTAAACGCGGTCTACAGCGAAAACAGACAGAAGCGCTCCGATGTATTGACCGTAGCTCGCTTCTTACATCACTTGTTGGAAAATAAGCGAGGCTGGGCAGTCAAGGCAATCCGTGAGATTCTTGCCGGCAAAAGCGGCCTTGTCACCCCGGACGGGCAGGACATATTCGCGGAAAAGTTCACTTGGCTGCGCGATGCCGACCTGGATGCCGATGATGTCTATCAGGATATCTTGTCGAAGGTGCTCCATGCTCCAACCGGCGGCGGGTTGCACCTCTGTGACATGCGCGGTCACCCGGGCGAGTTGGGGTTGAGAGCCAGTGGCGCGCAGGAGTACTTCGGCCTCATTTATATTGGCGACACGAGCGCGTTCAAGAAGTTAGTTGAGGCTGATGACGCGGGGATAGTCCTGGAAGAGGACGCCATCAATGATTCGCTGTTTGCCGGTATCAACGAACCCGCCACTAGCATCAACATCCTGATCGGGGCGAAGAAGTTCATGGAGGGCTGGAATTCCTGGCGGGTCTCCAACATGGGCTTGCTCAACATCGGCCGCAGTGAAGGCTCGGAGATCATTCAACTCTTCGGACGCGGCGTGCGGTTGCGGGGAAAGCACCTTTCGCTCAAGCGGAGTTCGGCTCTCGACGGAGAGCATCCAAAATATATCGGCCTGCTCGAGACGTTGAACATTTTTGCAGTACGCGCCAACTACATGTCCCAATTCAGGGAGTACCTGGAGAAAGAAGGCGTTGAGACCGAAGGCGACATCGAGTTACCGCTTGCGATCAGGCCGAACAAGGATTTTCTGGACAAAGGCCTGGTTGTGCCGCGTGTGCCGGAGGATCGAAGCTTCATGGATGAGGCTGACATCATACTGGAACCCGACTCAAAGGTGCGAGTGCGGGTTGACATGTCACTCAAGATTCAGGCCTTTGAGAGCGGCACCGAGGGGGTTACATCTGTCACTGTACGCACCGGCCAGGAACGTCCCATTCCTTCCGCAAGCCTTGAGCTTGTTGACTGGGAAAAGGCTTATATCGACCTGTTGGAATACAAGGAGCGGAAGGGATTGGTCAACCTTGCCATTCCCCCGGATACGCCGAAGAAGATTCTGACAACCACGGAACCGACTAGGCTTTACACCCTCATTGCAGATGAAACACTGATCAAGCCGAACTCCTTCCGTGCCACTGCACTGTTGCAAGAAGCTGTGGAAACCATCCTTCGGAAGTATGTGGATAGGTTCTATCGCGTCAAGCAGGAGCGATGGGATTCTGAGCACATGGTCTATAGAGAACTCGACGACGAGGATCCGAATTTCCGGGACTACACTGTCAAAATTGCACGTGGCGAGGATGAACTGATTGACGCAGTCCAGAAACTCATTGAGGAGGGTGAGCGCGTCTATAAAGAGGAAATACGTGAATTGCCTAGCATCCACTTTGATCGTCATCTGTATCAACCACTGCTTGTTGAGCGAGGGGACAAGGTCAAAAGCGAACCACTTGGCTTGAACGATAGTGAGCGGCAATTCGTGGAAGATATGCGGGCGTATTGCCGGGCCGAAAAGGACAAGTCTCTGACGGACAAGGAAGTCTATCTGCTGCGCAATCTCAGCCGAGGCAAGGGCATCGGCTTTTTCGATAAGAGAGGCTTTTACCCGGACTTCATTCTGTGGATCAAAGACGCCTCCACACAGCGGATCGTCTTCATTGAACCACACGGAATGATTCACGCCGAGGCGTACCAACACGACGACAAGGCGCGGCTACACGAATGCTTGCCGAAACTGGCCAAGGCGATTGGGAACCGAGCGGGCCTTAAGAACGTGATATTGGATTCCTACATAGTTTCGGCGACACCCTACGAAGACCTGCGAACGAAATACGATGACGGTACGTGGGACAAGAAACGTTTCGCAGAGGCGCACATCCTCTTTCTCGATCGGAACGAGGAATATGATTACCTCGCGTACGTAATGGGAGGAGAACGTCACTAATGAACAATACCGTCAGCCCGAGCGAGAAAAAGAGGAAGACGTTAAATCGGCAAGCCGCCATTTGCGGCTCTAAGAAATGTGTATGTATGGACGAGGTGGCGCTCTTTTCGGCCGTCTCCCGCCGAACTTTTCAACCGGCGTCTATACAAGGCGATGATCAGGGAGTTGTTTCTGCGAGAAGAGGGGAATGTAATGATACCGAACGTGGGTGCCTTTCTGCCCAACTAGCAGGGGTGTAGGAGGAAACAACTGCGAGCAGTGATCTCCCGGCTCTAAGGTGACTAGGAATGCGCGTAGAATCCGTAAAATATGAACCATTGGCTAAGGTCTACCGCCTGGCCAGCAAGAACGCGAAAGTGTTCCGGACCCACCGCTATTGCTGCCTGGGACCTGGGGATGATGTTGTAGTCAAGCGGAATGGGGTTGCTTATGTACGCTGCCAAAACGGATACGCACAAATACTTCCTATCTATACTGCACGGGATGATCTATATATTGGGCAGAAGAAAATTAGCATAGTCGTCAAAGAGATTGAAACGGAAGAAGAACTGATTGGATACCACCAATTGGAGGAGTATCACTATCGCGGTAAGGTTTTGCATGGACGCCGTGTGCCTCTCATAATTCGATCCAATGATCCCCTTCTTCCGACTGTGCTCGGGTACATAGAACTAGCCACCGCATTTATCATGAACAAGCCCAGAGCGATTCTACTTGACGACACGTTTCGGGACGACACGGGTAAGGTATCTTGGACTAATTGGAAAAAAGAGACGGTTCGGCAATACACCAATCTTGTCGTTCGCATAGCCCGCACGGTGGTGTCGCCGGAATTTAGGGGGCTGGGACTCGCTCGAATACTGGTGAAGCATGCGTCACGTTTTGCCCGAAATCATTGGCATGTCGGTAAACTGAAGCCTTTGTTTCTTGAGATCACTGCCGACATGCTACGCTATGTACCATTTGTTGAATCGGCCGGAATGCATTACATCGGCGATACGGAAGGAAATCTTAGCCGTGTAAACGAGGACATGAGCTACATACTCAAGAATTTATCACGTGTTAAGAATGGCGAAATCCTAAAGGAAGAAACTGCAGGTATTGTTGATCTACAAGTTTCTTACGCGACCAAGCTCAATGAAATCGAACACAAACACGGCATTTCGCGCGAGCGGCTTCTTCGTCTGCTTCTTCGCTCTCCCGAAAGGTTGTCCGATGACCACTGGGCATTGCTCCATCGCATTCTACGTCTCCCCAAACCAACTTTCTTGATGGGACTCACGCCGAGCGCTGAACGTTTCGTTCAGAAACGCATAAAGAAGCTCGGACTCCCTTCTCGTTACCCGACCCAGCGCCCAGCCAAATGCACGCCTGCGTTAGAGTCTCCCATTGAAGTGAAGGGATGTACGCTGGAACTTTCGGCATCGCTTGTACGCACGCGGGCAACCAGAAAAATACAGCAAGCCTTCGGTGTGGACCGCGATATGTTGACCACAAGGCTATTCTCTGATCTGGACTTCACCATCCAGCCAGGAGATATTGTCCTGATTTGCGGTCCCTCGGGAGCGGGAAAGACATCCCTGCTTTCGCTGCTTAAACAACGCCTTGTTGACCCTGATAGCAGTCCTCAATGGACAGCGGGTTCTATAACTGTTCCTGCACGGGCGATTGTTAGTACACTCTGTACCCTAACAAGTTCACGTCCTCTTATCAACTCACTCGGTCGATGTTCATTCGAACGGGCCCTATTTGCCCTGAATGTTTCGGGACTCGCAGAGGCACACCTCTACGTCAAACGTTTTCGAGAACTGAGCAATGGACAACGATATCGCGCCATGGTGGCTAAGCTAATCGCATCCGAAGCTAATGTGTGGATTGCAGATGAGTTTTGTGCCACCTTGGACCCAGTGACGGCAAATATTGTTTCGCGCAATCTTCGACGGTGCGCGAAAGAACTTGGGGTCACAGTTATAGTCGCAGCCGCAAATTGGGTGGATTTTGTATATGAACTTCGTCCTGACGTAACCGTACATTTGCGATCACCTTGGGATTGCCGTGTTTTCTCGTGGGGAGAATTGCAGCGAGCGATGGAGCGCTCGCTGTACCTAAGAGGCCCCAGCATAAACGAATCCGGAGCACACCAAGAGAAGAGGTGATCTCGTGGATGAGGAAATGGTTGTTCTTGCTGCAGCACTGAATGATGGGCTTGACTCGCTTCCATGTTGGAAGAATGATGCCTTTTGCAAGCTATGGAGTAATAATCGTCTCACGACGCGCGTTGGCAATAGAAAGCTCGACGGCATTGACAGAATTAATGCTTTACTCCTATGGGCGACGATTGACCACAAGAGTCAACTCCTGATCGGCATGCCCGATACCCTGGAACATCGGCCCAGTGCGCTACTCGCTACAGGCCTCATTAAGGCATTTTTAGACACAAGGGAACAGCACAACCGCGCTAGGGATGTAATCTACATCGGTTTTCGTATAGGAATTCGTGAGGATCTGTCGTTGGTAGCATTGAACCGCAAGCCTCTACGAGATTTTTTTACGGTTACCTTTTCAAGACGAAGCGTGTCATATGAAACGTCGGCAGGCAATGAGTTGCCCCGTCTTGTATGCATCTACTCGCCATTTGATCCGGTTGGGGTCATACGACAGACTAATCCTTTTTTGATAGCTATTGATTGTGCGAATCATGTAGATATCGCGTGGCTTTCGGATGTGGTTAGATACGCACAAAGAAACCGCATACCAACGATTGCTTGGTCTTACAACCCGCTATCCGACGTTCGATTAAACTTCTCTTCCGCAGGTGGAATGACGTTTGTTTGGCCAAAACGTTTTCTTTACGGTTATGAGGACAGTGAGACCTTATCTGAAGATAATCCTATAGGTCTGTTCACTTCATATGCTCACCTTCATGTGTATCCCTGTGAACTCACCGGCAAGGGTATCGATGATTATTCAGGCGCACTTGATCATGCACAGCATGCTTTATCTCAAGCCCGGCGCAGAATGAATGGGCGCGTGTCTCGTGATGCAGTTTTGATGGGTTATCGGTTATTGCGACTTCTTGAGCGGTTACCAATCTCGCTATCCACTTACGAATTTGAGCGCACCCAATATTGGCGTCAGCCTTCGCTTACGGCACTATGTACCGCCCTCCCGCGATTTGCCAATGCACTAACATCTCAAGATATTTCAGGGCCACTCCGGGAGGCTTGTGAACACCTTGAAACTGCAGTTGAATGGCTGAAAAGTAATGAACCGCCGTTATGGTCAGCACTCGTTGATCTATGCATCGAAGACCGGGACGCAAATGAATATAGGATGCTGGTGTTCGCAAATAATGCGCACAAGAACATGTTCGCACATAGTCTCCTTGCCCATGAGAACGCATCCGAGGAAGATCTCCAAGAAATGGGGGTGCGCCTATCATCGATTTCAGAACTCGCCCGCTCCGATGAATCATCATTATCAGATATCTTCGTTTCCCCTGACCAACGGTGTGTGCCTATTCTTATAGGTGTCCCATCCGGATATAACCTTGGGAGGATCATACCGATAGTTAGATTGTGTAAGATCTCAGGCAAGACTGAGATTCTCCATTACCCTCATCAGGTGTGGCATCTCAAGTGGTTTGCAGAAAAGCTAGATGCAGCGCTTGCGCCAGATTTGGCCGGAGCGCTCAAGACTATACAAGCGCTCGGAGCGCGAACATCACTATCGGTCTTACCTTCTCAACGTCGTAGGACCGTCAAGACGCATCCGCCACGTCCTATCCAGGGTCGTCCTCGTCCACGCAAGGGAATTGTGGGCCCTGCTCGGCCGTTGGAGATCGGAACTCCCGCTGATGAACTTACGCGACTTCTCGCTGAATACGAGGACATAGATGATACTCGATGCATAGCTGTAAGCCCTGAGGAGACGACTGTTATTGACGTAACAGAAGAAGGATCAGAGTTCACTGAGCATGCCATAAGAATCCGGTTTGTTGGTGGATGGTGTGCATTATTCGGGCACAGCGACATGATTAACTTCGTACGCAGCGACAACAGCATCGAACACCGGTATGCACGAGCAGCTCGCCCCGGGGATCGAATTCTCTACATACACGGAGAAAGTCGTCAGAATCTTTATGAGCTTCTTCTTTCTCGGGTTCATAATCATCATAGTATTCGCGCTCATATAGAGTACATTCAGGCATGGCAACAGGAAATGCGTGACAAAGTATCCGCCTACTTGCACCGTGGCCACACGTTAGATGATCTGTATGCAGAAATGATCAGCCGTGGTTCAGCGATTCAAACTCCGCAAGCTGTCTATTGCTGGGCCACAGGACGGGTCATGCGGCCACGCGATCCAGAGGATTTGCGAAGACTTTCTGATATATTGGATATGCCTTTTACTCGCGAATGTTATAAACTCATTCATAACGCTGGCAACAGGATTCACGGACTTCACATCCAGTTGTCCAGACGACTAAAAGCATGGATTCTGCAAGGCGCACAGGGCAATCATATGCGTGATGAGATTATCGATCGAGAATTGCAGTTGACCTTTGGAGATGTTCAGGATGCTTTGATCTTGTTGAAGATCGAGGATGTGGAAGAAGTCAAGGGACTCTATTTTAGAGGAATGCTCGGACGTCTTGAAAGGGAGCGTAACCCATGACAAATCAAGATAGCATGTGGCGTGAGGAATGCGCTCTAGCTGCGTACTTGATTCACCGCGTATGCGATAGAGCGAAGGGATGCACAGAGGAAGAATGCTTACGCAACTATCCTCGTGATCGCTATTTCATAGGGAATCTCCGTCCCGGTCAGGAGGCCGAAAAAGTTCCTTTGCCAAATGAAGAACCCGTGGACAAGGAAGAAGTGGAAGACGATGATCAGCCCTCGTCCTTTATGAGGGAGCTTCGTCAGAAGCTTGCTCCCGTTGCGTTTGGCGTAGACTTCCAGATCTCCTGCGTTGCCAAAGAAGTAAATATCCAAGTCGCCTTGCATTGGAATTGTTACTATCGCGTTTTCCCCAGTCGTCAAGAACAGATTCAGTATCAAATGTGGATACAAGGCTCCAGAGAGGAGGCCTCCGCCTCAAGTCAGGAACAAGAGCCTGATCAATTTGAGAGCAGCAATGGTCCAAACAACCAATCGGCAGAAGTACTCTCTCGCAGGCGAGGACGAGTGCCAACGGAGGATCTGTGCCCGAAATTTCGCAAAATTACCTGCGTTGCGACCGGAGAAATCATCCTTCGAGCCTTAAGCAATGGAGACTGGCAGATTGATGCAGCACCGCTTGCGGAGGCGGTGGAGGGTGAATGTCGGAAAGCCAGCGACATTGCTAGAAATGCGGAAGATGCCCTCAGGGTGGCATCAAATCCTGACGAAAGAATCGGCATTCCCGAGGAAGCGCTTCAAAATGAGGAAGCCTATGCTCGTTTTCTCAGAACCCTCACTACACCTATTGCCCAAGCGTGGATGTGGGATATCGAAGCAAGTGTCAGATCAGGTTACCAAAAAGACAATTGGATTGTTTCCATACGATTTGCAAACCGCTCCTCCATTGATGCCAACGCACGAAACCAGGAAGGCTTTTTCTTCGATACCAAGGCGTCCTTTAAGATCAGTGGAGCTTCACTCGTTCCATTCGAACTTAGTGTTATTCCACAAGGCTTTAGGTATGACCGCACCATATTAGCGCGAGGTTTTAACTGCGCAGTCGAGTGCCAACGTGTCGGTTCCAATATGTTCAGCACAACACATGTGCCGATATACAATCAGAAGCGATACGCAACCCGGTCAACCCCTTCTGCACCATTTGAGCAGTTAGCACGTGATCCGTTACCCATGCTCCGTGCCGTCCTGGATTCTATGCGCGAATATGAGAGTGTCTGGCAGGAAGAACGCCAGCGATACACCGACAATGACCCGAGGTGGGAGGCATTGTACGGGGACGAGTACGATAAGGACCATCAAACATTCAACGAAGAGATACGTCGGTTTTCCGATGGCGTCCGGCTTATTGAGCGTGACCCTGACATATTCAAAGCGTTTTGCCTGACAAACCAAACGTTTAGCATGGGAGAAAAGACACATTGGCGATTATTCCAACTTGTTTTTTTTGTGAGTCAGATTCCCTCTATCGCGGCACTCAATCCCGCTTATGGCGAGTTTTCAAGTGAACGCGAATTCGTAGACATAATCTACTTCCCCACCGGCGGCGGTAAGACCGAAGCCTATCTTGCGGTTACAGTGTTTCATCTTTTTTATGACAGGCTTCGCGGCAAACCAGCTGGGGTTACGACCTGGATTCGTTTCCCTCTCCGTCTCCTCACATTACAGCAGACTCAGCGCGCAGCGGATGTCATCGGCCTGGCTGAATTAGTACGAATGCAACAAGATGATCCCAGGCTAAGTGGTCCCGACGTTGACGGATTCAGCGTCGGTTATTTCGTGGGGGAAGGAGGTTCTCCAAACAAAATAGTACGACCGCATCCCGTCTACGCAACGCCGGAGGATCAGCTAGTGTGGAGCCAAGTCAATGATCCAGAGGCGCGCCAACAATGGAAGCGAGTCGTCCGCTGTCCCGCGTGCAAGACGCAGTCTATCACAGTCGACTTCAGAGTGGATGATATGCGGTTGCTTCACAAGTGCACAAACCCTGACTGTCGCTTTCCCGAGGGCATTTTACCTGTCTATGTGGTGGATAATGAGATTTATAGATACTTGCCGAGCGTGATACTGGGAACGATTGACAAGTTGGCTGCGCTGGGCCATCAACGCAAGTTGTCGATGATTTTTGGAGCTGTCGACGGCAAATGCCCCAAGCACGGCTATTTTAAGGGCGTGTGTTGCCAAAGTGGTTGTGACTGTCGCAATCAGTGGCAGGATTCCGTGCCTGCAGGTATATCCGGTGTCACTCTTTTCATTCAAGATGAATTACACCTCCTAAAGGAAGGCTTGGGAACATTCGACTCCCATTACGAGACTTTCGCTCAAAGATTGCGCCGGGAATACGGCCATAATGAACCCTTAAAGATTATTGCGTCCTCAGCGACGATTGAGGCCTTCGAACGACAAGTTGAACATCTCTATGGTCGAAACGGTCGCCTTGCCCGTCGATTTCCCGGCCTTGGTCCGAAGGCAGATAGCTCGTTCTATGCAGAAACGCTTGACCATCCACAACGCATTTTTGTTGGGATCATGCCTCACAACAAAACTATCCTGAATGCGGTATTGGAGTTGATCGAGTACTATCATCGAGAAGTGTTGACCTTGGAACGCGTTACTTCGAACGCAAATCCTTACGGAGGAGACATATATCCAAATAGCGAGGACTACGCCGATATTCTGGATAATTACAGAACATCCCTCACATATTTCATCGCCAAGCCCCAACTTGATCAAATACATGCAGATATTGAGGGCGATGTCAACGGGAACATGGCTAAGGATGGGTTCCCATCTCTAAATATCCGTGAGCTTACGAGTAACACAACTACGGGAGATGTTGCAACAATTCTCGATCACCTTGAACAACGTTCCATCTCATCAGAGGAATCACCAGATTGTGTCCTTGCGACAAGCATGATAAGTCATGGTGTTGATATTGATCGGCTGAACATGATGCTGTTCTACGGGATGCCTCGTCTGAATGCTGAATACATCCAAGCCTCCAGCCGTGTTGGTCGCAGACATGTTGGTATTGTATTCGACTGTTTCGCTCCAATAAGAGAGCGCGATCAGAGCCACTATGCATATTTCGAGAAGTTCCACGAGTTTCTTGGACAGCTCGTGGAACCTGCTGCGATAAACAGATGGTCACGTTTCAGTATTCAGAGGACACTGCCGGGACTATTCCTTGGAGTTCTCCTCCAAGTTCTAGCCAATCGTGATGAAAGTCCGAACACGTTTTACGATCTGCGCAAGGTTGTCCAGAAGATTACGTCAAGAGAGATTGGTCCTGATGACTTTGTGCCATTCCTTAAAGATGCGTACCAAGTCGTCAGAGATAGTGACTCAGGTTCTGCATCTTTTGCAGATGAGATAGACAGGTTGGTCCACGTTTTCCTTTATGATGAATTGTCCACCCCTGGATCAACAGGACGTTCTTTGTTTAATGCTTTAGACCCTCCGCCCATGCGCAGCCTTAGGGATATCGATGAGCCGGTTCCCATTGTACTTGACTTCAATGGGAGCCAATGGGCCGCCATAAGGTCACGGTCGCAAGTTCGGTAAGGAGTTACGCCAATGCCAGAAGTTATGACTCGAGGAAAAAACCAAATCCTGTTTAGTTACTTGCCGGAACGAACCATTGACTTCAAAGGACTGGCGATAGCGCGTATCACAGAAATACAAGGTATTAAGCCATCGGACGTCAGTCAGAATACCGTGCTCCGGCGTGTAGCCGTGGAGGTCCAGGCATGGAATGAGCGAAATCGTCCGCGTTTGAGAGATGCGATCCTTTCCGATCCAGGAAGATTTGAGCTCATCGAGCCACAAGAAGGACATTGTGAGCTCTTTCCAAAGGTGTTTTGGTGCCAGAATAGGTCATGCGGGCGAGTTTTTGATTACACCCGATCGAATCAACTCCCCCCCGCTATGTGCCCCGACTGTCACTGTGGTCAATTGGTACAACTTCGTTTTGTTAGGATTCATAGGTGCGGCAACCTGGAACCGCTGATGCCTCCTTCTTGTCGACGGTGCACTTCTGGTAGAACAAGAATGGCACTTGACACTAGGGGAAGCGAACGCGTCAGTTCCTTCAGATGGATATGTCGGAACTGTGGTGCGACTCAACGAATCAATGCTGGCGTATGCCCACACTGCTCCGGTAATGATCGTGGTATGGAAATTCAGGTCCATCGCGCAGGTAAGACCTTTTATGCGTACACCACAACACTGCTCAATATTCCTGACAGGAAGCTGGAGGCACTGTTGACCAAGGATGAATCCCTGTGGGCACCCCTTATAGCTGCTAAGTTTTTGCAGTTGCCCGAAGTGAAGGATATCCGGCTTATTGATCTTGCAAAAACTATCTTGAGACAGGAATCAAGTGGAGGCGCAAGTGTCCCCACTGAGGACCTTGCCAGGGTAACCGAAAGATTTCAGAGCGGTGAGCTGAGCGCAGAAGAAATGGTCCAAGAGCTTACGCGTTTGAGGCGTCAGGCGGATCAACGAAATGATCTGGTCGATATCACACAGTTGATGACCTCTATTGTTGAGCGTACTGGAGTTCAAGCAAATGTATGGGTAACTTCAGGGTACACGCTGATGGAATCATTACTTCCAAAAGAAACTGCATCCACTGTCAGCATGTCGTCCTTTTCCCCTGGCAAGCCGGAGCTCGAGCTTGCGCGCAGTATGGGTATCGCTGATATAGAACTCGTTAGCGACTTTCCGATTATAACAGCTACATATGGTTTCAGCCGATCGAAATATGGGCCAAACAACGCTCATTTGAATCCCTTTCCTTCGACACAAGCAAGTGGAGGCAAGTACCCCATCTTTACAGATAAGGTACAGGCTGATGCTATTCGGGTGAAGCTCGACCATCGGATCGTTCTCGAATGGATGGAGTCTTGCGGCTATCCAGCCAACCTGCCACGTGGCTCTGACGATAACCTTGTTAGGATCGGTCATTTTGTAGAACTTGGTACAGGCGCCAACCTCCTTGCGACAATAGGAAGCGAGCAAGCGGAACTCCGGCTGGTTTTTGGGTTGCTTCATACACTCTCACACTTAGCGATAAGGCAGGCAGCACTCTTATGCGGGCTTGAGAGAACAAGCTTGTCTGAATACGTTCTTCCATGTTCACTCGAGTTTTTTCTTTATAGCAATCATCGTGAAGGAAGAACTATTGGAGCATTGACTGCACTCTTCGAACAATCACTGCTGTCGTGGCTCGCTGAGATCCTGGAGACACGTGATTGCGTATACGATCCCGTTTGCAGAAATCATGGAAGCGCTTGTCATGCGTGTGCCCATTTGGCGGAGACGAGCTGCCGGTTTTTCAACCTGAATCTAAGTCGAGCGTTTTTGTTCGGTGGCAATGACAAGGTGCTTGGTACTATCGCGAATGGCTTTCTTGACTTTGCAAGAAGGCAACAAATGGGGATAGATTAGGTCTGATGACTGACTACGTGCAACTCGTTGTGACGCCGCCTGAGCCGTTTGGTGCTACCTTAATCCGACGGATAGGGGCGCGGACTACGCATGGTGTTCTTGTGGAGATAGCCACTCTGGCTGAAACAAGTCTTTTTATATCAGCACCTTTCATTTTCATAAGTCCGGAGACTGCCGGAGGTCCCCTAGCAATGGCTCTGAAGCAGGCAGCCGAACGGTCGGTAAAAATCGATATTGTCAGTACGTCGGAATCAATTGCTCGCCTTAAAGTTGCATTGCCTGATTTGCTAAAATACCCAAAAGTCAATCTCTTCCGCCCTCGATCAGAAATGGCTACGGATTCAGTGTTAGGTTCGCATGCGAAAGTGTTTATCGCAGACGAAAGCTACGGGTATATCGGAAGCGCCAATCTTACTGATACAGGGTTGCTGAACAATTTAGAAATGGGAGTCGTTGTTAGAGGACCTATTGCTCAAGCAGCAACCGTTTTCTGGCTGGAACTCGAGCGGCTCGGATTCCTTGAGCACGTTGAAAAGTAACAGCTGACATCGCTTGCGGTCATAAGCTGATTTCTAGATGGCAAGGTCTTTGGGCTGACGGATGGTTTGAACTGCGAAGAGATTGTGTCCGACTTATTTCAAGCGTTTCGGGTACGAACGGGCCCTGCTCTATGAGAACCTCGGCCAGCGCCGACGGGCACGCAGCGAGCTTGATCCCGCCGAGGTGGGATACGCCGAGGCCCCGGACGAGGATGTGGCGGCCCGGTTGGGACTGTAGCGGAAATCTGCATCAATACCGTTTCCGCCCCCTCGGGGATGTGCCGCTCTTTGAAAAGATGTTGCATATCAATGTGTTAGGTGATATCCTGGCGGTGGAGAGTGGTTATGAAGAGGGTTGCAAGTGGGGAGCCAGACAAAAACCTACGGACTTTTCGATTAATATCCCCCCCTTGTTTAACAGCCAGGTTGCAGGCGGGGTATCCACCCGACCTGCCTGCGCCGCGTCCTCTGTCCTTCCAAGAAAGCCCGCAAAAAAAGCGCGGCAGGCGTTTCGAACTCTCCAGGAGGCGGCCTGTATCACCAATGCGGGGGGTGTCCCTCGAATGACAAAAGCGGTTTTCTCCTGAGACTGCCTTTGTTTCGGCTGAAGGAAGTCGGAAACATCCTCGCGCGCTGTGTCCGGGCAACGCCATTATGGAAAGCAAGCAAGTGAACGAGGTGCTTCAATGAAGTCCTCGTGCTGGGTATGACCATCGAGCTTTCAGGGCAACAATGCTTCTTGACAATTTAGCCACCAAGTGGTTAAATTGTAACCATGATAAAGAGGCATATCGCTTCGGATATCTTAGATTCCCTCCGGCATTTCCCCGTCGTCCTTCTTACCGGGGCAAGGCAGGTCGGTAAATCCACCCTGCCGGAAATACGACCCGCTTTGCCTTCTTCCAGTCTATATACTCGGTCGAGTCGCGGGTGGCCCAGAACTCCCTCTCCTCGTCTTCGTTCTTGAATTTAGGAACCCTCTTTTTCATTGTACCTGTAGACCTTCCTTTATACCCCTTATTTTACATCCTCAACCCACACAACATGTTTCCTGAACTTGCCGTTCTTGAGACCGTCATGGA
>Ga0256830_1001234_pt1 | contig 18353 bp, 17 predicted proteins | sample 128326metaG_FD_190537 | JGI IMG/M metagenome (GOLD analysis project Ga0256830, IMG submission 190537) | Hydrothermal vent microbial communities from Lau Basin, Pacific Ocean - 128-326 | ecosystem: Environmental > Aquatic > Marine > Hydrothermal vents | place: Pacific Ocean: Lau Basin | collected... | reverse complement strand
GGCGTCGCACGGAGCAGGAGGCGCTGCGGTGTGGGGCTTGGCCTCGCCCACGACCTCCGGCGGGAGGGGCCGGTCGTGCTCGATGGGCGCGGCGGCGACGTCGGCTCCGTCGTCCCCATCGGGCGCATCCTCGGCGGCCGTCGGCTCGAGCCGAGGAGCCAGGGTCGCGCCGCCGAGGACGCGTTCCAGCTCGTCGGCGTAGAGACGCAGGTTGGCGCCGGCGCGGAGGCCCACCTCGAGGACGGGGCCGAGTCGCGCACGCGGTACGGCCGCGGCGAGGGTGGCCCGCTCCGGCGGGGACAGGGACGGGGGCCAGGCTCGCAGCAGGGCTTCGGAGCCGAGCCTGCCGAAGCGTTCCCAGAGGCGCTGCAGGGGCTCGTCGCCTTCCTCCACCACGGCGCGGGCGAAGTCCTCGAGCCACTCCGCGGCGAGTTCGCGGCGCAGGTGGCGTCCGTCGTCCGAGACCACCACCAGCACCCCGGGGGCGCGGCGACGTCGCAGGAGACGCATCATGGACCTTCGGAGCGCATGCGTCGGGATGCGAAGGCGACCGCGAGGAGACCGACGGCGAGGGCGAACAGGGGAGCCAGGGCGCGCGCGCGGCGCCCCTCCCCCACCGCGTCCCGGGCCGCGACGCGACGGCGCAGCTCGTCCAGGATCTCGGCGACGGCGCCGCGCTCGGCGTCACTGCGGGAGGGGCCGAACTCCTCCATCCATCGCTCGGCGTCGGTCAGCCCGGCGCGCCAGCGGGACGGGTCCCAGGCCGAGAGACGGGCGCGGAAGCGGAGCAGGTCGGGGTCGTCCGGACGCCGGGCCGCGACCCGTTCGAGAGCCGCCCAGGCCTCGCCCTCGGCGCCGGCGCGTTGGTAGACCCAGGCCCGGCGCAGGAGCTCGTCCGGGTCGTCCGTCGGTCCCAGGCGCAGGTGCCACTGGAGCAGGCCGCGCGCGTCGCGCGGCGGCGGCTCCTGTGCCGCGCCCGCCGCCGACACCAGGAGGAGGAGCCACAGGACGAGGAGGGCCCTCATGGGACGGCGTCGGCGCGGGCGGCGGCCCACCACTCGCGCGCCTGGAGCAGGGTCACTGGGTTGCGGTCGTCGGTGAAGGGGCGCGCCGGGGGCAGCGCCTCGCCGGCGACGGTCTGCCCCGGCAGGACGGCGGCGCCGACCTCGAGCGGCAGGCCCGGAGGGAGCAGTTCGGCGAGTCGTTCCAGGGACGGCAGCGGCGCCGCCTTGCGCGCGAACAGCACCCAGTTGCGACTACGCGGCACGCGGTGGAGACGGAGCGCAGCGAAGCTCGGCGCGACGCTCGCCCCGAGCCGCGCCAGGAGTCCCCCGGGGTCGTTCGGGGCGGCCTGCGTGCCGACGTTGATCGCGAGAACGCCGCCGGGGCGCAGGTGCGAGGCGATCTCGGCGAAGAACTCGCGGGTGGCGAGGTGCAGCGGCAGCTCGAACTGCCGCGTGTAGGCGTCCAGCACCACGAAGTCGAGGTCGTCCGGGGCCGCCCGCAGGGCCGCGCGCGCATCCTGGCCGCCGACCACCCGCACCGCGCCGCGGAGCTCCTCGGCGAGTGGCAACCACTCGCTGCCGAGCTCGAGCACGGCCGGGTCGAGTTCCACCCCGACGCCGGCGGCAGGACGACCGGCGAGTCCGGCGCGGATCGGCCCGAGGGCGCTGCCGGCGCCGAAGCCCAACACCCAGAAGCGCTCGCGCCGGGTCAGCGCGGCGACTCCTCCGCCCGGCGCATCGGTCGGCCGATCGGCGCGGGCGTACACCGGGGCCAGGGCGAACAGGTCGTAGTACAGCCCGCCGAAGGTCGCTTCCGGGTGCCACCAGCTCTGGAACGAGTCCAGCCCTTCGTTCATCTGCAGCCAGCGCTCGCCGGTGAGCGGGAACTCGATCACCCGCAGGTGCTGATAGGGCGAATCGCGGACCGCGAGGACCTCGGCTCCGGGCGGGAGGTTGGCCCGCCGCGCCGGGTCGGGGACGAGCATGGCGAGGAGCAGGGCGCAGGCCGCGACCGCGCTCCGAGCCGCGGCGGCGCGCGACAGGAGCAGACCGCCGGCCAGCAGGAGGACGGCGGCCACCCCGAGCAGGCTCTCGCGCACGCCCACCAACGGGACCGCGAGGAAGGTGGCCGCGACCACCCCGAGCAGCGAACCGGCGGTGCCGGCGGCGGCGACCTCGCCAGCGGCCGGGCCCGCGCCGCCGCGCCGCGGCGCCCTGGCCTGGACCAGGAGCGGATGGAGCAAGGACAGGAGCAGGACCGGCGGCGCAAAGAAGACCAGGGCGGCGGTGAACGAACCCGACAGGAAGGCGGGGGCGGCGTCGTCCAGGGTCAGGCCCGAGGGCAGGAGCCGTGCCGCGAACGGCCCGAGGAGGAGCCCGGCGGCGCCGATCCAGAGGCCGCCGAGGACCAGGGCGCGGGCGGCGCGGCGCAGCGGGTCGCCGGCGCGCGCCAGGCGGCCGCCGATCCAGCCGCCGAGCGCGATCGCAGCGAGCACCAACCCGATCTGTTGCGACCAGACCAGGGACGAAGTGCCGAACCAGGGCGCCAGGAGGTGGACGCCCAGGATCTCCACCACCAGCACGGCGAACCCGGCGAGGAAGGCCGCCAGCAGCTCCAAGGCCTAGCCTTCCTCCGGGACGGCGACCTCCTCGGGCACGTCGAGCCGGCGCAGGATGGCCGGGAACACCATGCCGTGGTCGAGCGACTGTTCGTAGTTGTCGAGCATGGTGCCGATGGAGCGGCTTGCCTGGAACTCGTAGGGCACTCCGTTGCGGACCACGACGATCTTGCGGTCCAGGTCCACGATGGCGTCGTTGAGGTAGAACGAGAAGGCGTAGACGTACTCGGAGTCGACGCGGATCTCGTTCTTCTCGCGGTCCACCTGGACGCGGAAGCCGGCGACCTTGCCCTCGGGCAGGTCGGGCGGAGTGTCGAAGCGCATCGCCTGGACCCAGTAGTAGCGCCCTTGGCCGGGGTCGACGAGCTGGATGCGGAAGTCCAGCGGGTAGGGATCGCGTGCCGCGGCCTCCAGCACCCACTGCGCGCCTTGGGCGAGTTCACCGGCCTGGTGGAACGGAACGAAGGCGACGTTCGGCGAGGAGCGGGCCGCGGGGTCGGCCTCGCCGCCGACCAGGATCGCCCCGGCGAACACGTGGGGCAGGAAAGCGACCAGTCGGCTCACGGCTCGGGCGCCGCGCTCGCCCTCGCCGAGGACGAAGAGCCGGTTGCGGTCGAGGCGGTTGCGCAGGCTCAACGAGCCGATGGGAACGAGCATGCGTCGTTGGCCGTCGGGGCCCGCGAGCGCCGCCTCGTCGAGGTCCGAGACCACCGGCAGCGCGACCAGGTAGTCCTGGAGCACCTCGGCCGGCAGCCCGGCGACCACCTCCTCGGCCGGGCGATCGGAGATCACCAGCAGGCCGGGATGGTTGCGCTTCTTCGGGTCGTACCCGTCCGGAATGCGCACCGGGCAGGTGCCGCCTCCGAGGAGCTCCAGGTCCACCAGCTTGCCCTTGCGGGCCTTGGTGTCGTGGGGGCGGAAGCGGTCGAAGACCACGTTCCACACCGCGGGGAGCGCCAGGATGGAGACGTCCTTGTGGCGCTTCTGGACGTCGCCCACGGCATCGATGAGGTCGGCGCGGGCCTCCTCGGCCTTGGCCGCATCACCCTCGACCCGGGCCTCCAGCCACGCGCCGAAGGGCTTGCCGAGCTTCTTGAGCTCGCTCTCCTTGAGCGGGAGGGCGGCGTCCTGGGCCGGGAGCGCCGAGGCCGCGAGGAGGACGGCGGCGCCGAGGAACGAGGGGGTCGTGAGCCTGCGCTTCATGGCGTCCCCTACTCTAGTCGTGCGCCCGGCGGGGGTCAGCGCGAAACGCGCCGCCGTTCGGGGCCCGCGCCCCTCCTACCGGACCCGGTCGTCCTCCGCAGGCCGCAGGAGGCCGCGAGCGACGAGCTGGTGGAGGGCGACGTCGCGCGGCTTCGGGACACGTGGCACCGCAGCGGCGGGCTCGCCGCGCAGCCAGCGCAGGTCGTCGGCGAAGCGTTCGTCCTCCGGCCAGCGCGCGACGCCTTCGCGCAACAGGGCCGCAGTGACGGCGAAGTCGCGCTCGCCCCAGGCCGCGAGAGCGCGCTCCAGGGTCTGGGCCGGTCCCTCCGCCTCGGCGTTGCGCGGCGGCAACGGCAGGGCGTGGCGCCGCCGGTGGAGGATCAGGTTGCCGCGGTCGAAGTCGTCGCCGGTCGCGGCCAGGAGTTCCCAGGCCTCGAGCACCTCGGACATCGGAGCGTGTTCCAGCCGCACCAGGTTCGGGAAGACGGCGCGGCGCCAGGCCGGGTCGTCGGGGGCGGGACGGTCCATGAGCTGCAGCAGACGGTCGCGAGAGCGTGCGAGGACGCTGCTGTCGGGAGCCTCCTGCGAGGGATGCGGGGCCGCCGCCGCGACGACGAACCAGAGGGAGGCGAGCAGGGCCGGGATCAGTCCAGCCACGACACCACGGGGTCGCCGGCCACGACCTCCCCCATCACGAACGGATCCTCGCCGGTCCGGCGCAGCCGCGCGACGGCGTCGTCCGCCGCTTCCGGGGCGACCACGGCGATCATGCCCACGCCCATGTTGAAGGCGCGCCAGGCTTCGTCGCGCTCGACGGCGCCGGCCCGAACCAGTTCGCGGAAGACCGGCAGTTCGGGCACGGCCGAGCGCGACACCCGCGCACCGTGGCCGCCGAGCGCGCGCGGCAGGTTGCCGGGCACGCCGCCGCCGGTCACGTGGGCCAGGGCGTGCAGCCAGGGCTCCCGGAGCAGGGGCTCGAGCGGCTCCAGGTAGCAGCGGTGCGGCTCCAACAGGACCTCGGCGACGCTGCGCCCGGCGGGGTCGTTCGGGAACGGGTCGTTCCAGTCGAGCCCCAGCCGTTCGCTGACGATGCGCCGCGCCAGCGAGTAGCCGTTGGTGTGCAGGCCCGAACTCGCGAGGCCGAGCAGGACGTCGCCCGGGCGGACCCGCGAGCCGTCCAGGACGTGGGCGCGCTCGACCACCCCCACCAGGGTGCCGACCAGGTCGAACTCGTCGTCGGGATAGACGCCGGGCATCTCGGCGGTCTCGCCGCCCAGCAGGACGACCCCGTGGTCGCGGCAGGCGGCGGCGAGGCCGCGGATGACCTCGGCGACGTGCTCCGGCACCAACCGGCCGACGCCGACGTAGTCGAGGAAGAACAACGGGCGCGCCCCCTGGACCAGCGCGTCGTCGATGCAGTGGTGGACCAGGTCGCGGCCCACCGTGTCGAACCGACCGACTGCGCTGGCGATGCGGACCTTGGTGCCGACGCCGTCGGCGGTGGCGACCAGCACCGGTTCCTCGCCGAGCCCGTCGGCGCGGAACAGCCCGCCGAAGGACCCGACGTCGGCCAGCACCCGGTCGGTGAAGGTGGCCCGGATCGCGTCCTTGGCTTCGTCGAGGGCGCGCTCGGCGGCGGCGATGTCCACCCCGGCGTCGGCGTAGCGGAGGGCCTCGGAGGCGGGGCGGTCGTCGTCCACGCCCCGATTCTAGGGCCCTCTCGCGTATCATCCAGCACCCCATGGCCGCGGACCGCCGTCTCGTCATCCTGGGCGCCACGGGTACGGTCGGCCGCCGTGCCCTGGAGCTGCTCGCCGAGCTGCCCGACGCCCCGCGCGTCGTCGCCCTGGCCGCGCATCGCGACGCCGCCGGCCTGGCCGAGGCCGCCGCGGCTCTCCACGACGGCCGCGTCCCCACCTTCCTGGCCTCGGTGCCCTCCGAGCGCGACGCCCTGCTCGCTCTCCTGCGCGACGGCGACGGCTACGACGTCTGCCTCAACGCCGTGGTCGGGGCCGCCGGCCTCCCCTACAGCCTGGCGGTGGCCGAGGCGGGGCGCGACCTCGCGCTGGCCAACAAGGAATCGCTGGTCTGCGCCGGGCCGCTGCTGACGGCGGCGATGGAACGCAACGGCGGTCGGGTCCTGCCGGTGGACAGCGAGCACGCCGCCCTGCAGCGTCTGGTCGGCGGACGGTCGCGCGACGAGCTGCGCCGCCTGGTGTTGACGGCGTCGGGGGGCGCACTGCGTGACCGTCCCCTCTCCGCCCTCGCCGAAGTCACCCCGGACGAGGCGTTGGCCCACCCGAACTGGACCATGGGGCCGCGCATCACCGTGGACTCGGCGACGATGATGAACAAGGCCTTTGAGGTGCTGGAGGCGGTCCACCTCTTCGGCGTCTCCCCCGATCGGGTCGAGGTCCTCCTCCACCGCGAGTCGGTGGTGCACGGCCTGGTCGAGTTCCGCGACGGCACGCTGCTGGCCCACCTCGGCCCGCCGGACATGGGCTTCCCCATCCAACAGGCGCTGACCTGGCCCGAGGTGCCGGAGTCGCCCCTGGTCGGCTTCGACCCGCGGCTGATGACCGCCCTCCACTTCGAGGAAGTGGACCCGGCGCGCTGGCCGGCCTTGGCGCTCGGCTGGGAGGCTGCGCGGCGCGGCGGCTACGCCGGCGCGGTGCTCAACGCCGCGGACGAGGTCGCGGTCGAGGCCTTCCTCGCCGGCCGCATCGCCTTTCCGGCCATCGCCGAGGTCTGCGCGACCGTCCTCGCCGAGACCCCGCCCGGGCGTCCGAGCTCGCTCGCCGACCTCGAGGCGGCCGACCGGTCCGCCCGCGAGCGCGCCGCCGCCCTGCTCTCCGCACCGTCGTCCCCGACCTCCTGATGGCCCTCCTCGCGACCGTCCTCGGCATCGGGCTCGTGCTCTTCGTCCACGAGCTCGGCCACTTCCTCGCCGCCCGCCTCGCCGGGGTCCGGGTCGAGGTCTTCTCGCTCGGCTTCGGCCCGCGCCTGTTCGGCGTGCGCCGCGGCGACACCGAATACCGCTTGTCGCTCCTGCCGCTCGGCGGCTACGTGATGATGGCCGGCGAGGGCGGCACGGGCGACGGCCCGCCCCGCCCTGGAGAGTTGGAGTCGGTGTCCCGCCCATGGCGCTTCCTGATCTACTCGGGCGGCATCCTGATGAACTTCCTGTTCGCCTTCGTCCTGGTGCCGGTCCTGTTCGCCCTCGGCGTGCCCTTCGCCAAGCCCGAGCTCGGCGTGGTCGAGCCCGGCGGCCCGGCCTGGCGCGCCGACCTCCGCGCCGGCGACCTGGTCGAGCGGGTCGGCGAGCGTGACGTCCACGGCTTCCGCCACCTCGCCATGGCGGTGGTCCTGTCCTCGGCGGACGAGCCGCTGCCGTTGGTGGTGCGCCGCGACGGCGCGCGTCTCGGGGTGACGGTGACGCCGGAGCGCGATCCCGCCACCGGTCTCGCCACCCTCGGCGTGACCCCGGCGATGCGGCCGACGCCGGTGCCGGACGGCCCCGCGGCGGCCGCCGGGCTGTCCCCGGACGACGAGGTCCTGGAGATCGACGGCGTCCCGGTGGCGGGCGACACCCTGGGCGCGCAGGTCGTCCTGGAGGACCTCCTCCTCGACCCGCGCCCCTTCACCGTGCTGGCGCGCACCCCCGACGGCGAGGTCCGCTCGCTCCAGGTCCGGCCCGAACCGCCACGCGAGCCGCTCGCGCCCCAGCTCGGGGTGCAGGAGCTGCGCAACCGGGTGCTGGAGGTGCGCGGTCCGCTCGCCGCCGGCCTCCGGACGGGCGACGTCGTGCTCGCCGCCGACGGCGTCCCGGTCCACTCCCTGGCCGACCTCTACCTCGCCGCCCTGCGCCGCGGTTCCGTGCCCGAGCTCCGGGTGCGCCGTGACGGGGCCGAGCTCGTGGTCCCGGCGCGCGACGACCTGGAGCCGTCCGAGGTCCCCCACGGCCTCCACATGGACGCCGACCCCGATGCCCTGCGCGTCGCGGTGCGCCCCGGATCGCCGGCGGCTCGGGCCGGCCTGCGCGACGGCGACGTCGTGCTCCGGGTGGAGCAGACGCCGGTGCGCGACTTCGACGAGCTGCGCTGGGCGATCCTGGCCGCGGTCGGTGACGGCGCGGGGGCGCCCGAGCTGACGCTGGCCGTGACCGACGCTCCCGGCGGACGGGTGCGGCTGGTGCGGGCCCGCCCCGAGCCCCCGCCCTACGCCGACCCGGGTCTCGGCTTCCGCGTCGTCGAGTGGACGGTGCGCAGCGCCAACCCGCTGGCGGCGGTGCGGCTCGGCCTGCGTGAGGCGTGGCAGACCATGGTCGAGGTCGGGCTCACCGTGCGGCGCATGTTCGGCGGCGAGATCGCTCCGAGCAACCTCGGCGGCATCATCACCATCGGGCAGGTCACCCACGGCTTCGCCGAGCAGGGGTGGATCCCGCTGTTCTTCTTCCTCTGTCTGGTCTCGATCAACCTCGGCGTCCTCAACCTGTTGCCGATCCCGGCCTTGGACGGCGGCCACCTCCTCCTCCTCCTGGTCGAGGCCGTCCGTCGGCGTCCGGTTTCGCCCGGCTTCCGCGCCGCCTTCCACCTGGTCGGCTTCGTCCTGGTCGTCGGTCTGATCCTCTTCGTCACCACCCAGGACCTGCGTCGCCTCTTCGGCGGCTGACCCCCGTCGCCGCCGGCCGCGCCGTTAGGCTCGCCGCCGCGACGGAGTCCCCGGTCCCACGATGCCCCTCTCCGCCCTCCGACGTTTCTTCCGCAGCGAGAACTCCGGCGGCCTCCTCCTGATGGCGGCGGCCGCGCTCGGCCTGGTGATGACCAACGTGCCGGCGCTGCGCGGGGCCTACGAGGCCCTGCTCGAGGTGCCGGTCGTGGTGCAAGCCGGGTCCTTCGGCATCCACAAGCCGTTGCTGCTCTGGATCAACGACGGCCTCATGGCCGTGTTCTTCTTCCTCGTCGGACTCGAGCTGAAGCGCGAGCTCCTCGAGGGCGCCCTGTCCCGCCCGTCCCGCGCGGTCCTCCCGGCGGGCGCCGCGCTGATGGGCATCCTCGTGCCCGGCATCCTCTATTGGGCCTTCAACCACCACGACCCGGTGCGTCTCGGCGGGTGGGCCATCCCCTGCGCCACCGACATCGCCTTCGCCCTCGGCGTGCTCGGCCTGCTCGGCTCGCGCGTGCCGGGGTCGCTGAAGGTGTTCCTGATGCTGCTCGCGGTGATCGACGACATCGCGGTCATCCTCATCATCGCCCTGTTCTACACCGCCGACCTCTCGTGGGCCGCGCTGCTCGTGGCGGCGAGTTGCCTGGCCGTCCTGTTCGCGATGAACCGGCGTGGCGTCGTGGACGTCGCAGCCTACGTGCTGGTCGGCATCGTGATGTGGGCGTCGCTGCTCCATTCGGGGGTCCACGCCACCCTGGCGGGGGTCCTCCTCGCCTTCGCCATCCCGATGCGCGACCCCAAGGACCCGGACCGCTCCCCGGTCCGGTCGCTGGAGCACGACCTCCACCCGATCGTCGCCTTCGTCATCCTCCCCGTCTTCGCCTTCGCCAATGCAGGCATCCCGCTCGCCGGCGTCGAGTGGAGCGACTTCCTCGAGCCGGTCACCCTCGGCATCGTCGTCGGCCTGTTCGTCGGCAAGCAGGTCGCGGTCTTCTCGACCTGCCTCCTCCTGGTCCGCCTGCGTCTGGCTTCCCTGCCCGCGGGCGTCTCGTGGCCCCAGCTCTACGGGGTCTCGGTGTTGTGCGGCATCGGCTTCACCATGAGTCTGTTCCTGGCCTCGCTCGCCTTCGAGCACGACGGCGTCCAGTTCGTCGAGTCCATCCGGCTCGGCATCCTGGTCGCCTCGGTGGCCTCGGCGGTGGTCGGTTGGTCGGTGTTGCGGGCGTGCGGTCGGCGAACGGCGGTCGGCGACGCAGCATGACCTCCTCCCTCCTCCCCTGGGCGCGGCTGGCGCGGCTGGCGCTCCTACCGAGCATCCTCTGGGACCTCGCCGCGGGTGCGTTGGTCGCCGGACTGGCCTGGGAGCCGCGCCTCCTCGCTCCGCTCCTCGGCGTGGTCTTCCTCTACCACGGCGGGATGGTCCTCAACGACGTCGCCGACGTCGCCCGGGACCGCGTGGCCGGCCGCCGCCGCCCGTTGGTCGCCGGCGCGGTGTCGCGGCGGGCGGCGGCGGCGTTCGCCGCGGCGCTGCTCGGGCTCGGCTGGGCCCTCCTCCGCTTCGGCTCCCCGCACGGCGCGGGGTTGGCCGAACTCCTGCTCGGCGTCGTCCTCCTCTACGACCTCGGCGGCGACGTCCTGCGCCACTGGCTCGGCCCAGGGCTCCTGGCGCTGGCCCGCACCCTGGCCTTCCTCGCCCTTCCCTGGGCCGTCTTCGGCCGCGCCGCCCTCTTCACCGCCGGCGCGACGCCGCCGATCCCGGTCGAGGCGCCGCTGGTCCAGGCCCTGGGCTGGCTGTTCCTGGCGCGGCTCGCGACCCACGAGGAGACGGGGCTGCCGGGGATGCGCGTCCTCCCCTACCTGCTGATGACGGCCGTCGTGCCGGGCGCCCTGCTGCGTCTCGACCCGTGGTGGCCGGCCTTCGTCCCGCTCTGGCTTGGCTTCGCCGTCCTGCTCGTGCTTCCGGTGTGGCCGCGCCGGCACGAGCGCTTCCCCCCGAAGGACCTCCAGGCCGTGGTCCGCCGCGGGCTCGGCGCGATGCCGCTCCTGCCCACCCTGGTCGTGCTCGCCGTCGCGCCGTCGCCCTGGGCCCTCGGCGGGGTGCTCGTGGTGCCGGCGGTGCGGGCCTTGGCGCGGCGGCTGCCTCCGGAGTAGCGGGCAGGGTCAGAACCAGCGGTTCAGGAAGGCGTCCAGCCAGGTGCGGACGTCCGGCCGCGCCTCGCGGTCGCGGATCTCGAGCAGGACGGGCAGGGCGTCGCCGCCGAGCACCCGGGGCAGGCGCTCCAGCGCGAGGCGGCGGCTGCGGTCGTCGGCTCCGCGCCCGCCGCGGGCCAGGTCCAGCAGGAAGGCGCGCGCCGCCTCGTCGCCCTCGCGGGCCCAACGCGCCACGCCGTCCAGGACCTCACCGGCGAGGTCGGGGCGGCGGCGCCACAGCTCCATCAGGACCGGCGGCGACGACGGGAAGTTGGCGACCAGGACCGAGGCCAGGCGCAGGTCGTCTTCCGACAGGGTCTCGCCGAGGACGAGTTCGCCGAGGAACTCGCCCGCGCGCGGGTCGAGCGTGGCGGTCATGGCCCGCATCAGGTCGGGACGGTGGGCCTCGTCGCAGTTCGGCCAGGCTCGGATCAAGGCCGGGGCCAGCCGTTCGTCCATCAGCGCGTCACGGACCAGGAGCTGCAGCGCCCGGGAGGAGCCCTCGGCGAGCGGGTAGCGGGCGGCGAGGCGGAGCCACGCGTCCAGGACGGCCTCGCGTCCGCGCGCCCGCAGGGCGGCCAGGGCCTGGGCCTGGAGCTCCAGGTCGTCACTGCGCGCCCACTCCTCGAGGCGCGCTTCCCCGAGCTCCGCGGCCTCGGGGCGGGCGAGCGCGGCGGCGACGGTGCGTTGGACCTCGGGAGCCGGATCGTCGGCGGCCTGGAGGACGGCGTCCCAGTCGCCGAGCTCGGCCAGGGTCGCGACCGCGAGCCCGCGGGTCCGGGCGCTCGGGTAGCGCGACGGGTCGAGGTAGGCCCGCAGTTCCGCGGCGAGGTCCGCGTCGTCGCCGAGCTCGGTCCGCGCCGCCAGGGCCTGGACGCGGAGCGAGGGCGGCAGCAGCGGGTCGAGACGACGCAGCACCGGCAGGAGGTCGGCGCCCTCGCGCTCGATCAGGGCGTTCCACGCGTCCTGCCCGTCGGTGTCGCGGGAGACCTCGCCGAAGCCGGCGGCGAGCCAGTCGCGGACCCGTTCCTCGAGGAAGCGCAGGTCCCCTTCCTCGCCGAGCCGAGAGAGCGCCCGATAGCCGGCGCGCCGCGGTCCGGGATCGGTCTCGCGGGCGACGGCGTCGCGCACCGCCGGCAGGAGTCCGGGCTCGCCCATCGCCGCCGCGGTCTCGTAGGCCTGGGTGCGGACCACCGGAACGGAGTGGACGGTGAGGACCCGCGACACCACCTCGACCTCGTCGGGGCCGCCGATCTCGGCGAGGACGTCGAGCAGGTTGACGGCTTCGCCGAAGCGGTCGGGGTCGTCGAGGACCGCGTCCAGCCGCGCCGCCACGGCGGGCGCCGCCGACGAGCCGAGTTCGCGCAGCCGCGCCTTGGCGAAACGCAGCCCTTCGCGCGACCCACCGGAGAGGTGGTGCAGCCAGCGGTCGAGGCGGGTGTCGTCGGCGGGCGGGTCGTAGGGGCGGCGGAACGCTTCGGGAACGGAGAAGACGGCGTCGGCGGCGGTGGTTCCAGCCACCGACGGGCCCGGGGTGTCGTCCCCCCCACCGCAGGCGGCGACCACCCACGCGAGCGCGCCCAGCCAGGGGTAGAATCTTCGCATCGTGTCGGAGAGTCCCGTTCCCGCGCGCCCGCCCGGCTTCCGCCTGGGCCCGCACCGACTCGAGTTCGGTCTCGCGCTCGCGCCGATGGCCGGCAACACCAACTCGGCCTACCGCCGGCTGTGCCGCCGCTTCGGAGCCGAGTGGACGACGACCGAGATGGTCTCCTCGCGGGCCCTCCACTATAACGATCGCAAGTCCCTGGGTTACCTGGAGAAGGGCGACGACGAGGTCCCCTGTTCGGCCCAGGTCTTCGGGGCCGAGCCCGAGATCCTCGCCGCCGCCGCGCGTCGCGTCGCCGAACGCGGTTTCCACGGGGTGGACCTGAACGTCGGCTGTCCGGTGCCGAAGATCACCGGTTGCGGCGGCGGCAGCGCGCTCCTGCGCGAGCCGGGGCTGGCCTTCGACTGCGTCCGCGCCATGGTCGAGGCCGTGGACCTGCCGGTGACGGTGAAGATCCGCGCCGGATGGGACGAGCGGCAGCGCAACGCGCCCGCGTTCGCCGTGCTCATGGAGGAGGCCGGCGCGGTCGCGATCACGATCCACGGTCGCACCCGCGAACAGCGCTACCGCGGGCGGGCCGACCTCGGCATCGTCCGCGACACCGCGGCGGCGGTGTCCATCCCCGTGCTCGGCAACGGCGACGTCGTGGACGTGGCGAGCGCGCGACGCATGGCCGCCACCGGAGTCGCCGGCATCGCCGTGGGGCGCGGCGCGCTCGGGCGGCCCTGGTTCTTCGCTCAGCTCCGCGCCGCCTTCGCCGGAGAGCCGATTCCGCCCGACCCTCCGCCGGCCGAACGCGCCGCGCTGTTGCTCGAGCTCGGTCGCGGCGTCGCCGCCTTGTACGGCGAGCGCCGCGGTTTGCGCATCATGCGCCGGCTCGCCGCCGACTTCTTCAAGGGCATGCCCGGGGCGCCGCGGCTTCGGGCCGCGTGCAACGCCCTCGAGACCCTCGACGACCTGCGCCGGCTCAGCGATCGGATGCGGCTGGAGGCGGCTTCGGCTTCGCTTCCTCGGCCCTGCGCGGCAGGCTCCCGTCCCACTCCAGACCCTGCACCACGTTGAGGCGGTACACCGCCTTGGCGTAGTCCATCAGCGCCTGGACCTCCGCGCTCTCGGCGGCGGCGAGGTCGGTCTGGAACTGGAGCACCTGGAAGTTCGTGCTCGCCCCCTCTTCCAGGCGCCGCTGCTCGGCGGCGAGCTGGCGTTCCGCGACCTCGCGCGCCTCGCGGGTGGCGGCCACCCGCTCGGCCAGCCACGCCACTTCGCGCACCGCCTGGCGCACCTCGCGGGCGAGGTCGCGCTCGCGGTCCTTGAGCGCGCGCAGCGCCAGCTGGTGGTTCCAGTGCGCCACCCGCTCCGCTCCCCGTGCGGTGTCGTTGCCGATGGGGAGCTCGAACACCAGGCCCAGGGTGTAGCCGGGGAAGTCGCGCTGGAACAAGGTGGACAGCGAATCGCCGACCTGGGGTTCCTGGCCGAAGTAGCTCCCCTGGGCGGTGAAGTCGAGCTTCGGCAGGAGACCGCGCCGGGCGCTGCGCCACGCGAGTTCCGCTTCCTCGGCCGCCAGTCGCAGCTTCTGCAGGTCGGGGCGCAGGCGGCGCGCCCGCGCGAAGGCGGTCCGCCAATCCACTTCGGGAGCGGCGACCTCCGGGACCGGGTCCACCGGACGCAAGCCGAAGTCCCACTCCTCGGCCTCGTCCAGGCCGAAGACCAGGACCTTGAGCGCGTCCTCGGCGTCGCGCACCCGGTTCGCGGCGGTGAGCACGGCGTCGGCTCGGGTGGTGACGTCGGCTTCGGCCTGGATGACCTCGACCTCGGCGATGGCGCCGAGGCGGAAGCGTCGTTCGCTCATCTCGCGCAGTTCGCGGGCGAGCTCCAACGACCGTTCCTTGACGGCGAGGTCGGCCCGCGCCAGGGCCAGCTCCCAGTAGGCGTCGAGCGCGTCCTGGATGCGGTCGTTGCGGGCCTGCTGGAGGTCGCGGTCGCTCTGATGGGCCTGTAGCCGGGCGCGCTCGAGGGCTTCGGTCGCGACCAGCCGCCAGGCGCCGCGCAGCAGCGGCTGGTCGAACTGGAAGGTCAGCGTGGTGTCGCTCTGCGGCAAGGGAAGGAAACTGAAGCGGCTGTGCTGTTCCTGCAGCCGCAACTCCATGGTCCCCCCGGTGGTGAGGAGCTGGCGCAGTCCCTGGGTCGCGGAGAGGGTCTTGGTCGTGGTGTTGCCGAAGGCGCTGAAGAAGCCGCCGGCCGGGCGCTCGCTGAAGGTGTAGGTCAGGTCGCCGAACAGGACCGGATCGAAGTCGCCCTGGGCCTGGCGGATGCCGGCCGTTGCGGAGGCGGTGCGGAACCGGGCCTGCTCGAGGGTGGTGCCGCGGTGCTCCACCCAGGCGACGACGTCGGCGAGTCGGACGTCGAGGACGCGGGGCTCGCCGGCGGCGGTGGCCGGCGCGGCCGCTGTCGCGTCCGTGGGAACGGGGGGCGGAAGGGCCGGCTCCTGGAGGGCGGGCGGGGCGAGACCGAGCAGGAGGAGGGCCGGGGGGAGGCAGGGCATGGGTCGGCGGATTGTCGCCGCTGGGGGGCGTCCCTGCCATACGGCCCGGCGCTGGGTTCGCAGGCCGATTCCGAACCGGGGCCGGGGTCGGGCCCGGCCGGGCCCGGGGGGGCCTAGTCCGCCGGCCAGGGTGCGCCCGGCCAGGCGCGGCCCGGTCCGACCGTGGTCGGCTGGCCGTCGAGGACCCACAGCCACGGGGCCAGGGCTTCCATCGCCTCGGGGTCGGCCTCGGCGGCGAGGGCGCGGACCCGAGCCACCAGCTCCGGTTCGGGGGCGTCGGTCTGGCCCGTGGCGCAGCGGCGCACGAACTCGTTCCACAGCGCTTCGGCGTCGGCGAGGTCCCAGTCGGCGACCACCACGGCGTGCCCCGGCAGCGGTGCGGCGGCGCCCGCCTGGCGCCAGGAACGGGCGGCCCGGGCCATGCGATTGGCCCGGAGCAGGGCGGTCTCCCACTCCGGCCCGAAACGCTCGTCGGGCGGCGGCACCACCGGCGGCGGCGGGGCGTCGGCCGGCCGGGCCGGGGCCGGGGGCGGAGGGGTCGGTTCGAACCCGAGGAGCACCCTGGGGGCGACCAGTTCGGGCCAGAACAGGGCGACCGCGGCGATCGGGCCCGCGGCCAGCAGCAGCACCAGCACCGAGGCGGCGAGGCGGGCGGTGACGGAGCGCCGCAGGGTGCGGCGCCACATCGGGGCCCGGCGCAGGCGCAGGGCCAGGCGTTCCCGGAAGTCGGGGGCGAGCTCGGGGTCGCGACAGGCTGCGCGCAGTTCGTCCGCCAGCCGCTCCAGCTCGGCCCGCTCGGCGGCGTCGGGGACGGCTTCGGCTTCCTCGGGAAGGTGTGGACGGTCGGTCACGGCGACTCGGGGGGCAGGAGGGAGCGGAGGCGGCGCAGCGCGTAGTGGACCCGGGACTTGACGGTGCCGACCGGGACGCCGAGCAGCCGGGCCACCTCGCCGTAGGGCAGGCGCTGCAGCACCGCGAGCTCGAGGAGCTCGCGGCTCGCCGGGTCGAGGCGGCGCAGAGCGTCCCGCAAGGCGGCGGCGCGGTCGGCGGCGACGGCCATGGCGTCGGGTCCCGGCCTGGGGTCCTCGGCGTCGAGGTCCTCGTCGAAGCGCAGCAGGGGGCGCTTGCGGCGGGTGCGGTCGATCCAGAGGTTGCGCGCGATGCGCAGCAACCACGCGTCCAGCCGCCCCTGGGGGCGGTAGCGGTCGAGGTTCTGGAGGACGCGCACGAAGACTCGTTGGACCAGGTCGTCGGCGACGGAGGGCGAGGCGCCCTGGCGGAGGAAGTAGCCGAGCAGGCGGGGGCCCATCCACTCGACGAGTTCCTCGAAGGCGGCCTCGTCGCCGGCGCGGTAGCGCAGGAGGAGGTCCTCCCGCTCCGCCGACCCGGAAGGCGATTCGGGACGGGAACCCGGAATCGGATCCGGCTCGGAACCGCTGTCCACGGGGGAGAACGGAGGCTCGGGAGGCGGGTTCACGGTTTTCCGCCGTCATCGGCAGCGGCCAGGAGCCCGGTCCGGGCGCGTCGGAGGAGGTCGCGGGCGCGCGGGCCGAGCGGCCGGAAGCGGAGGCGGCGTCGCGAGGTCGCGTCGACGGCTTCCAGGACGACCTCGAGTCGGTCGCGGGGCCACCACTCGGTCAAGCGGTCGGCCCACTCGAGGACGAGGACGACGTCCTCACCGAAGCGGGCGGCGAGTCCCTCGAGCAGGAGGCCTTCCATGCGCTCGGCGAAGTAGGCGTCGAGGTGGAGGACGGGAAGGCGTCCGACGTGCTCGTGGCACAGGAGGTAGGTGGGCGAGCGCAGCGGCTCGGTGACCTCGAGCCCCTCGCCGAGCCCGGCGGCCAGGGTGGTCTTGCCGGCGCCGAGGTCGCCGACCAGCGCCAGGCAGTCGCCCGGGCGCGCCGCGGAGCCGAGGACGCGGCCCAGCGCGCGGGTCGCCGAGGGCGCGTCGGAGGTCAGGACGAGGGCGGATTCCATCGGTGTTCCCATCCGTCGGCGGGAGCCGCCGCGGCGCGGCCGTCGAGCCGCCAGGCCAGGCCGGGAGCGGCGACCACCCGACCGATGCGGGTGAGCCCCGTCGCGGCGAGGACGGGGTCGTCGAGCGCCCGCGCCGCCGTCCGTGGCGCCAGGGCGGCGAGGAGTTCGTAGTCCTCGCCCTCCCCCACCGCGGCGGCCAGGGCTTGGTCGCGGGGCAGCCCGGCGAGTTCGGGGGCGATCGGCAGGGCGTCCAGGTCGACGACGGCGCCGACCCCGCCGGCTTCGAGCAGGCGCGGCAGGTCGCGGGCCAGTCCGTCCGAGAGGTCCATCAGGGCATGGGCGCCGAGGGCGACCAGGCGGGCGCCCTCGGCCAGGCGCGGCGTGGGCAGAAGGTGCCGGCCGCTGCGCACCGCGCCGCCGAGTCGGCCGGTGACGACCAGGACGTCGCCGGGACGGGCGCCGCGGCGTCCGGGGGCGGGGCGCGGCCCCGGTCGGCCGAACACGGTGGCGGTCAGGACCGTGCACGGCGCCGTCGCCAGGTCGCCGCCGAAGACGGCGAAGCCGAAGGCGTGGGCCTCCTCGAGGAAGGCGCGGGCGGCGGCGGCGAGCTCGTCGGCGGAGGTCGCGCTCGGCGCGGCCAGGGTCCAGCAGCAGGCCCAGGGCCGGGCGCCGGCGGCGGCGAGGTCGCTGGCCGAGCGGCGCAGGAGCTTGCGGGCCAGGGCCGAGAGCGGCGTCTCGTCCGGGGCGTGGACCCCGGCGACCACCTGGTCGCAGGAGACCAGCGCCTCGCCCCCGGGCGGGCGGACGCGGGCGCAGTCGTCGCCGGGGCCGGACAGGCCCTTCCTTCGGCGCCAGGAAGACCGGAAGATGTGGTGCAGGCGCTCCTCTCCGCAGGAGGCCGAGGAGTCGTTCATGGAGCACACCGCATCGGAGAATCGTACGGAAGGGGAGGCCTGGCGCCGCCGCCGCGCGCGCGTCCTGGAACTGGCGTGGGCGCTGGCGTTGACCGCCGGCATCGCAGCCCTGATTCTAGGCACCCTGCGCTCCGAGATGCGGAAGGCCCGCGAGCGCTACGCCGGCGACCAGTTGGTGCACCTCGCCGGGCTGCTGACCCTGGCGCTCGAGGACGCCGCCGCCGCCGGCGCGGATCCAAGCACGGCGTGGGACTGGCCCCTCCTCGGTCCCGGCGAGCCGCCGGCGGGCGTCGTCCCCGGCGGCAGCCTCGCCGAGGTGCTGCCGCCCGGGACCTGGCTCGAACCGGATCCCTGGGGCCGCGCCCTGGTCCTGGCCCTGGCCGGAGAGGGCGGCCGCCGCTTCCCCGTGGTCGCCTGCGCCGGACCGGACGGAGAGCTCGCCCTGGAGCCGCTCGACCCGGAGTGGAGTGAGGCGCTCTACTGGCCGGTGGCGACGACGAACCACTGAAACTGGCCCGTTTCGGTCCGTCGGGTCGGCACGAGGAAGGCCGGCGGAGTGAGTTTCGGCCACCTCCAACGCAGCAACTCCGGGATGCCGGCCATCCGCCGCGCCGCCCCCACGGCCATCCCCGG
>Ga0256830_1001233_pt1 | contig 18357 bp, 18 predicted proteins | sample 128326metaG_FD_190537 | JGI IMG/M metagenome (GOLD analysis project Ga0256830, IMG submission 190537) | Hydrothermal vent microbial communities from Lau Basin, Pacific Ocean - 128-326 | ecosystem: Environmental > Aquatic > Marine > Hydrothermal vents | place: Pacific Ocean: Lau Basin | collected... | reverse complement strand
AACGGTACGTCCCACCCGGAGCTCCTCCCTGATCCTCTCAAAGATGAGGACGTTGGCATCCACGGACATACCGATGGTGAGAATGATACCGGCAATACCGGGCAGGGTGAGAGTGGCCCCGAAGGCCGCCAGGGCTCCCATGATAAGGACCATGTTGAGGAGCAGGGCCGCATCGGCCAGAATCCCCGAAAGGCGGTAGTAACCCGCCATGAAGACCAAAACCAGAACCAGACCCACAATGGCCGCCTTTATACCCTTCCTGATGGAATCCCTGCCCAGGGATGGGCCCACTGTCCTGTTCTCCAGGATCTTCACGGGGGCGGGTAGGGCCCCTGCCCTGAGGACTATGGCCAGGTCGTGGGCCTCCTGGGAGGTGAAGTGTCCCGTAATCTGGGCCCTTCCATTGGGAATGGGCTCCTGGATCACGGGGGCAGAGTAGACCACATTGTCCAATATGATGGCCAGGCGCTTCTTCACGTTCTCCTTGGTGATGCGGGCAAAGATCTTGGCACCCACCCTGTCAAAGGTGAGGGCTACGTAAGGCTCGTTGTACATGGGGTCTATCTTCACCCGGGCGTCGGTGATGTGATCACCCGTGAGGAGCACCCTCTTCTTCACCAGGTAAGGGATCCTGGTCACCCTGCCCGTGGCCTTGTCCACCCTCTTGCCGTAGAGGATCTCGTCCCCGGGAGGTACCCCCTTCTTCAAGGCCTCCTGGACACTGTGCTCTTCGTCCAAGAGCTTGAACTCCAGACGAGCCGTCTTCCCAATGATGCCTATGGCCCTCTTGGGATCCTTCACTCCGGGAAGCTGGACCAGGACCCTGTCGCTACCCACTCGGGTGATGGTGGGCTCCGCCACGCCGAACTGGTCTATCCTGTTTCGAATAACCTCCAAGGTCTGGTTGATGGCGTTCTCTTTTATGCGCCTGATTTCTCTTGCCTTCAGGCCCACAACGACGTAGTCCTTCCCCTCATCCTCCACATTCAGCTCCGAATAACGCTTCAAGACCTTCTTCACCTTCTCCACGTCTTCCGGGATGATCACCTTGACCTCGAAGGTGGTGGGCCCCTTTCTCTTGATATAGTCCAGGTCCACCTTGGCCTCTTCCAGATCCCCCTGGAGGAGAGTAATCTCCTTCTCCACAGCGGCATCTACAGCCTTCTTCATGTCCACACCCAGGACCAGGTGCATTCCCCCCTTCAGATCCAGCCCAAGGCGGATCTTCTTGGAAGGGGGATAAGAATACCAAGCAGAAACAGCCACAATCAAAACAATGGCCAAAACCCGCAGCTTAAACCAGCCTTTCATCCAGTCCCCCTAACAGCCGAAAATTTCAGAGGATACCAAGACCGACAAAAAAGCCCTTCACTCCTTCTTGCCCTTGACGGCAGCGATGGCGGTTCTGTTCACCTTGATCTTTATGTCCTTCTCTTTGTCCACCCGTAACACCACCGTATTGTCATCCAGCTGAACGATGGTGCCGTGAACCCCTCCCATGGTGACAACCTCGTCTCCCTTCCTCAGGGCCTCAATCATCTTCTTGTGCTGCTTCTGACGCTTCTGCTGAGGAAGAATGAGGAGAAGGTAGAAGATGACAAAAATGAAGATGAGGGTGATGAAACCTCCCCACCGTTGAAGGCCGGAAGGGGCCTGTCCCCCCGCCGCCCATGCCGTCGAACTGAGGATATGTAAACCCAACATATACATAATCTACCCTCCTAAAGGTTTTTTGTCTTCAAAAACAAGGGCTGAGATAGCACTGAAGAGGCCCTGCTGTCAATTGAAAAGGCCAGAAAGCCGAATCAGACGATCCTCCGCCCCCTGGGACAAACATTTAAACCCCTATATCGAAACCTATCTCTTCAGGATTGATCAAATTTGACACCTACAACTGGGTGCTATACCTTGATTTACACACTGTTACAGTTAAAATTAAACTTGGACAGCGATAAAGACAACAAATAGAAAGGGGCTGGAGTTGCAAAAATCCAATAGTGGTGTGTCCCTGATAGAGATTTTGATAACAATTGCCATAGCAGCTCTTCTTGTAGCCATAGGATTTGCCTCTTTCAGGGGCTTCAAAGCCAGATACGATCTAAACAGTGCTGCCCATACACTTTACTCTGACATAGTATGGTGCCAGCAGAACTCCATGGGAGCTCCCCATAGCCTAGGCATATCGTTCTCCGCCCACAAATACATTATTTTTAAAGATATCAACGATAACGGAGTATTTGACGATGGCACAGACACCAAGATTCGAGAAAGAGAACTCAACCATATCACCCTGTCAGGGTACCCTCAGAACGGATTCGTATATTCAAGGAGGGGAATAGCGTCTCCCACTTTCACCTTAACTCTCACAAACGATAAAAACCAGAGGAAACGGATTTCTGTATCATTGTTCAAAGCGAGGATACGAAATGGATAAAAAAGGATTGACTTTGATAGAAGTGATGATTTCCCTTGCCTTATTGGGCATAATCCTCGTGGCATTAACCCACGCAGCTGTAATTATCATAAAAAGCAATGCCCAACTCGAGCATAGGAAAACCGCCTTAACTCTAGCCCAAGGAACCATAACCACTCTCAATTCTCTACCATATACCAGTCAACTCTTATCTGATACAGAATCCGATACCACTTTTTTGAACTCTCCTTCTCCAGACCCTGATGGCGATGGCAATGTCTACATCTTGGATAAAGACCATAATGGTAGCTACTCCAGTACAGACATTAACGACGAAGGAGATGCCTCCAAGGGAATAGACCATCCGACAGGGTCTATTAACTATTCTTCTATCCAGCCTATAGAGAAGATAGGTTCTGTGACATATTATAAAATTTGGGGCATAAAGACTTTAACTGATGAGAAAAGGATAACAGTCGTGGTCTACTGGTTCAAAAGGGGATTCACAGACGCTCAACACTCTCACTATGTTTCCCTTACAACATATAAGAGGAGACCTTAAGATATGCTGGTGGCAAAGAAAGAAGGACTCACCCTCATAGAACTCATTATAGCAATGGCCATACTGGTCATTGCATTGACAGGAGTATTTGCTTTGCTGATACATCAAACGAAAACCTCTTATAAAGAAGCAAGAAAGACAGAGTCTCTTCAGAGCAACATAATAGCTGAGCTGGTTGTAATGAGAGATGTATCCATGGCGGGTTTGGGAATGCCCAAAGAGTACAACAACAGCTTCGTACCCATAGACTCCAATAACAACGTCTCCTATGGCCAATCTGAATATCATGACGAGCTGATAATCAAGGGACCAATAATATCCTCCAAAGCTGACACCTTCATGAAATGGGGATATAACTACTCATACATACAGCTAAATTCTACTTCTGTTGACATCTCAACCTACCCAGAAACATGCATAAGTTCACCATCAGATCCGCAATGTAGCAGTTTTCCAAGCTTTCCCAACTTCAGCTCTAGCACCAACAGTAGTGGAGAGAATGAAAAGATAGTCTTTATAGATGCAGAGACAAAAGAGCTTCTGGGCAACAATGGAGTCTACAAGGTCTATCCAGTGACAGGGATACAAACCTCCAATCACGTGTCCACTGTATCATTAGGAGAGAATACAAATTTCAGTATTAGAAAGAAGGGAAGCCTGATCTTCAGCATAGGCTACCTCAAGGTTACAGAAAATCAATTTTCCAATTATCTCTCCGGCTTCACCGGCTACAAACTGACCTCCAGTCCCAGCAGTGAATCCATCTGTGCTCCAGGGACAAGGACCTTGATCAGGGTTTACGGAGGAGGCAAAGATCCAGTTATGGACTGTGTTTTGGATTTCCAGGTAGAATTTGGCTATGTCAGCTCCAGTGGTGTAACCTGGCTGAACAGCCTCCCCAACCAAGGAAACTACCCTGAGCTGGTGAGGGTGGACATAGTGATCCAGCAGGGCAAAAAAGACCCCAAGTACCAATATTCCTCTTCAACCATCCAAACTGCCGATAACACCATCACCCTCTCCTCAGAGCAGAAGCACTATCACTGGAGAACCATTAAGCTCGTCATTCCGTTGAGGGAAGTGGAATGAAAATATTCTTCAAGAAAAGTGATGATAATAGGGGAGTAGCCCTTCTGGCAGTCTTTTTGGTTATGATCATAGGACTGATAATAGCAGCCTTGTGTTTCTATCTCATCAATAGGGGAAATCAGACATACTCCATAATGAAAAATTATGCCAAAGCCATCAATATTGCCCAGGGAGGAGTGGCAGAAGCCATAGTGTTTATCGACAACAATTCTTACGATTCCATCGAAGTTAAACTCGGCTCTGAAGAAACAGCAGCATCAGGCGCAAAATATCGAATATGGAGGGTCTTCTGGAACAATCTCTCAGGATTTGGGGGAGCACCAGTTTTCCCACCCACCTCAGGAGCATACTCCGGGATCGCAAACATAGGTGTATATTATCTGATCCACTCACAAGCCACCGTGAAAGGAAGCCAGGCAGACCTATACGTAATGTACGTAAAAGGATACTAATTAACACAAAGTTGGTCGGAGGAAAAAGAGATGAAGAAAACACTGTTAGCACTAATAGGAACGTTCCTTTTCTTGGGTATTATTCCCAATAACGGCGCTGCAAAGGATACTCTCTTCCTAACAGGACGATTGAAAAAACTGGAAAAAAACTCCGCTGTCATCTATGTAACCTCCGAAAATTGTAAAGGAAAGAAAAAGTTCAAGATCGATAGCGAGATTTACAAGATAATCAAAAAAAACAAGGACAGATTCAGTATCAAAATCTATTTCATGATAGATTCTGACGTTTGCCATAAAAAAAGGCTGGACAAAATCACAGAGGTGGAGGAGTAAATCATGAAAATATTTAAGATCATTATATGCTCCTTCCTTCTTGTCCTCGCCTCCCAGCTCAACTCGGCAGCCATAATGAGCGACTACTGTGCCGTGCCTCCATTCATAGGCACGGCCGTACAACCCAATGTCCTTTTTGCCATAGACACAAGCGGCTCCATGAGTTGGTGCGCCTACAACCCGAATTCAGACAAAACAGGCTGCTGTAGATACTCAAGCGGCTGCGGCTGGACCTACCAGGGGAATGAAGAAGGCTACTTCGACCCCGATAAAGTTTACGAGTTTCACTGCACGTGGGGATGGGGATGGTGGTGCCGGGATGGATACTGGCAAGAAACGACGGGAACGGCTTCCACGTGTCCCAAACGGGCATCCAGCATAAACATATCAAACAAATACTCCGGGAGCTGTCTCAATTTCCTGCTCATGAGCAGGATAGATCTTGTTAGATGGGCAATTACCGGAGGCAAACTGGAATCGTGTACCTGGGCCAACGTAAACAGGTGCGATCCTGAGACTTATGGCAACCCCGGAAGTCAAGTCAGTTGCGACAGCTATGGCTGTATCCTGGAGACGAGTGGAGGAGAAAAGGTCAAGGTCCCATGGAGCAGGATCAACGAAGGACTCGCTTTCAAGTTCAAGGACCTCAGTACCACGCCAAGACTGGGGGTCCTCTTCTTCAGCGGATACGGGGTGAGAAGCGATAAAGTTTACATAGGAGACTTTACTGGCAGCGCCAATTTCGACGGACTGAATCCTTACAAGAACTTTATAACCTATATAAACTACGAATACGCCAGTGGAGCCACGCCAACAGGCCCTGCAATGTGGGACGCTTACAACTACTTTGCCCAAAACGACCCCGAATATGGAGGCTTCACTCCACAACAAGGCAGCGGAGATACATGGCGAAACCCCATGTACCAGTGCTTCGACGACAACAACAACGGAGTGTGCGAGGGCAGCGAGTTAAAGCTGGTCCAGTGTGCAAAAAACTTTGTCATCCTGCTATCGGATGGACAGTGGAACTATGGAGGAAATCCCGGACGTGTAAGCGGAACGTGCTCCATAGACACCGGCTTCGAACGGCACTCTGCAGATCCAGTGGTCCCCGCCTACTGGATGCACAAAGGATTCACAAACGCTAAAACCGGTATAGAGACTCAAATAGAATCCGTCTACACAATAGGGCTCTGGCTGGGGGGAACGGGGGAAAAGGCTCTGAAGAACGTGGCCATGTACGGCTCTTTCGACAAACTACACGGAACCTGGCCAGACGATCTGTCTGGATATCCCCTTTCAACATGTGGACCCGTTGACGACTGTTGTAGCTGGTCAAATTGTGGGAAAGGCAGTTCATGTACCTCTCTCCCTTCGTCCTCTCCAGACTGGGACCACAATAGCGACGGAATTCCAGACACCTTCTATTCGGCTACTAGTGCCAGGGAACTGCGTAGTGCCATCAACAAGGCCATAATAGACATCCTCAAACGTACTTCTTCCGGGACAGCTGTGTCCGTCTTGTCTACATCCACCAGGGGAAGTGCTTACCTGTCCCAAGCCTATTTCATTCCTGCGAAAACCTCTGCCAGCGGTGAAGACTTGACATGGATCGGAGAAATGAAAGGCCTGTGGGTAGACCTGTTTGGCCAGATAAGGGAAGATACCGACCAAAGCCACGATATACCCACATCTGTAGCCCAACTGGAGTACAATAAAGACTATGTCGCAAAGTTCTTTTTCGACACCACGGATAGCCAAACAAAAGTCCACTTGTATACCTCAGACTCTACAGGGAAGGTAGAAACACCATGTACCTCTATTACCACGAGACTGTTGGATACCAACAACCCAAATCTTTTGCTAAGAACCATTTGGAATGTGGGTGAGAAGCTCTGGACTGAAAGCCCCAGCGACAGGAAGATCTATACCTCTCTGGATGCCAGCACCCTAACCGAATTTAAAGCAGACAGCTCTACCGCAAGTCAGCTAAAACCCTACCTAAGAGCGTATGACAACACCGACGCTCTAAACATTATCAAATACATACGGGGCGAAGATGTGGATGTATGCCTGGACAGTGACAGTGGTACCTGCTCCTCCACCGGCCATCGTAACAGGAGCCTTACAATGAACAGCGTCACACATATATGGAAACTGGGAGATATCATTTACTCTAATCCCCGAGTCCTGTCTCACTTTCCATTGGGAACCTATAATATCCGGTATAATGACAGAACATACACGGATTTCATAAGAGAAACGGCCTACGATCCCACCCTCACCAATCCCATAAAGAGAGACGACTATCTCTTTGTAGGAGCCAATGACGGAATGCTTCATTGCTTCTACATGGGAAGGATAAAGGAAGACCCCGACCCAGCCAACTACCCGAACGTCAAAGCTGCCGTTTTAGACTCCAACACAAATTACGATCCCGGTGATGAAGTGTGGGCCTATATCCCCATGAACGTGCTACCCTACTTAAAATATCTAGCCTACCCCACCTACTGTCACATATACTACGTAGACCAGCGTTCCATGCTCCTGGACGCCAGCATAAACGGTGCCGCAACCGCAGACAAAACCAAAAACAGCTGGCGAACCATACTCATTGGAGAGCTCCGGTTTGGAGGAAATCCAACACCTCCAAGCGGCTCTCCTACGGTGAATGGGAATACTGTGGGTCTCTCCTCCATCTTTGCCCTGGACATAACCGATCCGGAAAATCCCTCTCTCCTCTGGGAGTTCTCGGATCCGGGATTGGGATTCACCAACTCATACCCCACAGTAGTGAGGATTGGAGACAGCGCCAAGAACGGATATTGGTATGTAGTGGTAGGTTCCGGTCCCACCGACTATGGAGGCGATACCCCACCATCACAAGGTTACGTTTACGTGATAAACTTGAGAGACGGCACTCTGGCAGGGAAGCTCCCACTGCCTGCCGCCAACTCTTACACCGGAGACTGTGTAGCAGTTGATCCAGAAAACGATTACTCTGTAGACGCCATATACTGTGGGACAGTAGAAAAGCAACCCAGTGGGAATCTGGTGGGGAGAATGATGAGAATTCTGACCGGGGAAGCCGTACCCACTAAGGATGCCAGCAACATAATCACAAACTGGACCGTGACCACCCTGGTAAACACCGATGGTCCTGTAACCGCGTCCCCTGAGTTCGCCTTCGATAGTCAGGGCAACCTCTGGTGTTATTTTGGAACAGGAAAGTACTTCGGCCAGGGAGACAAAACCAGCACCGAACAACAGTATCTCTATGGCGTCAAAGACACCTGCTGGGGATATAATAGCGGATCATGGAGTTACGGTTCGTCATGCAGTGCAGTGACAGACATCTATGACACCACCAACATAGAAGTCTCAGCAACCGTGGCCGACTACATGTGCATGTGTGAAGGAGGAGAAGTGGAAACCTGTCCAGACACCCAACCGGCAAAACAGAACAATGAGTGCCACTGTGGGGACAAAGTGGTTACAAAAGTTACGGGGGTAACCGTGAGCAACTGCGACAACCACACAGATTGGCAATCTTGTGCCAGTTACATAGCGTCCCATGATGGATGGAAACTGGCTCTTAGCGTATCAAGTCCAGCCGAAAGGGTCATCTCTAAGCCATCCGTGATCGGACAAGTGGCCATGTTCACCACTTTTACTCCGAACTCAGATGTGTGCGGTTTTGGAGGCAACTCCTACCTGTACTCCCTCTACTACAAAGCCGGGATACCCTATAAGCAGCCCACCATCCTCAAAGAGGAGGCCTATCTGAACGGCATCCTGAAGAAATCCGTCAGTTTGGGTCAAGGGGCACCAGCTATTGGAGAGGGAATAGTATCTAAAAAGGTGGGTAGAAAGCTCAAGACCTACATCCAACTCTCTACAGGCCAGATTGTGGAGCTATCCAATCAACCCAAATTCCTGCCCTCCAAGATACAATTCTGGATCGAGAGGTAATTAAACAGGGGGCAGGTTTTGTTTCAAAACCTGCCCCTTTCTCATTGTTGCCTCCCTTAAAGTCAAACCCGGGGCTTTCCAGAAAAGAATTTTTGGCGTATACACTGAGACTCGATGAAGAGACTTGAAAAGGAGGGCACAAAGTGGATCCCAGGTTCTTCAGGTGGCACGAGATCCCCACCAGGGTACCCAAGGAGGGAGTGACCATGAGGGTGGTTTCAGGGGATAAGGGCATGATGGTCTTCTTCGACATAGGGCCCCATACAGAGATTCCCCCCCACTCCCATCCCCACGAGCAGATGGGCACCGTGCTGGAGGGTGAGATCACCCTGATCATCGGAAACGAAGAACGGCTCCTGAATGCAGGGGATGGATACGTGGCCCCCTCCGGGGTGGCCCATGGGGCCAGGACGGGGAATCAAGGGGCCAAGGTTGTGGACTTTTTCTCTCCCCCTCGGGAAGACTACAGATAGGAGTCCGAAAATGGAGAAGGCAAAATACATCTGGTTCAACGGAGAACTCATCCCCTGGGACGAAGCCAACGTCCACATCCTCACCCACACCCTCCACTATGGCCTGGGGGTCTTTGAGGGCATCAGGTGCTACAACACACCCAAAGGCCCGGCAGTCTTCAGGCACCAGGAGCACATAGAGAGGCTTTTCAACTCCGCCCACATCGTAAAAATAAAAGTGCCCTTCACCCGGGAAGAGATCCGTAGGGCGGCTTTCGAGACCATCAAAGTTAACCACTTGAAAGAATGCTACATCAGACCCATTATCTTCTACGGTGTTGGGGCCATGGGGTTGAATCCTTTGAACAACCCCGTTGAAGTGGCCATAATCTGCTGGTCATGGGGGGCCTATTTGGGAGAAGAAGGACTAAAGAAGGGCATCAGGTGCAGGATCTCCTCCTTCACCAGGCACCACGTGAACATCGCCATGACCAAAGCCAAGGTGTGCGGCAACTACGTCAACTCCCAGCTGGCCAAGATGGAGGCCCTGGAAGACGGCTACGACGAGGCCCTTATGCTGGACGTGGACGGCACGGTGGCCGAGGGGTCGGGAGAGAACCTCTTCGTGGTGAGGAGAGGGGTGATCAAGACCCCCCCGGTGACGGGAGTACTGGAGGGTATCACGAGAAACTCCGTACTGGAGCTGGCCGAAGACAGGAATTACCCCATCAAGGAGGAGAAGATTTCCAGGGATGAGCTGTACATAAGCGACGAGGTGTTCCTGTGCGGCACAGCCGCCGAGGTGACCCCTGTGAGGGAAGTGGACAGGAGGACCATCGGCAAGGGAGAACCGGGGCCCATCACCAGGGACCTCCAGGGAGCCTTCTTCAAAGCCGCCAGGGGTGAAGACCCCCGGTACGAGAAGTGGTTGGACTATGTGGAATGAAAGGCCTACGAGTTAGGAGGTGTGGCCATGCCCATCTATGAGTACAAATGCAGCGCGTGCGGTCACAGGTTCGAGAAGCTCCAGTCCTTCAGCGAAGAACCCGTGAAGTCCTGTCCCCGGTGCGGTGGGGAAGTGAGAAAGCTCATCTCCCGATCCTCCTTCATCCTCAAAGGGTCGGGCTGGTACGCCACGGACTACGCCAGGAAGAACGGCGGAGGTAGCTCCTCCAGCGGATCCTCCGGCTCTTCCTCGGGGAGCAAGTCCTCCTGCTCCAGCTGCTCCGCCACCAGTTGCTCCAGTTGCTCCTCATCCTGAGCCATCAGGAGCCCCTGGCCTCCTCCCCTTCCAGGGGCTCCACCTCCAAAATGAGCCCCTTCACACCCACCACCTTCACCCTGGTCCCTGGAGGAAGGGGCCTGGAGGAGACGGCCCTCCAGATCTCCCCATGAACAAAGATCCGGCCTCCCCGGGAATCCACCCGGGTCCTGGTCTCCCCTTCCTCTCCAACCAATCCCTCGGCTCCCGACACAGGCCTCCTAAACTGGGCCCTCACACCGGCAGCAACGATGATTCCTATGAAGAGGGCCGTAACGGCCACCACGGGAAGGATCACTTTGAAAGAGACTTTCATGTATGGGGCGGAGGTGTCTATCAGCATCATAGAGCCCAGAATGAAGGAAACAGCCCCTCCCAGGGTGAGGAGTCCATGGGAAGGCACCTTTATGTCCAGAAGCATGAGCCCCACCCCGAAGATGAGAAGGAAGACCCCAGCGTAGCTCAAGGGAAGGGTGTGGAAGGAGTAGAAGGAGAGGATGAGAAACACCACTCCCACTATCCCCGGGAATATGAGCCCGGGATTGGAGAGCTCGAAAATGAGCCCATAGAAACCCAAAACGGCCAGAATATAGGCCACATTGGGCAGGGAGAGAAAATAGAGGACACGGTCCTTCACGGTGGGCTCCACCCTCTCCATAGCGGCCCCTCTCAGCTTGAGGACCACTTCTCTCCCCCCCACCTTGACCCTACGGCCATCCAGCCTCTCCAACAACTGGGAAGGAGAGGAGGCCATCAGATCTATCACTCCCAGTTTCAAGGCCTCCCGGGCAGGGATTGAGCTGCTGGCCAGCACCGCCTCCTCCAACCACTGGGGGTTGCGCCCCCTCTCCCTGGCTATAGACTGGAGAAAGGCCACAGCATCATTGGCCACCTTCTCCTCCATGGTCTTTCCCATCCTGCCTCCCATGGAGACGGGATGGGCCGCCCCCGTGTTGGTGCCCGGGGCCATGGCGGCCACATGGCCGGCCTCCAGGACGAAGAGTCCCGCCGACGCCGCCCGGGAGCCGGGAGGATAGACATAGGTGATGACGGGGATGGGAGAGTTCATAATGGCCTGGACCACCTCCCTCATGGAAGGGTCCAAACCACCGGGAGTGTCCATGAGGATCAATACCCCAGAGGCTCCTGTAGAAGCCCCCTTCCTTAGCCCCGAAACCAGGTAATGGGCCATGGGTGGATTCAAGACACCCTTAAAATCCAGAACCACCACCCGGGCGGCCCAGACCGTCCCGGGAAGAAAGAGGCAGAAGTAAAGGCAGAAAAAGAGGAGAAAACCCTTCTTTCCGATTCCCCATCTAAGACAGGAATATGTGGCGCCCCCTGATGCTCCCACCCTCCACCTCCAAGATCCCCAGGCTCCTTACCGAGGAGAAACGGGTGTCGGTGGGTGTACCGGGATTGAAGAGAAGAACCCCTCCCTCCATCTCCAGGTAAGGCACATGGGAGTGGCCAAAGACCACGCAGTTCACCCCGTCCCGGGCAAAGGCCTCCAGTACCCTGAGGGGCAAGCCCTGGGGGGGACCCCAGCCGTGGATGAGACCTATTCTCGCATCCTCCACCTGGACCACGTCCCTCAAAGGCCACTCCTCTCTAACAGAGGGTCTATCCATGTTCCCCGCCACCACCTTGACAGGGGCCACTTCCAGAAGATCGTCCACCACGCCGGAAACCACCAGGTCTCCGGCGTGGAGAATGAGGGAGATCCCCTCCTTCTCCAGGATCTCCAGGATCTCTCCCGGCAACCTGGGGGCCACCACGGGTATGTGGGTGTCGGAAAGGACCCCTATGAGGGTCATTTTCGATTCACGGCCTCCTTCATGTCTTTGCCCGGTTTAAAATAGGGCACCCTCTTGGGAGGGATGTCTATCTCCTCCCCCGTCCTGGGATTGCGCCCCTTTCTCGCCCTCTTGGTCTTCACTTTGAAACACCCAAAGCCCCTCAGCTCCACCTTCTCTTCCCTCTTTATGGCCTCCACGATGGAACCAAACACCACGCCCACTACGGCCTCCGCCTCCTTCTTGGTGATATCCAGCTTCTCCGCTATCCTCTCCACAAGATCGGACTTCGTCATATCACTCTACCTCCCACGTAGATATCTTGGATGTTTTAGACAAAAGGGCATTCAACAAACCCCGGGCCCTGCGAAAGAGGTCCCTCCAATTCCCTTCCCTGCGCAAAACCAGCACCCTGGGCCTACCCTTCACTTTGAGCACCTTGGAGCTCACGTACCCGATCACCTCTTCCTGGGTCATGAGCCCGTCCACCAGGCCCAGCTTCTGGGCCTGGCGTCCGGTGAAGATGCGACCATCGGCCAGGGCCTTCACCCGTTCCACCTTCATACCCCTGGCCCGGGCGATATCCCCCACGAACTGCTGGTATATATCGTTCACCACTCCCTGGAGGATGGCCTTCTCCTCAGGGGTGGGAGAGCGAAAGGGCGAAGCTATGTCCTTGAACTCTCCGCTCTTCACCACCACCTTTCCCACTCCCACCTTTTTGAGAAGCTCCTGAAGCTGGGGATAGGTGAAGATGACCCCTATGCTCCCGGTGATGGTTCCGGGGTCGGCGTAGATCTCCTGGGCCGCCGAGGCCACGTAGTATCCTCCCGAGGCCCCCACGGAGCCCAGAGAGGCTACCACCCGCTTCTCCCCCCTCATATTCATGATGGCCCTGTAGATCTCCTGGGAGGGGGCCACTCCCCCTCCAGGGCTGTTTATCCTCACCAGCACCACCCCCACCCGGGGGTCCTCCCTGGCCCTTTGAAGGAGTTCTATAAAGTCCCGCGCCTTCTGGGAGTTTATGGGACCCTCCAGGAAGACCAGTCCCACATAGGTGCCCCGCTGGAGGTTCAGCCTCCACCATGCCAGGCCGTAATACCCCCCCAGGAGAAGACCCAAGAGTAGGAAGAAAAGGACCAGCCCTCTCCAGAACCCCCTACCCTCCATGACGTCCCGTTACTTGTTGCTCTCTCTATTTATCATCTTGCCCAGGATCTCTCCCAGCTTGAGAAAGCCCTCGCCATGGGACTGGGTGTCCATAAACCTGTTAGTCTCTTCCGCCTCCTTGGCCCTCTTGTACTCCCTGACGCTGAGGGAGATGCGCCTGGCGGCGGGGTCTATCTTGACGATCTTGGCGGTGATGGTCTCTCCCTCCTTCACCACGTCCCGGGGATCCTTCACCTTCTTGTCGTCCAGCTGGGAGACATGTATGAGACCCTCTACACCGTCCATGATCTCCAGGAAGACACCGAAGTCTGTGACGCTGGAGACCTTGCCCCTCACCTCGTCCCCTTCGGTGTACGTCCTGAGAAACTCGTCCCATGGATCGGGCTTGGTCTGCTTGTAGCCCACCTTCACCTTGCGCCTCTCCACGTCCACGCCCAGGACCTTCACCTCCAGCTTGTCCCCCCTCTGGAAGAGGTCCCCGGGATGGCGGACCCTCCTGTTCCAGGAGAGGTCCTCTGCCCTGAGGACACCCTCCACTCCCTCCTCCAGCTCCAGGAGGGCCCTGTCGGGGTAGATGCGGGTGACCACCCCTTCCACCACCTTACCCACGGGATAGCGCTCCTCCACAGTCTCCCAGGGATCGGGGGCCACCTGCTTCAGGGAAAGGGATAACCGCCTGTTCTCCCGGTCTACAGCGGTCACCACACACTCCACCTCGTCCCCTTCCTTCAGGACCTCGGAGGGATGCTTTATCCTCCTGGACCAGGAAAACTCGGAGATGTGCACCAGACCCTCCAGGCCCTCTTCGATCTCCACAAAGGCACCGTAATCCACTATGCCCGTCACCTTGCCCTTCACCCTGGAGCCCACGGAATACTTCTCGTCCACCGACTCCCAGGGATCGGGGGTGAGCTGCTTCATGCCCAGGGAGATCCGCTCCCTCTCCCTGTCAAAGTCCAGCACCTTCACCCACACCCTCTGCCCTTTGCTCAACTGGTCGGAAGGGTGCTTGATCTTCTTCCAGGAAATGTCGTTGATGTGGAGGAGGCCGTCCACCACCCCCAGATCTATAAAGGCACCGTAAGTGGTGATGCTCTTCACCTTCCCCTCAAAGACCTTGCCCACCTTCATCCTCTCCCAGAAAGAGGCCTTCTCCTTCTCCAACTCCTCCTCCAGAAGCTGCTTCCTGGAGAGGATCACATTGCTGCTCCTCTCGTTGAGGTCCACCACCTTGAACTGGAACTCCTTGTCGATGAGCTCCTCGGGATTTCTAACGGGCCTGATGTCGGCCTGGGACATGGGAAGGAAGGCCTCCACGCCTCCCACGTCCACCCTGAATCCCCCCTTCACCCTACGAGAGACTCTACCCGTAACAGGGGTGCCCTTCTCAAAGGCCTCCTTGAGCCCTTCCCAGGCCCTGATCCTGTCGGCCTCCTTCTTGGACAGGAGGGGTCCCTCGCCCTTGTGGGAGAGAGTCTTTACATAGACTTCCACTTCGTCCCCCACCTGGGGAGGCTCATCGAACTCCGTAAGGGACACCACCCCCTCGGCCTTGTATCCGATATCCACCATGGCCTCCTGGTCCCTAAGGGCCACCACCTTACCCTTCACCACATCTCCCGGCGAAACCCCCTTTATGGTCTCCTCATAAATGGATCTCAGCTCCTCTTGGGTGATTTCGTCCTTCTCTTCCATCTTCTCTTCCATGTTTTCCGTTACCTCCTATCAGTTTTATCCTTTCCACCACCTCCCCAATGATCCAATCAGGGGTTGAGGCTCCCGCGGTCACTCCTATCCGGCGTTTACCCCTGAACCATTGGGGATCCAACTCCTCGGCGTCCTCTATATGATGGGTATCCTCCAGAATAGCCTTGGAAATCTCCGCAAGTCTGGTGGTGTTTGCGCTATTCTTCCCACCCACTACTATCACCACATCCGATGTTTCTGCAAGGGCCATGCACTCCTTCTGCCTTATCAAGGTGGATTCGCAAATGGTGTTGTGGATCCTCAACTCCTCCAGCCTGCCCCCCAGAAGGCTTAGTACCTTGCTCACCCCCCGGGCCAGACTCTCCTGGGACTGGGTGGTCTGACACACGATACCCACCTTGGAGACCCCTGTCACCCTTTCCATATCGTCCATGAGGCAGGCCCTGCCCTTACCGTATCCTAGAAGGGCCTGAACCTCGGGATGATGCCTGTCACCCACGATGAAGACCCAGAACCCCTGCTCCACCAACTCGGCCACTTTCTGCTGGGCCTTCTTCACAAAGGGGCAGGTGGCGTCTATGATCTTCATCCCCTTCTCCTCGGCCTCCACCAGTACCTGGGGAGGCACCCCATGGGATCTGACGATGACCCTCCCCTCCTCCAGATTCCCCAGGGAATCCACGGACTTTATCCCCATGGTCTCCAGCTTCTCCACCACCTGGGGATTGTGGATGAGGGGACCCAGAGTGTAAAGGGGTCCCCTGTTCTCCCCCTGGGCAGCACTGAAGGCGATATTCACGGCCCTCTTCACCCCGAAGCAGAAGCCCGCATGGCGGGCCACGGTCACCCTCAATCCCACAGCCCCACCTCCCTGGCCTGGCTCTGCCAGGAACCGTCCAGCAGACCCATGCGGCTCAGATCCCCCAGTTTTCTGGTAAGCCAGGGAGAGAGGGGCTGGGGTCGAGTATGGGCGTAAGGGGTGCCGGGCAGGGGCATGAAGTAGTGGGCGTGGATCCTGGCGCCATAAAGGGAGATGAGCTCCTCCATCAAGGCCACCGTATCCCTCCTCTCCCCTTCCCCCTCTCCAGGAAAACCGAAGATGAAGTCCATGTGGGGCGTAAAGCCGTACTCCCTGGCCCAACGGGCCGCATTCCTGATCTCCTCCACTCCGTGTCCCCTACCAATAGCCTGAAGCCTCTCTTCACTGCCACTCTGGGCCCCAATAGTCAAGCTCGTATTATCACAGAACTTTTTCACCAGTTCCAGGAAGGCGGGGGTGATCCCTTCAGGTCTCACCTCCGAGGGGAAGGTACCCCAGTAGATCTTCTCCACCCCTGTCTCCTTCAGACCCGCCAGGAACCCCTCCAGGGCCCTCAGATTGCGTTCTTTTCCCCGGGAGAGGTACAGAGAGGCATCGGGGGTGACAAACCGGAGGAAGGATCGCCCTCCCTCTCCCCTCACCCAGTCCAACACCTCCCGGGGTGGACGATGACGGGGAAGGAAACCGAAAAGGTAACTCACCTGACAGTATCTACACCCGTAGGGACAGCCCCGGGTGAGCTCTATGGGGGAGAGATGGGCCACCCTTCGGGGGAAAAGGGAAGTCCCGCCCAGTTCCACCCTCTCGCCCCTGATGATAGAAGGCTGATCCCTCCCCTCCAGGAGTCCCATCAAGAAGGAGGGGAAAACCTCCTCTCCCTCCCCCACGAAGACGTGGTGAAAACCCATCCTGAGGGTGGAGCCCGGTGCCCCTGAAGGATGGGGACCTCCCGCCACCAGGCAGGCGTGATCCGGCAGTCCGGGAATGAGAACCTTCAGCTCCTTCTCCACCCGGGAAAGGCCGAAGGTCATGAAGGAGTAGGCCACCACCAGGGGCCCAGGAGGGCCCTTCAAGGCATGCAACAGGGCCTCGACACTCCTGGCCAGGATCACCTCCCAGTGCTCCAAAAGGCCCCGGGCCTCCAGGCTCGCCAGGAGGGGAGTCCAGCTGTAGCGGTTATGGGGAGTCACCCTCAGGATCAATCGGGGCAAGGCTCCCCCTCCACCCTTTCCCTGTAGGCCTTGAGGATCTCCTCCCTGATATGCTCCTTCAACTCCCGGGAGAGGGGCAGGACCACATCGTAATACTTTCCACCGTGGACCCTCTTGGAGGGATAGCTGATGAAAACCCCGCCCCTTTTACTGGCCACCACCTTGAAACCCTTGATGAGGAGCTCCCCCTCCAGCTCCACATCGGCCATGGCCTTCACCTGGCCCCCCAGGGAAGAGGTGTCGAAAGGATAGATCACCACCCTGGTCACCTTCATGGTTCCCCCCTGTACAGCTCCCTGCGCCTGGCCTCCAGGAGATCCTCCCCCCTCCCCAGATAGCCGGCGGCTGAAACCACCTCCTTGCCCAAATCCCTGGCCAAGGCCACAACGGGTTCTATGGCCCTTTTATACCCGGGGTCCCGGGTGAGGTGATGGTCCAGAATCAAGGTCTCAACCCGGGTGGTTGCCAGGATTTCCATGAGGTTCTTAAGGGCCACATCCAGGTCCTCCCGGGAAAACCTGGTCCCCAGCATGTAAGTCATGGGCCCGTCCACATACAGGAGCCTGGGGTCCATGGCCAGGATGAACTCCTGGTGGGAGGGCAGGAGAGGACCCTGGACGTCGGAGGTGAAAAGGAAGGTGTCCCCCCTCTCTCTCACCGCCACCTGGACCACGTATCCCAGCCTGGGAGACTTCCCATGGGGCACGGGTTGGGAGAAGAGAAGCTCTCCCTCCCCCAGGGAGAGGACCCTCCCCTCGGCCACCATGACGCCCCTGGCCAGCCCCTCCACAGCCTCCAAAAGGGCCCGAGCCCTTCCGGCCTGACTCTTGTTGATGTGTGCCTCGGGATCCTTGACCACCAGGGTCTTGTCCCGGTAGATCTCCAGGTCCTCCGGATGGTAATGGTCGTGGTGGTAGTGGGTGATGACGAGGATCTGGGCCTTCCTGGCCGCCTCCTTGATACTCTCCCGGTGCTCCCTGAGCCTCTCCACCTCCAAAGGGTGAGGAGGCAGACCGTACCTCCTGGGTCCCAGGGCCGCCCCGGGGTCTATGAGGATGCTCCACCCTCCCAACCTCACCAGGGTGGCCATACTCCTAGAGCCCATGCTATCGGCGGCCA
>Ga0256830_1001232_pt1 | contig 18377 bp, 20 predicted proteins | sample 128326metaG_FD_190537 | JGI IMG/M metagenome (GOLD analysis project Ga0256830, IMG submission 190537) | Hydrothermal vent microbial communities from Lau Basin, Pacific Ocean - 128-326 | ecosystem: Environmental > Aquatic > Marine > Hydrothermal vents | place: Pacific Ocean: Lau Basin | collected... | reverse complement strand
ATGGGCCCGGAGGGATTCGAACCCACGACCGCCCGGTTATGAGCCGGGCGCTCTACCGCTAAGCTACGGGCCCTGCACCAATATGGCAGATACCAGATATTCTTTCTTTATCCGGCAACGACAAAAAACGATTATGTAAGGCGAGGGTATATATACCACTCCGGCTGTATTCAACAGAGGTGGTTATCCATGGAGAAAGAAAAAGGGCTTGCTGAAAAGGTTAGGGTCTGGCTGGAGAAGGAGGGGATACTGAAGGAGGAAATAGAAACAGAAAAGTCAGAGTTTCACTTCATAGTAAACTTTCCTGCGGGGTCAAACTACATAAGTGAAGTAATAAAACCCCGGGAAAGAGACTACCTCATTGTAGGCAGCAGCATTCAGCTTGCCGAGGAGCACTACAGGGTACTCCATTCACTGCCCAAGGCGGAAAAGGAAGCTCTGCTGTGGCAGTGGCGTTTTGACCTCCTGTTCAGGAATGCGGAGTTCAGAATGGTGCCAAATGCCAGAGAGCTAAAAGGGGTGGAGTTCACCAGGTCCATTTACCTCGAGGACCTCACGCGTACCTCGCTGGTAGAGGCCCTCAGGGAGATATTTAAATGCAAGCTCTATATAATCTGGAGGGTCGCTCAGCTAATGGGGCGAAGTGAATCAGAAGGTCAAATCTACAGGTAACTCAGCGCCCCCCATTCAGAAAATTCTCCAGCTTTCTCTGCAGCGCCTCCCTGGGCAGGGCACCCACCACTCCGTCGACCAGCTCGCCATCAGCGAAGAAGGCCAGGGTTGGCACAGAGAACACCTCGTATTCTTCTGCAAGCTCTCTGCTTTCGTCTATATCAACCTTTACAAACTTCACCCGTCCCTCATACTCCCGTGCCAGCTCCCTAAGGGTATTGGCGATAACAAAGCAGGGTGGGCACCACTCGGCGTAGAAATCCACAAGCACCGGTAATTCTGAACAGAGCACCTCCTCTTTAAAATTCCGGCTGTTCACCTTAACTACCTTCATTTCACATCCCTTCAGAAGCTCAGCACGAAGTCACTTACCATCACCACATCAGTGTAGAAGGTATCCGGATCGGCAATTCCTACTCCATCTATGAGGTCTTCATCTCTGAACTCAAAGATATCCTTATTGAGGGGGCACGCCAGCAGAAGTGCGCCTTCCATCTCCAGCATTGTGAGCATATCCTCGGGAGTAGGGAGTGCCAGCTCCTCCATCTTTGCCATAACCTTCTTCTGAACCTCCTCTGGCTGGTCTGGCAAACATTTAAGCTCGCCGATTTTCTCCTTATGTACCACGTTTATGCCCCTGGAGCCGAAGAATACTGTAACTTCTGCACCGGAGCGAAGAAGACTGAGTGCCGTCATCAGTGCATTGAACACCTGACACAGCTCATCATGGAAAAGAAGCACCGTCACCTTTTTGCTCATATCTACCACCTTATATACATTAATATATTATGATATATAAATTTTTTGGAACAAAAATAAGGGAAAGTATTATTATGTTATACACTAAAAATTCTTCTCATGCCAGTATCGAATAACAACGACACCTGGCTGGAGCTCAAAGCAAAGACCTTCAAGGTTTTTGCGGATCCCACAAGGCTGCGCATACTGGAGCTCCTCCGGGAAGGTGAATTCAACGTCTCCACCATCATGGAGAAGCTGGGCCTGAAGCAGAGCACCGTTTCACAGCATCTGCGCATGCTCAAAGAATGCGGAGTGGTAACCTCACGCAAGGAGGGCAGGGAGATATACTACCGTCTAAAAAGTGAGAAGGTGATAAAAATCCTCGATGAGGGCGACGAACTTCTTGCCAGCACAATAGAGGAGCTCACCTCCTGTGTGTGCCCTTAGTCACGCCTCCTTCACTCTGGCATATCCGGGAAGCAGTATTTTTCCGTGGTGAAGGAATAAGCTATTTATTTCATAACTAATAATACTCAAAACAAATTTTGTATTACGTGGTTTTTCATGGCTGGCGACATCCTGCTCCCGGCAATAGCCCTTGCGGTGGGTATAAAGCACGGTGTTGACTGGGACCACATAGCGGCAATAATGGACATAACCGCTACCCAGCACAGCCGTCGCAGGGGCGTCTTTTTGAGTTTTCTATATGCCGTTGGACATGCAAGTGTGGTTGCCACCCTTGCGACTGCGGGGCTTCTGCTCGGAATGTCTCTGCCAGAGGGTATTGATGAGCTGATGGAGAAGCTGGTGGGCTTAACCCTGCTGATGCTGGGCGGGTATGTTATCTACTCTGTTCACAGGAACAGAGCAGAAGAGTTCAGACTCATGCCCAGGTGGGTAATTGCTGCCAACGCCCTTCTGAAGCTGCTGGACTGGGTGAAGTGGAAAGTTACCGGGACTCCAGCCAGGAGCCGCAGAGTCAAAATTACAGGCTACGGCAACACCTCAGCCTGCGTAGTGGGCATGATCCATGGTATTGGTGCCGAAACTCCCACCCAGGTTATGCTATTTGCCCTAACCTTAGGCGCCGGAGCATCTGCTGGCAGAGATACTGCCCTCCTCCTCATTCTTGCCTTTGTAACCGGGCTCATAATAACAAATACCGCCATGGGTATTCTGGGAGCGTACGGAATGACCACAGCAGCTGGCAGGGAGAGAATCCACAGAACACTGGCGATGGGTGTGGGAATTTTCAGCCTAATCCTGGGCGTGGTTTTTATTCTGGGATTGACACCTGCTCTGCCGGACATCCAGGCACTGCTGTAGAGGCAAGATTTTATATCCCTGTGGTGTTAAATACCTGCCTGGTGTTGTCATGGTTGTGCTCAGACCTTTCAGAGGCATCCGCTACAATCAGCAGAAGGTGGACATATCCCGGGTACTCAGCCCTCCGTACGATGTTCTCAGCGGGGAGGAGAGGGATTTCTACCACTCCAGGCACAGGTACAACATAGTTCGCATCGACTACAGCGGAGAACCCCCGCCTGTGCGGTACATCAAAGCCGCTGAGCTATATCGCCGCTGGAAGGCGGAAAGAGTGTTAATAGTGGAGGATGCCCCATCTCTGTACTACTATCGTCAGGATTACAGTGTGAGGGGTGAGAGACGTGCCCTCAGGGGGCTCATAGGGCTGGTGAAGCTCAGCGACTACAGCGAAGGCCAGGTTCTGCCTCATGAGGAAACCCTCCGCTCTCCAAAGCAAGACCGTCTGGAGCTTCTACGCCACACGGGGGCGAGCTTCAGCCAGATATACGGTCTGTACGAGGATGCCGGAGCAGAAATAACCCGTCTGGTTGAGGGGGAACTCGAAGAGCTGCTGATTGATTTTGAAGATGAGGCAGGAATACGGCACAGACTGTGGCGGCTGACCGGAAAGAAGCTGATTGAGGAGGTTGCGGCTACCTTTTGTGACCGCAGGGTGTATATAGCAGATGGCCACCACAGGTACGAGACAGCCTTGGCATACAGGGATGAGATGCGCAGGATATCCGGAGAAGAGCACGGAGATTCCCCCTGGGAGTACGTATCCATGTTTCTTGCCAACATGTACGACAGGGGGGTTACAATACTCCCGGCCCACAGGGTGGTGAGGTGTGAATTTTCAGTTTCAGATTTCCTGGAAAGGGCCGGAAGGTACTTTAATATTGTCTCCTTTGACCGCAAGCAGAAGTTCTTTGAAGAACTTTACTCTGATTCCAGAAATTTTGGTCTTTTCAAAGATGGGTTCTACTTCTGCCTCTCTCTGAGGGACTATTCGATTATGGATGAGCTTCTGCCTGAGCGTTCACCAGTCCTCCGGAGGCTCGGGGTGAGCATCCTCCACAGCCTTATTCTTGGCAGGCTTCTGGGATTCACACCTGCTGAGGACAACATCGCGTATATTGTGGATGAAGAGGAGGCCCTCGAGCAGGTGGTCCGGGGAAGCTTTACTGCCGCCTTCTTTCTCAATCCGACCCGCGTTGAGGAGATACGTGACGTGGCCCTGGCGGGGGAGAGGATGCCGGGAAAGGCCACATACTTCTATCCAAAGCTGCCAACCGGGCTTGTGATATACGACATGGGTGAGAAGCATGAGGGTGGGTAGCGATTGCTACTCCTGTCTTCTGGAGCAGGGGAGGAGGGTGCTCAGGCTATGCACCGCCGATGGGAAGAAGATGCGCAGTGTGGAGCAGTTCCTGGCCACCAGGTACTCCCAGGAGGCTGTGCCCGCGCTGCTTGGAACTGAACTGTACAGGTTTCTGAGAGAACTTACCGGAAGAAGAGACGCCTTCAGCAGTGTAAAATACCGGGCAAATACCACTGCGCTGCGTGTGCTTCCCGCAGCAAGGGAAATGGTCTCAAGCTCTCCCGACAGGCTTGCTGCCGCTGTAAGGGCTGCCATTGCAGGGAATTTGATGGATTTTGCAGTTTACGGTGAGAACACCTGCGAAGAGGTGCTCCGGAAGGCGCTGGATGAAGACCCGGTCATAGACCACACCTCCCACTTCGGGGCTCTTGTAGAAGGAGGAAAAAATGTGCTGTATCTTCTGGACAACGCCGGGGAGATAGTGCTGGACATGCTCCTCATAGAGGAGCTTCAGCGCCGTGGCTCAACGGTCACGGCGGCTGTAAAGTCAGAGCCGGTTTTTAATGACGCCACCCTGGAGGATGCCCGGCAGGTGGGTCTTGACAGGATGTGCAGGGTGATAACAACGGGCGACATGGTGGGTGTGGACCTGAGAAGGGCTTCAGCAGAGTTTATAAGAGAGGTGGAGAGGGCAGAGCTTGTGGTGGCAAAGGGACAGGGACACTTTGAAACACTGGACGAGTACACAGAAAAGCCGCTGGTATTCCTGCTCAGGGCCAAGTGTGCAAGCGTGGCAGAGGTGCTTGGTGTGCCCCGTGGCAGCGGTGTGGTGCTGGTCAGAAACATATGAGGTACGGGCAGTCGCGGAGGTAACATAAACTGCTCCACATCTCCCGGGATGTTTGACATCACCGGTTTTGGACCAAATGGATACGGGCCTGCCGGGAATTGAACCCGGGCCGCGGGGTCCGAAGCCCCGCAGTCTATCCGCTAGCCTACAGGCCCCGGGGAATCTTCAGCACAGGTCTTCACGCAGCTCATCCGGCAGCATGTGGGGGATGTCATCTATTATCGGGTACCACCTGCCGCATTCCCTGCACAGCAGCACCTCTCCGGTAATCTGCTTCAGCTCTCCTCCGCATCGCCTGCACTTCTCAAGCTGGCACTTCCCGGCATAGTAGCGTATCTCGCAGCTCTCGCACATCAGAAAGGTCTCCTCACTGCGATACTCCACATCCCCCTTGCACATGGGACATGCAAGAATTTCAAGCAGTTCACTGCTTATCGGCATCCAGAATCCTCCTTATCTCCTCTGCTTTTCTTAAGTCTCCCGGGCTGTTAACATTTACAGCCAATCTGATATTCTCAGTGATATATACGTGCTCCCTTCCTTCCGGTTTTCTGCCGTCCACAATGTTCACACCGGCGGGGACCATTTCGTTCAGCACCATGGTTGGGGTGAGGTCATATCTTGTGTAGACCTGGAGGGGTATCATGGTTGCCATCGCAGGCAATCCGCAGCGCCTGTACTCCCGCAGAACCTCTTCCACCTCCTGCCTTCGCAGAAGTGGAAGGTCTGAGGCAACCACAAGGGTGGGCCCAAGCTCAAGAGCTCTTAGCGCCCGGCGGAGGTCTTCAACGAATCCCCCTCCGGGTGTGAGCACCACATCCACACCCCTCTCCAGCAGGTGGCGTGCGGTTGCAGGGGTGCGAGCCGTTACTGCTGCGAATATCCTGTGCACACGGCAGGTCCCCTTCAGTGCTGATATCACATGGTCGACCAGCGGTTTGCCGTTAAAAAGAAGCAGCGGTTTTTCCAGCTTCATTCCCAGTCTGCTTCCCCGACCGCCGGCCATTATCAGGGCGTCCATCTCTCACACCAAAGCGAACAGTGCTGCCAGCCTTGAGACCTCGTTTACAGCTCCCAGTACATCTCCGGAGATTCCCCCAAAAGCCTTCTCGGCTCCGGTGGTGAGAGCATAAACCACAATGAGCACCAGTGCCAGCACCACGGGCGCGCGCTCCCACGCAAGAAGCAAAAAGGGCAGATACATTATAAAACACAGCAGCATTGTGCGGTGGTTTCTCCGGAGCACCTTCACAAAGGCCTCCCCCATACCGCTGTGGCTGACTCTTCCCGCAGAATAGCACGCGACCACCATCGCAAACTTTGCAGAGGCTTCCCCCACTATTAGAGCCGTCAGCATGCCTTTCGCCTCATAAACCGCAAGATAGCTCAGGAGCAGCACGAAGAATCCCACGCCAAAGGCGGCCACCCCGTGGTTTATGTCATGCATGGCCTTCAGCCTCTTCTCCGGTGTGCCGCGCACCATTGCAGCATCGGCCGTGTCCAGGAGGCCGTCCAGGTGGTGGAACCCTGTGAGCAGCAGGAGCACCAGCAGGGCGATGCCGGCGGAGAGAGTGTCCGGAACAAAGTAGTCTGCAATCAGACCGGCAAAGCCAGCAATTGCAGCGATTGCAGCTCCAGCCGCAGGGAAAAGCCATGCAGCTCTGGCAACCTCCTCGTACTTCCGGAACCCCATGCCAACTGGCAGTACTGTGAGAAAGCCGAGGCAGCTCCTCAGCCCGGAAAGCAGCCGCATAGTAGCTCATTTAATCCGGATAATATTTAAGCATGTTCCATTGGCTGCTTCGGAAGCTTAACCACAAACACCGCACCCCGGGGGAGGTTGTCCTCCACCCACACCTCTCCGTTGTGGAGCTCCACTATGCGCTTGACTATTGCGAGTCCTATTCCGGTGCCCTTGACCCCCGCCTTGTCGAAGCGGGTGAACCTGTTGAAAATACTCTGCTTGTACTCGTCAGGCACACCCTCTCCCTGGTCGGCTATACTGGTCATGGTGTATCTTCCCTCGTCCCACACGCGAATGGTAATGGGTGTGCCCTCCTGAGAATACTTTAGCGCATTGGATAGCAGATTTGAGAGCACCTCCTTGAGTATTACATTCCCGGCCAGCGCACCCTCGGACTCCTTTATAAAATTTATCTCCCTGTTTTCGAGCAGGGAGGAGTACTCCTCCAGCACCCTTTCCCACAGCTCAACCAGCTTTATTCTGCTCTTCTCTATGGTCCTTATATTCTCAAGCTTTGAGAGCTCTTTTACATCCTCTATCAGACTGATTATCTTTCCCAGGTTCCGCTTAATAATTACAACGTACTCAAGAACCTCCTCATCGTCGCAGGAGCTCTCAATTAACTCCGCAAAGCTCATGGCGAGTCCTGCGGGATTCATCAGATCATGGTGGAGTATATCTATCAGCAGGTCCTTGAACTTGTTGCTCTTCTCGAGCTCCGCATTGGTTCTTCGTATCTGCTCCTCCAGCCTGCGCTTTTCCTCCTCCAGACGGTGTTTCTCCAGAGCATCTTCTATAATCTTTTTTATCTTGGAAAAGCTGCCAGCCGACTTGACAATATAGTCAGCGGCACCGAGCTTCATAGCCTTTGTCGCAGTCTCTTCATCACCCTGCCCTGTGAGCATTATAACAGGTATTCCGTGGCTTTTTATTATGTCCTCGAGCACCTCAAGTCCGTCCTCGCCCGGCAGATTGTAGTCAAGAAGCACCACATCAAACCGCCTGCTGGACATCAGCCTTCTGGCCTCTTCCCAGCTTTTTGCCCCCACCACCTCACCATAACCCCTGAGAGACATCCTCACCAGCAGGATATCGTCCTCATTGTCGTCGATGTAAAGTATCCCTATCATCTACCCCACAACCGGCGGCTGATTTGTAACTATCCAGTACAGCTGTATATTCTTTACGGTTTCCATGAACTCCCTGAAGCTCACAGGCTTTACTATGTAGCTGTTTGCTCCCAGGTCATAGCAGGTTTCAATATCCCTGTCGTTCTTTGATGTGGTGAGCATCACCACGGGGATTCTGCGCAGACTGGGGCGGGACTTGATGTATCTGAGGACCTCAATACCGTCCACCCCTGGCAGTTTGAGGTCCAGGAGTATCAGGCCCGGCGTCTGGGCCCTGCCCTCCTCCACCTGCTTCAGAAATTCGAGTGCCTCTCTTCCATCCCTGGCTATGTGGATGCTGTTGCCCAGATTGTTCTTCCTGAAGGCCCTTAGGGTCAGCTCTATGTCATCCTGGCTGTCCTCCACCAGCAGTATATCTATCGCCCTTACTACCCCTTTCAAACTTCAGCCTCCTTTGGAAGGGTGAAGTAGAAGGTGGAGCCCTTTCCGGGCTCCGACTCCGCCCATATTCTCCCGCCGTAGGTTTCCACAATCTTCTTCACAATTGCCAGACCAACACCCGTGCCGCTGTACTCGTCCTCTCTGTGGAGCCGCTGAAATATCTCAAAAATTTTATCGTGGTATCGCATATCAAAACCTATTCCATTATCCTTCACGTAGAAGAGGTACCGGTCTCCCTGGTCCATGCATCCCACCTCTATCTCCGGAGTGCTGCTTTTGTTGTACTTGAGGGCGTTGGAAATCAGGTTTGAAAATATCTGGTATATGCGCTGCTTTTCCACATTCTTTAAAACAGGCATATTCTCTGCTACTTTTACTTCAGCGCCCCTTCTGTTTATCTCATAGAGGTTGTCCTCCAGTACAAGTTCTACAACCTCGGATGTGCTCACGTCACCTCTCTGGAGGTTTATCCGTCCTATACGGGAGTACTCCAGGAGCTCATCTATCAGCACCCCCATCTTCCTGGCGCTTGAAACTATTCTGTTTATATAATGCCTCCCCTCACTGTTGAGCCTGTCGCCGTAGTCCTCCATTAGGGCAATTGAAAAGCCCTCTATGCTGCGCAGCGGTGCCTTCAGGTCGTGGCTGATGGAGTATACAAAGCTCTCAATGGCCTCATTTTTTCTTCTGAAGCTCTCACTCAGCGACCTCCGGAGATTGTTGAAGGCGGTGGCGAGTCTGCCTATTTCATCCCTGGAGCTCACCGGTATGTCCCTCACCTCCTCGCCGCGCTGTATCTCCCGGGCGCTGCCCTCCATTTCGCGGATGAGTCTGTTGAGAGGCTCGGATACAATTTTTCTGCTGAGGATGTAGAGCACGCCTATGGTGGAAATGGCAAGAATCTGAAGTATAATAAGAACAGAAAGGGTGTTGCGTTTCATTGCTGCGGTTATCGTGTCGTAGGGCGCCACGACACTAATGCTTCCCCTGAGCTCTCCCACTTCATACCCCGGATGGCATGAGATGCAGTTCTCCTTTGTGCGGAGCGCCTTCATGTATCTGAAGTATCTCCTCCCGTCCTCAGATGTGACCACCGCATAGTACTCAGTTTCGCCGTTTTCCCTGAAATTTCTCATTACCATGGCCTCAAATTCGTCCGGCATGTTCCGCGGATTAACAGGCTCCAGGGAGGTCTGCTTCAGTGTGTATCCGGTGACCTTGTTGAACTCCTCCGCAACCCGTGATATCAGCCTGTGGTCCTCAATCTGAATTAAAAGCTCCGCAACTGTTCTGGAACGTTCCAGAATCTGCTCATCAAGACTGCGCTTCTGATAGGTGTATATCACAACGCTTCCTGCGGAGGAAATTCCAACAATCACAACTGTTATTGCAAGAATCAGCTTGGTCCCAATGCCCAGGTCTCTCAGGCTCAAAGGGGTACCTCCATATGTGTAATTTATTTCTAACGAATTTTATGTTTATTGAATCAAATTTAAATTCGTCCCCTCAGGGAGTACATCAGCGCCGAGGCTCCGGCTATGAGCCCCGCAACTGCATCGTCAACGAAGGCGGGTAGAGAAGAGAGCACCCCCGGTTTTTTTACATCATACCTTACGAATTCAAACCGCGCTCTGGTACCGGCAATGTACTCCGCGATGGCCATGCCAATAATTTCATCCGCCACAATAAAGACAGCATCCTCTGAGTGGGCATCTTTTGAAATGCCGGCAAGTTCACCCTTAGAAGCCCTGGTTTCCAGTGCCAGTGCCGCTTCAAGAAGTGCGCAGACGTTTGCGTCCTCAAGCAGCTCGTCGAAAACCTTATCGAGCACTTCCGTGGCCTTTTCCCTCGTCTCAACCCCTGGATGTGGTACAAACAGCTCCAGGCAGGTGGAGATGAGCTTCTCCTTGGTAATTCCCAGCTCTTCCAGCCTGTGGAGGCAGCTCACTCCCACCGCCTCCCCACGGGGCATACATCAGTGCACAGTGTGCACTTCTTTACAAGAAGTCCCGAGTCCTTTTCGAGCTTCTGGTTGTATCTCTCACATGCTCTTATGTTGAACCCGCCGTTCAGTGCTCCTGAGGGACAGGCGTCCATACATATTCTGCATCCTCTGCACAGGTTCTGAAGCTCTCTCCGGGATGCTGCAAATTCAGCATCCGTGACAACAGCGCTGAACCTCACCCTGGGTCCGAATTCCGGAGTGACTATGAGCCTGTTTCTTCCCTCTACACCGAGACCTGAGGCAACCACCAGTCTGCGCAGGTCCACACTTCTGTTGCTGGCGCCTATGGCCATGGCCAGGTGGCCCCTCTCCCTCAGGAACTCCTCCACACTGAGGGCAATCGCATCCATTATCACATCTATGAACTGCCTGGGTTCGTCCCAGGAAGGATAGCGCACTCCTGTGGCGAGCAGTGGATGTCTTATGGATATGCCCAGCACTACTGCGCTTCTTGCCCAGGATTTTCTGAAGTATTTCAGCGCCTCCCTTGAGTCAGCAAAACCCACCAGCTCCGCACCCTTTTTCTTCGCATACTCAGCTACCTCTTCGGCCAGCACCTACACCACCGCCAGGAAAAACAGAATTGTTCCTGAATATAACAGCAGTGCCACGTCAACAACCTTGAGTGCTCTTTCGATATCCCGTGGCAGCGGAAGCTGCGGAGAGTTGCCCAGGGTGTAGTGCCCGGGCTTGATGAGCCTGACCCCCAGACCGCCCGCCATAATGCTCATGGGTATGCCGGCGTTGGGGCTTTTCGTCGCTCTTCTGAACCTGCACAACGCGTGAACCGCAGACTTTACAGACAGCCGGTTGATTTTCAGGGAAAGGAGGAGGAAGGGCACCATAAGTCTGGACGGCAGAAAGTTCAGGAGGTCGTCCAGCCTCGCAGAGGGTGCTCCGAAACTTCCAAAGCCCGGATATCCCACCATTGCGTCAAGTGTATTTATGCACCTGTAGGCCACTGCAGCAGCTGCAGCCGGCTCCAGGCCTGCAGCGGAGAAGATGGCGAAGTACAGCAATGGTGAAGCAACCGCATCCACGCTGTTTTCTGCAACACTTTCAACACACGCAGAGCATATCTCACGCCTCTCAAGCCTCTCCGGGTTTCTGCTCACCAGATACTTCAGCTCCCTTCTGGCGGTTTCCAGGTCGCCTTCCCCGAGGGGTCTGGATACCCGATGAGTGTAGTCCCTCAGACCCCGCCAGCTTATACTTGCCATCAGCAGACCTCCGGCAGTCAGGAGCTTTGCAACTCCCGGGGTTAAAAGTACGGCAGCATACGCAGCGGCTGAGAATGGCAGCACTGTAAGCACGGCGAGAGCGATACCGCCCGCGGGGGTATGCGGGAGGCGGTTCATCAACAATTTTGCTGTCTTTCCCATAAGCACCGTGGGGTGTACTCTGTCAGGCGGCTCTCCGAGCAGACGATCGAGAAGCAGGGCTACTGCGATGGCTGCAGGAGCTTCAATCATCTACCCACGTCCGAATATGAGGTTCTCAAGGTACGTCATATCTATGCTCTGCTCCACCACTCCGGCAGCGCGGTCGATTTCCCTGTTCCATACATCCTCCAGCCGCATACCGCTGTTCTGAGAGCTCTTCACTTCAGGGGAGACGTATCTCAGGAACGCTGTTCTAAATCCAGGAGCATCGAAGATTCCATGGATGTACGTCCCTGCAACTTTTTTGCCGGCGTCAAAGGAGCCTTCGGAGCGTGAGTTAAAACTGAGAAGAGGCGGGGCGGTGCAGCGGGATTCCCCCATGTGAATCTCGTATCCGGTGATGTCCACCACACTTCCTGTCAGGGCCTCTCTCGCGGTGCCCACAACACGTGTTGTCAGCTTCCTCATCCCACTGAATCTGGTCTCCATCTTCAGAAAGCCCAGTCCTCTGTACTCTCCTGCGCGGAAATCCTCTGTGCCATGCTCATCCACTATCTTTGAGCCCAGCATCTGGTATCCGCCGCATATCCCGAAGATTGGCACCTTCCCGTGCAGTTCTCTGAGTTTTTCATCAAAACCCTGTTTTTTCAGCCACTCGAGATCTGCGACGGTGTTTTTGGTACCTGGAATGATTATCGCATCACAGCCATCAAGATTATCCGGAGAGCTCACAAAACGAACACTTACACCCGGCTCGCGGAGAAGTGCATCAAAATCAGTGAAGTTGGCTATGCGGGGGAGCCGTATTACACAGATTCTGATGAGGCCCCCTCTTCCCTCTTCTCCACTGTGCAGCGCCATGGAATCCTCTTCTGGGAGACAGAGCTCCTCTATATAGGGTATTACACCAATCACCGGCACACCGGTGAGTTCCTGTATCTCAATTAACCCTGGTCGGAGAATTTCGGGATCACCTCTGAATTTGTTTATCACCACCCCCTTAATCCGCCTGCGCCACTCCTCCGGCAGAAGCATTATTGTGCCGTAGATGCTCGCAAATACTCCTCCTCTATCGATGTCCGCCACCAGTATAACGGGGGAGTCGGCAAGTTCAGCAACACGCATGTTGGCGATATCCCTCTGATAGAGGTTTATTTCGGCAGGGGAACCGGCGCCCTCGATTATCACCAGGTCGTATCTGCTTCGAAGGTGCTCCAGCGCTTTTTTTACAGTCTGGAGGCCTTCCTGGAGGGCAAATTCCGTATAGTAGCGCATCGCCTCGATATTCCTGTAGGGTCTTCCCATCAGTACAATCTGTGCGCGGCTGTTTCCCATCGGTTTTATGAGTATGGGGTTCATCTCCACTTCTGGCTCTACATGCGCGGCGAGCGCCTGGAGCGCCTGGGCACGGGCAACTTCTTCACCGGATGGAGTTACATAGGAGTTCAGGGAGGTGTTCTGCGCCTTGAAGGGCGCAACCCGGTATCCGCGGTTTGAGAAGATTCTGCAAAGAGCCATAACCAGAAAACTCTTTCCAGAGAAGGATGAGGTTCCCTGAACCATGAGCACCGCCGCCTTTGAGGGCTGCATGGCCCTGAGCCTCGCCTGTGTGAGTTCACCCTCACGGCAGACCTCCAGCTCCCTGCGCACGCGCTCTGCTGCATCTGGGCGATGTATCCAGTGGCAGTATCTGCAGCTCCATATCCTGCGTCCGCTCCGTTTGCTGGTTATCCACCTTCCTCCTGTGGTGGTATCTCCGCACGGGTAGAAGGGGCAGAAGCAGTGGGTGCAGTCCTGACCTTCGAAGTGGCATGGGTAGTAGCTGCATGAAGTGTTACCCATTTAGCAGCTCCTCCATGGCAGAGATCAGCTTAAGGTTTTCGTCGTGTTTTCTGATGCATATCCGTATGTATCCGTCTCCGAGCCGCCTGAAGCTTGAGCAATCCCGTATAAGAAAGCCCTTTTTTACCAGCTTCTTCTTCATTTCAAAGGAGCTCATTCCGGTATCTTCGATGTTGATAAGGAAAAAGTTTGCGTCGCTGGGATGAATCCGCAGTCCGGAAAGGCGGCACAGGGCCTGAAAAAGGTGTTTCTTTTCCTTGCTTATGTACCGTCTGCTTTCTGCAGCGAAGCGCTTATCCCCGAGTGCTGCCACGCCTGCGGCTATTGCAACTGTGTTTACATTCCAGGGCGGAAGCACCTGCCGCAGCATCCGGGCGGTTCTCTCGCCGGTGACGGCGTAGCCCAGTCTGAGACCCGGGATTGAGTAGAATTTGGTCATGGAGCGCAGAACCACCAGAGTGTCGTGGCTTTCCACCATCCCTGCAATGCTTGTGTGTTTTGAGAACTCCTGGTATGCCTCGTCAACCACCACAAGGCATCCTGCCCTTTCGGCTTCTTCCAGCAGTTCTTCAATGCGGTGCGGGGAGATTGACGAGCCGGTGGGGTTGTTGGGGTTGCACAGGAAGAGCATGCGGAAGCCGCCGGGGTGCAGGTGCATGTGTGCATCTCCCACAGGGGGAAGCGGCACCTCGCATGTGCTGGCTCCGTATATGACGGAGAAGTACTCGTACTCTGAGAAGGTGGGCTGGGGTATGAGCACTCTGTCTCCAGGTCTGAGGGTGACTTCACACACCGCTTTTATTAATTCAGAGGAGCCGTTTCCGAGAACTATGTTCTCTGGCACAAGGCCGTGCTTATCTGCAAGCAGGAGCCTGAGTTCCCGTCCGTCTGTGGGATAGGCGTTCACATACTCAAGTGCCCGGTTTATGGCCCTTATTACGGATCTGCTGGGGCCAAGAGGATTGATATTTGCGCTGAAGTCTATTGTTCCAGGATATCTCCAGGCGTCTCCACCGTGAGCAGGCCTCGGAATGCGGTATATGTCTGGAGGGTAAGGGTGAGGATGCATATACCGGCTACAGCCTCCTCTTCTCTATTCCCGGGCTTGTGGGCAGGGTGAAGCAGAATCTGGATCCCTCTCCCGGAGCGCTTTCCACCCATATCCTGCCACCGTGACCTGTGACAATGCTTCTGGCAAGAAATAGTCCCAGACCGACGCCGCCGTATCTCCTGCTGGGCCCTCTGTCTATCTGGTAGAAGAGGTCGAAGATGCGCTCCTGCTCTTCGGGGGGAACGCCTATCCCGCGGTCCTCGATACATATCTGCACCTTGCCCCTGCTCAGGGAGCGCTCTTCTGCGATCCAGCCGGCGCTGATGGTTATGACACCACCCTCCGGGGAGAATTTTATGGCGTTGTTGAGAAGGAGAAGGAGCAGATGCACAAGGGCGTCTCTATCGCCTATAATCTCGGGCAGGTTATCTTCTATCCTGGTTTTGATTTGAATCCCTCTGCCGTCGGCGGTTTTGTGGAGTATTCCGAGGGCCTGGCGCACTACATCGTCCACCCTGAGAGGCTTTTTTGTAGATTCTTCTGGTGCCTGACGCATTCTGACGAGGTCACGGAGAAGCTTCTCAAGTCTGACGATGGCGTTCATGGCCGTGGAGAGGATCTCCTCTTCTTCGGGGGTGGGGTCGATTATTTCCAGTGAGGCCTTGGCTATGGTGATCGGGGTGAGCAGCTCGTGGCTTATGTTGGCGAGTATGTTGTGCTTTATTTCTTCGAGCTCGTTCAGAGTAACGTCCCGTCTTTTTAATAGGAGAAGCCAGCGATTTTCGGCGTCGGATTCCAGAGGCAGGACTATCAGGTTCAGAGTCTCTTTAGAGGAGAGAACTTCAACCACAGCTTCGCGTTTCTGCTGGATAATCCGCCTCAGAAGCTCCTCTTCCTCCTTTCCGTATTCGAGCCCGAAGTAGGTGAAAAAGGTTTCAATGCCGCCAGCGAAGAGTTTGTCACCTTCTGCGTGTGTGATTTCCAGGTTTTCGTTGATTACAACAGCACCGTATATACCCTCGTCCGAGTGCACTCGTCTGTCGCTTTCGAGCCAGGACATACTACTCTATGCCTTTTTTATCCAAATACAATTATCCTGTAAAGACTTCTGAGCATCGGCATTTCCTGTATTTCAGGCTTTCTTATTTCAAGTTTGCCCAGATAGCCGACGGCGTCGTAGGCCAGGTCGAAGCACAGGAAGGCGAAGAAGTAGGTTATGGGAATTATTGAGGCGAGACAGAGAGCAAGAAGCGCCAGCTTCAGAGCACACCTGTGGGCGAAGAAGAATCTGAGAAAACCGGAGGTGCGGTGTCTGTCCACATAGTCGTTACCCTTCTCGTCTATTATGCCGAACAGCGTAAGTACCGCGAGGGGGAACAGCAGGATGTTGTCCCGGCTTAGCAGTACCACTGTTAGAATAATTGCCACACTGCTTGCGGTGAATATCATGTTGTCGATTTTGCCTGAAAAGAGTACCCCCAGCAGAACTGCGGTGAGAATTGTGGCAGAGTAGGGATCGAGCACCGATAGAGATATCCAGGTTGCCACAAGCACAGGCGCCATCAGAGAGGCAATTTTTCTGCTGTGAAGGCCTTCGTCAAAGGCGTCGTCTATATACTTAAGACCACCACCTATCAGGGCATATGCTGCGAGCTGCGGGAACATCTCCTTCCCTCCTGTATTTAGATTTTGCCAGGGTAATATATAATGGTTTCTTTTATTGAGCTTTTCGAAATGAGTAAAATAAATTTGAACATTCAGGACATGGCAAAAAGCCGTCAAAAGCTTTTTTGCAGGCTTTGTCAGTATTTTATAATTACGGACCTTTCTTTTGGAAGGCCTCCGTATAATTTTTCTATAGTTATTTTGATGTCTCTCCCGGAGCTTTGGAGGAGTAATATGTTGTCAAAATATCTTTTAATTGCTTCGATGTCTCTGCGGGGGATGAGGTCCGGGTTGAGAATTATGATGGAGGTGCAGTTCCACCGCTTGTGACCTTCCAGGTGCCTGAGCAGTATTTCTTCTACTTCTTCCCATTTGTAGTAGGTGAGCAGGTCGGAGAATATGTCGATTATTACACGTTTTTGCCTTTCTTTCGGAAGGCTTTTTATGCTTTTAACTATGGCGTGCTGAATAAGGGTGAGATTTAGAGGGACGATTATGCTGCCATTCTCATGGCGCAGTGTTGTGAGGGCTTCTGCGGTGTTGAGGGTGCGGTGAAGGTCCAGAATGGTGAGGTTTTTGAGAGCAGCAGCAGGGAGTTCTTTTAGCATGTCGTCTCTGAATTCGCTGTGTGGTGTGGTGGAGGTGAAGTAGATGACTGCGTCTCTGTTTTTCAGACCACGGACGACGAAGCTGCGGATAAATAGAGACTTGCCGCGGGTTTCGTCGGTGAGGATGAGGGTGGAGGAGTTTCTGGTGAGACCTCCTCCAATGAGTTCATCGAAGGCTTCTATACCCGTGGGTATGATGTTGAGGGCTTCTTCTCCTTTAATGCCGTGAGAGGAGAGCTTTTCGTTTATTGTTTTGGCTATCGCTGTCCTGAAGAGGGAGTATTCAAAGGGAAAACTTTCTTCAAGTGAGTCCAGGTAGAGCTTTAGATTTCTGCAGAATTCTTTTTCATTCATTGGGGGAGGGGATGTGCCCTCAATGAGGCTTTTGAAGAAGGGGCTGATTTTTGCGAGTTTTGATATTATGTTTTTATTTTCTTTTTCGGGTACGAATGCCGAGATTTTTTCAGATACAGCCTTCAGGGTGTCTTCGAGTACCCGTGGGTAGTATTTGGTTGTGTCGAAGTGCTGACGGAGGTCTTTGGGCAGGTTGAGGATATCCATGCCCAGGATGCGCTCTATGTCTCCGACCAGCTCTTCCATGCTCTGGCGCTTGAGTGAGAACTTTTCTGCATCCCTGATGGTGTACATTGAAAGCAAAATTGCTACTGCTACGGCGTTTTTAATATTTTCTGGCATGTTTTCCGGAAACCAGAAGGTTCTTGACATTTCGTCAAGTTCGATGTCTTTAACTTCCGGATATTCGTCAGCAAATCTGTTTTTTATGTCTTCAAGAATTTTTTGAAGGGCATCTACGCGAATCCAGAATCCTGCGTGGTGGTTGAGGAGGTCAACAGTGCTGTGGGTTTCATCGGAGAGGTGCTTTATTTTGAGAGTGTTTATGGCATATATCTCTATTATCAGTACAGCAAAGTAGGCAAAAAAGAAGGCGCCGTGAAGCGGAAATTTTGAGATGCCCTCAAAGGACCTGTACAGGAGATATACGATGACGAAGGCGGCAAAGCCACTGAGGTAGCTCAGGTTTGTCCAGATGTTTTTTTCCATAAGCTCTTCGAAGCCTTTGTGGGTTGTGCTGAGGTAGCCTATGTAGGAGATGAGGAAGACGACTATGAAGCCTATGACGAGCGGATAGTCCTGTACGTTCAGGGAGCCAACCACAGGCAGGAGCTTTCCATATGTGAGACTTATTCCGAAGAAGATTATGAAGAAGATGGAGATGTAGGAGATAAAGTATCTGGAGAGGTTGAGGGGGTCATGTTCAATTTTTATCCTGAGGTTCTTTACTATGGAGCGCAGGTCCAGAATGTAGAATATGTAGAAGGCGAAGAGCAGAAGCAGGTAGAATATGCCGAGTGTCTGGGGCTTTTCTCCGAGATTTTTCCAGGAAAATATCACCAGCGCCAGAACGTAGAAGCTTGCACCGGTGTGAACAAAAAGCCCTGCTTTGAGATAGTTCCAGTACTTCAGACCGGTCCTCTCACCAACCACCCTGGTGTAAAAGGAGACCAGAGCTATGAGCAGGGTGAGCAGAAGGACTAAAAGATACCAGCCGGGATTTACAGAAGCATATATCTCGTAAAAGGGTGTGTTTTTGATGGTAAA
>Ga0256830_1001231_pt1 | contig 18408 bp, 17 predicted proteins | sample 128326metaG_FD_190537 | JGI IMG/M metagenome (GOLD analysis project Ga0256830, IMG submission 190537) | Hydrothermal vent microbial communities from Lau Basin, Pacific Ocean - 128-326 | ecosystem: Environmental > Aquatic > Marine > Hydrothermal vents | place: Pacific Ocean: Lau Basin | collected... | reverse complement strand
TGCCAGAAAACCCTTTGCTCTTGCACCCGGTATGGGGCTGAATGCCTACTTCACCTACGGGGTTGTTCTTGGAATTGGGTATGAATGGCAGGTTGCCCTTGCTGCTGTTTTTGTTGAAGGGCTTCTATTCATTGCGTTATCAATCTCAGGTGTAAGAACTGCTGTGATCAATGCCATACCTCCAGGTCAGAAGTACGCTATTGGAGCCGGCATAGGACTTTTTCTGACGCTCATAGGAATGAGAGCTGCAGGGATAGTTGTTGACAGTCCAGCAACTCTCATCACTCTCGGCGCACAGAACTTTGCAACACCCGAATTCTGGGTTGCAATGATAGGGCTTGTTGTGGCTTTTCTGCTCATGGTCAGAAATGTTCCTGGTGCACTTCTTTTCTCAATCATCGCTGCAACGATTGTTGCTGTTGCTATTGGAGTATCTCCTTATCCGGAAAGCATCTTTGGGTTACCAACTCTTGACAAGACACTGTTCAAGCTTGATCTTTCAGGTCTTCTGAGTGTTGGGGCGATAGGCGTTGTCTTTGCATTTTTCATGGTTGACTTCTTTGACACCCTCGGAACTGTTGCTGGACTGAGCGCCAAGGCGGGATTCATGAAGGAAGATGGAAGCATTCCCGACAGCGAGAAGATTCTGCTAACGGATGCCATAGGAACATCCTTCGGTGCATTGCTTGGCACATCAACAGTTACAACCTACATTGAAAGTGCAGCGGGAATAGAGGAGGGTGGAAGAACGGGGATGACAGCAGTTGTGGTTGGACTGCTGTTCCTCGCAATAGGACTCTTTGTCTCGCCAGTAGCCAAGATAATTCCGGCTCAGGCCACAGCTCCCGCTCTCATGATAGTCGGGTTTTACATGATAACTGTGGTGAGGAACATAGATTTCGACGATCTGACTGAAGCACTGCCTGCATTTTTCGTGCTGGTCACAATACCCTACACATATTCAATTGCCGACGGTATTGGTGCGGGATTCATAAGCTACGTCATACTGAAAATCGTTGCAGGGAGGTACAGAGAGGTGCATCCGCTGATGTATGTTCTTGCACTTGTGTTTGGAGCATACTTCCTTTATATTGGCGGGGTAATCTGATTTTTCTTTTTCTTTCAGTTCTGCAGATATTGTTATATACAATCTTTAACAGGGTAGGTTATGGAAAAGGTCAGGCTTGGTCTTGTTGTTGCAGAATTCAACAGGGACATCACATACATGATGGAGATTCTTGCAAGGGAGCATGCAGAATTTCTCGGGGCTGAGATTGCCGACGTGATAAGAGTTCCTGGAGTTTTTGACATTCCCATTGCCCTGAAGAAAATGCTTGAAAGAGGTAAGGTTGATGCTGTTGCAACCTTAGGATGTGTTATTGAGGGTGAGACAGAGCACGATGAGGTTGTCGCCCAGCACTCGGCGAGAAAGATAATGGATCTCAGCCTTGAATACGGTATTCCTGTTGCCCTGGGAGTCAGCGGTCCGGGAATGGGGAGAATAGCTGCACAGCAGAGAATTGACTATGCGAAGAGGGCAATTGAGGCAGCTGTAAAGCTTGCCAGGAGGTTAAGGGATTATGAGCAGGGCTGATCTGATACAGCCTTCAGCCACAATGAAGATCTCCGAGAGGGCAAAACAGCTCAGGAAAGAAGGAAAGAGCGTTATAGACATGGGACTTGGAGAACCGGATTTCACGACTCCAAGGCACATAATCGAATCGGCATGCCACGCACTGAAGGACGGAAAAACGTTCTACGCTCCAGCCCAGGGAATTCCAGAGCTGAGGGAGGCAATTGCAGATAAGGCAAGGACTGAGAACAACATTCCCGCAGACCCAGACAACGTTATTGTAACTTCAGGGGCAAAATACGCAATTTACGAGGCAATGCAGGCGTTGATTGAGAATGGAGATGAGGTCATTCTTCTTGAACCGGCATGGGTGAGCTATGAAGCAGCGGTATTACTGGCAGGAGGGAAACCGGTTTTTGTTAAACACAGTCCCGATTTCAGAGATGCAGAAATTGAGGATTTCATAACTGAGAGAACAAAAATGATTGTGGTTAACTCCCCCAACAATCCAATCGGTGTTGTGTACACCAAGGAATTCATGAAAAAGGTCTGCGATCTTGCAAAAGATAATAACCTTTACGTCATGTCAGATGAGGTTTATGAGAAGATAATCTTTGATGGAAAGCATTACAGCATTGCATCATTTGATGGAATGTTTGAGAGAACAATAACAGTAAATGCCTTTTCAAAAACCTACGCCATGACCGGATGGAGGCTTGGGTATGCGATTGCTGAAAAGGAAATAATTGCAAAAATGCGAAAAATTCAATCCCACTCGATAAGCTCACCGACAACTTTTGTCCAGTACGCAGGCATTTCTGCTCTGAGGGGTGACCAGAGCTCTGTTGACGAGATGGTTAATGAGTTCAGAAGGAGAAGGGACATACTGGCCAAAGGTCTGAGGGAGCTTGGATTAGAGTTTGCACCTCCTGATGGGGCTTTTTACATATTCATGAATACGGGAATTGACGGTGATGAGTTCTCAAGGAGGTTTCTTGAGGAGCATTATGTTGCAGTAACTCCGGGCTCAGGGTTTGGAGTAAGCTACAACAGCTGGGTGAGACTGAGCTATGCAACAAGCACGGAAAACATACTCGAAATGCTTTCCAGACTTGAGGAGTTTCTGAGGGTTTTAAAATAATGAGGGTCTAAGAATGAAAAAATTTTTTAAATCAGAATTCAAATTGGTGGTAGAATGGGTTCACTGCTGATTATAGGCTCTCCCGGAACAGGGAAAACAAGACTGATATTGAAGTATTTGAAGAGTTTTAACAGAGTTCTTTGGATATCCACCACGGAGAGTGCACCCAATGTCAGGAGAAAAATCAGAAACTTCAATGGTGAACTGTGGGTTGTGGATACCCACACCTGGGATCAGAAAATAAATGTAACATCCAGAGACGTTATTGTCAACAATCCGCTGAACCTGAACGAGGTGAGTATTGCGATAGGCAAAGCTCTTGACAGCCTTAAAAAGAACTATTTTATTGCATTTGATTCCATATCAGGATTGCTGCTTTATCACAGCCCTCAGAAGGTCATACACTTTCTGAGGAACATTGTTGTCAGGATGATTTCCGATAATGGTTCCGGGATATTCACACTTGTTAAAAATGCCCATGACATCCACACCGAAACCTCAATCAGCCTTGTTTTCAACAACATCCTTGAACTTGACAGAATTTTCAGTGCAGAGGAAGTGAAGAGGCTGATGAAGGTCATCAGGGCATCCAGTTACGTTGAAAGAGAAATCGGGGAGTTCAAGCTTGTTAAAGATGATCTTGTAATCCCCGATGAATTCGATACGTTCATCAAATCACAGTTATTGATCGAAAAATGATCATCCAGATCTTACTATCGTATGTGGCAGGTCTGATAGCTGTAGTCTCACCATGCATTCTGCCACTTATCCCGGTTATATTTGCAGGATCAATGGGTAGCTGGAAGAGGGGCTCTCTGATTGTTCTCGGCATGATTTCTATGTTCACACTTCTCGGTGCTCTGGCCGGATCAATACCTAAGGGGGGTTATGTGGATACGGTCGCGTACGCAGGTCTTGTGACGTTTGGTCTGATAATGATTTCCGATAGATTCTTTGCCAGATATTCAGCATTCACATCCAGCATTGTCGGCAGGTTTAAAATTCCGGCTGATGGCTTCCTTTTTGGATCCTTCTTAGGTATTGTATGGGTTCCATGCATAGGTCCGGTAATAGGTGCACTACTCGCCTACAGTGCCATGAGCTCAACCTCTCTTGGGGGAGCAATTTCAATGTTTTCGTTTGGTTCCGGTGTAGCAACTTCAATTGGCATAATTCTCAAGCTCTCTGAAAAAAGGAAGTCGATAGCAGAATTCGGAGAAAGGATCAGGAAAGCCTCAGGATACATAATCCTGCTGTATGTTTTCCTCTCGGTTTCAGGTCTGCTCCTCAAAATAGAACTCCTTCTGTCTAAGATTATTCCTGTTTAAGCTGATCTGAAAAAAGTCCTCGGCAACTTCAACGTTTTCAAAGACTTCCCTTGCTTCGTTGAGCAAGGCAGAAACATCTTTTGAGTATCTTGCACTTATATGAGTAAGTATCAGAAGTTTAACACCTGCTTTTCTTGCCATTTCAGCTGCTTCGCGGGCTGTTGAATGTTTTGTTATTTCGGCCCAATCCTGTATTTCAGATGTGAATGAAGAATCGTGAATTAACACATCAGCATTTCTCGCAACCTCTGCTATTCTGTCAACCGGTCTTGTATCTCCAGTATAAACGATCTTTCTCCCCCTGACCACCCCTTCAGTTACGTCTCCGGGTCTTATAACCCTTCCCCTGAACACAATACTTTCACCCTCTGCAAGTTTTTTGTACAGCGGTCCGGGAGGAATCCCGAGATTCTCCGCTTTTTCAGGTGAGAATCTGTATTTTGAGTCCTCTATGATGGCATATCCAAGACTTTTGACGATGTGCTCTGTTTCAAACGCCATAACCTTAAAATTTCTGAATCTCACAGAATCTCCGTCCTTCATATCGTGAACGTGGATTTTGAAATCCAGGTTATCGTAACCAAAACTTTTGAAAAGCAATCTCAGAAATTCGGCCTCAGGGCAGTATATATGCAGAGGCCTCTCCCTCCCGTTCAGAGACATGGATTCAATAAGTCCAAAAAGACCGATAAAGTGATCAGTGTGCATGTGAGTGATAAAAATTGAACCTATCCCAAATCCGGTTTTTGCCTTCATCATCTGCCTCTGCGTTCCCTCACCGCAGTCAAGAAGAAGTTTTTCTCCACCAAATGAAACGAAAATTGATGATGGATTTCTTTCGGTTGTTGGAACTGTACCTGATGTGCCAAGAAATGTGATTTTAAATTCCATAAAAATTAGCTTTCGAGAACTATTTCAATGTTGACATCTTTTGGTACCTGAATCCTCATTATCTGCCTCAAAGCCCTTTCGTCAGCAGCAATATCGATCAGCCTCTTGTGAATTCTCATCTCCCAGTGATCCCATGTTTCGCTGCCCTCGCCATCCGGGCTTTTCCTTGTGGGAACAACAAGTCTCTTTGTTGGAAGCGGTATGGGGCCGCTTATTTCAACTCCTGTTTTCAGTGCGATCTCTTTGATCTGATTGCATATCATGTCAAGATCCTGGGGATTTAAACCAGAAAGTCTGATTCTTGCCTTGTAGCCTTTAATTGCCATGAAAATTCACCCTAAAAAATGGGTTAAAAATTCAGCCTCTCGGCGTGAGGTCAAGAACCATTCCTGCTGCAACTGTCATTCCCATGTCTCGCACCGCAAACCTTCCCATCGGCGGAATATCCTTGACCTTCTCGATGACCATCGGTCTTGTTGGCTGAAGCTTGACAATTGCTGCATCTCCCGTCTTCAGGAACTGTGGGCTATCCTCCTTGACCTGTCCGGTTCTTGGATCAATCTTCTTCTGCAGTTCAACGAACTGGCATGCAACCTGAGCTGTGTGGGCATGAATTACAGGAGTGTAGCCAATTGTTATTGCTGTTGGGTGCTGCAAAACAACGATCTGGGCTGTGAAATCTCTGACAACAGTAGGCGGATTGTCGGGGTGTCCTGCAACATCTCCTCTCCTTATGTCGTTCTTGCTCACACCTCTCACATTGAAGCCTATGTTGTCTCCTGGCTCAGCCTGTGGTATTGCTTCATGATGCATCTCAATGCTTTTAACTTCTCCGCTCACACCTGCAGGATTGAATATGATCTTGTCACCTACCTTGAGTACACCGCTCTCAACTCTCCCTACAGGCACTGTTCCAACACCGCTGATTGAGTAAACATCCTGAATCGGAATTCTGAGGGGCTTGTCGGTCAGCTTCTCAGGTGGCTTCAGGGAGTCAAGAGCTTCAAATATTGTGGGGCCGTTGTACCAGGAGGTCACATCTGTTCTGTTGAGCACGTTATCTCCATTGTATGCTGAAACTGGGATAACTGGAGTCTCATCAGGCTTGTAGCCAACAAGCTGTATTAGCTTGACAACAGCATCCTTGCATTTTTCAAACTCCTTCTGATCATAGTTCACCCTGTCCATCTTGTTTATCGCTACTATAAGCTGATTTATACCGAGGGTTCTTGCCAGAAATACATGCTCCTTTGTCTGAGCCTGAACGCAGTCAACGACATCAACAACGAGAATGGCTGCATCAGCCTGAGATGCTCCGGTGATCATGTTCTTGATGAAGTCCCTGTGGCCAGGGCAGTCAACAATCGTGATCTCGTACTTCTGAGTGTTGAACTTTCTGTGGGCGACATCAATTGTGATACCTCTCTCTCTTTCCTCCTTGAGCCTGTCCATGACCCATGCAAACTCGAATGTAGCCTTACCCTTCTCCTGAGCCTCTTTTCTGTATTTCTCAATTATGTGCTCTGGGATCTCTCCAGCATCGTACAGCAATCTTCCAATCAGAGTGGACTTTCCGTGGTCCACATGTCCGATCATTGCAACGTTAATATGTTCCTTCTCCTTTGCCATATTTATCCACCTCCTTCTCAGACTTAGAAAATTAGAGGGTTTATAAAACTTTCACCCCACGAAATCTTCAGGCTTTGGTATCTCAAGCTTCAGGCCCTTTCTCTGCCTGACTTCCATAACGAACTGCTCAAACAGATTTTGCGGGACATGCTCGAAGCCTGCAAACTCAACACTCCATATTGCCTTTCCTGAGGTTGCTCCTCTTATCGCTCCAGCGAATCCGAACATCTCCTTGACTGGTGCTTTGGCTATCACAGTTACGGCATCTCCTTCAGACTCGATTTCAAGTATCTGACCCCTTCTTCCCTGAATCTCTCTTGTCACCGCTCCCATCATCTCCTGAGGAACTGTGATGTAAACCTTCTGCATTGGTTCAAGCAAAGCTGGCTTTGCCTGAAGCATTGCAGCAAATATGGCCGATCTCACAGCAGGAATGACCTGAGCTGGTCCTCTGTGCACAGCATCCTCGTGAAGCTTGCAGTCCACAAGCTTTACCTTGAGCCCGTGAACGGGCTCTCTTGCAACCGGCCCGGCCTGCATCGCCTCTCTGAATCCCTCAAGAATGAGCTCCATTGTTTCATTGAGGTACTGAATTCCCTTTGTGATGTCGACAAATATGTTTCCTTCAAAGAACTCCTGGATTCCTGCAGCCTCCTCTCCGGGGAGTCCTGCTTCCTGTAAAAGCCTTCTCCTCTCTTTCTTTTCCATTCTCATGTCAATTTCGCCTTCCTTAAACCTTCTGACAACCTCTTCAGGGCATGGTTCAACTACAATATAGAACCTGTTGTGCTTGTTTGGAGATTTTCCTTCAACAGAAGGCGATACTGCTGTTACCGTTTCCCTGAACACGACAATCGGCGGGGACGTGTTTACTTCCAAACCAAAATCTCTTCTTATCCTTTCAACCTTAACTTCGAGGTGCAGCTCACCCATACCGCTTATCAGATGCTCCCCCGTTTCTTCATTCAAGGTAACCTGCAGGGTTGGATCTTCCTTTGCAAGCTTTCTCAGCACCTCAATAAGCTTTGGCAGATCCCTCGGGTTCTTTGCCTCTATTGCCATTGTCACAACAGGCTCACTGTAGTGCTTTATGCTCTCAAATGGCTCCATGTCCTCGACGGTGGAGCATGTTGATCCTGCTGATGCATCCTTTAAGCCTACAATAGCAACTATGTTTCCTGCAGGAATCTCCTCAACCTCAACTCTCCTCGGTCCCATGAAAAGGCCCACTGTCTGGGCACGATTCTTTGCCTTCCTGTCAAGAATGTGGAGTTCCGTTCCAGCCTTCAGAGTTCCGCTGAAGAGCCTTCCAACCGCGATCTCCCCAGCATGAGGATCTGTGACTATTTTCGTGATCATCAATGCTACAGGACCCTCTGGATCGCAGTTAAGCATTGCCTTTCCAACTGCAGACTCAAGGTCACCTCTCCATATTGTCGAGATCCTTCTTTTCTGAGCCTCAGTCGGTGATGGCAGATGCCTTATGACCATGTCAAGTACAACTTTGAACAGAGGACTTTTCTTTGCGAGCTCCTTTGAGTTGTCTGCCTTGAGATAGTCGTATACTTCCTTGAACCCCACTCCTGTCTCCTTCATTGATGGAACGCTGACGGCCCAGTTGTACAGAGCCGAGCCAAAGGCTACACTTCCATTTGCCACGTCAAGCTTCCACTCCTCGTATTTTTTGGGATTAACGGCTTTTATGAACTTGTTAACATCTGAGATAACCTTTACAAACCTCTTCTGCATCTCCTCAGGTGTGACCTCAAGCTCCCTTATCAGTCTGTCGACCTTGTTGACAAAGAGGACAGGCTTTACGTTCTCCTTCAGAGCCTGTCTCAGAACTGTCTCTGTCTGTGGCATTATGCCCTCGACAGCATCAACCACAACTATGACACCATCGACAGCCCTCATCGCCCTTGTCACTTCTCCTCCGAAGTCCACATGCCCAGGAGTGTCAATGAGATTGATCAGATAATCCTCTCCCTTGTACTCATGAACCATTGAAACGCTGGCCGAGTTGATTGTTATGCCTCTTTCCTGCTCCTGAGAATCAAAGTCGAGATAAAGCTGCCTTCCAGCTAATTCCTCACTGATCATTCCAGCTCCAGCCAAAAGGTTATCTGAGAGGGTTGTCTTTCCGTGATCGATGTGGGCCACAATGCCCATGTTTCTGATCCTGTCTGGCCGGTGCATGAGCTCTCTGATTCTGTCAACCATCTTCTTCGCTCTTGTCATTCCTCATCACCTTGCAGATTTGGCGACTCTCTCAACTTCCTCCTTCTTGGATACAGCAAAACTCCTGCTCTCGTTGTTTGCAGCGGCAATGATCTCATCTGCCAGACATGAGGCAATGCTCCTCTTTGATTTGAACGAAGCTCTTCTCGCTCCTTCAGCAATGTTTCTCAGAGCTATATCAACCCTTCTTGAGCTTGACGTGTCAACAGATTTTGGAACTGCAATGCCACCATACTTGAGCCTCACAACCTCCTCCCTTGGCCCTGCATTTATGATGGCATCAACGAGAACCTGAATGGGGTTTTTCTTCGTCTTCTTCTCTATTATCTCAAAGGCCTCCCTGACTATGCTGTAGGCAAGCATCTTCTTGCCCGTGTTGTGCTCCTTTCTCATAACCTTGTTTATCAATCTTTCAACAATGAACACGTTTCTCTTTCCGAATGGGGTGTTTGCGTGCCTTCCGTGAGTGTGAGGAACAACTCTCGGATTCAGATTGATGTAATTCTGCAGTGCAGGGTCGCTGACCTCAACCTCACTTGCATCATACTTCCCAAAGACAAGCAGATCCTCCTTTGTAAGGCCGTATTTCATTGAATCACCTCAGTCTCTTTTCCTTCTTGCCCTTCCAGAGCTCTTTAAGGCTTGTGTTGTTAACCTTAACAACCTTGTATCTCACTCCAGGAATGTCTCCCATGCTCCTTCCCATTCTTCCTCCAATGCCCTCTATTATGACCTCATCGTGCTCGTCAATGAAGTTGATTGCACCATCTCCCGGAGTGAATGCTGTTACCTGCTTTCCGTTCTTTATGAGCTGAACCCTCACAGCCTTTCTGATTGCTGAATTTGGCTGTCTTGCCTCAATTCCCAGCTTCTCAAGCACTATCCCCCTTGCCTGCGGTGCACCTTCGAGCGGGTCAGCCTTTACCTTGAGATCCAGCACTCTCCTTACAAATCTTTTATCACTCCATCTGAACTTCTTTCTGTTCTCCATGAGCTTTCTTGCAGCGAATAGCCCTTTACCCATTCTCTATCACCTCATTTAACTATTACATCCTCGATATCGTGATGCCTCCTCACAAGCTCCTTGACTTTGTTTATATTTTTTCCGCCCTTGCCAATTACAAGCCCCTTGTACTGGGCTGGAGCCTGAACGTAGGCTATTCTTCTCTCATCTTTCTCAACAATATTTACCTTGACCTTTACAGGTCTGAAGAGATTCTGGAGGAACTCAACAGGCTCATCACTGTGTTCAAGAATCTCAACCCTTTTTCCGATTATCTCCTTTGCTTTTTCAACATTGATCCCGCCTTTACCTATCGCAATTCCCATATCTCCCTTTCTTACAAGAAACACAATCTTGTCATCGTAAATCAGGCAGTCCTTGACATTTGCTCCTGTAAGACTTTCAAAAAGAGCAATGTACCTGATACTTTCAGTAGAAAGCTTGACTCCCATGTTATCCCCTCAAAAATATTTGAAGCAACTCCCAGCCTTCATTCAGCATTCAGAATTTCTGATTCACCCTCATTCACTATTGCAAGTGCTGCAACACTGAACGGCTTTCCGCAAATTGCTCCGAGCTCCATATTTGTGCCGCTGTATGTGATCTTTTTTACGCTGTATCTCTCTATTTCTTCAAGAACCTCCTCAGGACAGTTCTTTGCTACAATAACCATTTTGGCCTTCCCATCCTTTAATGCCTTAATTGTTCTTTTGCTACCGATATAAACCTCTCCTGTTCTCATGGCTCTTCTAAGAGCCTTGTTAAGATCCACCCTCATCTATCTCCCCCCGTAAACAGCTTTACCCTTAACTCCACATCTCCCGTTCCGAGCTTTATTGGCTGACCAACAATTATGTTTTCAGTTATACCGTTTAGTTTATCAAATTCCCCTTTAACTGCTGCATCAAGCAGATTGTTTACGGTCATCTCAAAAGCCGCTCTTGCAAGTATGCTCTGCTTCTCTCCAGCGATTCCATGCCTTCCAATCTGCTTCAGTTCACCATCAGCAGTCATGACATCTGCCACAAGCATTATGTGCCTCCTGTCTACCTCAAGACCCTGTTCTTCGAGTGTTGATACCGCTTCATTTATCACAGCATTTCTCGCCGCCTCGATTCCAAGCACCTCATATATCTCATATATATTATTTGTGACTGTTCTGCTGAAGTCAACACCCTTTTCCTTTATAACCCTCTTGAAGTTTGAACCTTCAGTGTAGAGCACGTATTCATCCCCCTCCTTTCTGATGATCACTCTTTTGATTTCCTTTATTCCTGAAACAACCAGTCTTCTAAGTTTGTCGAATGTATCCATCAGCTTTTTGTAAGACGGATCATCGATCTGAATTATGAAATCTCCATTCTGCTTTTCAATTTCAACCTTCAGACTTTTTTCAATCTTCTTCTTCAGCTTTTCTCTGTCAAGACCCTTTCTTTCCAGAGCCTTTTCATCAGGTCTAACAATGACCCTCATGTACCTCAGATCAGTTATAATTTCAGCTACATCTGTTATGTATGTGGCCTCAAGCCTGTTTGCTATCTCTCTTGCTTTTTCTCTATCTCCTGCGTATTCTGGAAGGAGTTTAATTGTCATCATGGGTGTTGATGGATTTTTTCTCACATCCAGGATCTCAATGAGTCTTGGCAATCCAAGGGTAACGTTTATCTCAGCGACACCGGCGTAGTGGAATGTTCTCATAGTCATCTGGGTGCCGGGCTCGCCTATGGACTGAGCAGCAACTATTCCTGCTGCCTCACCAGGTTCAACAAGATTCCTCAGATACGCTTCATGACATCGTTCAATCACCCTCTTTGCAGTCTCCTCATCTGCGTTAATTTTACTCAGTCTCTCAACAATATCCCTTTTGAGATACTCCGGAAATGGATACTCCTCCACCAACTTCAGGTATTTATCCTCCATGGTCTCACTCTCCCGTGACTTCCTTAATTATTCTGTCAACGTCGACCGGTTTGCCTCTGTAGCTCTTCATTGGGTCAACACCATCCTGTCCGTATCTGAACTGTACGAGCAATCCACTTGTTTGTTCTTTAACCGTCCCGTCATAATCTACCTTCAGATCCTGGAGAGCATTGATCAGTCTTCTCTGCAGGTAACCAGATTGTGAGGTCCTCACAGCCGTATCAACCAGACCCTCTCTGCCACCAACGGCGTGGAAGAAGAATTCTATGGGATTGAGACCGTCCTTGTAGCTGCTCTTAACAAATCCTCTTGCTTCAGGCCCGAGATCGCCTGGCTTGAAGTGAGAGAGGGTTCTGTTTGTATATGTGTACCCCCTTCTGATCCTTTCCCCTCTCACAGACTGCTGACCTATGCATGCGGCCATCTGGGTTAGATTGAGCATCGAGCCCCTTGCACCGCTAACGGCCATTATGACCGCTGCATTGTCCATGCCCAGATACTTTCCGGCAATCTTGCCTGCCATATCCCTTGCTCTTCCAAGCTCCTGCATTATTTTCATCTCAAGGGTCTCCTCAATACTCCTTCCAGGCATGGGTTCAAGGTTACCCTGCCTGTATGCCTCGATAAGCTTCCATGCCCTCTCCTCAGCCTCGAGTATGACCTGTTCGATCTGTTCCCTCGCCTCTCTCGGGATGTCAACATCATCGATTCCGACTGTGAAGCCTGTGTACATTATCGCCTTGATGGCGAGTTTTGTCATGTTGTCTATGAACTTTCTTGTCTCCTCGTTTCCGTACTTTCTTATTATCTCATCGATTATTATTCCCTTGAACGCACCCACTGCTTTCTCATCTATTGTTCCTGTCAAAATCTCCCCATCCTTTATGCAAACGTAGGCGTCATTTTCGCATTCAACTCCCTTGCACTCCCTGCATCCCTGACATATTTCTGCCTTGAACTCTATGGTTATCTCAGGTAAAATCATGCTGAATATCTGCTTTCCACTCCACTTGCCATCGTGCTCTGGTTCAGGTAGCTTTACAACATCAAGAGATCGTACAATTTCCATAACCTCTGCCTTGCTGAAGAGCTTCTTACCCCTCGTTAGCAGATAAAGACCAGATATGTGGTCATGAATTCCGCCTATGATGGGGCCGCCAAATCTCGGTGAAAGAATGTGCTCCTGGACGGCCATCAGAATCTTTGCCTCAGCCTGAGCTTCAAGGCTCTGCGGGACATGCAGATTCATCTCATCTCCGTCAAAATCAGCGTTGTAAGGTGGACAGACAGCGGGATTCAATCTGAATGTCTTGTATGGTAGTACTTTCACGTAATGGGCCATTATGCTCATTCTGTGAAGGGATGGCTGTCTGTTGAACAGGACTATGTCTCCATCCATAACCTGTCTCTCAACAACCCAGCCCGGTTCAAGTTTTTCAGCAAGTTCATCCTTGTTGGTGTCAATAACTCTGATCCTTCTTCCATCTTCTCTTATGACATAATTTGCCTTCGGATGTTCATCTCTCAGTATGAATTCCCTTGCCTCTTCGATGTTTTTATCGGTGACAAATATTGGAACAGTCAGCTCCTCAGCTATTTCCTGCGGTACTCCCACCTCATTTATGCTCAGGTTCGGATCAGGGCTTATTACAGTTCTGGCTGAAAAATTAACCCTCTTTCCTGAAAGGCTACCTCTGAATCTGCCTTCCTTTCCTTTCAATCTTTGAGCAAGAGTTTTAAGAGGCCTTCCACTTCTATGCCTTGCTGGTGGAATGCCTGAAACTTCATTGTCCAGATAGGTTGTTACATGGTACTGCAGCAATTCCCACAGATCCTCAAGAATGAGCTGGGGAGCTCCAGCCTCCTTGTTTTCCATGAACCTCTGATTTATTCTGATGATGTCAACAAGCTTATGCGTTAAATCGTCTTCGCTTCTCTGACCTGTTTCAAGTATGATTGAGGGTCTGACAGTTACCGGAGGAACAGGCAAAACCGTGAGAACCATCCATTCCGGTCTGACTGAGTGGGGATCCATTCCAAAGGCTGGAAGATCCTCGTCTGGTATCCTCTCAAGCCTTTCCCTGACATCCTTGGGCGTTAACCTGTGCTCGTTCTCGTAATAGAAAGTGGGTTTTTCAAATTTTATCTCCATCTGATCTGCCTCACAGTGCGGGCATTTCTTTACACCTTTTGTCACCCTGAATACCTCTTTCACTATGTCCTCGTAATCCTGCCCGAGCTTTCTCCTCTCCTCAATCCTCTGGACAAACTTATCCCTTCTCTCATTTTTTATCAGGATTCTTCCGCATTCATTGCACGTGGCATTCAGAAGTCTTGCAATGAGTTTTGCGTATCCCACATGGATTACCGGGGCTGCAAGCTCTATATGTCCGAAATGTCCAGGACATTCTCCAGCTTTTCCCCCACATGTCTTGCATTTCAAACCTGGATCAATGACGCCAAGCCTCGGGTCCATCAGGCCAAATTCAATTGGAAAGCCATCGTCATCGTAGGTTTCAGGAGTGATGATCTTGACAACACTCATCTTTCTTATCTCTCTTGGGCTTAAAACCTCAAATCTTATACCTGCAATTCTTTTCGGAATCATAACCTCACCTCATGCTTTATCTCCGAGAACAAGCCTCGGAACAACAAACATTGACTTCATCTCATCCAGCAGGAGTTTGAAGGCGTAGCTCATCTCAATCCTGTGTATGTCGCTGTCGTCATCACAGATGGTGCAGTAGGGTATTCTCCTCCTGAAATCATAGTTGGCAACATGCCCACATTTGTTGCATACCCACACCTCAACCTTGTCTGACTCATCGAGAAGTCTGTCTTTAAGTAACAGGGCAGCACCATGTCCGATAAGCACATCTCTCTCCATCTCTCCAAATCTGAGTCCGCCTTTTCTTGCTCTGCCTTCAGTTGGCTGTCTTGTCAGGATCTGCACGGGTCCTCTGCTTCTTGCATGGATCTTGCTTGACACCATGTGATAGAGCTTCTGGTAATATATCACACCTACAAATATGTCCGCAACTATTTTCTTTCCATTAATGCCATCGTACATGACCTCCTTTCCTGTGTGGGAGAAACCGAATTTTTTCAGTGTTGATCTTAAATCATCTTCTCTTTCACCATGGAATGGAGTTCCATCAACTCTCCTTGCCTCAAGACTTCCAACCTTTCCCCCTATCATCTCAAGCACATGCCCTACGGTCATTCTTGATGGAATAGCGTGGGGGTTGATTATCATATCAGGCACAATGCCGGACTCGCTGAATGGCATGTTCTCTTCAGGAACGATGAGCCCGATAACACCTTTCTGACCATGTCTTGATGCAAATTTGTCTCCGAGCTCTGGGATTCTCTGATCTCTGACTCTGACCTTGGCAAGCTTCTGTCCGTTTTCGGAAAGGGTCAGGAAAACCGCATCCACAATACCCTTCTCATTGCTTCTCATTGTAATCGATGTCTCCCTTCTTTTCTGTGGTGATATTCCGAGCTCTGTTGGCTCTTCAAGAAATCTTGGAGGTGAGGTTTTGCCTATGAGCACGTCATCAGGCCCAACTTCGGTTTCTGGAAAAACAAGCCCGTCTTCATCAAGGTGGATGTAAGCCTCTGCCCCTCTGTAACCGTTGACATCAGACGGTGGGATCTCGAATTTGTCCTCCTGTCCTCCAGGATACTTCATCTCCTCACTCTCATAGGTTCTGAAAAAGTGTGATCTACCGAGCCCTCTTTCTATGCTTGCTTTATTGAAAATCAGAGCATCCTCGATGTTGTATCCCTCATAACTTATGACAGCAACAACAAAATTCTGACCTGCAGGTCTTTCATCATACTTTATTTCCATCTGAGTGTCAGTGGCGACAATTGGTTTTTGAGGATAGTGAAGGAGATGCCCTCTTGTATCAGCCCTGAATCTCAGATTTGAGTAGGGCAATCCCAGACTCTGTTTTATCATCGCTGCTCCCATAGTATTTCTGGGACTTGCGTTGTGTTCAGGGTAGGGCAGACTGCCCGTGCATATACCAACAATAAGGGCAGGATCGAGCTCAAGGTGTGTGTGCTCCTCATTCAGATCCTCCAGACTTATGGCAACGTAAGCGTTCTCCTCCTCCTCTGCATCAAGATATTCTATTTTACCCTGCCTCACAAGGTCCTCAAATTCTATCTCTCCCTTTTTCAGCCTTTCCATATCGGCCTCATTGACAAGGGGTCTGCCGTTTTTAACAACAATAAGTGGTCTCCTTGCCCTGCCTGCATCTGTGTTTATCCTTACCTCGTTGGAATCGCCATAGAAAACAACATTTACCTGGTTGCTTATCTTTCCCTTTCTCCTCATCTCCCTTATCGTTTCAGCAAGCTTTTTTCCATCATCCACAAAGCCAACAAGCGCACCATTGATATAGACCCTGCATTTTTTCATGAAATCACCCCTTTATGGGCTCTATTCCCAGTCCGAGCAGCAATCGTTTGATTTCACTTTCATCAGTTCCAACGCTGACCTCAGCGTATTCTGCGAAATTCTTAACAAGACCGCAGTTTGGTCCTTCAGGAGTTTCACTTGGACATATTCTCCCAAACTGAGTTGGATGCAAGTCTCTTGCCTCAAAATGTGGCTGAGATCTTGATAGCGGGGAGATGACTCTTCTAAGCTGAGAGAGGATGCTCAGATAATTATGCCTGTCTATGAGCTGGGAAACTCCCGTTCTTCCACCTACCCAGTTACCTGTTGCCATCGGATGCATTATTCTGTCAGTAAGAACATCTGCCCTGACTGCTGTTGACATCTTCATCGATCTCCCTCTGACCTTTGCCCTTTCAAGCTGATACTTCACATCCTTGATAAGCCTGAGAAATGCAACCCTGAATATCTCCTCCATCAGATCTCCCGCAAGCTTGAGTCTTTTGTTTGCATAGTGGTCTTTATCGTCCTCCCCCCTGTAGCCCAAGTAAAATTCAAGAACCGCCTCAGCCATTCTTGCAAGGAAAAAGGCCTTTGCCTTTCTTGCCTCTTTTTCAATACCGATATGTGGCAGGAAGTACTGGTCAATCACCTGCTCCGCTCTCTGGAGTCTGTATTCCTTACTTTGACCGGGTGCCACTCTCTTACCAATAAAATCTATTGCCTCATCATGACTCTCAACTTCCGAAACCTCAACATTTTCGAGCATGAATTTCATTATCTCCGGATCGCTGCTTACCATCTCAACGATTTCCTGATCACTCTCTATTCCAAGAGCTCTCATCATAACCACAAACTGTATTGGTTTCGGTATCTGGGGGAATGTAACTTCGAGAATGTTGTTCTTGTTCCTTTCCACAACAATTAACGCTCGGTAGCCACTTCTCTGACTGAAGCACTTTGCCATTTCAATCGGTTCACCATATCTCTCCTCCCTTTCAAGCAGAATTTTGTTGGGAGCAAGATCTTCGAGTGTCATCAATGCTCTCTCGGTTCCATTGATGATGAAGTATCCTCCCGGATCGAGCGGGTCTTCGCCAACGGTAACAGGGTCAACATTGTTAAGGTTGCATATCTTTGATTTTACCATAACCGGAAGCATACCTATCCTCACCCACTCCTCCTCAAGCTCTTTACCCTCATCAACGACCTGACACTGCAGGTAAAGTGGAGCCGCGTAAGTCAGATTTCTGAGCCTTGCTATCGATGGATACAGAACAGTCTCTGTTCCGTCAGCTTCCTTCATCACAGGTCTTCCGATCTCTATCTTACCGAGCTTGACGTATGTGTTCTCGATGTCCAGCTCTATCAGTCCCTGCTCGTTTATGACTCGCTGCAAACCCTCGTCTATGAATCTGTTGTAGGAATCGATCTGATGCTTCACAAGCCTCTCGTGGGTGAAGTAAGATCTGGCAAGAATTCTGCTATCTATCATACATACCACCCTCTAAGTCTGAAATTTCCTTCATTTTCCGAAATACATAATCCAAAACTCATACCACAAGCCTGTATACAACACTCTTACCTGTAAACTTATCTTCCCTCGTTATCCTTACAATGTTTCCCTTTTTGGCTCCGATTTCTTTTGCTATCGGATCATCTGCCTTTATTTTGGGAAGGTCTTCTCTGTTTACTCCAAGAGCCGTCAAAAGTTCTTCTGCCTCCTCCTCTGATAAAACCTCATGCTTCGGAACCAGAACGTGATCCTGCAGTTTTATTTTCATACCCATCCTCCTTAAAGGGATAGTACGGGCTCGACGGGATTTGAACCCGCGACCGACGGGTTAAAAGCCCGTCGCTCTGCCTGGCTGAGCTACGAGCCCTCTTCACTTCTCCAGCTCTACACGATTTAAATTTTTTTCGTGGAGTGAACTGGTTTTGAAGAATGGATTATTAAAGTTTTGGTAGCTTCTCTCATCAAATCTTCATAATCGGTTTCCCATCTCCACGTCAATTCCACAAGCTTTATAAAGTGTTTTACTGGACTTAAGATGTTTTTTCACAGCTTAAATATACGCCTGACCATCTGGTAGGAGATTTCCCCAGCCTTATCTCTTCAATTAACCTGCCGATCAATCTGTGCAGTTCTTGTGACGTAATTTTTTAATATCAGGACTCAGAAGTAATTGTATGATGAAATGTTCTATAGAATTTCAGAATTTCGCTTTAACCTCTATTGGAGATGTTATGGGAATGGGAAGTTTGCAAAATCTG
>Ga0256830_1001230_pt1 | contig 18408 bp, 13 predicted proteins | sample 128326metaG_FD_190537 | JGI IMG/M metagenome (GOLD analysis project Ga0256830, IMG submission 190537) | Hydrothermal vent microbial communities from Lau Basin, Pacific Ocean - 128-326 | ecosystem: Environmental > Aquatic > Marine > Hydrothermal vents | place: Pacific Ocean: Lau Basin | collected... | reverse complement strand
CACCGGCAGACCGTCGGCCTTCATTCCCTTTTCGAGCAGTCCTTTGCGGTACTCGATCCGTTCCAGATTCCGAATCATTGCAGATAGCCTCCTCCAACCATATCGAAGATCAAAGCCCCAACCGGACTGCCACGTCCTCATAGACCAGGGCCCGTTCGTACCTGAGCGCTCTAAGGAACTCCACGGACCGGCCCTTCTTGCAGCGCAGGGCCGCTGTTAATGTGTCCCGGGCCGCGGTTTAGCTGCGTTAGTCACTAAAAGCGTTTACAAGTCGGCCTTCCGGTAACAAGAACTACGCTGCTTCTTTTGTCACCTCCTCTCTATTATGGATATACTGCTTACAGAGGTCAAGCACCTCTTTGAAGGTCTCCAGTGGGATAATGTAGTGAATACTCAAGTACCCTCTCTTCTATCTCAGGTGCTACCCGGTTGGCTATCCTCGCCTTGTTCCGCGCCTTCTCAAGCAACCCCTCTATCCCTTCTTCCTCAAGAGCCTTCTTTATATCGTAGTAGTGTTAGCCGGCTTAATCCAAGCTTCCTGCACGCTTCGCTGATACTCCCAAGTTGCTCTGCAAGGTCCAGTATATTCAGCTTCCTCCTCATGATATACTGTTGATGGGTCATGTGCCTTCCTCCTTTGGTTAAGTTTTTCTTGGGCAAACCATTTTAACCAACCGGAAGGCCTTGACTCATTCCCTTTACCTTATGCACCACCTGACTGTCAGCGCTATTCGTGACTACCTCATATTTTTGTATTGATGGCCGGGTTAATAATATACCTACGTCCAAGTATAACCTCACCGTCTATAATGTCGGCTCCCGTGATCCAAGAAATATCTCCAGTCAAATACTCCGAAATCTTGGTACTATGCGTTCCACCACTAATGAAGCGTTCAGTAATCTGTGCAAGTCGATACTCAGCTCACTTCAATTCCGCTGCCTCTGGAATCATTTTCGATTGCTGATTTTTGACTGCAGATTGAAAACAATCACCAATCATATATCCTCGATCATATATCTCTTTGTGTTGCACACATGAAGCTCTAACGATTTTGTGTCGCATGATTTTGATATTATGCGACACAACGATGTTTTTGTGGAATCCATGCAACTCAACGCAGGTGCTTTCATGATCTCGAGCACATTGGACCCCAAACGCATTAATCATCTCCCTCTTTTTCGCGTGTTGACACATTCCCTTCAAGTTTGCCCTCAAGCTCCGCTTCTATCTCTTCCACCGTGGGAAGACTGCCTTTGAACTCCTCGGGCAGGGACTTTACGATTTTGGTCTCCCAATCGGCCACACCAATCGGCTTGCGCAGGTCACGCAGGGCATATTCAACTACAATGCGATCCTTGCCCTTGCAGAGCAAAAGGCCGATGGTCGGCTTGTCATCGGGGTGGCGCAGGAGATCGTCCACGGCGGAGAGATACATGTTGAGCCGACCCACAAAGGACGGATCGAACGGTACAGCCTTGAGCTCCACAACAACAAAACATCGGAGTTTCAGATGATAAAAGAGCAGGTCGATGTAGTAATCTGCGCTGGCGAATTCGAGATGGACCTGGCGGCCAACAAAGGCAAAACCTGTTCCGAGTTCGAGGAGGAAGCGCTGGATATGGTCTATGAGTGCCTGTTCGATCTCTCGCTCACGCCTTGTATCAGCCGTGCCTAAAAAATCAAAAAGGTATGGATCCTTGAATATCTGTGCGGCCATATCCGAATCGGCAGGCGGTAATACATCTTGAAAGTTTGTAACAGCTTTACCCTGCCGCTCGTAGAGTCGGCGCTCAATCTGAAGCACCAATACATTTCGGCTCCAGCCTTCTTCGTGCGCCATGCGGGCATACCAGAGGCGGGCCTCGGGGCTGGTGACTTTATCCAGCAGGACGCAATTGTGGAACCATGGAATTTGTGCAGCAACCTGCTGCACAACTTGCTGGTCGGGCCAGGCGGCGGCAAAAGTACGCATGTATTTGAGGTTGCGAGGCGAAAGCCCTTTCATATCAGGGAATTCCCGGCGCAGGTCTACCGAGAGCCGGTCGATCACTTTGGCGCCCCAGCCTTCCCTTTCCTGCCGTTTAAGGATGGCCCGGCCGATATCCCAGTAGAGAAGGACCATGGCGGCATTGGCCGCCATGGCAACCCTGAGGCGTTCCTTTGAGATACGCTCCTTGATGTCTTGTAAAAGCTCGCCATAATTAGCCGGCATCTCAGATGTCGGGGGCGCCGCCGGAAAACTCGCATCCTGTCGGGAACGGCCAAGAGTACGGCGGTCATTTTTCTTGCTCTTGACCACGTCTTCGCTTTGCTTTTCCTGGCGTGTATTGTTCTTTTTCATTGTGTCTCAATCTCTTTCAACAGTTTGGTAGTGTCAAGAATCTTTCGCACATTTATGTGGCGACCTCAAACTGGTAGCTCCCTGTTTAAGCTGCCAAGTTCCTGTCTTCCTCTTCAAGTCGGTCCATTTCAAGGTGCTGTCTCATTCCCCACTTCGTTCCTGCTATATGTCTTAACCGTGCTGCCACAAGCATCAATACCTCTCCTCCTCAGCTCCATTTCAGTAGTATTCCATCCAAATACACATAGGGGTGTTCTCCCTCTATCGACCTCTGTCTCCATTCCTCTATCCGCTTGTAGATCTTCTGATTCAGCTCCGATTGTGCGAAATTTATTGTACGTTGTCTCTGACTGTCAACGCTATTCGTGACTACCTCAAGTTTTTTTACTCCTCAGATTACCACTTTTTCCAGTCGCTCTTTGCGCCTTTCCCAGTCCGGCAGAATCCGCCCTAAAAGTCGGTAAAAATTTCTATCGTGGTTCGGATAGATCAGGTGACACAGTTCATGTACAATCACGTAATCGATGCAGTGTATGGGAGCCTTGACGAGTTCAGAATTCAACACTATGACGCCTTTACCTGAACAACTGCCCCACCGTTTCTTCATACGGCGGCAGCGCACTTCCGGTTCGGGCGCCCCCTTCTTCACAAAGGCTGGCAGGTACTCTGCAAGCCGTCTCGCAAGCAAGTTGCGGGCATGTGTCGAGTACCAGTCGAGCATGAGTGCCCTGACTTTTTCTCTTTTGTCTGGATCAGGCACTTCCACCTCAAAAAACCGGCCGCGTAACCGTACGCGGGCCATATCGCCAGACCGTATTCTCAAACGATACTGCCGGCCTAAATAATAATGAGTTTCACCGGAAACAAATTTGCGTTCCGGTGGGAGCGGTTGAAACCGTTCAAAATAATCAAGTTGCCGGGCTATCCACGCTGCCCGTTTTTCCAATCGCTCACGAATAACTTTCAACTCATACCCGGCAGGTGCCTTTGCCGTGATCCGGAGGTCTGGATGGACCGTAATGGAAAGGCGCTTTCGCTCGTTCCGGACGATCTTAACCGAAAACCGCCTGCGTCCGAAATTCATCTCTACTTTTTCATTTTTCACTGTCCACTTCACTATGGCCTCCTCACCCTCGCGATATCCAGACACTGCTCCATGATCGCATCCATGTCCTCGAACGTAATTTCAACACCGGTCTGCTCCTTGAAGTCAAAAAGGAGGTCTTCGATTTCGTTCCTCATACGATTTTGCGTGTCCATGTCACTGGTCCAGTTGACAATACGGTTTCGTTCTATGACTTCATCTATGGCCAGTGCAACCTCTGCAAGACGGTCCTCGAACTCACCATCTCCTTTACCAGACCGGGCAAGTGTTTCCCTGATAGAACCAAAATAGGCCTTGGCAACGTCGTGATTTTGAAGTCTACCCGGAATGCGGTCCCCCGTACGGTTGAGCACAGCGTTCATTATTTCCGTCACCCTCATGAGGTACTCGTTTGCCTTAATCCGTTCTTCCCTGAAAGCCGCAATAGTCTCCTTGAGCAACTCGGAGAACCGTTTGTAAAAAGCCGGATCTTCCTGCATGCGGTCATGGATTGTCCGGGCAGTGCGATGAGCGATGGTGTCGGCCTTGGCTGCAGCATTCGGAAGTTTTTCCACTTCCCTGGCAAAGGCATCCTTGTCAAAGATATTGACCAGCGGGGTGATTCTCTCTACCTCTCCGGTCCCGACATGGGTGTCTAAAAGCTTCTGAATCTTCGGTTCATATTCGCCGAAATCCACGACTTCCGCGTACCGCCGCCTCACTGCAGCCCTGAGCTTGGAGAAAAATTTCAGATCCGTCCGGTAACGGTTGATCCTGGAAGGCTCGGTTTCCTCCAGAAACTTGACGCTCCCGAGAGCTATACCGAGAGTTCTGGAAAAAGCCGACAAACGTTCATAAAACTTTGAGCGCAGCTCTTTATCCGAAAGCAAGCGTTCATACTCTTCCTCATCCTGCCTGTTCCTGACCTCTTTGAATGTATCCCACAGGAGCGAGTGCTTCTGGGGGAGTGTTGCTGTCTCCACGCTCACATCAGTAAGAATGTCCTTGATGTCCTGGGCATCAAACTCGGGTAAAGCGCTGTAAAGATCGAGTGCGTGATCAAGGTTTTCCAGAACTCCACGATAATCCAGAATATACCCGAACTCCTTGCCATCGTACAGCCGGTTGACCCTGGCTATGGCCTGAAGCAGGGTATGATCCTTTAGTTTACGGGTCAGGTAAAGAATGGTATTACGGGGAGCATCAAATCCAACCAGGAGCTTGTCCACCACAATGATAATTTCTGGATGTTCTGCATTTTTGAACGCATTGATGACCTGCTTGTTGTACTCCTTTTCACTGCCGAACTTCTGCATGGTAGCTTTCCAGAACCGTTGCACTGCCAGTTTGTTTTCTTCATAAATATCCTCTTCACCTTCCCGTTCATCAGGTCCCGAAATCAGTACTTCACTGGAAACCATGCCGAATTCATCGAGATACTTTTTGTAGAGCAACGCTGTGGCCTTGTCCTGTGCCACCAGCTGGCCCTTGAAACCCGTTCCCTGCCAGTTATCACGAAAGTGAACACTTATATCCCAGGCTATGGCCATCACCTTCTGTTCAGCCTTGTTCAACTGGTCAGTGGTGGAAAACTTCTTTTTCAGGTCTGCAGCCTGTTCCCTGCTCAAGTTGGCCGTAATCCGCTCGAACCATGAATCAATACCCTCGGAATCCACATATTGCTCAACATGCCTCCCCTCGTATAAAAGAGGTACAACCGCCTTGTCTTCCACCGCCCGGTCAATGGTGTAAGTATCAATCAGGCCTCCGAACTTCTCGACCGTGTTTTTATCCTTCTTCATTACCGGAGTACCGGTGAATCCGATGTAACAGGCATTGGGCAGCACACGGCGCATCTTGGCATGTCTCGGGCCGTACTGTCCGCGATGTCCCTCATCTACGAGGACAAAAATGTTGGGATCATCATTTTTCACGGCATGTCTGCCGACAGCCGCCTCAAACTTGTCAATGATCGTGGTAACAATGCGCTGTTTGTTGTCTTTAAGCATCTCCGACAGGTGCTTGCCGGTTCTGGCCTGTTCCACTTCTTTGCCGCAATGGTGGAAGGTCCGGTATATCTGGTCGTCAAGGTCAATCCTGTCGGTCACCAGAACAATCTTGTAGTCGGGAATATCATGAGACAGGGCGATGGACTTGGCAAGCATTACCATTGTCAGCGACTTGCCGCTGCCCTGGGTATGCCAGACCACGCCGCCGCGCCGTCTTCCCTCACGGTCACGAAGCCGGATGCGCTCCATGGTCTTTTTCACACAGAAATACTGCTGATACCGAGCTATCTTTTTGACGCCAGCATCAAACAGAATAAACCTGTATGTCAGCTCAAGGAGCCTTTCGGGACGGCAAAGCGCATAAATGGCCCTGTCCTGCACTGTTATCTTCCTTGCAAAGGTGCCATATCCTGCAGGCTTTTCCCGGACAAGCCACTGATTTTGCACAAATAGCCTGTCAACCTGTTCCTCTGTCAGGGGGACATTCACAAGGCGTTGCACCTCGTCCTCAATACCCTGTGCATCTTCCTTCCAGACAGACCAGAACTTCGCAGGCGTTCCCGTGGTTGCGTACTTGGCCTGATTCTTGGACAGAGCCATCAGGATCTGCGAATATATGAACAGTTTTGGGATTTCGTCATCCTTCTGGTTGCGTATATGCTGGGAGATGGCCTCTTCTATGGGATCCTTGATATGCGGCGACTTGCATTCGATCACGCAAAGCGGAATGCCGTTTACAAAGAGGACGATATCCGGCCTGCGGGTCTGGTGACTGCCGGTCCGCTCGACAGCAAACTCTTCCGTGACATGAAAGACGTTGTTCTCTGGATGTTCCCAGTCGATATAGTGAAGCGTAAAACTCTTGACATCGCCATCTACAGACTGTTGAAGACTCTTGCCAAGTGTCAAGAGTTCGTAGATTTTCTCATTTGTCCTTACGAGGCCATCAAAGGGCACCTCTTTGAGGGCCTGTACTGCACTCAGGATGTTTCCCTCTGTAAATGGTACCTCCCTGCCCTTGAATCTGACCCGGTTGTGCTCCCTCAGCCAGGGAACGAGAACCCCCTCCAGGAGCACGTTGGACAGTCTGCCTCCCCGTAGCTCCAGGGCCTCATCGGGCGTCAAGTATTGCCATCCAAGATTCTGAAGCAGATGCAGCGCAGGAAGCTTGGAAGTGGCATCTTCGTTTATGGAAGGGCCCTGATTCATAACACTCGCTTTATCAAGCCTTCTTTTCCTTGTATTTATTTTTTCTTCGGGCAGTCCTCACCCGGTACAGCCGTTCAGTGAATCCTCCCTCGTTTTCAAAGTCCTCGGCCTGTCTTGCAATCTGACGGTCGAGAAGATAGCAGCAGAGATTCAGCAGGGAGAGTGCTGCATTGGCTACAAGCACCGAAGCATCCACAGACACGCACGGACTTCCACCAGCTGACACGGACAGGTTTCTCCGGTCTGTGCTTGTCTGTGTGTCTGTGTTGATCCGTGCCGCTGTCCATGCCTGTCCGTGCTTCATCATGTTCAGCTCCTCCTCAACCCATGCCCGCACATCGTCCAGAGTGGCACACCGTTTTGCCTTGAAACGTTGCAGTGTCGGATGCTCAGGCTCAAACTGCGGCAGCCCTCTTTGCCTGAGAAAATCCTCATAGTCCAGTCTGAGTTCTTCCAGACTGGCACGGGCCACATTCGTAAGTTTCAACTCCGTCTTTTTTGATGTGCCTGAGGCAATGCTGCCTTCAGCGATGTTCTGTACGCCGCTCCTTGCAGCCTGAACCATCTGGTCATGCGTCCGGCTGCGCCTGTCGATGTAACGGTCGCAGAATCGAACGGTAACATCATAAACAAGCTGCGCAATCTGAAAACTCTTCAGCCTGCGGTATCCGCCGTGTTTCGGGATGAGTGATTCCTGATTATTCATTTTTCTGCTTCGTTCTTTCACAAATTCAGCCCTTTGTCTCAATATATTTGCCGACTACCGATAATTAATTCCAAAAGTGATATTTTTCTTGAAAATTGTTCGTTGCAGACCTTTCTTATTTTCTTAATTGACATTACATGATCCTTCTGTTCTTCTAAAGTAGAATTCACTGCCCAACGGCTTTGAACCAATCGAGGTTTCAGCTTGCTGAACCAGCGTAGCGAATCAGCGGCCTTCTTTATTGAGTATTTCAAGGCATTTCTCCTTCGACCATATATTTTCTGCAATAATCAAAATTCTCGTTCTTCACTGATTTCTTCATACTCAATCTGAGAAGTCAACTCATCAATGTACTCTTCTATCCACTCAATGACATACGGTGATGTCTCTCCGGTGAGCCATGATCGTGCCTGATCACGTTTTTTTCTATAGTGCTCACTCGCTGGACCTGACCAACCATCGCTATTGAAATTTCCAGACAGGGCCGACTTGACACGTTCCAGGTACCCAAAACGATGTAACAGTTCTCTCGTTATCCGACCATCACTGTCTTTATCAAGGGTTTTGGGCGCTACGCGTGCAATAGTTGGAGCTCTATTTTCTATATCTTCGTCCACCCACGCCAGCACCTCATCCATTGGGAAGTAGGTTAACGGTCGAATTCCTGGCCCATCTTCAAAATTTCGTTCTTCTTCAAGCCAGTGCAGCACTCCATGCGCCAAATCTGTGTCCAGATTACCAAGTAAATTCTGCACGATTACCCATGTTTCAGGGGGCTTTTTCTTTGCTATTTTTTCAGCAATAGAATGAAATGCACTCATGGATTTAAGAGTCATGAAGCGCCAGTTTTCCAGGTGGATCATTATTAGCTTGAATAGTTCGAGATCTCGTTCTGGATATGTATCTAAAAATTTGTTTGCAAGCTTAGCCCAATAATATCCTTGCATCGTATCAAAACGATCGGTAAAGAATTCATCTCTAGTTAATAACATAAAAATAAGGTCCTTTGGCATTTTTCTACCAATATCTTTATTGCAATAATACGCTTCAGCTATCTCGAGAGACACGAAGAGAGCCTCTGTATCATTTTTGTCAAGCATCGTGGAGAGGACTTCCTCAACCAGTCCTTGATCAAGCTGTTTCGTCTCATGCGAAAAATGGATAATGGCGAAATCTTTAGCAGTTAGAATACCTTTTGCATATGCATGGAGCATCTGTTCAAGTACATTGTTATTTACTCCTGTTCTCCAGATCAGTTGTCCGGCAATTTCCTTAAAGTCAATGTCGAATAAGAGTTCTATGATAAGCTTTTCCCATTCTTCTTCGGCTGTTTCTCTAAGGGCACGTAAATATCCACCAATAAACTGTGTATTGCCATTACCACCTGCAGAACGTTGCGAATCCAGAATATGGCTTAACAGTTTCTTATCCTCATCTCTGCATCCAATTTCATAACCAAACTGATAAAGTTTGTGTCCTTCAGAATGTGTCAGTTTCTTGATAAGAGGTAAAAATTCTGAACACTCATTAACCGCACGCTCTGCAAGGTCTGCAACACGCTTTTCTAAGGATTCCTCTTCAGGGATGTCTTCATCTCTTTCTTCCGACCATGTACTGTTTAGCACATATCTATTTACTTGTTGCTCAAGATTAGTGCCAGCTATTTTCTCATCCAGTAGGTTTATTCTTTCCAGAATTTCTGATGACAGATTGTTAGATCGGAAACGCCGAGTATCAACTATAAACCTTACTACCTCCCGCAACTCAGTCGCAGAATCGTCTATAAGTTCCTCGATAGTCCTTAATACTTCTGATGCTATCGATTCAATGTGAACTAAACCATGTGCAGCGTTAATCAATACGCTATTTGCCGCTTTTCGTTCCTCATCTGGCCAATCACGGCTTACCTCTAAAAGAAGATTCCATACTGCCCGGCATGCATCAAAGATTTCACCATATGTTTTGGGCATCCATAGTTTAGCAACCGGCCTCAGGCCCTGATACTCCGCACCAATGATCCTAAACCCACCACGTGTGGACAGAGCGATCTCACAAGCCTTTAATCCGAGAGTCCTTTCGTCGATATCCTCAGAGGTTAATGCCTCTTTCAATACCGGCAGCCTCTGAGCTGGTGTGGCTTCTGTCGGTGCAGCAGGCCCATATGCCAGACTAAACAGTCCGGAAAATGTATCGCTTGCATTATTCGAATAATTTGAAGTTTCTGTTGTGCCCATTTTGAGTAACATGCGCGCAGCACCCCTAAATGTATCTTTCCATACGGCGATTTTCTCAAGAGCCCATACGATATTCTGTCGTCCGGTATTCCAGCTATGCAAGCGCTCCTTGGACCAAGAGCTGTATGTCCGTTCAATACAACGCAATGTCGCTCTTGGATTAGCTTCGGCTAAGACGGAAAGAAAACCGGTCCCAAGCTTTGAAACAGCAAATTCCTCATCATCATACGGGCCACCTGAAACAAGAACACTTTCTATCACCTTCTGTGCAAGTGAATTTTCATGTGCATATATAAACATCCTTGTAAACCATCCCAGAAGCCCTTTGGGCAGATTCCCAATGAAAGATTGGAAATCAAAGCCTCTACCGTAGTGTTTCCAATAGTCAAGCCAGAGGTAAGTGTGTAACGCCTTAGGCACTATAAACAATGTTGTTTTGCCCTGTAAAGTTCTTCGCTCTCTGAGTTGCTGAATAATTGATTGAAATTTACCCCATGTTATATTTGGGTCTACCTGCATTACAAGATCTGCTATGAATTGAGCTTCATCAGTGACGGGAGGTTCGAATCCAAACTTTTGAAATAGAGCAATATGACGGAGGACAGTCAAGCGCTGCTGACTTATTTCACTACCAGCATCCTCATAACCCGCAACGAATCGTTCCCAAAGGGGCACAGTAGCGGGTGGTTTGAATATATCATCGGGATTTCTTTTGAGATTTTGACCAACGGCATGTGCTACGCGGGGAGACCCACTACACCATGCCGCCCAGCGCTTCGCTTCCTCCTGGGTGTCAATGTAAGAGTTAATTATTGAGGCAATTTGGTCATCAGCCAAAGATGGGCAATGCAATACGCGCATCGCCTCATCTGAGCTTCTCTCGGGGCCATGATCAATGGTAATGAGTTGGCATTTAGAGCGATGCGCTTTCAGGACATTCCATATAGATGCTCTTTCTTTATCTGGACACTCATCAATAACCAGAATCACATGATATTCGATATCCGTACGAAGCAGTTCACTAAAAAGTCGACTTTTCTGAAAATCCTCTGCGTGTGGTATGTAGATTACACTTGGAGCAAGATCATCGATAGACAATGCCTCCAGAACCAACCGAGATTTCCCAATCCCAGGCTCTCCTATAATCCTCAAATGGTCATTAGAGGTTCGAAGCGCTTTCCGGATATTACTGATCCATTCCTTTTGTGCCTCACCAAGCTTTAAGGGAGGCGTCATATCGTCGTTACTTGCCCAACCTGACAGTGTCTGAAATTGATACTCAGATTTACCTAATATCTTTAAGACAATTGAAGGAAATTCTGAAATAAGCCCAACAAGATGGGTCTGCCCCCAAACTTCAACCTGAGGTTTTTCGAACCCACATTGCTCAAAGCAACTTATTAATTCTTCTTTCGCTTTGCTTACTTGAGAAGCAGTGGGGTCGCTTCCGAAACATACAATTACGTATCTATTTCCTTGATCGAGACATCGTCTAACCTCATCATCAAGATTATCAACGCTGACTTCTGCTGTTGTTGATCCGAAGAGTTCTTTACGTAGCTGGCTTGGTTGCCAAGGTTTGAATGTTGTTCCTGTTTTCAGTTGATAGCTTGTCCCGGCACTGACTAATAGTTCTGCAGGAAGGTCAAGGATATCATCATCGATTTTTGCGTCAATCCCGCCATCGCTTACTGTAATTCGGCTGGTTATGTGTACCTTAGTGATTGGCACGCCATATTTTCTGGCATGGCACCATAGCAAGTCACGGAATATCTCAACAGATTGCTCTGCGTCGAGATTTCCTAACTGAACAGGTGAAAGATCAAATAATGAACTCATTAAGAATCTCTCTCCTTTGCTTTCACCCTTATTTCTCCTGTCAATAACTTCTGCATCAGCCCCTTTTTCTGTTCCTTCAATTTCTCCAGTTTCTTTTTCAATAATTCAATCTCCCGGTCGCAGGTGGAGAGGACTGCAGCGATGCGGGTTTGTTCGGCTACTGGCGGATATGGAAATTTCAAAAAAGCAAAATCATCGTAATTGATCTGTTTGCCATCTCGGATACCAATTACCGCAATAGCTATATGTCCTACAAACTCAGAAGATTTGAAATAGTGCCTGTAGAAGTCATTATCTACTTTCACAATTGGCCGAATGACGTGATAGGCTGGGCTAACGATGCCCCGGTGATTTGAATACTCGATGCCACCTTGAAACGACCTGAGACTGATCACAAAATCACCAGGCTCAACCAGTTTATAAGTGTCGGTATTCGAGTCTGTCATATTTATTTTTCTGTCCAAAACATCGCGTGGAATAACACCAATATCTTGAGTCACAGAGAGGACTGTTTCTTTTCCACAATTTTTTATAGAGCGTCGAACAAACATTTTCTTGGCCCTAATTTTTTCCCACCCCTCCGGCAGTTGATCTTTTTTCTCAACCGGCTTTCCAAACTCCGGAAATCTCATCCGGCCGGTGAGAAGCTGCTGCGTCAGGCCTTTTTTTAACCGCTCTTTGGCATCGATCAGCTTGCCCACCTGCTCAATGGCCCGGTCCCAGGCGGAGAGGATTTCAGCTATTTTTTTCTGTTCGGGGAGAGGGGGGAGGGGGATGGGTAATGCTCCAACAATCTGAGCATTTAAGACCCCCATTGTTCCTCCTTGTGACCAATTGCTGAGCAGGCTCAAGGTATGCTCTGCTTCAAGATAATATTTGACATAAAGTGAAGAAATGCGATTCTTACTTAATGAAATTCTTAGTAAGCGAGGATTGATTATACCCTTTTGATAATCAGGAGGTATCAGCATTGCTTTACCAATAGTGCCAACAAGACTCAGCAGAATATCACCAGGAAGGACTTCACAAGAGCGTAGAGATTCGAACCGTTTTTCATCAATAAAATAGTCCCCACAGAAAGGATCACCAGATATTACTTGTTCTTGACCATATATTTTATATCCATTTTTAACATAGTACTCTTTCTTTAAGGATGAACCGAATGGTCCGGCTTTAATTGCAGGTCGCACTCCATCACCAAGATTTCGCAACCGCACACACTCCCACTCCTCAGGTATCCACCCGACTTTGGTTTTCTTATATCCCGGACGTCCTTCATTCCGGGCTTTCTTTTTCACTTTTATCTTTTCACTGTTCACTTCTGTTTCCCCGGTCTGTTTTTGTTGCGTTCGGTCATGCGCATTTTTCCCGCCTGGCTCTTTCCCGTGCCATCTCATCAAGTTCTTTTTTTAGAGCTTTTGGGAGTAGGTGCCAGTCAAAGTTTTTCATTTCACTTTCCTTCAGGCTGTAAAGAACATTCGTCGCGTCTTGAAGGAACCGTTCTTTTGGCTGTTGTTTCAATAGTTCAAGCACGGATGGGCCGTGACATTTCCGCAGAATCTTCCCTGAACCGCAGGAGCAAGCATGATGTCCCCGATACGCCCCGTCGGCCATGATTTTCAGCAATGCCAACACTATCTGAACATCCTCTGTGTTAAACAGTTCTTGATAATATTCCCGGATGCCCTGAGCCCCATGTGAAAGTTCACCAAAAGGCATTTCGCCATATTTTTCGAAATATGCATAACCATAAAGGTACTCGACAACCTGTGTGTTGACGAAAGTGACGAGACGAGGATCGGCCTTGAAACGTCTCCATACTTCAACCGGAGCGCCAAGACATAAAGTCCGGTTCGGATACTGATGAAAACCAGTCGGGATACGACCGCCAGTCTCCTGAACAGTAGGCGGAGAATTCGGATAATCCTTGGGCAGCTTTACCAGTATTGAGAAAGCATCCGTGATTGTCACATCGTGATATGTAGCAGAGAAAGCCAGTATCCCGCGGATTGCCCAACGGCTAGGAGCGTCTTCGCATAGTCTCAATTCGGAATATGTCTCTGACAATTCTGCGAACTGCCGTCGAATCAGTGCTTCACTATTACTCATTCATGCCCCCATGGCTTGCTGGGCTTAGTTATACTGATACTTGGTGCTACCGAGGCAACGGCTTTTGCTGAACTAGAATGATCGGGAAACGCCTTCGACGCTGCCTCGTTGACGATCCGGTCCCCGAATCGAGGCTTTAGTTCCTCAATCATATCGCTGAGGGTTCCAGCCTGAAGCGCTGCCTCCAAATCGGCTCGTACCTGTTGTAACCACTGCAGGAACTTAGTTTCCAGCTCTGGATGTTTCTTCCACTTGTCGGCGAAGTTCTCAAGCGGATTGACCGGGTTTGTAACAAGGGCGTTGCCCTGTTCATCCCGTTCAATCAGGCTGGGCATCTTTGCGATGATATTTTGCAACGCCTCCAAAAGATCGGCCTCATTGTTGTAAGCACGGGCGGCAAGCGTAGTGATGATAATGGAGATCGGTTTGTCATCCTGATCATCGGCGAACATGATATCCCGATGTCGCTTGAGAATCTGGATGGACTGTTGCAGCGGCGTCTTGACCTTGTACTCGGGAACATCTTCAACGTTGGCCCTAAGCGACTCGGCAAGCAGCATGCGTTTTGCGGTAAACTGTATACGCATTCGTTCTTTGAACCACTCGGCGTAACCAACAGGATTGCTCCGTTGCCATTGGTATAGTTCCCGGTCGGTGATAAGGATCGCGCTTTCGGCCAGGTTTATGCCGATCCCACTGGCAATCCCGTCGATCTCTTCATCTGGAATTGCTGGGAGAATGTCCATGTGGAAACGTGACGAGTCGGCATATTGCAGCGTCCAACAGCGTTTGCCCTTTTTGAGCATCTTGCGGTATCGTTCGTTTTCCTTCAGGCGGCCCCCGACCATATCCTTAAGTTGCTTCTGGGTGACGTTTTCTTTTCTTAGAGCCTTCAGTTCACAAACGAGGTCGATGTCATATTCGTCCTTATCGTTTACAGGTTTGATCATCGTGCCCAGACGAAATGAACCTTGTGGATAGATTTGGGGATCATACTCAGCTATGGGCGAACCATCCTTGTTCAGCCAGTCACCGACTGCCTCGTAGTGTTTTATGGCCGCTTCGTACTGCGCATCGGATATATCCAGTGACTCCGCTAATTGCTGGAGAAACTGCCTGAGTTCATTATCTCGTTCTAATGTCATCACATACCTCCGTTGTTGAGGTCCAAAAAGGTTTTGATCATTTCCGCCTTATGCGAGAAATCCCTATCAGCACGAGATTTCAAATCGCGCAGGTCAGCCGGATCGTCCAAAGGAAGCGCAGAGTCTGAGTCAAAATTGATTCTTAAAATCTGCTCTGGTCCCAGGAGAAGACCTGTCATGTTGTTGGCTGTTTCAGATTGAAGATTTAGCAGCATTGAAATGAACTTTCCATGCTGCCAGCGTGTTGCAAAGCCCCAGCCCTGATATCGCTTCCACCATGGCCGCTTCTGTGGATAAAAGCTACGACTCATTCCTGTGCCGAGGGAAAACACTTTCAAGGAATCAAGGTCCTTGCCAAGTCGCTTTTTGGCGTCAATTACTGCAACAAGTGAAGGACTGTTTGCCCATAACCCCCCATCGGCCAGAAGGTACTCACCTACATTTTGAGGATCGAAATAGGTGGGGGCTGAGCAGGATGCCATAACGGCATCTCGTATAAGAACATTGCGGTCACGGACAAACCCTTCATCATAGCCCGACTTAAACACATGAACACATCCGTTCCCGATATCAGTTGCCGGAATAATGAGTGGCGTTGTTACTTGCCCAAGGCGGCGGTCAGCAAAAACCTCCTGCAGAATGTCATGAAGGTATTGGTTTCTGTATCGACTTCTAAAAAAACCAAAGCGTGGTATAAACCAGCGAGGGAATATCCGAGGACCGTGTTTTTCATAAAATTCTACTATCTCGCACGCGCGCATTCCACACGCAAGTCCTGCCGCAATTATTGAACCGGTACTCGTGCCTGCAATCAATTGAAAGTGATTGCGTAGATCCACATCGTATTCTTGCTCAATCCGGGCAAGAATATGGGCGGCATAGACGCCACGAAATCCACCGCCATCAAGGGAAAGAATACGGAAAGGGTTACCTGCAGAGTTTGATAGGATTGAATTTTTTTCGCTCACAACCCCAACTCCTCCAGATACCTGTTCAGCTCTTTTTGCGTCCTGGCAAGCTCCGCCTCAATTTCCTCGATCTCTTTCTGAACAGCAGGGATGTCGATGTCCTCTTCTTCTTCAAAGGTGTCTACATAGCGGGGAATGTTCAGATTGAACTCGGCCTCCTGAATCTCTTCAAGTGGGGCAAGATGCGAGTATTTATCAACTTCCGCAAAGTCCCGGAACGTGGAGACGATCTTTTCTATGTCCTGCTCCCGGAGGCGGTTCTGTTTTTTGCCGTCTTCATATTCCCGGCTTGCGTCAATAAAGAGGACATGCCTGTCCCGCTTGCTCCTCGCCTTCTCCCAGGGTTTCCGTCCCTTGTTGAAGATGAGAATTGCCGCCGGGATGCCTGTGCCGTAGAAGAGTTGAGCAGGAAGGCCGATTACCGCCTCAAGGATGTTTTCCTCGATCAGTTTTCTGCGTATGATTCCTTCTGCGCCTCCGCGAAACAGGACTCCGTGAGGCACAATGACTCCCACTTTTCCTTCTCCCTCAAGCGCTATTTCGACCATGTGACTGATAAAGGCGTAATCACCCCGGCTCTTTGGAGGAACCCCTCGCCAGAAGCGATTGAACCGGTCGTGACTTGCGTTTTCATGACCCCACTTATCCAGGGAGAACGGAGGATTGGCAACCACGATATTGAACCGCATCAGTTCGTCGTTCTCGATCAACTTGGGGGTGTTGAGGGTGTCGCACCATTCGATGCGGGCGGAATCCATCCCGTGCAGGAACATGTTCATACGGCAGAGGGACCAGGTGGAGCCGTTGGATTCCTGTCCGAACAGGGCAAAGTTCCTGTCCCCGACTTCCTGGCCGACCTTTATAAGCAAAGAGCCTGAACCGCAGGCGGGGTCACAGATGCGGTCACCCGGCTTGGGGGCAAGTAACTTGGCCAGAAGAGTGGATACCTCGGGCGGGGTGTAGAACTCACCGGCCTTCTTGCCGGCACCGGCGGCAAAACGGGCAATCAGGTATTCATAAACATCTCCTATTACGTCACGATTGCCGATGCGTGAAGGACGCAAATCAAGACGTTTGTCGGCAAAATCCTCAAGGAGGTTTTTCAGCCGGCGGTTTCTCTCTTTGGTCTGCCCGAGGGCCGGCTCACTGTTGAAATCGATATTACGGAATACATTTTCGAGTTTGGATTTGTTTGCATCTTCTATCTTTTCAAGGGCAATGTTGATGATTTCTCCGATATTGGGCGCATCACGCCTGCTGTAGAGGTAGTCAAAGTCCGATTCCGGAGGCACTACAAAGCGCTCCCGTGCCAGAGCCCTCTCCACCCTGACCTTATCACCTTTATATTTTTTCTCGTACTCCTCCCTTTTGTCCTTCCACAGGTCACTCATGTACTTGATGAACAGCATCGTAAGGATATAATTCTTGTATTCATAAGGATCAATCGCCCCCCTGAAGGTGTCACACGCCCTCCAGATGACATCAAATATCTCTTTACCGGAATTCTCTTTGCCCATCACTTTCTCCTTTTCATATACCTTTTATGTCTGATTTATTATTGCCATCCATCACGGCCTTCATGCATACGGCGTTTGCAAGCTGTGAACGCAGCAAAGACAGCCTCTCGGCGAGAATCCGTTCATTCCTTAGAAGTGCGTTGATTCTGGTTATCTTTTCCTGTATATCCAGGGGAGGAACCTCGACCTCAAGATCGCCAAGCGTCTTCTTTGAAACAAAGGATATGCCGCTGCCTACAGCCTGGGCACTGAAGTAAGCCTGAGCCCTGGGCTGGTTCAGCCACCAGTCAAGATACGCCGGAAGCAGGCGTTTGTCTCTGATACGCAGAATGTAGAAAGAGCCTGCAGCAAGGGTGTTTTCCAGATCGTCTTCGATTAGGCAGGCAAAATGCGTTGTGCCGCGGGCCTGAAAGAGGACATCTCCTCTGTGTACGGAATAAATTTCAGGGTTCCGATCCGGGGAAAAGTGCGTCAGATTCTCGGGCTGCAATCTGTGAAAGGAATCAAAATCCTTGCTCTGGATCAGGCGGTGAGTGCCTCGTGACCCTTCCTTGATCCCGGCCCTGGCCTGGTATCCAACCTGGATAGCGGCCACCGTGCTCAAAGCAACTCTTCTCACACTTAGTTTTAAGTCAGTAAGCATTATACTGACACAATAACATGGATTTGCGGCAGTTGTCAAGAACAAAGAAGTAGAATTGCTACCGACTTATTCCCCCGCCCCACCCTGATTCCACATGCGGTCCTTTCAGGTAGCTGCCAATGTATCCGGGCATTCAGGGCCTCCTCGCCGACGTAAACCCATGCGACCGTGAAAGGGCCTCGCCTGATGCTTACCGGAAACCGAACTCTTCTTTAGAAACACCTGCCTTCAGGGCTGAACCCCTCCAGCCGGTCAGTGGCGGGAAGGCGGATTGGCGGGTCGTCAAAGGCCCCCAACGGGTTTCGGACCGTGTCTCATTCGAGTCCGCAGGACCGGAGGGTAAGCAGAGAAGCAAGGCTGAGAAAGAAGGGAAGTTTACCGGGATTTTCACGTTGCAGGAGTGACAAAAGACCCGATGATCAGCCATGGACACCATTCGGCCTTATACTTCGGCAGGCAGCCGATGGGTCATTCCGGGATGCACGCAACGAATCGAATGGTGGAGGCGGCGGGAATCGAACCCGCGTCCGAAAGCACTGCACTCAGGCCACTACATGCTTAGTCCGCCTTTTGGTTTTCGGGCCTCCGGGTCGCCGGCAGACG
>Ga0256830_1001229_pt1 | contig 18413 bp, 17 predicted proteins | sample 128326metaG_FD_190537 | JGI IMG/M metagenome (GOLD analysis project Ga0256830, IMG submission 190537) | Hydrothermal vent microbial communities from Lau Basin, Pacific Ocean - 128-326 | ecosystem: Environmental > Aquatic > Marine > Hydrothermal vents | place: Pacific Ocean: Lau Basin | collected... | reverse complement strand
GGTCCGCGTCCTCACCGCGACGCCCGCCGCCGCCGCCCCGTCCGAAGTCGCGGGGCAGCTCCATGCCGGCCTGCTCGGCCAGCCGACGCACCGCCTCGAGGAACTCGAGCCCCTCGCGCTCGCGCACGAAGGTGATGGCGTCGCCGCCCTTGTGGCAGCCGAAGCAGTAGTAGAAGCCCTCGGCCGGGTCCACGCTGAAGGACGGGCTGCGGTCCGGGTGGAACGGACAGCGCCCCACGTAGCGCCGCCCCCGCCGCTCCAGGCGCACGTGCTCGCCGACCACCTCCTCGATCGGCAGGCGCGACTTCAGCTCCTCGATGAACCCCTTCAGGTCGGTCACTCCAGCTCCTCCCCCGCGTCCCACTCTACGACCTGCCGCAAGGCCTCCGCCCAGGGTTCCGGCGGGACTTCCTCGGGACGGGCCTCGGCCCCCACCCCGACCGCCGCGAGCGCGGCCGCGGCCTCGGGGAAGCGACGCGCGAGTCGAGGCAGGAGGCGCTTGCGGCGCTCCGCGAAGGCGACCCGCAGCCACGCGCGCAGGACCGCATCGGCCGGCCCCGGGAGCGCGTCCGCTCGCGGCTCCAGGTGGAGGAAGGCCGAGTCCACCCGGGGCCGAGGCCAGAACACCTCGGGCGGGACGCGGCGCCCGAGGCGCACCGTGAACCCGAGCCGCAGCCGCACCGAGAGCGGCGACCACGGCCCGGCGGCGTCGCGCGGGCCCGCAGCCTTGTCGGCGACCTCCCGCTGCAGGAGCAGGGCGGCCCCCGCGAGCGGGCGCCCCGGCAGCCGGGCGAGGAACGGCCCGGAGATGGCGTAGGGCAGGTTGCTGACCACCCGCGGCGGCGGCCCCGCCGCCCACCAGGCCTCGACCTCGGGATGGAAGCGCTCGTCTCGGTCGAGGACGTCGCCCTCGACCAGGCCGAGACGCCCCTCGGTGATGGGCGCGGCGAGACGCCGGCGCAGGAGGTCGGCCAGCCCGTGGTCCACCTCGACCGCCAGCACCGCGGCGCCGGCCTCGAGCAGCGGCACGGTCAGGGAACCGACGCCCGGCCCGACCTCCAGCACGCGCTCGCCGGGAAGCACTCCGGCGTCGCGCGGCGCCGCGGCGAGCAACGCCGCGTCCACCAGGAAGTTCTGCCCGAAACGGGTGCTCGGACGCAAGCCCTCGACCTCGAGCAGGGCCCGCAACTCGGACCGCCCCGGCGGCGACGGCAACGCCGCCGCGCTCATCGCCGGAACGCCGCGCAAAAGGCGGGGTCGCAACCGGCGGCTTCCAGGGCGTCGGCGAGGCCGCGGCGCAGGTCCTCCCGCCACCAACCGAAGGCCTCTTCGAGCGCCGCGACGACCGCCTCGGGGGCGTCGCGCCAGACCGGCTCCACCCGCTCCTTCAGGTAGGGCACCGCATCGGCCACGTAGCGCACGCCGAGGTCCACGGCGCGGTCACGGCGCTCGACCACCAGCCGGTCCACGGCGCGCACCCCGACCGGATGGGCGGCGAACGACCCTCCCAACGCCTCGACCCGACCGTCCTCGCGGGGGAGCGTCATCTCCCAGACGTTGCCGAAGAAGTCGTAGGCGCCGAGCGGCGTGCGCCCGCGCTCGAAGACGCCGACCGGCAGCGCGCGGCCGAGCCCGAGCTCGAGGGTGTTGGCCGAGACCGGCAGCCCCGGCGAGCGGCGCAACGGTTCGGACGTGTCCACGCCGGCGAGCCGCACCCACTCCTCGACGCTCGGCAGGCGCAGGCCGCGCTCCTCCAGCCAGGCCTGGGCCTCGTCGGCGTCCAACCAGGTCGCCGGCGCCTCGGCGAGCCGCGGGTCGGAGAGACCGCGGTACTCGGCGTCGGTCAGCTCGAAGCGCCCGCACAGCAGCCAGTCGTCCGAGTTCGGCGACGACGGAGGGGCGAGCACCATCGAGCGCAGACGGGTCACCGCCTCGGGCACGGCGGTCACGGACTCCGCATCCCCGCAACCGCCGCAGACCGCGGCGAGCAGGAACGGGAAGACGACGGAGCGGCGCAGCGTTCGCCCTGCTCCCCTACTCGGCGGGAGCGAACATGTCGGCGACCCCGGCGGTCAGCCCGGTCTTGCGCCCTTCCACCATCCCGATGGCGAAGGGAATCGCGAAGACGAGGATGACCGTGGTCACGATCATCGCAGCGAGCATCCCGGTGGTCTCCTTCGGCTCCTCGGGCTCCTGGGCGGCGCGGCCGCCGGAGCGCCGGGCCCCCGAGCGCGAGGCGGCGGCGGGCGCCGGCGCCGGCTCGTCCTCGACCTCGACGGTCTCGACCTCGTCGAGGAGGGTGTCCTCCTCGGAGAGCTGGGTCGTCACCATCCCCTCGTCCTCGAGGGGCAGTTCCTCGACCTCGAGCACCTCGGAGGCGCTCTCCTCGCCGACCTCCTCGCCGATGCCGAGCTGGTGCGCCACCTTCTCGACGTCCTGGGCCCGCAGCTTGACCTGCGACCCCTCGCGGAAGGCGCGGATCTCTCCGGCCGAGATGAGTCGGTTGAGTTCTTCCTCGTCGAGCTCCAGCTTCTGGAGCGCTTCCTCGAAGGATTCGTAGTCTTGGGTCACGGTGCTTCGGTGGTCGGGGTCGTGGGAGGGAGTCCAGGATAGGAGCGCGGCGCGGGCGGGAAACCCCCGGCGGGCCATTTTCCGCCGGCCCCGTCCGGGGCCGACGGACCGGCGCGACGGCCGCCCCGCCCCCTACCGGGGCTCGGGGGCCGGCGCCGGCGCCGCCACCTCGTGGCCCAGCTTCCGGAACTCCTCCAGGAGCTCCTGGTAGGTGTACTCGGACTCGTCGTTGAAACCGTCCAGCTGGGTGTCGAGCGAGATGTTGCGGGCCGCCACCAGCATCAGACGGTGGCTGCCGCGGGCCCCGCCCTTGCCCTCGTAGACCGCGAGACGCTGGGTCTCCTGGTCGAGGACGTAGAGCAGCGAGGTGCCTTCCAGGTAGGGCGCGGCGACGGCCACGTAGCGTCGACCGCCGTCGGCGTCGGGCGCGGCCAGGACCGGTCGGGCCAGCAACAGGACCAGGGCCCCGCCGAGTGCGGCGGCGAGGACCAGCAGGGCGACCAGAGCGGCGACGTGGAGGGGAGGGATGCGCGAGTTCATGGGCGTCGGTCTCCGGCGGGCTCCGGGGTGGCCGGGGCGAGGAGGACCCCCAGAGCATACTCCAAGTCCAGGAGCGCCCCACCCCGCCCGGCCCGGGGGTCGCCGACGAAGGCGATGCCGACCCCGGCCTCCCGCATCCGCGCCAGTGCGGCGGCGAGCGCGAGGCCACGCGGGAACACGGGGATCGGCTCGGCCAGGGCGCGGAAGGGGGTGCCGGGGCGGGCGGCGAGGGCGCGCTCGGCCCGCAGCAGGCCCACCCCGCCCTCGTCCAGGGCGACCAGCCAGGCGCCCTCCGGCGACGGCGGCAGCGGGTCGCGCCCGACCCGCCCTCCGGTCGGCGCCCACGGCGGCGCCGGACGCAGGAACGGCGTCAGTCCGGCGCGCCGCGTCGCCAGGACCTCGAGGCCGGCGGCCATGGTGCGGGCCGCGCCCGGAGGTTGGCGACGCCCCTCCTCGAGGAGGTCGGCCAGGCGCTGACGCCGCAGGGAGGCCTCGCCGCGGCGGCCCTCCAGGACGCGGACCACCGCGACCAGCGGCAGGACCACCGGCAGGAAGAGGAGGCGGAACGCGAGCAGGACCGGCGCCAGGGGCAGCACCCGACGCAGCGGGTCGCCGGCGACCCACTGCTTCGGCAGGGTCTCGCCGAACACGAAGACCACGGGGGTCAGGACGACGCTCGCCCAGAAGGCGGCGTCCTCCACCCGGAAGCCCTCGAGCAGGCGGATGGCGAAGTGGACCGCCACCGCGTCGGCGACGTTGTCCACCACCAGCGTGGTGGCCAGGAACGCGCTCGCCGGCGTCAGGGCCCGCTGCAGCATCGCGGCCCAGGTCGAGTGGTGGGCCTCGTTGCGCAGCCGCAGGGGATTGACCGCGTAGAGGGCGATCTCGGAGCCGGAAGCGGCCGCGTTCACCGCCAGCGACACGACGAGGAGCACGACGAGCAGGAGGGTCACGAAGCGTCCTCCTCCTCCGGCGCGGGGCCGATCCGTTCCAGGTCGAGCAGGCGCGGGCCGGTCTCGTCGGCCGCAGCCACGGTGAGTCGGTAGCGCGCGCGATCGGTGACGAGCTCGAGGACGTCGCCCTCGCGGGCGACCCGCTCCAGGCGCGCGTTGACGAGTCCGCCGAGGGTCTCGACGCGCACGTCCACCTCGCCTTCGGGCTCGCCGAACCGGTCGGCGAAGTCGTGCAGCGGCAGGGTCGGATCGAGCCGCCAACGGTCGTCGCGTCCGCCGCGCACGAGCGGGGCCCCGGCGTCGTCCAGCCGGTCGAGCAGGGTGTCGGCCCAGCGCCCCCGCGGCACCACGCCCGAGCCGTGGCCGTACTCGTCCACCAGGAGGACGAAGGGCGCCCCGCTCTCGAGGAGCGGCGTCACCCCGTTCAGCGCCGGCGCCACCTCGGGCAGGACCGGGACCGGGCGCATCGCCTCGCGCACCCGGCGCCGGCCGCCGCCCGTCGCCGCCGTCTCGAGCGCGCCGAGGACCTCGCCGTCGCGGTCCACCACCACGGCGAAGGGACGCCCGCTGCGACGGAGTCGGGCCAGCGCGGTCTCCAGGTCCTCGTCTTCGCGGGCGCGCGGCAGCCTGGCCAGCGGCACGCGCAACGCCCCGGCGCGGAGCTTGCCGAGTTCGAGCACGTGGCGCAGCAGGTCGCGCTCGGCGCGATCCAACCCGAGGTCGCCCTCGCCGCGCACCAGCTCCTCCATCCGCTCGGGGTCCAGCGGCGCGGTCGGACGCGCACCGGCGTAGGCGCGGCGCGCCAGCGGCCGCACCAGGGGCGCGAGCACGCGATGCACCAGGGCCACCGGGGGCAGGAAGGCGCGGGCGAAGACCTCGGGGTGCCGGTTGCCGAGGACCTTGGGCAGGATCTCGCCGAGGAGCAGCAGGACCAGGACGCCGGCGGCGTTGGCCGTCATCGCCCAGCGTCCCGGCAGCGGGGCCACCATCACGTGGAGGGTGGCGAAGAAGGCGAGGTTCACCCCCAGGTTCAGCAGCAGGATGGTGGACAGGGCGCCGACCCGGTCGGCCCGCAACGCGACCACGGACCGCGGCAGGCCGCGGCTGCGGTCGCCGAGCGAGAACAGGGCGGCCTCGGAGCCGGCGAACACCGCCGAGGCCACCATGAGCAGCAGGGCGAGCGGCAGCAGGGTCACGGCGTTCCGCCCCCTCCCTCCGGCGTCGTCGGCTCGCCCTCCTCACCGACCGGGACCACGAGGACGACGCGGAACCCTCCCTCGGCCAGGTTCTCGGCCTCGAGGGCGCCGCCGAGACGACGCACCGCGGCGTGGACCAGGGCCAGGCCGAGGCCGACGCCGCGCCCGACCTCCTTGCCGGTCACGAACGGCTCGAACAGATGGGGCAGGACCTCGGCGGGCGCGCCCGGGCCGTCGTCGCGGACCTCGATGCGGAGGCGGTCGTCGCCCTCCGGGGCGACGACCAGACGCACCGTGCCGCCGCCGCCGGGCCAGGCCTCGTCCAGGGCGTCGAGGGCGTTGCGCAGCAGGTTCAGGAGCAGGCCGAACCACTCGGCGCGGTCGCCGCGCACCCGGAGCGGCCCCGGCGCCAGCTCCAGCTCCAGGCGGTGCTGCTCGAGGCGCCCGGCGAGGAAGGCGCGGAGGTCCTCGGCCAGGGCGCGGAGGTCGGTGACGCCCTCGACCTCGCGGTCGGCGGCGAGGAGGAGCAGGCGCTGCACCAGCTCGCGGATGCGCTGCAGCGCCTCCTCGGCGAGGTCGGCGTAGCGCGCCGCGCGCGGGTCGTCGCCGGCGTGCTCGCGCAACACCTCCAGGGCGTGCAGCGAACCGGCCAGCGGCGAGTTGATCTCGTGGGCGAGCCCGGCGGCGAGCATGCCGACGGCGGCCAGGCGCTCCTGACGCTCGGCGCGACGGTCGGAGGCGCGGGCGCGCTCGGTGGCGCGGGCCACGCGCTCCTCCAGTTCGGCCTGGAAGCCCCGGATCTCGGCGACCATGGCGGCGAAGGAGTCCTGCAGCACGCGCACCTCACGGGCGTGGGCCTCGGTCGGCGGCGGCAGGTCCTCGCCGCGCCCGAAGGCCTCGGCGGAGCGGGACAACGCCAGCACCGGGCGCAGCACCCCGCGGTCCACGAGCAGGAACACCAGGAAGGCGCCGATCAGGGTGGCGACGACGCCGACCAGGAGCACGCGCCCGGTCAGCGCCGGCACCGGCGCGGGACGCGGAAACTGGAGGTAGACGCCGCCCCAGGCCGTGGCCGGCTCGCCGGGCTCGCTGCGTCCGTAGAGGGGCATCGCCACCCCGTCCGCGACCGGGACCGTCTCGCCGCTGCGCGCGGCGCGGTCCACCGCCTCGGCGACCTCCCGCATCGGGAAGTCGGGCGGACGCTGCCGCACGCCGCGCGGGTTGAGGAAGGCGCCGACCGGATGCGGCTCGCCGTCCACCCGGACCACGCGGGTGTCGAGGACCACGGCGTCCTCGAACTCGAACCACAACGGCCACGACAGCATGCGCGCCAGGTTGCCCACGTCCTCGGGCCGAAAGCGACCCTGGACCAGGTGGGCGACCTCGAGTTGCAGCCGACTCGCCTCCTCCTCCTCGAGTTCGCGCAGGCGGCGCTCGAGCTGCGAGGTCCAGGCTGCGACCGTTCCGAGCACCACGGCGTTGACCAGGATCAGGGCCAGCGTCAGGCGCAGGCGCAGACTCATCGCACTAGGCGGTCCCGAACTCGCTCAACAGCTTGAAGATCGGCAGGAACAGCGAGAACGCGATGGCTCCGACCAGGGTGGCCATGGTCACCAGCATCGCCGGCTCGAGCAGGCCGAGGAGGTCGTTGAGCCGCCGCGCGTAGTTCTCTTCGTAGTTGGAGCCGACGCGCAGGCACATCCGGTCGAGCTCGCCGGTCTCCTCGCCGACCTGGACCATGGAGACGACCACGTCGTCGAAGAGCCCCACCCCTTCCAGGGCGTCGGCGATGGACTCGCCCTCGCGGACCTCGTCCTCGACCTCGTCCAGCGCTTCACGGAAGGGCTCGCTGCTCAAGGCGCCGCGCGTGATCTCGAAGGCCTCGAGGTGCGGCACGCCGGCCGAGACCAGGGTGCCGAAGGTGGCGGCGAAACGGCTGATCTGGGACTGGCGGACCAGCGATCCGACCAGCGGCAGTTTGAGGTGGAGGGCGTGGACCCGACGCCGGTAGCCGAGGTTGCGCCGCATCAGGACGCCGTGGAGGACGCCGAGCAGGAGGGGTACGCCCAGGATGAGGTACCACCAGCGCACGAAGGCCTCGCTGATCGCGATCATCCCGGCGGTGAGCTTCGGCAGCTCCATCCCCATCTCGTCGAACAGGCTGGCGAAGGTCGGGATGACGAAGATCATCAACACCGTGATGACGACCAGTGCGATGACGAAGACCACCGTCGGGTAGGTCATCGCCGAGCGGGTCTTCTGACGGATCTCCTGGGTGCGCTCGAGGAACTCGGCGAGCCGGTCGAGCACGGTGTCGAGGACGCCGCCGGCCTCGCCGGCGCGGACCATGTTCACGTACAACTCGTCGAAGACCTCGGGGTGCTGCGCCAGGGCGTCGGACAGGGACTGCCCCTCCTCCACCAGGTCGCCGGCGTCCAGGATGGCGTCGCGGAAGCGCCCCGGCGGCCACTGGTCGGCGAGGATGCGCAGGCTGCGCAGGATGGGCAGACCGGCCGAGGTCAGGGTGGACAGCAGCCGGGTGAAGCGGACCAGCTCCTTGAGCGGAACCGCCCGCCGCCGCCGCGCGGCGCCGCCGGCCTCGGTGGAACGGGCGCGCCCGGTCTGGGCCGCCGGCACCTTGCGTTGGATCCTCGCCATGTCGTGATGGATGCACCCGTCCCCGGCCGCCCGGGCCGACCGAGAGAGCCGAGAGGCTACTGGGCCTGGGTGTTCCGCACCACCTCTTCGAGGGTGGTGCGCCCGGCACGGGCGAGGGCGAGCCCGCGCTCGCGAAGGGTCCGCATCTTCCGCTCCCGCGCCAGGTCGCGCAAGGCCAGGGTGGAGGGATTGCGCAGGAACTGCTCCTTCAGGGCCTCGTCCATCTCGAGGATCTCGTAGATCGCGATGCGTCCCCGGTAACCGGTGAAGTGGCAGTGCTCGCAACCCCGCCCGCGCCGGAACGTCTCGGGCCCCTCCAGACCGGCCTTGCGCAGCCACTCGTCCTCCGGCACGTAGTCCTCGCCGCACTCGGTGCAGACGGTCCGCAGCAGGCGCTGCGCGGCGATGCCCTCGATCGTCGCCGCCAGCAGGAAGGGCTCGACGCCGAGGTCGATCATCCGGGTCACGGTGGACGGCGCGTCGTTGGTGTGCAGGGTGGACAACACGAGGTGTCCGGTCAGCGCCGCCTCCACCGCGATCTGCGCGGTCTCGGGGTCGCGGATCTCCCCCACCAGGATGACGTCCGGGTCCTGGCGCAGCATGGTCCGCAGCACCCGGGCGTAGGTCACGCCGATCTCGTCGTTGACCGGCACCTGGACGATGCCGTCGAGGTCGTACTCCACCGGGTCCTCGACGGTGAGGATCTTCCGCTCCGGATCGTTGATGCGGCTCAACAACGAATACAGCGTGGTGGTCTTGCCGCTGCCGGTCGGGCCGGTGACCAGGACGATGCCGTGCGGCCGCCGCGCGAAGCGGTCGATCTGCTCGAGTTCCTCCGGCTCCAGGCCCAGCTGGGTCAGGTCGAGCTGCAGGTTGCGCCGGTCGAGCACCCGCAGCACCACCGACTCGCCGCCCTGGGTCGGCACGGTGGACACGCGCAGGTCCACGCGATGGCCATCCACCGTCATCTCGATGCGCCCGTCCTGCGGCATCCGGGTCTCGGAGATGTCCAGGTCGGCGAGCACCTTGACCCGCGACACGATGGCGGTAGCGAGGTGCGGCGGCGGCGCGTCCACCTCGTAGAGCACGCCGTCGGCCCGCATCCGGATGCGGAACTCGCCGAGGTAGGGCTCGAGGTGGACGTCGCTGGCGCGGTCGCGCACCGCCCGGGTCAGGATGCTCTCGAGCAGGCGCACGATGGGCGCCGCCTCGCCGGCCTCCTGCTCGAGCTCGGCCCGCGACTCCTCCTGCTGGAGGTAGGCGCGCTCCACCGCCGCCTCGATGGCCGACGGCGAGGCCAGCACCGGCCGCACCCGGCGCCCGGTCAGGGTCTCGAGGTCGCCGAGCAGCGGCAGGGTCTCGGGGTCGGCGAGGGCGACGGTCAGCCCGTCGTCGGCCACCTCGAGCGGCAGCGCGCCGAAGGCCCGCGCGGTGCCGGCGTCGAGCAGCGCGACCGCGTCGGGCGCCGGGTCCAACCGCGACGCCGGCAACCACTCCAGGCCCTGCTGGGCGGCCAGCGCCCGCGACAGGTCGTCCTCGGTGATGGCCCCCTTCGCCAGCAGGATGGAGCCGATGCGTCCGCCGCTGCGCCGCTGTTCGGCGAGCGCGGCCTGGACCTGGCCCATGCCGACCACGCCCATGTCCACCAGGACCTTGCCGAGGAGCGGGCGTTCGGACATGGCGCGCAGGGTAGCGTCAGGAGGCCGCCGCCGCCCCGCCGAGCCGCTGCCGCAGGTCGCTCGGCAGCTGGGCGTGGGCCAGGGCCTGTTCGGGGGTGATCACCCCTTGTTGCGTGAGCTCCAGCAGGTGGTCGTCGAGCAGCTGCATGCCGAGCCGCTTCTGGGTCTGCATCACGGACGGGATCTTGAAGGTCTCGCCCTTGCGCACGTGGTTCTCGATGGCCGAGTTGCGGACCATGATCTCGAAGGCCGCGACCCGCCCCTGGCCGTCGGCGCGCGGCACCAGCACCTGCGACACCACGGCCTGCAGCGACACCGCGAGCTGCGCCCGCACCTGGTCCTGCTGCTCCTTGGGGTACTGGTCGATGATCCGGTCCACGGTCCGCGCCGCGCCGGTGGTGTGCAGGGTGCCGAACACCAGGTGTCCGGTCTCGGCCGCGGTGATGGCTGCGGCGGTGGTCTCCAGGTCGCGCATCTCACCGAGCAGGATGACGTCCGGGTCCTGCCGCAGCACCCGGCGCAGGCCCTCGGCGAACGACGAGGTGTCCTCGCCGACCTCGCGCTGGTCGATGACCGCCTGGATGGAGTCGTGGAGGAATTCGATCGGATCCTCCATGGTCACGATGTGCACCGGCCGCGTCTCGTTGATCTCGTGGATCAACGCCGCCAGCGTGGTCGTCTTACCGCTGCCGGTCGGGCCGGTGACCAGGATCAGCCCGCGCGGCAGGTGGGCCAGCGCCTTGAGCACCGGCGGCGCTCCGATCTGGTCGAAGCTCAAACGGTTCTGCGGGATCCGGCGGCACACCATGGCGTAGGTGCCGCGCTGGCGGAACACGTTGGCGCGGTAGCGGTCGCCGCCGAACTCGAAGGCGAAGTCGCACGACCCCGACTGGTCGAGCTCGTGACGCCGCCGCTCGTCGGGGATCACCGGCAGGCAGACCTCCTCGGTGTCCTGCGGCGAGAGCTCGACGTCCTCCACCGGCACCAGCTTGCCGCTGACGCGGATCATCGGCCGGCGGAAGGCCCCCACGTGGAGGTCGGAGGCGTCCTGTGCGACCACGGCCTCCAGCCAGCGGCTCAATCGGGTTCCTGCTTCGATGGTGCTCATGTCTTCGTCTCCTCGGAGCCTTCCGCCCCGACTCGGTCCTCCTCCACGCCGGCCGGGACGGATTCGTCCTCGTCCTCTTCGGCGCGGATGCGGGTCACCCGCAGCACTTCCTCGACCGAAGTGATCCCGCTCCGCGCCTTGGCCAGGGCATCCAACCGCAGCGGGCGCCAGCGCTCCGAACGCTCGGCGGCGCGCACGAAGCTGCTGCCGTCGGCCGAACGGAACAACTCCTCGCGCAGCGCCTCGTCCAGGTCGAGCCATTCGTAGACGCCGGTGCGCCCGAGCACTCCGGTGTTCCCGCAGACGCGGCAGCCCCGGGCCCGCCGTACCGAGGCGCCCGGCTCGAGCTCGAGCACCCGCCGCTCGAGCGGCCGCGGCTCGTCGTCGTAGCTGCACTCGGGGCACAACCGGCGCACCAACCGCTGCGCCAGCACCCCCTGCAGCGAGGTCGCGATGAGGAACGGCGGCACTCCCATGTCCAGCAGGCGCGTCACCGCCGACGGGGCGTCGTTGGTGTGGACCGTGCTGAACACGATGTGGCCGGTCAGCGAGGCCTGGATCGCGACCTCGGCGGTCTCACGGTCGCGGATCTCGCCGACCAGGACCACGTTCGGCGCCTGGCGCAGGAAGGCGCGCAGGGCGCGGGCGAAGGTCAGCCCGATCTGCGGCCGCACCTGGACCTGGTTGATGCCGCGGATGCGGTACTCGACCGGGTCCTCCACCGTCAGGATCTTCTTGTCGGGACGGTTCAGGGTCTGCAGCGCCGCGTAGAGCGTGGTGGTCTTGCCGCTGCCGGTCGGCCCGGTCACCAGGAACAGCCCGCTCGGTCGCTCGATGACCTCCTCGAACCAGCGCAACCCCTCCTCGGGCATGCCGAGGTCCTCCAGCGACAGCAGGTTGGCCTCGCGGTCGAGCAGGCGCATGACGCAGGTCTCGCCGTGCTGCGTCGGCAGCACCGAGACCCGCACGTCGAGGTCCCGGTCGGCGACGCGCAATCCGATGCGCCCGTCCTGGGGCCGGCGCTTCTCGGCGATGTCCAGCCCCGCGGTCACCTTGAGGTGGCTCATCAGCGGCGGGAACACCTCGGGCGGGTGCTCGGCGACGACCCGCAGCGCGCCGTCCACGCGCAGCCGGATGCGGACCCGGTCCTGGAACGGCTCGACGTGCACGTCGGAGGCGCGGGCCTCCACCGCCTCCTGGAAGGTGCGCTGGACCAGGCGGACGATGGGCGCCTCCTCGGCCCCTTCGGCCGAGCCGTCCTCCTCGACGGCGCGTTCCTCCGGCGGCGGGCCGTAGGCGGCGTGCAGCGCCTCGCGCAGCGGCGTCGGCGCCGCCAGGGCGAGGGTCACGGGACGGTCGAGGAGGAACTGCAGGGTGTCGGCCAGGACCGCCTTCTCGGGCGAGGCCACCGCGACCACCACCGCCTCGCCCTTGGTCGCGACCGGGATGGCGGCCATCTCCCACGCCGCCTCCGGGGCGAGCAGGGAGGTCAGGCGCTCGGAGGGGCGGCGGCCGGCGAGGTCCACGAAGGGCAGGCGCGAGGTGCGGGCCAGGGCGCGCCACACCACGGCCTCGTCGGCGCCGAGGTCCACCAGCGCGCGCTCCAGCGGCACCGAACGCTGTTCCGCGGCGGCCCGGGCGGCCCGCAACAGGTCGGCGGGCACCGCGCCGTCGCGTTCCAGCAGTTCGACGAGGCCCCGGCTCAACGCGTTTCGCGGATCCGCCCTTGCACGCGGATCGAGTGCGGCTCCAGGTCGGCGCCCTCGGGGTAGCGCAGGGTCAGGGTTCCGGACATCGGTCCGGCCGGAGCGTCGCGCGGGACCCGCACCGTGATCAGCCAGCCGGGGGCGCCCTCCTGCTCGGAGAGCGCATCCACTTCGACGACGGCTTGTTCGGCGATGGGTCCGGAGAGCTCCACCTCGGGGCGCGGCAGCTCGACGCTCTCGTCGGCGGGGCGCACCTTGACGCGTCGGGTGCGCTCCTGGCCGGCGGGCCAGATGCCGAACTGGAGGCGCTCTTCCGGAGCGTAGACCACCGGGCCGACGACGTTGGCGAGCACCGGCACGACCAGTTCGGCGCCGAGGTCGGTGGCGGCGATGGCGGCCTGGTCGATCAGCCCGCGCGGCGCGCCCGGCGCCAGCGAGAACGCCATCCGCTGCACCACCTCGCCCTCCTCGCCGGTGGGTTCGGGCTCGCCGACCACCTCGACGCGGACGCCCTCGGGCATGGAGGACCAGCGCTCGACGCGGAACGGCCCGCGGGCGACGACGGTGACCTCGCGGCGCGGCGGCTCCCGCTCGAGGTCGCGGTCGAGCACGGTGCCGAAGTGGACCCGGGAGGGCTCGACCCGGAACACCGGTCGGACCTCGGCGCGCACCTCGGTACGGACCGGGCTCTCGGCCATGCGGCCGCGGACCGCGATCGCGGTCACCTGCGGCCCCTCGCGCGTCTCGGACTCGTAGGTGCCGCGAAGCACGCCGCGGGTCCCCGCGGGCATCACGTCGCCGAGGGCGTAGGGCTGCCCGCCCTCCAGCTCGAAGTGCACGTCGGTGCAGCCGCAGGAGACGTCCACGTCCTCGACCACCACCGGCCCGTCCTCGACCACGAAGGGGATCTCGACCGGACGGGTCTCGTGCTGGTAGACGACCCCGATGTCGGCGCGCTCCTCGAGGAAGCGGAGCCGTCCGGGTGGCGCGCCGAGGGTCTCGGAGAGCCCCCCGCCGACGGTGACCGGGGCCGGCTCGTCACCGCCGCCGCAGGCGGCGAGGGAGCCGAACAGGAGCAGCCAGGGAGCGAGGCGCAGCGGGGTCATCGGGGTTCGCGCACGCGGGCGTTGAGGGACAGGCTCTTGTCGTCGAGTCCGGAGTCGTCCGGGAAGCGGAACACCAGTTGGCCCGGCCAACTCCCGACCGGGGTCTCGGCGGGGAAGGTCACGGCCACACGGTAGACGCGCCCGGGCTCGATTTCCTGCACCTCGGTGACGGCGTACTCGCCGGCCTTGCCGGCGACCTCGACCTCGAACGGCGGGATCGGCGCATCGGGGGTCTTGGCCCGCATCTCGACGGTGCGGGTGCGCTGCTGGCCCCGCGGGAAGATGCCGAAGGCCAGGCGCTGGCTCGGCGAGTACGCGATCGGGCCGACGACGTTGGCGACGACCAGGAACTCGAGGTCGGCGTCGAGGTCGGTGGCGGCGATGCACGAGCCGGTCAACAACCCGAGCGGCGCGTCCTTGGTGATGGTGACGCGGAAGTCCTGCCGCACCTCCTCGCGCTCGCCGGTCGGCACCTGCTCGCCGACCGCCTCCACCCGCACTCCCGCCGGCAGACGCGTCCACTCGCGCAGCTCGAAGGGGCGCTTCGCGGTCACCCGCACCGTGCGCGACGGGTCCCGCTCGCGCAGCCCGCCGGCGAGGACCTCGCCGAAGCGCACCTGCACCGGCTGCACGTCGAAGGTCGGATGGACGAAGGCCCGGACCTCGGCCTGCACCGGGTCGTTCGCCATGTTGCCGCGCACCACGATCTTGACGATCTTCTCGTTGCGCCGCCGCTCCGAGTTGAAGGTGCCGACGATGCGGCCGTGCGCCCCGGGCGGGATGTCGCGCCCCAGCACGTAGCGCGGGGCTTCGCCGCCCTCCACGGCGAGCCAGTCGGCCCGGACGTGGACGTCGGTGCAGCCGCACGACGGCTGCAGTGCGGTGATCACGATCGGCTCGTCGCCCTCGACCCGGAACGGGATCTCGACCGGGATCAGCTTGTGCTGGTAGACGTCGCCGAGGTCCACGCGCTCCTTCTCGAGCACCAGCTGCGAGCCGCTGCGGCCCGCGGCGACCGCCTGGGCGGAGGCCACCGGGTCGCGGGCGTCGAAGCCCTGCAGCACCGAGGGTTCGTCCACGGTCAGCGGGTCGCCGTCGCCTTGGACCGGCGGCGTGGCCGCGGCCTGCTCGGCGGCGAAGGCGGAGTCGTCCGCGAAGTCGTCCCCGGCCGCCGCGGTGTCGGCGGCGGGCGCGGGCGCCGCCGGGGCCGTCGCTCCACCGTCGCCGCAGGCGAAGGTCGGGAACAGGAACGGGAACGGGAGCAGGAAGACCAGGCGGAGTCGTTTCATGGAGTGTCGTCCTCGCCCCGGGCGATGCCCAGGACGCGCAGTTCGCGTTCGTCGCGGGCCTCGGACCCGTCGTCCATGCGGCGGTGCAGGACGAGGGACAGATCGCCCGAGACGACCCCGGACGCGAGTCCGGGCGGCAGACGCAAGTCTACCCGATGGAGGCGGCCGGGCTGCACTGCGTGGACGGTGGCGGAGGCGCCCGGAATGCCCTCCAGCCGGGCTTCGACGAGGAACAGTTCGCCCTCGCGCGCGCCGACCTCGACCACCGCGTCGGCGCCGCGCGCGGCGGGGAACTCGCCGAGGAGCACCTTGCCGTCGGGGCGGGTCCACAGCGGCCCCGCCACCTCCCAGCGCACCGGCACCAGAGCGGTGCGGCCGGCCTCGTCGGTGAGCCCGACGAAGGCGGTGTGCCGCCCCTCGTCGGTGGTCGGCGGCAGCACCAGCTCGACCTCCTGGACCGCAGCCGGCGTCGCCGAGGGCACGCCCTCGACGTGGAGGAAGGGGGTGCCGGGGACGGCCTCGACGAAGCGGAAGGGTGCGCGACCGGAGACCCGCACCCGGGTGCGCAGCTCGGCGGAGCCGTCCACCACGCCGAAGTCCACGAAGCGCGGCTCGGCGCGGAACCACGGCACGATCTCGGAGCGGACGACGAGTTCGGTCGGCAGACCCGGCCCCTCGCCGCGCACCGTCACCCCGGTGTCCTTGCGCCCGGAGAACCCGGCGGTGCGGAAGGTGGTCCGCACCTCGCCACGCGTCCCCGGCTCGAGTCGCGCCGGCAGTTCGAGCGGGCGCCCGTCCACCACGAGCCGGGGCGCGAGGCAGCCGCAGCTGGGCGCGAGTTCGGTGACGGTGACCGGCCGCCCGGCGACGACGAAGGGGAAGCGCAGCTCGATCGGGTCGCCGGCCTCGACGCGGCCGAGGTCCACCACGGCCGGGTCGAACCGCAGCCCCGGCTCGGCGCCGCCGGAGCAGGCCGCGCCGCAGGCGAGGACCAGGAGGGCGAATGGGACCGAGGCTTGCCGCAGGCTCACGGGCCGCCCAAGATAGCAGCATGCGCGCCGCCGCCGTCGCGCCCGCCATGGTCGTCGGGCTCCTCCTCTCGCCCCTCTTCCCGGCGTGCTCGGCGTGCCCGCCCGAGGCCCGGGCGCTGGTCGAGCGACCCGACTACGCCACGCCGGAGTCGGCCGGGCGGAGCTTCTTCGCGGCGTTGTCCTGCGACGACGCCGAGCGCGAGTATCGCGCCCTGGGCGAGTCGCTCAAGCGGCGCTACGGCGCGACCTTCGACGTCTACCTGCTCGGCCGCGAGCGGTTGCGCGAAGAACTCGGCGACTTCGTCCTGCGCAACGCCCACCGCCTGCGCCCGGTGCGGCGCGAGGTGCGCGAGGACGGGGTGGTGGTCGGCTACGCCGCGGGCGGGGCGGAGCGGGTGGCGCTGCTGTTCCACCGCCAGGACTACCTCGAGCTGCGCACCGCCGACGGGCGGCGCATCGGGCTGCCGCTGCCGGCCCCGCCCGGCGCCTTCCTTCGGCTGGAGGGCAAGGACCTCGCGCTCGAGCTGCGCGCCCGCGACCCGGTGTTCCGCGGCCTCGACCCCGACGAGGTGGTGGCGGTGGTCCTGGCGGGCGAGTGGAAGCTCGCCGACGTCGCCTCCGACGGCGCAGGCGACGCCGATGCTTCCGAGGCGGCGCCGGAGCGGTAGGCGCCCCTTGCTCCGAGCCGTCGGCGTCTCCTCCGGTGAGGCGGGGGCGCCGAGGCGGCCTCTGCCGCGGCGGTCAGCGCTCGACCGTCTCGCCCGGGTCGCAGACCCGGGCCAGGAAGTCGGTCGGCCCCTGCAATGCGGGGTCGGGGGCCGCGGCGGTCTTGACCTCGAACTCGAGCGGCTCGCCGAGCAGGTCCTGGAAACCGCGCTCCTGGATGCGGGCGAGCACCCGCTCGGCGAAGTGCCGCGTGCCCTCGGGGCCGGTGTGCGGCAGCAGGGCGACGAACGACCAGCCGAGCAGGCTGACCAGGTCCACGTCGCGGGTCTCGAGCAGCAACAGGCCGGCGAGGTCGAGGAGGGTCGGCTGGTCCACTTCGCACTGGAGCGTGAGCGAGGCCAGGCCGAGGGGGTAGCGGAAGCGGTTGCTGCGCTTGAACTCCTCCTCGAGGCGGTGGCGCCAGTACTCCGGGCTCGGCAGGCCCGAGTCCTCGTCGGTGATGGAGCGCAGGAAGCGCTCGCGCTCGCCGGGCTCGCGGACGCCCTGCACCGCCTCCCAGATGCTCTCTCCGAGGGCGGCGGGGTCGAGCGGGCGGGTCTCGCCGACCTCGGGCCGGAAGGTCGGCACGCCGAAGGGCGAGGCCAGGCGCTCGGCCAGGGCCTCCGGCTCGGGCGGCAGCGGCAGCGCGGCCTGGGCGCCGACGAAGCGGGCCAGGCCGTCGGCGTCGGCCAGCGACGGGGCGTTGGTCAACAGGAACAGCAGGCAGGGCTCGCGGCGCAGGAAGTCGAGCGCCCACTCGTGGACGTCGAGCGGCGCGAGCGCACGCGGGTCCACCACCACCAGCCCCTGGGCGTCGCCGGCGCGGGAGAGGGCGGAGGCGTCGGCGACCACGCGGACCTCGCCGACGGCGTCGCCGGCGAGTTCGGCGGCGCGCCGGCAGGCGGCGACGACCTCGTCGTCGCCCGAGAGCACGGTGAGGGGGCGGGCGGGCATGACCCCAGCCTGCCCCGCCGAGGGGGCGCGCGTCAAGCCGCGGGCAGCTCGGCGTTGTGGTGGACCGCCTGGACGTCCTCGTCGTCCTCCAGGGCGTCGAGCAGGTCCTGGAGCTTGCGGGCGCCGGCCTCGTCGAGCGGGACGGTGTTGTCGGGCACGTAGCGCAGTGCGCCGTCGAGGACGGTCCAGCCCTTCTCCTCGAGCGCGGCCTTGAGGTCGAGGAAGGCGGCGGGTTCGGCCTCGACGTCGATGACGCCGGCCTCTTCGACGGAGACGTCCTCGGCGCCGTGCTCGAGCGCGACCTCCATGACCTCGTCGGGGTCGAGGCCCTCGGCGTCGAGCACGAAGACGGCCTTGCGCGCGAACTGCCACGCCACCGAGCCGGAGTTGGCCAGCGAGCCGCCGCGCCGGGTCAGGACCGCACGCAGGTTCGGGGCGGTGCGGTTGCGGTTGTCGGTGAGGGCCTCGATGAGGAGGGCGACGCCGCCCGGGGCGTAGGCTTCGTAGACGACTTCCTCGAGCGCCTGGCCCTCGAGCTCGCCGGCGCCCTTCTTGATGGCGCGCTCGATCGAGTCCTTGGGCATGTTGTCGGCGCGCGCCCGCTCGATCGCGTAGCGGAGCTTGAGGTTCATCGCCGGGTCCGGCCCGCCGGAGCGCGCCGCGGCCATGATCAGCTTGGCCCACTTGCTGAAGATCTTGCCCCGGCGCGCGTCCATCTTGGACTTGGTGCGCTGGATGTTGGCCCAATGGGAATGCCCTGCCATCGTGCCCGGATTCTACCGGAGCCGAAGCCGCGGCGGTCGTGGCCCGTCGCGTGCGGCGCGGACGCGCGACGGGTCGGGCGCGGCGGCGAGGTGCGGGGCGGGTCGGGCGCGGCGGCGAGGTGCGGGGCGGGTCGGGCGCGGCGGCGCGGTGCG
>Ga0256830_1001228_pt1 | contig 18422 bp, 19 predicted proteins | sample 128326metaG_FD_190537 | JGI IMG/M metagenome (GOLD analysis project Ga0256830, IMG submission 190537) | Hydrothermal vent microbial communities from Lau Basin, Pacific Ocean - 128-326 | ecosystem: Environmental > Aquatic > Marine > Hydrothermal vents | place: Pacific Ocean: Lau Basin | collected... | reverse complement strand
GAAAAGAACGCCTGAAGGTTATGCGTTCGTCTGTCGATACCATCCTCCGTTCCTTTGTAAACCTGCTGTTTCCGCCGGTGTGCCCCCTGTGCAGGTCCGGGCTCGTGGAAGACCGCGGGCTCTGCACAGTGTGCCTTTCTGGGCTTAAGCGTATAGAGGGCGCTCTCTGCACGGTGTGCGGCGTGCCGTTCACATCGCAGCAGGCAGGGGAGCACACCTGCGGGGAGTGTATAAAGAGAAAGGCTTCCTTTGTCAAGGCAAGGAGCGCCTTTGCCTACGAGGGCTCCATGGCCGAGGCGATCCGGAGGTTCAAGTACGTGGGCGACGGTGCGCTTGCACGCCCGCTCGGCGACCTTATAACAGACGCCCTCGGCCCCTTCGAGGCCGAAAGGCCCGATCTCGTGGTACCGGTGCCCCTTCACAAAAAGAGGCTCAGGCAACGCGGCTTCAACCAGTCGCTTGTACTGGCGCGGGGGGTTGCGAGCACGCTCGGGGCGAGGCTGGATTACCTGAGCCTTATAAGGACACGTTACACACGCCCCCAGATACAGCTCAAGGAACGGGAACGCGTAGAAAACGTCAGGGGGGCCTTTGATATCACAGACCCTGCTGTTTTCAAGGACAGGAAGGTTCTCCTTGTCGACGACGTCTATACCACAGGTGCCACGGTAAGGGAGTGCGCCAGGGTCATAAGAAGGGCCGGGGGCGAGCCGAGTGTAGTAACGCTTGCCAGGGCCGTGAGTGTATGATAAAAGATACGGTCTGTCCTTGCGGTGAGCGATGTATGCAAAAAGCGGTTCGGGATGCTCACCGTGCATTCCCGAGGGGACTTCGATACGATGGGCGAGTTCATTTCACAGAGAAGACTCATTGAGAAGCTCGATGCAGAGAGAAAGAAGGGGCGAAGGATCGTCTTTACGAACGGGTGCTTTGACATCATCCACGCCGGCCACGTGAGGTACCTCAGAAAGGCCAGATCCCTCGGGGATATCCTCGTCGTGGGGCTCAACAGCGACTCTTCGGTAAGAAAGATAAAGGGCGGCGGAAGGCCTGTCGTGGGGGAAAGAGACCGTGCCGAGGTCCTTTCGGCCCTCGATCCGGTCGATTACGTGGTCCTCTTCTCGGACGAAACCCCGCTCAGGCTCATAGAACGGATAAGGCCGGATGTACTCGTAAAGGGGGCGGACTGGAAGGAAGGCGAGATAGCAGGGGCCGAGGTGGTAAAACGCCACGGCGGGAGTGTAAGCCGAATAAGGCTTGCACGGGGAAGGTCCACGACAGAGATCATAAAGAGGATAGTCAGGCTGCATAAAGGCGGGTCGAAGTGAGCCGCCGTCAGGTTACCTGTCAGCCGCAAGGGTATGCATGATGAAACAACCGAACGAATCCCTGTTACAGAGGGTCGCTGAACTGGCCGAGCGTGCCGGGGGTGCCGTCATGAAGGTCTACGAGGGCGGCGAATTCGACGTAAGCTACAAGGGCAGGGAGGAGGAACAATCCCCGCTGACACGTGCAGATACCGAGGCCCACCATATCATAGTGGAAGGACTGCACCGTATCTCACCCGGTCTGCCGGTACTCTCCGAGGAGTCGCAGGAGGTACCTTACAGCAGGCGCAAGGGATGGAAGAGCTTCTGGCTTGTGGATCCTCTTGACGGCACAAAGGAGTTCATCAAGAAGACGGGGGAGTTTACCGTGAATATCGCCCTGATCGACGGCGACAGGCCTGTACTCGGCGTGGTCCACGCACCGGCGGCAGGGGTCACCTACAGTGCTTCAGAGGGAATGGGGGCCTTCAAGGCCGAGGGCGCAGGCAGGGAAAGGATCAGGGTCTCTGATTACCGCGGCCATCGTCTCAGGGTGGTTGCAAGCGTATCCCACCGGAGCCCTGAGCTTGAGGCTTTCATAAAAAGGCTCGGTGACTGCGAGTGCCTGTCCATGGGGAGCTCCCTCAAGCTCTGCCTCGTCGCCGAAGGCCGGGCAGACCTCTACCCGAGGCTCGGTCCGACGATGGAGTGGGACACGGCGGCCGCCCAGTGCGTGGTGGAGTGTGCCGGGGGGTCGGTCATTGACCTCGACGGCCGGCCGCTCGGGTACAACAAGCCGGACCTGCACAACCCCTTCTTCATGGTTACGGGCGATCCGGCATTTCCCTGGCGTGACTACCTGTAGCGGGATGAGCCTCAATCGGTTTCTTCCTTTTCATTTTCATGTTTATATTCCTCGGGATGGGCGCCTTCGTACACGAGCTGCTCTTCCTTCTCCCTTACGAGCCTGAAGACTATACCCAGGGCCAGCACTGAAAAGGCCATCGATGCAAGATAGAGCCCGGAAACACTCTTGAAGTCGAGGAGTATGAACTTGCGGCTTATGGCGAGTATGGCTATCAGGACGACCGTCTTGACCTGGACGACACTCCTCTTCCTGGCCCAGACCTTCAGGATCGAGTGCTTGAACTCCATGGCGATTAGCACGGTCATGATCATGCCGAAGATGGTCTGGAACATCGTGTGGTTCAACGGGTCGGCCCCGCTCCAGAAGAAGTCGACCATGTTGATGAAGAGGTGGTACATGGATACCACTATCACGATGGATATGAGAAAGGTGAGCGCTATGGCAACGATCTGCTCGAAGCGCTCATAAAAAGAAAGGATAGACCAGCTCCGGCGCAGTTCATCGAACAGCCCACCTCCCTTCCTCGGGGCCCCCCTCTTTCTCATCCCCCCTCACCTCCTCAAGAAGTGCTGACAGGGATCTTCTTTCTTTCCTTGGCCTCGGCCGTCTTGGGCAGCGTAACCGTGAGCACGCCGTTTTTGAAGGTGGCCTTCACCTTGTCGGTGTCGACCTCTTCGGGCAGCGGTATGGTCCTGTGGAAGGCCCCGTACGACCTCTCCATGCGGTAGTAGTCCTTGCCCTTGTCTTCCTTGGATATCTTCTTTTCCCCCTTTATGGTCAAGGCGTCCCTTGTAAGGGACACATCTATGTCCTTTTCATCTATTCCCGGAAGCTCCGCCGTGACCAGGATTTCGTCGCCGTCCTCGCTCACATCGATCCTCGGCACATAACCCTCGAGCCTTCTCTCTATTCCACCCGAAAACGGGAAGTCGAGCCAGCTCCTGCTGAACTCCTCGAAAAGGTTGTCCATCTCCTCCTTAAGGGCCAAAAACGGGTCGGCCTCCTCTCTCCTTACGGGTATCTCCTTTCTTCTGGACCAGGGTACAAGCTTTTTCAGATTCATAACATCCACCTCCCCTATTGTATTTGTTATAAATGTAGGTGGGTATTGCCGGGTTGTCAAGTGGGCCCGACCGCCCATGACCGTGATTTGCAGGCCCTTTTCACTGCGGCCTCTTCACTTCGGGCGTCACGCATGTCATGCCCTTCGGCCGCTGTGCAGAAAAAAAGCCCGGACGTTTCGAAACGTCCGGGCCTTAACCAGCCGATCCTTCTTCGCAACTAACAATCGAAGTAGAGCGCGAACTCGTACGGGGTGGGCCTGAGCTTGATCTCGTTCACCTCGTTTACGGTCTTGTACTCGATCCAGGTGTCTATGACGTCCTGGGTGAAGACATCTCCCTTGAGCAGGAACTCGTGGTCTTCCTTCAGCGCGCAAAGGGCCTCCTCGAGCGAGCCAGCGGCGGACGGGACCTTTGCGAGCTCTTCTGGCGTAAGGCCGTAGATGTCCTTGTCGAGCGGTTCGCCCGGGTCTATCTTGTTCTGTATGCCGTCGAGGCCGGCCATGAGCATGGCCGCAAAGGCAAGGTAGCCGTTGCAGGAGGGATCAGGGAACCTCACCTCGATCCTCTTCGCCTTGGGAGACGGTGAGTACATCGGTATCCTCACTGCTGCCGAGCGGTTTCTGCTCGAATACGCAAGGTTGATCGGCGCCTCGAACCCGGGAACGAGCCTCTTGTAGGAGTTCGTGGACGGGTTGCAGAAGGCGTTCAGCGTCCTCGCGTGCTTGAGTATGCCGCCTATGTAGTACATGGCCGTCTCGCTCATCCCGCCGTATCCGTCGCCGGCGAAAAGCGGCTTGCCTTCCTTCCATATTGACTGGTGGGTGTGCATGCCAGTGCCGTTGTCACCGAAGACCGGCTTGGGCATGAAGGTGACGGTCTTGTTCCAGCGCCTTGCCACGTTCTTGATGATGTACTTGTACCACATGAGCTTGTCGCCCATCTTGACGAGGCTGTCGAACTTCATGTCTATCTCGCCCTGTCCGGCGGTTGCGACCTCGTGGTGCTGGCACTCGACCTCTATGCCCACCTGCTCCATTACAAGGCACATCTCGGTTCTCAGGTCCTGGAAGCTGTCAGTCGGCGGCACAGGGAAGTAGCCCTCCTTGTGCCTCGGCTTGTAGCCGAGGTTCGGGCACTCGTCCCTGCCGCTGTTCCATATACCCTCGACCGAATCCACGAAGTAGAAGCCGTGGTCAGCCCCCTGGCTGAAGCGCACGTCATCGAGGATGAAGAACTCCGGTTCAGGGCCGAAGTACGCTATGTCGCCTATGCCGGTGGACTTGAGGTAGGCCTCTGCCTTCTGTGCTATACCCCGGGGATCCCTCGAGTACGGCTCCTTGGTTATGGGGTCCACTATGTTGCAGATGACGCTCAGTGTGGGGGTCTCGGTGAAGGGGTCCATCACGGCGGTAGCCGGATCCGGCACGACCAGCATGTCGCTTGCATGTATGGGCTGCCAGCCGCGGATGCTTGAGCCGTCAAAGCCGAGCCCCTCTTCGAAGGTCTCCTCCTCGAGCTGGGAGATGGGTATGGTGAAGTGCTGCCATATGCCTATGAAGTCCAGGAACTTCAAATCGACCATGCGGGCCTTGTTCTCCTCTGCGTACTTCAAAACTTCCTTAGCGGTCATTGCTCCTTCCTCCTTAATTTGTTTTCACGGTGTACAGTGTTTACAGAAAAGACAGAAGGCTTCGGCCTGCGAGACACCCTATACCGCGTCCTCCCCTCTCTCGCCGGTCCTTATCCTCACGACCTCTTCGACCGGAAGCACGAATACCTTGCCGTCGCCGATCCTGCCCGTCTTGGCCGTCTCGACGATGGTGTCGACCACCTTGCCCACGAGGTCGTCCCTTACGACTATCTCCAGCTTTATCTTGGGGAGGAAGTCAACAACGTACTCGGCCCCCCTGTAAAGCTCGGTGTGTCCCTTCTGCCTGCCGAAGCCCTTCACCTCGGATACGGTAATACCCTTGATACCTATCTCGTTCAGGGCCTCCTTGACCTCGTCGAGCTTGAACGGCTTTATGATGGCTTCGATTTTTTTCATTTGTACCCCCTTTTTAACCTTAAAAAAGATGCATGGCGAGCGCCTGTCCTCAGCTTGCCGCTGGAAGCTTCAAATGCGTAACCAAACAGAAATAAAACGGTGTAGGCCCGGGCGTTAAGGTCCCGCCCAAAGACAGTAGCATAACAGAAGGTGCGTGTAAAGTCTTTAATAACACCACGGGCTCCGGTTGCAGCCGTAAGTTATGCAATTTATGTGCCTACGGTAAATACGCTGTAAAAACAGCCTGTTCCGAGATCAGGGTGGACGCGCAAAGACCAAAAAATGTGCAATCCCACGCCACGTTGCCTATAAAACGGCCACCTTCCGTCTTCAGTCCCTTGCAAGGGGCCGGTGGTTCTGATAATCTCTTTCCATGGCCCTTCATGTCGTCATAGATGGTTACAACCTCTTGGGCGTGTCCACAGGAAGGGGGCTGGGGGTGGATGTGGAACGGGAGAGGGAAAGGCTCATCGAAAGGCTCAGGTCGTACAGGAGGCTCAAGGGGGCAAGGGTTACCGTGGTATTCGACGGTACACGCTCTGGAAGGCTTGAAAGGAGCCGGGAGACGAGGGGCGGGGTCGAGATAATATACTCAAGAGGCGGCGAGCAGGCGGACCATATATTAAAGGAGATGGCCGGAAGCAAGGGGGCCGGGCTTACGATCGTAACCTCTGACAGGGATGTCGCGGACTACGCCAGGGCAAGGGGGGCGGTCGTCGTATCCTCCGGAGAGTTTTCCTCGATCCTCGAGATGTGCGAGTACGCGGAGACCAAGGGCGTGGAAGAAGAGGACGAAGGTCCGCCGAGGAGGATCAAGAAGGGCCCGTCGAGGAGGCTGCCCAGGGAGGAGCGAAGGAGACTGAGAAGGCTCAAGAAGCTGTAGTTGCACGACACACAGTAACAGTTGCAGAAGGGACCGGCACGCACAGCACCTCCGGGCGAGCCGCGTAGGGCTTCAATCTTCACACCGTCAGCTTCGAGAGGTCCGCTATCTGACAGTAGAGGCGCCGGATCGTCTCCAGGAGCCGCAGGCGGTTGTCCCTGAGGCGCTCATCCTCCACCATTACCATTACCTTGTCAAAGAAGGCGTCTATGGCATCCTTTATGGACGCAAGCGTCTCGAAGACCTTTTCATAGTCACCGGCCCGCCAGTATTCCCTTATCACGGGCGCTATCTCCCGGCTCGTCCTGTAAAGGGCCTTTTCATGTTCATCCTCGAAGAGGTCCTCGTCAGGGGCGCCGGCGATGGTCCGTCCCTTGAGTATGTTGGAAACGCGCTTGAAGGCCGTAACAAGGCTTGCGCATGCCGGGTGCGCCTTGAAGTTCTCAAGGGCCTCTATCCTCCTGACCGTGTCGGCCACGTCATACCAGGGGGTCGAGAGCACCGCGTCGACGGTATCAAAGGCGAGCCCCTGCGAAAGAAGCTGGTTTCTGAGCCTCTCCCTTATGAACTCGAGTACATCGCGTTTCACCTCGGCGGGATCCCTCTCAAGCTTCGCGCTCAAAAGCTCAAGGGCCCTGTCGACGAGGCGATCGAGAGAAAGGGTGTAGCCCTTGGCGAGTATTATATGGATTATACCGAGTGCCGCGCGTCTCAGCGCATAGGGGTCCGCAGCACCGGTTGGTACAAGCCCCACGCCGAAGCATCCCGCGATGGTATCGAGCCTGTCCGCTATGCCTATTATGGCCCCCACATCCCCGGAGGGCGGTTCCGCACCGGCCGATGCGGGCAGGTAATGTTCGTATATCGCCGTGGATACCTCGTCACACTCGCCGGATCTCCTTGCGTACTCCCTGCCCATGATCCCCTGCAACACCGGGAACTCTCCGACCATCCCGGTGACGAGGTCCGCCTTGCAGAGCATCGCGGCCCTTCCTATGAGGTCTTTACGGTAATCCTTTTCCGGTATCTTCGATCTATCGAGCAGTGCCGGGTTCCGGCTGTCGTCCAGAAAATCCTCGACCTTTTCACCTTCCTTCAGGTCCTCGCACCAGCCGAGCTCGGCCCCGGTAAAGAGCGCGAGCCTGGTGAACCTCTCTACCTTCTCATACGAGGTGCCGAGCTTCACCTGGAAGACGACTCCCTTGAGCTTTTCCACCTCGTCGACCAGCGGGGTCTCTACGTCCTTTTCGTAGTAGAAACGGGCGTCGTTAAGCCGCGCCCTGAGCACCCTTTCGTTACCCTCCCTTACCACCGAGGTGTCCTTTACGGGTGTATTGGCAACGGTTATGAAGTACGGAAGGAGCCTCATCTCGCGGTCCACGACCGAAAAATACCTCTGGTGCTCGCGCATGGCGTTTATTACGACCTCCTGCGGCAGGCCGAGAAACTCCTCATCGAACGAGCCCCTGATGACGACCGGATACTCGACGAGGTCCGCTACCTCCTCGAGGAGTTCTTCATCGGAAAGCACCCTTCCGCCCACCTCGCCGGCTTCCCTTTCTATCCCTTCCCTTATGAGCCCCGCGCGCTCCGCGTGGTCGACTATGACGTAGTGATCCCGGAGCTTTTCCAGGTAATCCACGATGCCCTGTATCTCCAATACGTCATGCGCCTTCACGAACCTGTGGCCGCGGGTGACGGAGCCGCTTGAGAGGTGTCCGTAGTCGAAACAGACGGTGCTTCCGCCGTAGACCGCAAGGATCCAGTGCAGGGGCCTGGCATAGGTTATGTCGTGGTCGCCCCAACGCATGGCCTTTGGGAATGCAATGGATGAGATGGCAGACCTGAGGATGTCGGGCAGCACCTCCATTGTCTCCCTGCCCTTCACCTCCTTCACCGCGTAGATGTACTCGCCTTTGCCGGTCTTGACTGCCTTAAGCTCATCCGGACTTACCCCCTGGGCATTGGCAAACCCTAAAAGGGCCTTTGTGGGGTTTCCGTCGCTGTCATAGGCGGCCTTTATGTTCGGTCCCCGCACCTCGACGGTCCTGTCCGGCTCCCTCTCTTCGAGGTCCTCGACGATGACTGTGAGCCTGCGGGGGGTTCCCAAGGTACGGATCGATGCGTAGCCGAGCCGGCCTTCGTCGAGCCTCTTTCTGACGGATGCCTCAAGGCTTGCGAGCGCGGGCCGGATGAAGCCGGCCGGCAGCTCCTCCGAGCCGAGCTCAAATATGAGATCCTTTCCCATCCTCTGATTCCTCTTCACTCCGAAGTTATCACAATTTACCAGAATCCCCGTTTATTTCAACCATATTTTGGGCCTATGGCACCCCACCGGCCGGGTGGGCCTCCTTCAGGTTAAGGTGCAGCTCCTCTTGCATCATGCGGCGCTGTTATGGTAACTTAAAGGGCCGGATCGCCAAGCGTCTTCTCAAGGAGGGAATCCATGTCCATAACAGAAAAAGAGGTCCTGCACGTGGCGGAACTCGCAAGGCTCGCCCTCACCGAAGAGGAGGTGGGGCTCTACACGGTGCAGCTCAAGAGGATACTCGGCTACGTTGAGAAGCTCTCGGAAGTAGACACCGGGGGGGTTCCTCCCACAACCTGCACATCCCTCTCGCAGGGCGGGCTGCGTGAGGATGTGGTGACCGGGTCCATTCCGCAGGAGGAGGCCCTCAAGAACGCCCCGGAGAGCCGCCACGGCTGCTACAAGGTCCCGAAGATAATAGAGTAGCCCGTCCCCTGTCTCCGACCCCCATCCCGATCGCATGCTTCGCTCTCCCGTCGGGAAGGGCCGTACGGCGGACAAACATACCTATGGATGCCGTCCTTCCTCCTGCGGGGTGAACAAAAGATGATTGTAAAACACCTCGGGAAGTTTTATAATACGCGGGTTTTGAAGCACTCGCGATGCACAGGGGATCTTCAAATGTATCCGCTCGCTGCGCACATCCGCAAAGACTCTGACAGAGGAGACCATGGATATAACAGGCCTTACCATACGTGAACTCTCCGACAGGCTCAAGCAAGGCGAGCTGAGCTCGACCGGGCTTACGGAGGCGTACCTTAAGCGCATAGAGGAGGTCGACGGGAAGATACACGCCTACATAACCGTATCCCGGGAGGAGGCGCTCGAGCAGGCCTCGGAGGCGGACAGAAGGATCAAGGAGGGTAAGGACGTAACGGCCCTTACCGGGATACCCATCGCGCTGAAGGACATCTTCTGCACAAGGGGCTTGAGGACCACGTGCGCCTCGCGCATTCTGGAGGACTTCACCCCTCCGTACGACGCCACCGTCGTTAAGAGGCTCAAGGACGCGGGCGCGGTGATACTGGGAAAGCTCAACATGGACGAGTTCGCCATGGGTTCTTCGAACGAGAACTCCGCGTTTTTCAAGACCCTGAACCCTTGGGACACGGGATGCGTGCCCGGAGGCTCGAGCGGCGGTTCGGCCGCAGCGGTCGCCGCCTCCGAGTGCGCCGCATCGATCGGCACGGATACAGGCGGCTCCATCCGCCAGCCCGCCTCATGCTGCGGGGTGGTGGGGCTTAAACCCACCTACGGCCGGGTCTCCCGCCTCGGCATGGTGGCCTTCGCATCTTCGCTCGACCAGGCCGGCCCGCTCACAAGGTGCGTGGAGGATGCGGCGATAGTGTTGAACGTGATCGCCGGACATGACCCAGGGGATGCCACCTCGATCGATGCGCCGGTACCTGACTATACGGACGGGATAGGGCAGGGGATAAAGGGGATGAAGATAGGGATACCCGGAGAGTACTTTGTGGAGGGGCTTGACGGAGAGGTCGACGCCGCGGTGAGGGAGGCCATGGAGGTGTTGAAGGACGCCGGTGCGGAGACCGTGGACATAAGCCTCCCCCATACAGAATATGCGATAAGTGTTTACTACCTCGTTGCAACGGCCGAGGCCTCCAGCAACCTCGCCCGTTACGACGGCGTCAAGTACGGGCTCAGGGTCGATGAAGGCAGGGGCCTCCTGGAGATGTACAAGCTCACCAGGGACAGGGGCTTCGGTCCAGAGGTGAAAAGAAGGATAATGCTCGGCACGTACTCGCTTTCCGCGGGCTATTACGATGCCTACTACAGAAAGGCCTCGCAGGTGAGGACCCTCATAAAGAGGGACTTCGAGGAGGCCTTCAAGTCGTGCGATCTGATACTTACGCCGACGTCCCCCACGGCGGCGTTCAGGCTCGGCGAAAGGATGGAGGACCCGCTTACCATGTACCTCTCGGACATATTCACGATATCGTGCAACCTCGCAGGGATCCCGGGCATCTCGCTTCCATGCGGCTTTACCTCCGAGGGGCTCCCGATCGGGCTCCAGCTCCTTTCCAGGCCGCTTGAGGAACAGACGCTCCTAAGGGCGGCTTACACCTACGAGCAGTCGACCGAGTGGCACAAGAGAAGGCCAGATGTGTAGCACACACAGAAGCCCGGCATTCCGGCGGCCGGCTGAGCGGACAAAGGTACATCCCCGTCGCCTCCTGCGTGCAGACGATGGGCTGAACAATGGCTGAGGGGAAAAAACTTCTTTTGGTTCTCCCGCGCGGCGAGCGCGGCTACTTCGGCAAGGTCTCGAGAAGCGGCAAGGCGGGTTTCGTCCGCCTGGGGCTGCCCACGGTCGCGGCCATAACACCGTCGGACTGGGATGTGGAGATACTCGATGCCAGGGTGGCGCCGGTCGACTTCAGTAAGAGGGTCGACCTCGTCGGCATAACCGCCTTTACATCGGAGATACCGCACGCCTACGAGATAGCCGACGGCTTCAGGAGGCGTGGCGTTAAGGTCGTTATGGGCGGGGTGCATGTTTCGGCCCTGCCCCGCGAGGCGCTCGAGCACGCGGATTCAGTCGTCATCGGAGAGGCCGAGCTCGTATGGGAGGAGCTTCTAAGCGACCTCGAGGCCGGTCGTCTCAAAGAGACTTACCGCTCGTCAAGGCTGCCGGAGATGGGCGGATGGCCAGCGCCGCGCAGGGACCTCCTCGACAGGGGGATATACACATCCGGCTTCAACACCCTGCAGGCCACCCGCGGCTGTCCGTTCGACTGCGAGTACTGCGCCGTAACCGCGTTCTTCGGCAGAAAGTTCAGGACAAGGCCTGTAGACGAGGTACTGGCCGAGATAAGGGGCTTCGACACAAAGGAGTTCTTCTTCCTCGACGACAACATCGCAGGCCACCCTGCATACGCAAAGGAGCTCTTCAGGGCGCTTGTACCGATGAAACGCACCTGGGGCTCCCAGACGGCCATAACGATTGCAAGGGATGAGGAGCTCCTCGAACTGTACGCTAAGAGCGGCGGCAGGTACGCCTTCATCGGCTTCGAGAGCCTCTCGGAGGCGAACCTGAAGCGCATGAAGAAGTCGTGGAACTCACCCGAGGGGTACAGGGAGTCCATAAGGAAGATACACGACGCCGGGATAAACATCATCGGAAGCTTCGTCTTCGGCCTCGACGACGATGACAGGTCGGTTTTCAGGAACACATTTGACTTCATAATGGAGAACAACATAGATGCAGCACAGTTCCATATCCTCACACCCTTTCCAGGGACCAGGCTTTACAGGACCTTCGAGAAGGAGGGAAGGATAACCGACCGCGACTGGGCGAAGTACCACACGGGCGAGGTCGTATACAGGCCGCTTCGGATGAGCGCCGAGGAGCTTCAACAGGGCTACTACTGGATATACCGCAAGACCTACACGATCAAAAACATCCTCAAGCGCAGCCTCAGAAGCCCCAGGGGCATCATCTACAGGATAGGGGCCAACATAAGCTACAGGAACAAGGCGCTCAAGATGCCGCTTGTAAGCGAGCCCGGCTGAAGAGGCCGGTTGGACGGTCTTCATACTTCCCGAGCCGACTACAAGACTCACTACGAGAGGGACAGATGCCATACGAAAGCGTTATAGGACTTGAGGTCCATGCCCAGCTCCTTACGGAATCAAAGCTCTTCTGCGGCTGTTCCACGCGCTTCGGCGCCGAGCCGAACACCCAGGTCTGCCAGGTCTGCCTCGGCATGCCGGGGGTCCTGCCGGTACTGAACCGGAGGGCCGTCGAGTACGCCGTGAAGATGGCGCTCGCTGTGAACTGCACGATAAACCCGAGGAGTGTTTTCGCAAGAAAGAACTACTTCTACCCGGACCTGCCCAAGGGCTACCAGATATCGCAGTATGACGAGCCGCTTGCGGAAAACGGCTACCTCGAGATAGAGACCGAAGACGGAAAGAAACGGATCGGTATCACGAGGATCCACATGGAAGAGGACGCGGGCAAGCTCCTTCACGGAGAGGGCATAGAGGACGAGGCATACAGCTTCGTTGACCTGAACAGGACCGGGGTGCCGCTCATAGAGATCGTGAGCGAGCCGGACATAAGGACGCCTGACGAGGCTGTATCGTACCTCAAGGAGCTTCGCGACATACTGCTCTACCTCGGGATATGTGACGGGAACATGCAGGAGGGAAGCCTTCGCTGTGACGCCAACGTATCGATAAGACCGGCCGGCTCAACGGAGCTCGGGACCAAGACCGAGCTCAAGAACATGAACTCCTTCAAGTTCCTGAAGGACGCGCTCAAATACGAGATAGACCGCCAGGTGGACCTCGTCGAGAGCGGCGACGAGGTGGTACAGGAGACACGCCTCTTCGACCCCTCGGCAGGCGTGACACGTTCGATGAGGACGAAGGAAGAGGCCCACGACTACCGCTACTTCCCCGAACCGGACCTGCTTCCCCTTTCGGTCGAGGAGGGGATGGTTGCCGGCCTGCGCTCCACGCTTCCTGAGCTTCCGGCCGCAAAGAGGGAGCGGTTCATACGGGATTACTCCCTGCCGCCGTACGACGCCGGGGTGCTTACGTCGTCGAAGGCGCTCGCCGACTACTACGAGGATTGCCTGAAGGAGTTCGACGAGCCCAAGACCGTGTCGAACTGGATAATGGGCGAACTCCTGAGGCTTCTGAATGAACACTCAAAGGACATCTCCGAGTGCGCCGTCACGCCCCGGGCCCTCGCCGGGCTCCTGAGCCTCGTAAGGGACGGCAGGATAAGCGCCAAGATCGCAAAGGAGGTCTTCGAGGAGATGTTTCTTACCGGAAAGGACGCGGCCTCCATAGTGGAGAAAAAGGGGCTAACCCAGATATCCGATGAAGGCGAGCTTGCCGGAATAATAGATGATATCATCGAAAAAAACCCTGAAAACGTCGAAAGGTACCGGGCCGGCAAGACAAAGCTCCTGGGCTTTTTCGTCGGTGAGGTCATGAAGGCCACGAAGGGACGCGCCAACCCCCAGCTCGTATCCAGGATATTGAAGGAGAAGCTCGGCTGATCCTCAGGGCTCGGCGGGTTAAGACAAATGGACATGCATCGCGGGCGCTGTCTCCGCTGGTTCAAGCCTCTCTGCGTCCTGTGCGCCGGTGACTTCCGGCTGCACGCTTTCAGTCCGGTGATTAAAAAGACCGTTCCGCATGCCCTTGCGTTCCTCTGCTCCAGAGAGGGGTTGTTCCGTCCTTTTGTTTTACCGTGGGGGTCTAAGTCGGCGGGAACTTGTATCGTGCTCCGCCACCGATGACGAGACAGCCGATCATGACAATCATGACTCCCTTGACTCTTATCTACCTGCTTCCACGCCTTACCTTCTCAAGCCGTTTGTCCACGCGGAGCCTCTTTGCGAGCCTTTCCAGAGATTCCATGTCCAACCTGCCTGTCTGGAGAAGCTCCTCGGCATCCAGGATGTCTCTCGGTCCACCGGCCTTGAGCTTCATTACGATGAGGTATTCGACCGGTATCACCGGTATGCCGACCTTTCCAAGCTTCACCAGTACGGCGGCCTCGACCGCCTCGTCCTCCCACTTACTCGTCGCTATCAGCATATCGACGGGCACGTCTTCGTGAAAGGCTTTAAGGAGATACGGAACCGGATCGGACGGACCGCCCCGTAAGAGTTTCGTCTTGAGTCCCTCGCCGTCCAGGGCCTTGCGAAAGGCCTTCATCTCATGAATCGACTCGAGGGATATCAAGAGATCTATGTCCTTGGTGGCCCTCGGAACGCCCCAGGTGGAGACCGATAATCCCCCGATAAGGACAAATCCCTTTATCACGCGGTCTCTCGTGAGCCTGTTGAGGATCTTACCGACTTCTTTAAGACTTCTTTCTATGCCCACGCTTCAGGGCCTCCCGGCCGGCCTTTCCGAGTTTGAGACAAAGGTCCGAAAGTTTGGCGGCGGTCTCAAGCCTTTTGGAGGGTGTAAGCCTTCCGGCCGCCTTAAGCTCCAGCTCCCGGCCCCTTGTCATGGTCCTTGACTTTGCCAATCCAGCCTCCAAGGTTTTTCAGGACAATTTTTCCCTTTATTTTACTGCCGTACATGCCGGGGGTCAACGGGAATCCTTCTTGGTCGGCATTGGTCTCAGAGGGCTCGGCGGGCTTTCCGGTGTCCGCCCGCGGCGGACCCGGTATGGTTCGATACCTTCAATATTGTGCGTCTCGCCTTCGGCTCAACGCACGCTCCGGTCGACCCCCTGGGTGGCTTCGCCACCGGGGGGTTCGAATCAGGCCGGGGACACCGAAAAAAAAGAGGGCCCCGTCAAGAGACCCTCTTTCCCTGATCTGGCGCGCCTGGAGGGATTGGCGGCCCCCCATGGGGTCCGCCCCGGCGAGGAAGTAATCGTTGTTATTGCCCGCCTCGCCCCAAGGCTCTGCGGGCGTTCCGGTCGAACCCGCCCTGCCTTTCGGCAGAGGGGTTCTCATACTTATAGGACGTCAAAAAAGGGAGCCTCTTGACCGGGGCTCCCTTCTTTATCTGGCGCGCCTGGAGGGATTCGAACCCCCGACCTGCGGATTCGTAGTCCGACGCTCTATCCAGCTGAGCTACAGGCGCATGCGTTTAATCTCTGTATGAGCACCTTGCGGATTGGCCGCACCGTCTGAACGGTGCGCCCCCGGCAAGGTTCGTTATCTTCAATATCGTGCGTCTCGCCTTCGGCTCAACGCACACTCCGGTGACCTCGCCAATCCATGGACTCGGCCCTTCGGGCCGCCTCCGGCGGTCCCGTTTTGCTCTCCTGCAAAACGGTCGAACCCTCGTCCCTGTACCCGCGCGGTTTAGTACAAACAAGATGGCGGAGAGGGAGGGATTCGAACCCTCGGTAGAGTTTAACCCCTACAACTGCTTAGCAGGCAGCTGCCTTCAACCACTCGGCCACCTCTCCGCTGACTTCGTGGTCTTAGGTATCTTTTATCACGAGTCAGGGTGATAATCAAGTATGCCGTCGGGGGGTTGCGCACGCCGCGGTGCAGGGAAAGGGTGGCTGGCGGCGGGCCGGGAAGTCGTCCCGGGGGTCCCGACCTCGTTTTCCACCACGGGCCGTTGACGATCCACCCGGCCTGCCCGCGGCCCCGCCGTTCCCGTGCAGGAACCAGATCACAGGTCGTCGAGTGGGCTGTGCGCCTTGGTCTTGAGCTGACGCACTACGTGAGTGCAGGTCATCGTCGTCTCGAGGGTTTTATGTCCCAGAAGCTCCTGTATTTCGCGGATATCCGTGCCGTTCATTAGTAGATTTGCTCGAAAGTGCAATCGCTGCCTGGCCTGTGCGTTGCACGCAGACAGGTGCTCTCTGGCAAAGAGAAGGAACTCCCGCACGGTCTTTAGTGTCTCATTCACCCCTCATATTTAACTTTCTGGTTAAATACAATCTACATAACACCATAAATTCCATGGTTGCGTTAACAATAGTGGTGGTTCAGGCCAAGGTGCTTTCACTGATTTTTACTTGACAGGCGCTTCCTTGGAACGTATAACAGAAAGTGTTTAGCTGCGGGTACTGTCGGGGTAAAAAGAGCAAATCGCATGACAAGGCAAATGCACTCGGACAGCAACAAGCGGCGCTCCTTCGTCGCTCTGCTTTTTGCTGTCGGTGATGCGGAGCGTTCGGCAGATAGGATGAGATGGCAAAGCCCAGGGATCGAGAGTTTCTTGACATGATCCAGCGGCGTGCGGCACGTGTTGCCGTCACGGCTTCTCCAACTCGAGGACAGGGCGCTAGTGGTGTTGTCGTGGCGGCAAGGGAGTTCATGGGTGACCTGAAGCTCGCCCCGTTCGGTACGTCCGACCAGAGCGCCTATGGGCGCAGGCTCAACGCTGCGACCCGTCGGCTCATGGTCGCACTCCCTAAACGGGCGGCAACGTGGGGCCTTTCACGCAAACTCTTGAATATTTTTCTCCGCGACTGCCTCTACACAACGTACCTGACCCGCGCGTACAATCTCTCGGCCGCAGAGCGCCTGATGGAGATACCGCTGGATTCGATCACGGCGAAGGCGATCCGTGCGGAAGTCCCGGGACTGCCGAGATGGCCAGGTGTCAGGCATCTGGATTCCGATCTAAGCGCAGCCTATCAGGCGGCAGCCCTGATGTTGGCGAGAAAGCGCGGTGTGGCGAGAGTCCATCTGGACGGCTTTTGGTGGGGGACCCGCGATTAACAGCTGCCGAACGCGCGGCTGACCTTCCGTTTCAGCGACCGCGCTTGCGCGTGGTTGAACAAGCGCTGGAACGGACACCCCCTGCGTGGGGGTGTCGTTCAGCCGCGCATTAGGGATTCCGAAGGAAGGAAGAGAGCATGCCACGTTATTGGGTTATGGCGCCTGTAGAATCGAAACCAGCAGATCTGTTTGACAAGGTCTGGCAATACAATCTTGCCGAAAACGTGATATCCATTGGCTGGAAGCAACTTGGCGACGTTACAGCCATGTCCAGAGACGAGTTGGCTGAGGCAGTCGCAAGAATCTATCCCGACAAGCCCTCTCAGACCAAGGGGCTGTATACAAACATGTTGTGGGCGTTCTATCACGAGATGCTGCCGGGTGACTATGTAATAGCGAGAAGAGGAAGGAAGATGCTGGCAGGTATTGGTAAAGTCACTGGTCCGGCCATCTACTCACCAGGCAAGAACCCATATGTTGAACATCCGGGATTCATCGATGTTGCTTGGCAGGCCGAGCCTCGCAACAAGTCGTTCTCCAGCGTCGTCTTCCCGATGCATACGCTGGCTGAGTTTTCGGAAGAGCAGTTTCGGAACGTGGTAGAAGGCTCTGGTCCACCCATACCTCCACCGGAGACCGAACCTGAAGTTGAAGATACAAGCGAGTTCGTACTGGAGAAGTATCTGGAGGAATTTATCGTTAGCAACTTCGACACAATCTTCAAGGGCCGCCTCCGTGTGTTTGAGGATGCGGAAGGGAATGATGGTCAGCAATATACAACAGACATTGGCCCAATAGACATCCTTGCGATTGAAGAAAAGGCTAAAGCGTTTGTGGTTATCGAGCTAAAGAAGGGACGACCTTCCGATCGTGTCGTTGGTCAAGTTCTTCGCTATATGGGATGGGTCAAGCGGAATCTTTGCGAAAATGGAGAAACCGTCAAGGGGCTTGTCATTTGCCGTGAGCATGATCCAAAACTGACGTATGCCTTGGAGATGACAAACAATATCGACGTTCGGTACTACAGCATGTCATTCAAGTTGAAAGAGAATCCCTAACAAGGCGCTACACCCGGACAATTTTTCCGCTGCGCTCCAAAATTGCCGGTGAGCTTGGTCGTTATGGTAAAATAAATAATATGAAGTTCAGTGAACTTGTTAGACTTCTTGAGCAAAATGGATTCAGAATAGTAAAGGAGAAAGGTTCGATACGATATTATGGTAAAGCTGGATGGGATAAATTGATCCGAGTTGACTATCATGGTTCAAAGGAAGCACCCAAAGGAACATGTCATGCTATACTTAAAGCAGCAGGTATAAAAAAGAAGTAAAGGGGGTAACAATGATAGATTTGGAATATTCATTAGTAATTGAAGCTACGGAAGAGCCTGATTATTTTGGGTTTTATTCTCCTGATTTAGAAGGATTTACAGGGATAGGACATTCTATTGAAGATTGTATCTATAAGGCAAAATGGGGGATGAAGGAGCATGTCCGGTTGTTAAAAGAGCAGGGCTTGCCGGTTCCACCTCCAAATCCAAATCCTAAAATAATCATTCAAAACGAAGAGAAAACAGCAGTTGCTTAAGAAGATGAAATAATGTCCATAACACAGCGCATGCAACCGACGGCGCCTCCGCGCCGGGGCTGATCAGCGGTCCCGTTCTACGAAAATAATCCTTGGGGACGAAAAAAAAGCTGCTGAAAATTTTAGAAAACATAATGTCACATTTGAGGATGCTAAAACTGTCTTTTCGGAC
>Ga0256830_1001227_pt1 | contig 18423 bp, 9 predicted proteins | sample 128326metaG_FD_190537 | JGI IMG/M metagenome (GOLD analysis project Ga0256830, IMG submission 190537) | Hydrothermal vent microbial communities from Lau Basin, Pacific Ocean - 128-326 | ecosystem: Environmental > Aquatic > Marine > Hydrothermal vents | place: Pacific Ocean: Lau Basin | collected... | reverse complement strand
TATGACATGAGTAGAGACCCCTTTGAAACAAACAATCTCTTCGATAGGGAACCGGATGTAGTAGCAGAGATGGTCCGTCTGCTCGATTCGGTGCAGGGGAGAAGTAACCTGTTTCAATGAAGCGTACATTCAGTGGAAGGACTGATTACAAGGAGGGCTGAAACCGGGCATCTTCAAACATTACGGTATGATAGAATCAAGGTTCATCCGCAGGGTGGAATCAAGGTTGATTCATGCAGAACCGGGAGCTATTTCACTGTGTACCTATATCGCCTGCCCCGGTGAAGTGGGCGAAACCTGCGAAGCCGAGGGACATTGTGCTGTCGCCTGCCACGTTTCGCTCTGTGCAGGCCCTTCCTGCGGTGCGTTTTACCGCCTCTGACAATGGGACGGGCGGGTCGAAGTCGTAGTTTTTTCGTGCAATATAGGATGGGCCTGCTGCCCATCCTGCCTGAATTACGGCTTTACCCTTGATTCCCTTCTTCTTAATTTTCGAGCAAAAATTTTGGGGTGATGAAAATCAAGGGTACCGTGCTGTAGCTACAAATAATAAAAAAAGATTCTCTTCACACATGTACGCACCTGAAAAAGCCCAATCTCCTAATATAATGGTAAAATAAATAATCCATAAATTTTTATACCATAAGGAGATAGGCTTTTTTAAAAACTAATATGGACTCGTGTGATTATGGATATAACAATAAGTTCTAATTATATCCAATAGGGAGAGCAAGATTTCAATCCGCTGATTCGAGCGATACTCGGTTATACTCATTTCTTCGATATTTACAAGCCTTCACAGACTCTTGTTGATTCTCCATTTCTTGTTCGCAGTCTTTGACAAGCCCATATCCTTTGCGATCTCGTCCAGACTATTGGAGGAGTCCTTCGGTATGCATCGGTCGGAAGATGGATAGGCAGCTTATTCAAAGGATCTCCCTTCTCCGCAACATTTCTGGTGCAAGGATATCTCTATCGTGGGAAAACCGACTCTTCGACATAGTCAAGAACGAAGACCGGCTACATGTAGCGCCGAAGAAAAACACTTCCACCACAAGGAGTTTCTTTGAAAGCGATTCATCTAGCAGCTCGGCCATTTGCAGAAGGCAGATCAGTCCAATGATAGCTTCGTACCAATGGTTTGAGATAAGTCTGATGCTGAAAAGAAAAATCTACTCGAAATGTGCATCCGCTGCCACCACTAAGTGCCGCTATATATAGCAGATTAAGTCTCACGCGCGGTAATGCTGTCCTGCGAGAGAAGGTAACTTATACTTCGACTGGAGTTTATGACCATTTTCGTTTTTAAGCACGAGAGCTCATTGAGTTCTCCAGAGAGACGTTCGCTTTCACTGCCCAGAGAAAACGAGGGGAGGCACCGTTACAGGGAGCCGTATGAACCGAAGAGAATCACTCGTCAACCTCAATGAACCTCATGAGGAGAACACGATCCGACTTCTGATAACCTTCATTTAAAGGTTTTTCAAACGGGGCTACTGAAACCATGAGCTGGGTGCAGGCGTTCTGTATATAGTGAAATCCTTACCTTCGACGATCCAAAGACCTACGTTCAGTCCGTCAAATGCCTTGGGAGCTTCATGGCGAGTGGGTTTCGTTTCTATGAAAGCGTTCTTGTAACTGTAGGTGTTGAGTAGGCATGTTCTCTGCCTAGCTATGTCATGGTGGCGTCTGCTAGTAGCAAGCAACACGTGATCTGCAGATTGGTATTTAGATGAAGCGAGGACGATGTTTAGAAAATCGCTTGACAGCAACTACCAGCAACTTTAAACTTCAAGGTTGGTATGGGGTATGATTGCTGAGCTATGCCATGAGGCTGGTAAGGTGATTCCAATGGATGAGAACCCAAGCAATCTCCTAGAAAACGGCGGGTTGTCTAACTATCTGAAGATACTGAAGCTGATGCACTACAAGCACGTTAGGGAAGGCAAAGGCCTCTGCCAGAATATTGGCCGGCATTGGCGTTTCCGGGATGAAGACATCGACCGCTGGTTGGAAGATACGCACGGCGATACGAAAGGAAAGGTAGATAGGCAATGACAGAGTCAATGACGGAACATGTCGTGTGGAAGAAGGACGACGCTCCGAAGGTCTCTCGTCACGCGCTTCCAATCGTGGGATCCACCGGAGGGTTGGAAGAATGACAGTTAGCCGCACGGATGTATCTTGTGTAGACCTGTTCTGCGGTGCCGGAGGCTTGACGCACGGCTTCGTCCAAGAAGGGCTTCGTGTCAACGCGGGCATAGACCTCGACCCCGCGTGCCGTTACCCCTATTCGGCGAACAACGATGCGACGTTCATTCAACGAGACATCTCCGGCATGGAGGCGTCGGAGGTCGCGAAACTCTTCACGCCGGGCACCATTTGGGTCCTGGACGGATGTGCGCCTTGTCAGCCGTTTTCGACCTACAGCCAACGGTATGACACCAAAGCAGACAACAAGTGGGGGCTGCTGTATGAATTCGCGCGAATTGCCGCGGGGGTGATGCCCGACATCGTCACCATGGAGAACGTTCCCTCGATAAGGAGACACGAGGTCTTCGACGACTTCGTGAAGACCATCTTGGAGTTGGGTTACGAAGTATGGCACGACGTGATCGACTGTGCAGCATATGGTGTCCCCCAGTCCCGAAAACGCATGGTTCTGCTCGCGTCTCTACTCGGCCCGATCGAACTGATCGAACCTCTCCGTGATGAGAAAGGATACAAGACCGTCAGGCAGGCCATCGGGCGGTTACGCCCCATAGGAGCGGGAGAATCGGATCCGAGAGACAAACTGCACGTCGCTTCGAAACTCTCCGAGAAGAACCTCGCACGCATCAGAGCCTCGAAGCCTGGGGGTACGTGGCGAGACTGGCCTCGCCATCTCGTGGCCAAGTGCCACAGGCTCGATACCGGACGCACCTACCCCAGCGTGTACGGACGAATGGAGTGGGACAAACCAGCGCCGACGATCACCACTCAATGTTACGGGTTCGGCAACGGGCGCTTCGGACACCCAGAGCAGGATCGGGCGATCTCGCTACGTGAGGCTGCGATATTGCAGGGTTTCCCGAGGAGCTACAAGTTCGTCCCTCCCGATGAGGAAGTCTGCTTCAAGACCGTGGGACGCCTGATTGGAAACGCCGTGCCCGTCGATCTGGGGCGTGCCATAGCGAAAAGCATCGTTCGGCACATCGACCAGTGCGGAGTGAAGCCGAAAACGTCGATCGCGCGAGGACGCCATTCGACACGTGATCGACGTGAAGCGATTCGAGTGGGAGGGGCGATGTGAAGCGGGATACGACAGGAAAGAAAACGAGGAATGATACGCCACCTCTCCCTTCTTCGGCGGCAGTGAGTCGCCGCATGTCGGCGACGAGACAGAGGGATACCCCACCGGAAAAAGAGATCAGAAAGCGTCTTTTCGCCAAGGGACTGAGATACCGAGTCGACTATCCGGTCCTGACCAAACCGCGGCGTAGAGGAGACATCGTGTTCCCTAGAATCAAGGTCGCCGTCTTCGTAGATGGATGTTTCTGGCATGGGTGTCTAGTACATGGCACTTGGCCCAAGGCGAACGCCGATTTCTGGCGGGAGAAGATCAAGACCAACCGGGCGCGTGATGCCGACACGGACAGAAGGCTACGAGAGAATGGATGGTTGGTCATCCGCGTATGGGAGCACGAGCCGCCAGACGATGTGGTGGAACGGATCGTGAGGGCCGTGGAAGAGCGCAGGAAACGATTCACCAAACGACGTGGGATGCGAACGAATGGAGAGTAGAGACATGCCGACGGCACGCGAGGCTTCGGTCCAGAAAATGGTGACCGTGATTCCGGAGCCTGGACAGATGGTCGAGGTTCGCCGACGCCTCTGGAGTGTTACCGAAGTGAACGGTGGTGCTCTCGGGGAGGACTGTGGAACCTCCTTCATCGCCCAACACGTCGTGAGTCTCTCCTCGTTGGAAGACGATTCGCTGGGTGAGGACATCGAGGTCGTGTGGGAACTCGAACCCGGCGCGCGAGTCCTGGAGCGCGCCGGTCTTCCCGACCTCTCGGGCCTCGACGACGTGGAACGCCTCGAGGCCTTCTTGGATGCCGTTCGATGGGGAGCCGTGACTCACGCCGATCGCGCCCTCCTGCAGGCTCCGTTTCGAAGTGGGATCACCATTGAGGACTATCAGTTGGATCCTCTGGTGAGAGCCATCGACATGGCGCGAACCAGTCTCCTGATAGCGGACGACGTGGGACTGGGCAAGACCATCGAAGCCGGTCTCGTGATCCGAGAACTCCTACTGAGGCACCGCGCGCGAACCGTCCTGATCGTTTGCCCGGCCTCCCTGCAGGTCAAGTGGCAGGAGGAGATGCGGGACAAGTTCGGTCTGGACTTTCGCATCGTGGATACGAACTACTTCAAGTGGCTCCGCCGCACGCGAGGCATCCATGCGAATCCCTGGACCTCCTATCCTCGTCTCATCACCTCCATCGACTGGGCAAAGTCCGGTGAACCTTTGTGTGCGATGAAGGACGCACTCCCCCTCCATCCGACATATCCAAGGCGTTTCGACATACTGGTCGTTGACGAGGCACATAACGTCGCTCCAGCCGCCGCGATTCGCTATTCCCTGGAGAGCCAGCGCACGCGTTTCATTCGTACCATCGCCCCTCACTTCGAACACAAGCTATTTCTTACCGCGACGCCTCACAATGGGTACCGTGAGTCTTTCACAGCACTCCTGGAGATGTTGGACGACCGTCGCTTCGCACGGAAGGTGGTGCCGGACCGCAGGCAACTGCACCGAGTCATGGTCCGTCGCCTGAAGGCCGACCTGGTCGATTCGAACGGTGATCCCATCTATCCTACGCGCCTGCTGATACCGCTAGAGATCAACTACACGGAGAAGGAGCGAGAGATCCATGGGATGCTCCAGCGGTACACGGAGAGCCGTATCGCGAGCCTAGGCGAAACCAGGCACGTCTTCGGCACCGAGTTCGTGCTGAAGCTGCTGAAGAAGCGTCTCTTCTCTTCCCCGGCAGCCTTCCGGCGCACCCTCGCGAAGCACGTCCAAACATTGGAGCGGGGCGCCCCTGACTCGAGAGAGGAGGCTGGACGTTTCGAGGAGCGAATACTGCGCAGGGCCATCGCCCGCACGGAAGAGGAGTACGCCGACGACGAATCGAAGGAACGGGCGCTGGACGAGGCGGTGATAGCGTCGAGTCGCATGGCACCACCGCTCACGACCGATGAGCGGCGGCTGCTCGACGCCATGCGCTTGTGGGCCGAGCGCAACGCTGAACGAGTGGATGCCAAGGCCAGGGCGATTCTGGAGTGGATCGAGACCCATCTCATTGAGGACGGAGAATGGAACGACCAGAGGGTGATCCTCTTCACGGAGTACCTGGACACCCACCGCTGGTTGCACCAGATACTCACCACTCACGGATATGGTGGTGAACGGTTGATGATCCTGCACGGCGGGATGGATTCCGACGAACGCGAGCGAGTGAAGGCAGCCTTCCAGGCCCACCCGTTCGTTTCCCCGGTACGTATCCTCTTGGCCACGGACGCGGCTTCGGAGGGTATAGACCTGCAGAACCACTGCAACAAACTCATCCATGTCGAGATCCCCTGGAACCCGAACGTCATGGAGCAGCGCAACGGTCGGATCGACCGACATGGTCAGCGGGAACGAAAAGTCCTGATCTGGCATCCGGTCGGCAAGGCGTACGAACGCCGGATCGAGCGAGGGGGAGTGAAAGCAGGCAGACTCGAAGGTGATACCGAATTCTTGATGCGGGCCGCGTTGAAGGTCGACGCCATCCGTGAAGACTTGGGTAGCGTCGGTCCCGTGATCGCAAGACAGATAGAGGAGGCCATGCTCGGCAGGCGGAAGGATCTCGACACTCGCTTGGTCGAGACCCGTGTCCAGTCGGCGAGGCGACTGGTTTCCGCAGAACGCCGGCTCCGTGAACGCATCTCACGGCTGCACGAGCGCTTGCTGGAGACGCGCGAGGCGCTGTGTCTCACTCCCGAGCGAATCCTCAGGGCGGTCCGGGTGGGCCTGGAGCTCGCAGGGCAGCCACCGCTCACACCCGCGAAACTCCCCGACGCTCCCGACGGCACCGTATTCCACATGCCCGCGCTGCAGGGGTCCTGGGCCAAGTGTACGGAAGGACTGCGGCACCCCCACACCGGCGAGCGACGTCCCATCACCTTCGACCACGAGGTGGCGGATGGCCGTGACGACGTCGTCCTGGTCCATCTCGATCACCCGTTGGTTCAGATGTGTCTTCGCCTCTTGCGCGCGGAGATCTGGGCACGTGAGGACGTCAAGCGCCTTCATCGTGTGATGATCGCCACTCTGCCGGACGGTCGACTGGAGGCATCCATGGCCGTGGTCTGGTTTCGTCTCGTGATCACCGGCGGCGATCATCACCGGCTGCACGAAGAGCTCACACTCGCCGGAGGCCTCTTGCGCCACGACCGTTTCACCCGTGAGGCGCGCGTCACCGTACTCCAGCGTTTGGTGGAGAAAGCGCAACCGCTGGATTCGGCAGGACGGAACGATTGCCTCTTCGCCATCCTCGCCGACCGTTTCCAGAGACACGAGTCGAGCCTGGTCTCCGCCATAGAAGCCCGCTCTCGAGACCGACTCCAGTACCTCACCAACACATTGGAGCGGCGCAAGGAGCAGGACATCCGAGACGTCCGTTCCGTCCTGGACGAACTGGCCGATGCCATCGAGAAGGAACTGGCGGAGCACGAAAAGCCCGTTCAGCTCACACTCTGGCCGGAAGAAGAGAAGCGGCAGTATCAGCGTGACTTGGAGGGATTGCGGCGACGTCTCGAACGCATCCCGGAAGAGAAAGAACGAGAAGTCGAGACGGTGGCTCGGCGCTATACCGATCCCCGAGTCCATACCTTCCCGGTCAGCGTGGTCTTCCTGGTACCCGAATCCATGGCGAGGAGGGACTGATCCATGGCCGCCGTGATTCGTCAAACCGAATGGCTTTCTTTGATCGAGGTCTCCGGGCCTTTCTTGGTGCCGAGAGTCCTCAAAGAGGTCTTTCCCCAGGGACTCGAGAGGGTGGAGACGCCGGTTCGGCACCGGTTGCGCGAAGCCTACGAGGAGTGGCGCGAAGCCGTCGACGCGGAGGATTCCGACCTCGAAGCGCTACATGGAGCATGGACGAGGTTGGTCCTGGAAGAGTGTCTCGAATACGACGATCGGGTCCTCGTGGCCGGGGACGACCTCCCAGGTTCCCTGTCCCATCACGTGGCCGAGCACGGAGAGACCATCCGACCCGACCTCGCCGTGGTCGCCGCCGCGAGTCGGGGAGAGTCCTCGGTCCTCATGCCGATCTTCGTCTTGCCTCCCGACACCGACCTGGAACGACCACTGTCGGGTGCACGCTGGCCAGCTTCACCCCTCGAACGAGCGACCATGCTTTGCCGGGCCACCGGGGTCCGCATAGGTCTCGTCACCGACGGGGAGCGCTGGACGCTGGTTCACGTCACCAGGGACGGTGTGTCCGGTCACGCCTCTTGGTACGCGCGACTCTGGTGGCAGGAGCCGATCACCCTGCAGGCCTTTCGATCCCTGCTGGGTGTGCGTCGCCATTTCGGGCCCCCTGAGGAGACTTTGCCGGTGCTACTCGACCGTTCGCTCGAATACCAGGACGAGGTCACCGATCGACTCGGGGAGCAGGTCCTGCATGCGGTGGAGGTCCTGGTTCAAGCCTTGGACCGCGCCGACGTCGATCGCAACGGAGAACTGCTGCAGGAGGTCTCACCACAGGTACTCTACGAGGCGGCGCTTACGGTGATGATGCGTTTGGTGTTCCTTCTCGCGGCGGAGGAACGGGGTCTGCTCCTGCTGGGCGATCCTCTCTACGATTACCACTACGCCATCTCCACCCTCCGCGCCCAGCTTCGGGAACGAGCCGACCACGAGGGACTCGAGGTGCTGGAGCGGCGTTGGGAAGCCTGGTCGCGCCTGCTGGCCACGTTCCGCGCCGTGTACGCGGGTGTCGAACACCCGACGTTGCGTATGCCCGCCCTGGGTGGCTCCCTGTTCGACCCCGATCGCTTCCCGTTCCTCGAGGGGCGTCCCCCTGGCAGTCGTTGGCGCGAGACGCCCGCTCGGCCGCTACCCATCGACGACCGTACCGTCCTTCTGCTCCTGGAATCGTTGCAGGTGCTGGAGGACCGGGGTGGGGCTCGTTTGCTCTCCTATCGTGGATTGGACGTGGAACAGATAGGCTACGTCTACGAGGGCCTGCTCGAACACACCGTCGTCCGCATCTCCGAGCCCACGCTGGGACTCAGGGGCTCCCAGAAGGCGCCCAACCCCAACGTCAGGCTGTCCGAACTGGAATCGGCACGGGTCGATGGCGAGACCGTCCTGGTGAAGCTGCTCGAAGAACGAACGGGCCGTTCCGCCAGCGCGTTGCGCAACGACCTTCGTCGCGAGGTGGATGCTGAGACCGTCGGCAGGCTGCTGCTCGCCTGCGGAAACGACCAGGAGCTCGCCGAACGCATTCGCCCCTTCGTACACCTGCTACGAAACGACGTATGGGGATATCCGCTCGTCTATCGCAGGGGTGCGATGGCGGTCACCCATGGCGCCGATCGACGCGAGACCGGCAGCCACTATACCCCCAAGTCGCTCACCGAGGCGATCGTGGCCGAGACCCTGGAGCCGCTGGTCTACGTCGGTCCCGCGGAGGGACGGCCTCGGGGCCAATGGACGCTGCGTTCTCCTGCCGAGTTGTTGGATCTCAAGGTGTGTGATCCGGCCATGGGGTCGGGCGCCTTCCTGGTCCAAGTGTGTCGGTGGTTGGCTGGGCGGCTGGTCGAGGCCTGGGAGCGGGAGGAGGAACGGGGGCTGGTCATCGGCCTGGACGGCCTTCCCGTCCGGCCCGCTGAAGCGCTGGAGACCCTGCCCAAGGACGAGGAGGAGCGCCTGATCCACGCACGTCGTCTGGTGGCCGAGCGCTGCCTGTATGGAGTGGACGTGAATCCCCTCGCGGTGGAACTCGCCAAGCTCTCCATCTGGCTGGTCACCCTGGCAAAGGGCCGCCCATTCGGTTTCCTCGATCACAACCTCCGTTCCGGCGACAGCCTGTTGGGCATTCGGAGCCTGGACCAACTCGTACATCTACACCTGGATCCCAGTGAAGGCCGAAAGTTGTACGGCCTGTTCGATCAGAGCGACTCCATTCGCGCGGCGGTGGAGGAAGCCATTCGCCTGCGCGAGCGGCTGCGTGCGATCCCCATCCGTGACGTGCGAGACGTCGAGGCTATGGCCCGACTCGATCGGGAAGCCCGTCGCACCATCGCTGCCTGCGAACGGATGGCCGACGCCCTGGTGGGTGCGGCATTGGCGAGCACCGGCGACGACCGTCGTCTCCACGCTTCCCTCCAGGCGTTGACCGTGACGTTGAGCCACTTCTTCGCGGGAGACAAAGAATCCGGCAGAGAGGTGGCCCGACGGGCCATGGAGGCTCTCCGTACCGACCTGCCCGCGGCCAAGCCACAGAGGCGTCCTTTCCACTGGCCCCTGGAGTTCCCCGAAGTATTCCAGCGGGAGAACGGTGGCTTCGATGCAATCGTGGGAAATCCTCCATTCATGGGAGGGCAGCTGATCAGTGGAACCTTCGGAAAGGCATATCGCGAGTATCTCGTGCGGTGGTTGGCCGAAGGGAACAAGGGCTCGGCCGACCTGGTCGCCTACTTCTACCTCCGTGCCTTCGATCTGCTCCGGCAGGGTGGCGACTTCGGGTTGCTGGCGGTCAATACCATCGCGGAAGGAGACACCCGACAGGTGGGATTGGAGCGACTCGTCGGCGAGAAAAGCGCCGTGATCTACGCGGCCTATCCGAACGAACCGTGGCCGGGCAAGGCCGCCGTCGTGACTAGCCGGGTCCACGTCCGCAAGGGAGAGTGGAGGAACGCGGCGACCTTGTCCGGTCGGGAGGTCGCGTTCGTCTCGGCATTCCTGTCGGATCAGGAAGAGTGGACTCCCAAGCGCTTGAAGGCCAATGCAGGCAAGTCCTTCCAGGGCTCGATCGTCCTGGGAATGGGGTTCGTCCTCTCCGAGGAAGAAGCTCTGACCATCATTGCGCAGAACGAGCAGAACAAGGAGGTGCTCTTCCCATACCTCAACGCAAGGGACCTCAACAGCCACCCAGAACAGAAGCCGAGCCGATGGGTCATCAACTTTTGGGACTGGCCGGAGGTGAAAGCAAAGGAATATGCAGAGCTTTACAACATTGTACTGGGAAAGGTGAAGCCAGAGAGGGACAGGTTAAACACACGAACTTCAACCGGAAGGCGGCGCAAAGAGTATTGGTGGCTCTATGCCAGCGACGCCAAGACCCTATACCATGCGATTGATCGTGGGCACGCCTTCATACACCATCCGGACGATTGGGACCCGGATGCGAAGCCTATGGAGCGTGTGTTAGTGACTGCCAGAGTCAGTAAGACCGGAGCTTTCGTCTTGGTCGAAAACGACGCCGTTTTCTCAGACGCTACAGTCGTATTCGCAATGGATGGATACTCCGACTTCGCGCTGATGCAGTCTTCCATACATGTGGCGTATGCGTGGAAGCATTCGTCCCAGTTGAAGACGGACATGCGCTATACGCCGACCGATATTTTCGAGACGTTTCCTTTCCCATCGACCGGGGACCGTTCTGCGATGCAGCACTTGGGAGAGAGATACCACTCGCTCCGTGCCGAGATCATGCGCGACGAATGGATCGGGTTGACCAAGCTCTACAATCGCTTCCACGACCCCGAGGAGGACGAATCTCGCATCCAGGAACTGCGCGACCTGCACCGCCAGATCGACGAGGCGGTGGACGAGGCCTACGGCTGGGACGACTTGGACCTGGAACACGGGTTCCACGAGGTGGACTACCTACCGGAGAACGACCGCGTGCGTTGGACCATCTCCGAGAAGGCACGCCTGGAGGTCCTGAGAAGGTTGGCCCGGTTGAACAAGGAACGCTACGAGGAGGAGGTTCGCCTAGGGTTGCACGGGACGACGCATTCGAGAGGGAGACGCAAGAGACGATGAGCGACGAGCAGAGACGAATGGATACACGGACCAACGCCTGGTTGGTCCGTGTGGATGGTGAAGGAGTCGAACGGCTCTCCCACGGAATCGTGGTGACGGAGAGCTCGACGAGCTGTCATGGCATCTTGGAGGGCGACCTGCTCTTCCTGCACGAGGAGCGGGAGGGGCGGCGGTTGGTCGTGACCGTTGGCCGAATATATCGAATACGGACGAGTCTGGACTCGATCACCTTCCTGTTCGATGCCGAGCTGGATCTGGAGACTCCCGTAGTCCTGGACGAACTGGAGCTGGAGCCAGACGACTCGACGTGGACGACGCGCATCGAATGGGAGAAGGCCGTCTTGCTCCTGCAAAGCGCTGGGGTATCCGATCCCGAATCCATCCCGTTGATAGAAGATCACGCCTACGTTCGCGACCTCCTCCAGATGGCGGTCGTCGACGACCTGCTCGGTCCTGCCGACGGGCCATTCGAGGAAGTGGTGGGCATGAGCGTGCGCGACCGTTACTTGATCGGCAAGCTCGCCCCTCCAGACACCCGTGTACCGGACGACCAAGTGGAGGATCTTCCCGACTCGGCCACCACCGATCCCGACGGAGCCGAGCGAGAGATCGACGCCTCCACGAGCCAATCCCTGGTGCCCTCTTCCTTCGGCTTCACGTTCTGCGTCGACGGCGAGGTGGAGACGATCGAGGTGGAGGCTCGGTGGGGGCGTTACGAGCGAGGCGAGAGCGAGAGGTTCTTCGACGAGGAGACGGGTAAACCCAGGCGCGCATGGAAACGCATCCCTTGTGGTGGGACTGAGGTCGTCCGGCTCTCCGAGGGAACCATCGGTCCAGTGGTGTTGGACCCCGACCGCCCCGACGTGATTGTCCAGGGCGTGGTTCGCGCACCGTTGCCCCATGGTGATCGCCTCGTGACTCTCTTCCTGGTCAATGCCCAACCCATGCCCGAGACCAACCAGGACGAGGCCTGGATCTTCCAGCCGAAGTTGATCGTGCGCTCCGAGGACGGGTCGGCCATCTTCCGTCGCCGGCCGGTCGCCGAGGCAGACCACGATCTCGAGCGGGAGTCGCTCGCCATGATCTACCGCCGGCACGTGGAGTTTGCGGCAGGACACGGCGTCTCCGTGCACGCCGAGACCAGTCCCGAGGACCCCGAACGGGCGGTGGAGGTGCGAACTCGCGTCGTGCCCCGGTACGAGGTGCCGGTCACCGAGACACCGGGTCTGGAGCCACAGGACCGGCCCGCCATGCGCCGCATGATCGAGGAAGGGTTGCTCGACATGGCGCGATTGGCCGAGATGGAACGCCACGAGTTGGTAGAGGCTCTCCGAGTCCTGACCGACGACTACCGGGACTGGATCGAAGAACAGCGTGCCCGCATCGGAAAGGACGTGGTCGGTCACGACGAGGCGGCTCGTTCGGCCATGGAACGGTGTTCGGAGATCCTGTCGCGTCTCGAAGAAGGAATCGGAGTGCTCGAAACCGACGACGAAGCGCTCAAGGCGTTCCGTTTCGCCAATCGAGCGATGGCACTGCAGCGTGTCCGTAGCATCTACGCACGTGATCGTCGCAGGGGGAAGGACATCGCACCGGAGGACGTCGACATACCGGAGAACCGCACTTGGCGGCCGTTCCAGCTGGCCTTCCTGTTGTTGGCCCTCCCCTCGCTCGCAGATCCGACCCACCGGGACCGCACGGTTCCACTGGAGGCCTACGCCGACCTGCTCTGGTTTCCAACGGGCGGCGGCAAGACGGAAGCCTATCTGGGGCTGGCCGCATTCGCCATGGCCATCCGCCGTCTGCAGGGAAGGCTCGGGGGCTACGACGGGACGCGAGGACTGACGGTGATCATGCGTTACACGTTGCGCCTGCTCACCCTCCAACAGTTCCAGCGTGCCAGCACTCTGATATGCGCCATGGAGCACCTTCGCAGGAAAGCCATTGAAGCGGGTGATCGGTCTTGGGGAGAAGAACCCTTCACCATCGGTCTATGGGTGGGACAGCGCGTGACGCCCAACACCACGGAGGAGAGCGAGGCGGCTGTTCGGCAGGAACGTGGTACCGGGGGAAGGCCGACGGGCGCGGGAAGCCCCGCCCAGATCACGAGCTGTCCGTGGTGTGGCTCGGAGATCTCTCCGAGTCGTGACATCGAGGTCTCTCCCTTCAGGGGCGGTGAGGGACGGACGATCCTCTACTGTTCCGATCGGCTGGGTCGTTGCGAGTTCAGTCGGCGCCAGTCCAAGGGACGTGGGCTGCCGGTCCTGGTGGTGGACGACGAGATCTATCGCAGGCCCCCTTCCATGTTGATCGCCACCGTGGACAAGTTCGCCCTCATGGCCTGGCGGGGACAGATTCAGACGTTGTTCGGGCGCGCCGTAGCGGAATGCGAACGCCACGGTCTGATCTGGCCCGGATCGGAGGACACCGGCACGCATCGGAAATACAGAGACCTCCCGGCTGTGAAGCGCAAGGAACCCGTCCAGCCCATTCGCCCTCCAGACCTCATCATCCAGGACGAGTTCCATCTCATCAGCGGTCCACTCGGCACCATGGTGGGACTCTACGAGACGGCCGTGGAAGCGCTGTGCACCTGGGAGATGGAGGGCAGGCAGATCCACCCGAAAGTCGTCGCATCCACCGCTACGGCGCGCAAGGCCCAAGAGCAGGTACACAACGTGTTCCTTCGCCGGGTGGCGATCTTCCCGCCGCATGGATTGGACGTCGAGGACGACTTCTTCTCGGTTCAACGTCCCATAGAGGCGCGCCCCGGCCGACGTTATCTGGGAATATGTGCCCCAGGGAGTTCACGGCCTGCGATGTTGATCCGTGTGTACGTCGCCTTCCTGACGGCGGCGAAGGCCTTGTTCGACCGGTTCGGACACATCGCCGACCCCTACATGACACTGGTGGGATACTTCAATTCTCTACGGGAGCTCGGCGGCATGCGGCGCTTGGCGGAGGACGACGTCCAGACCCGTTGCTATCGCGTGCAGATGAGCGACGTGGTACGCCCGGGACTGGCCCAACGATCCGTCTCTCAGATCGACGAGTTGACTTCCCGCGTCTCCAACAAGGAGATCCCGCGAAAACTCGACCGACTCGAAGTGCCCTACAAGGCCAACTGGGAAAGGGGGGAGATACGGTCGCTCGACGTGGTATTGGCCACCAACATGCTGTCGGTGGGGGTGGACGTGAATCGGCTTGGACTGATGGTGGTCAACGGTCAACCCAAGACGACGGCCGAGTACATTCAGGCCACGAGTCGAGTCGGCCGTGCCTTCCCGGGCCTGGTGTGTACGGTGCTCACGTGGGCACGGCCCCGCGATCTATCCCACTACGAGACCTTCGAGCACTATCACGCCACTTTCTACCAGCACGTGGAAGCCCAGTCGGTGACCCCATTCGCACCACGGGCACTGGACAGGGGATTGACGAGTGTCATCGTCTCCACCATGCGACTGGATGACTTCGAACTCAACCCCAACTCCGGCGCCGAGAGGATGACCTCCTCGACTCATCCATCGGCGGTTCGAGCAAGGGAAATCGTGGTGGAACGCGCTTGGCAGGTCTCCGACACCAAGGAGATTCGTGATCGTACCGACGCGATGGTCGCCAAGCGTCTCGACGACTGGGCTCACGAGGCCGGGACCGGTGGCCGCAGATTGGGTTACGACCGGAGTCGGGATGGTGTGACCGTTCCACTCTTGAGGAGGCCCGGCAAGGAGGCTTGGGGCGATTTCACCGTCCCCATGTCCATGCGCGAGGTGGAGCCCGGTGTGCGACTGGTGATGCATATCGACAGGAGTGGCCCTGGCCCCGATTGGCCCCGCCGAAAGTCTGAAGACGATGGAGGGGACGAATGAACGGTACGAGAGAAACCGTGGTGGGCGAGATTCGCCCCAGTCAGCTTCTCTGGACCTATGGTCCTGGTGCGTCGATCGACCTGCCAAACCTGTCGGTGGTGACGATGGGGCTGGACCGTTGGGATCCAGACCTCTGCAGGCCCGTCCAGGAGCCACGTCTCCTGTATGCGGTGCGTCGGGTGTTGGGACATCAGGTCGAACGCCTATTGATCCCTCCCGTCAGTCCGGGTGAACGACTCGACCCCTTCTCCGAGGAGGCCAAGCGAGGCGTACCCGTCAAGCCTTTCCCGCGATGGCTCCGGTGTGTCAAGTGCGGGCTGTTGGCAGAGTTCGACTCCGGCCTGTTCGAATGCAAACCGAATCCTTTCCGTCCAGAACTCACGCGGTTCGTCCACGTGAATTGTGACAAGGGGCGCAACGCAGATGCCGTCCCGGCTCGTTTTCTCCTCGCGTGCAGGAAAGGGCATCTGGACGACTTCCCTTGGCACTGGTTCGTGCATGGTGGGCCCTCTTCGTGCAAGGGAACCCTGAGATTCTTCGAGAGCGGCGCATCGCTCCAAACGGAGAATCTATGGGTCAAGTGTGACGAATGCGGGTTGAGGAAGTCCATGGCTCGAGCCTTCGGCCAGATGGGAGCCGAGAATCTCCCCGGATGCCGAGGTAGACATCCACACCTCGACCGATTCGAGGATTGCGACGAACCCCCTCGTGCCATCCTTCTCGGCGCCACGAATGGATGGTTCCCGATCACTATTTCCTCCTTGGCCATTCCCCTGGGAAGTGATCCTGTGACGCAATTGGTCGAGGAGAACTGGGACGTGTTCGGTGACGTGGAGTCGCTGGAGGAGCTCCGCATCACGATCAGGACTCTGGTCAAGCGCAACGCCGTTCCTGGGATAGACAAGCACGCACCCGAAACGATCTGGAACGAGATCGAGAGCCGAAGGCGAGGCGACAGCGAGAGCGACCTCGTCACGGACGTCGACATGAAAGTACCCGAGTGGCAGGTGTTCACAGCGTCCGAACCTCCTCTCGACTGGCCACATTTCATGGTGACGAAAGTAAACGCGCCGACCAGGTACGCCGACTGGATTCGCTCGGTGGTGCTCCTCGAGCGTCTACGAGAGGTCAATGCTCTGGTAGGCTTCACACGCGTCGAGCCACCGGAGGAAGCCGGCGAGAACGAGGAACGACCGGGCCTGGCGCCGCTCAGCAATGGGCCTCCCCGTTGGGTGCCGGTGAACGAGGTGCACGGGGAAGGAATCTTCATCCAGTTCGACGAGGCCAGAATCGCCGAATGGCTCGGTCGAGACGAGGTCGCAGCACGGGACGAGGAACTGCGGAAAGGACATCGAGGCTGGAGTAACGCCAGGAGACTGGACCCGAACGAAGGTTATCCTGGAATCAGATACGTCATGCTGCATACCTTCGCCCATCTACTGCTCCGTGAACTCGCACTCGAGTGTGGATACAACGCCGCGAGCATTCGAGAGCGTGTATACGCATCCAAGGAAGGAGACGAGGTCGTCATGGCGGGTGTCCTCCTCTACACCGCCGCCGCAGACTCCGACGGAACACTGGGTGGGTTGGTGGAACTCGGGAAACCCGACAATCTTGGTCGGTTGATGGCTCAGGCACTGGACAGGGCGCGTATCTGTTCATCGGATCCCCTGTGTTCGGAGCATCTCCCCGAGAAGGACCGGAGTCTGCACGCCGCCGCATGCCACGCTTGTAGTTTCGCTGCAGAGACTTCCTGTGAGCGCGGGAACCGATATCTCGATCGTGCGCTCTTGGTCCCCATCGTCGGTCACGAGAACGCTGCGTTCTTCGGATGGTCGCCATGAACAGCGGATTGTATCAAGCAATTTCTTGTGTGGTGAGGGAACTCGAGCCAGGGCGGTTACGGCGTCTCATCGGCGTCATTCGTGGCTTGGAAGGTGTCGAAGGAGAAGGTTCGTTCCTCTCGTTGGGTTTTCAGGGGAAGGCTGCCGACTGTGTGAACGACCTCGTACACGAATGGGAGAGTAACACCGAACTCGATCCCGCTTCCCTGGCACTGGCGATGGAAGCCGCAGCTCATATACACGAGGAGGACTCGGAAAACCACTCCATAGAGATCGTGTGGACGGGGCCCAGGACGGAGTTCATTCCTGTGAGAAGGACGGAACAGGTTCTTCTCGAACTGATCCGCGCGGCGAAGAAATCGGTGTTCCTCGTGAGCTTCGTGGCCCATGGGGTGCCCACCCTCGAGGAAGCCCTGAGGGATGCGATGGCCAGGAACGTCGTCGTCTCGATCCTGGTCGAGCGGGGCAAGGAACATGGGGGTATGCTGTCGTTCGACCCCGTGAATCCGTTGAGAGAAAGCCTGCCGGGTGTGAGCATCTATTCATGGCCTCCCGAGAACAGGGAGGTCGACGATACTGGCAGGTATGGATCGGTCCACGCCAAATGTGCAGTGGCCGACGCAAGGATCGCTTTCGTAACCAGCGCGAATCTGACCGGTGCAGCTATGGAAAAAAACATGGAGTTGGGCCTCCTGGTCACTGGGGGGAGAATCCCTCCGTCCATACAAAGGCACCTGGAGGCGTTGATCGTGACGAAACAGATTGTTGCGATTTGAAGGACATCAAGAAAGGCGGAAGAAGCATGCTGAAGATTCCGGTCGTGACCAAGTCGGAGAGAGGGTTCAATGACTGAAGAACTACATCCTTATCGGATGACGGTCGATCTGAACGTCCTCGACCACCTGGCCAAAGTTCCAATGTTGTTCAATAGTTGAATATGAAGTCTTACAAGCAAGGGAGAATAGCCAACCGATCGTGAACCGTATGTGTAACAGGATTATGCGTTGTACCAGATTTTCACCTTTCCGGAGCCTATTCTGCTTTCTCCTATCCGTTCCGATGTGTCCGACAGGAACAATTCCACTGCTTCCATTATTTCATTGATTATTCGCTCGGCACTCTTGTCTGCCGGAAGGAGAGCGGGAGAAATTATCTTGATCTTTACCACCTCTGCTCCCGGTTTGTGGAGCCATGAGTAACCTTCTATGAAAGCGGCAGTTCCGATCGTGTTCTCGATTTCACTGTGTATGAACCTCACACCATGGCCGAGTAAAGGATATCTACCATACAGATCACCGGTGAAGATGTATTCCACTTCCCGCTGTATTCCGGTCTGTTTTTCCGTAATCGTCTTGAAAATCAATGTAATCCTCCTTTTAAATTGGTATCATGCCTGTTTCTCCGTATCTTGTTTCTTGCTACTCGGTGCAGCCTGCAAAGCCAGTGAAAATGCCTCCGAGATCTTGTTCCATGTAACTCCTTCCTGCGGTGTGTTTTACCGATTTCTACCGTAAAACCGGCTCTTCGCAATGCCCGGTCACCACTGTCATAACGGAGGAAAGAGTCTCGCTGAAACCACAGTACCGAGTGATCCTCCAGAAGGATATGACAACCTCTGAAAATTTCC
>Ga0256830_1001226_pt1 | contig 18428 bp, 10 predicted proteins | sample 128326metaG_FD_190537 | JGI IMG/M metagenome (GOLD analysis project Ga0256830, IMG submission 190537) | Hydrothermal vent microbial communities from Lau Basin, Pacific Ocean - 128-326 | ecosystem: Environmental > Aquatic > Marine > Hydrothermal vents | place: Pacific Ocean: Lau Basin | collected... | reverse complement strand
GTGCGCCGCGTCCACCTCTACCAGACGCACTCCGTAATGCCCGGCGGCATCATCCCGGACGCCCAGGAAGGAGTTCCGTCCATCGGCTTCGGTGCCATGGAGACGGATCCTCCCTCCGGCAACCCGGCGGAGGAATACCTCGAGCTGGTGAATCCCGGGACCGAGGCGGTGGACCTGAGCGGCTGGAGCCTGGGAGGGAGCGTCGTCTTCGACTTTCCGGCGGGGAGCGTGATCCCGGCCGGCGGTTCGGCCTACCTCTCGCCGGATCTCCGCGCCTTCCGGGCGCGGGCGACCGGGCCCTCGGGGGGACAGAGCCTCCTGGTTCTCGGCCCCTACGCCGGCGATCTGGCGGCCGGCGTCCTCCTGGAGCTCCGGGATGCCGACGGGAACCTCGTGAACACGAACAACGGGCCGGTCCTGACGGTCCGGGATCTCCGGGCCGGCGCGACCGCCACGGCCCGGGTCTGCGGCTCCACGCCGGGAGCCGACCAGGTCGTGGCCCTGAGCCTGACCGGAGCGGGGCCGACCCCGACGCCCTTCGGCAGCGTCTCCCTGAGCCCGCCCATCGAGCTCCTGGGCCGCCGGGCCGCCGACGCCGCCGGCGTGACGGAGATCGAGGCCCATGTGCCGGCTTTCGCCGCCGGGCGGCCGGTGTGGCTCCAGGCCCTGGACCTGGGCAGCGGGGCCCTGACCCCGCCCCTGGCCCTTGTCGTCGCCCCCTGAGCCCCGCCGGACAGGGGCGTGCGATCTCGCACGGCCGGGCCTCGGCAGGGCCTCCCCCGCCGCGTCCGGGCGCCGGGGCGGGGCGGAATGGGGTTTGCAGTCCGATGGAAGGACGGCTCCCTGCCCGGGCGTCCGCCCCCGGGCGGCGTCCCCCTCTCGCCCCCTTAGACTGTTCCCATGCGGAAGTCCATCCGACCGCGCCGCCTCCTGCCCGGCCTGTGCCTGGTTCCGGCCCTCCTGCTCCCCGCCTGCAGCGGGGGAGGCGGGGCCGTGGGGGGGCAGGCCGAGGCCGTCGGGAACTTCTACCTGGAGAAGACCAACCTCGCCGACGGGGTCACCTGGGAGCTGAACCGGCCCATCACCCTGGAGTTCAACCACCCGGTGGATCCGGCTTCGGTGAGCTTCAGCTCGGTCCAGATCGTTCCGGTCAGTCCCGAGGTCCAGGGACAGCCGGTGACAGGGACCTTCAGCTTCGAGGCCGGCTCGGACAACAGGACCCTGGTCTTCCGTCCGACCTGCCCGACGAATGCCGAGAGCTCGGACGGCGCCTTCGTCCCCGGCGGCTACGAGTACCGCCTGCGTCTGCCCACGGCGGGCAGCGGCGGGGCGTCGGTGCTCCGGGACACCGCCGGGCGTCTCCTCAGCCGTGGCACATCGATTACCTTCCGGACGCCGGACCCGCCGGCGGAACAACTGTTTCTGGACACCAGTCCTACGCCGCCCTCGATCACGAGTGTGGACTGGCCGGAGGGCTTGAACTTCTTTACGGATCCCGACCCCATCATCGAGATCCAGTTCGACCAGGCGATCGACGCCAGCGATCTGAACATCAGCGCTGAGCGGCTCTACGTCCTCTATGCCGATGCCGAGATCGGCCAGAGCGGCGAGAACGACTTCCCGGACAGCAACCGCGTTCCGGGAACCCTGGAACTTGCCGCCAACTGCACCGAGACAGGAGCCACGATCTGGTTCCAGATCAGCGGGCTGTTGCCGCCCAACCGCAGACTGCGCCTGGTGATGGAGAACACCTTCGCCGACATCGCCGGGCAGACCAACGTCTCCCAGGTCGTCTGGCCCGAGGACCACGAAACGCCGTCCCTCGCGGAGGTCTATGCCGGCACCGGCTGGGACGACAGCGAGGACACCATTGACGAGTTCTCGGACCACTTCGACGACACTTCCTGGATCGACGCCGACGCCGGACTCCTGGCGCCGCCGGCCGACGTCGTGGACGGCACCGTCCAGGCCTCCTTCGACTTCCCCGGCGCCGCCGTCTCCGAGGACGCCGACTTCTTCTGGAGCGACTCCTACGGCGAGATCTCGACCGATGGCCAGGTCACCTTCATTGACAGCAACGGGCGCTCCTTCCTGGTCATCAACGGCGTCCTGAACTGCGATGACTTCACCATCGCCGAAGGCGCCACCCTCCGCGGGCGGGGCACGAACCCGCTGATCATCTACGCCAGCGGCGACATGCTCATCGACGGGCACATCGACGTCAGTGGCAACGACAGCCACTGGCCGACCTCCTTGAACTCACCCCAGTTCCCCGAGGGCGGGGGCAACGGTGAGTGCGGCGGCGGAAAGGGTGGTGACTCCTCCCAGGTCACGGACCGCGAGACCCTGCGCGGGCAGAACGGCGACGGCCCCTTCGGGCTCACCGGCGGCGGTGGCCAGGGAGGTGAGGGGAGTTTCCAGCAGAACAACAGTGACGGTTCCGGCGACGCCGAGGCCCTGCGCAAGATCGCTGGTGGAGCCGGCGGCGGCGGCTTCGCCCGGACGCCCAACGTGTGCCTGTGGTGGGAGGAATGGCAACCCCACGAGATCCTCCCGGCCGACGACCGGGACATGGAGCCCGATCACAACGGGGACTACCACACCGCCATGCAGTGGAACCGCGCGGACTTCTACGACCAGCATCCCTGGTGGCCGCGTGGCGCGGAGGACGGCATGCGCGGGAGCAGCTACGAGATCGGCAACAGCCCGAACGGGACGCTGCCCCATGGCTGCTACGGCATGGAAGACATGCAGCGCGACCTGGACGTTCCCGAGGACCACGACCAGCTGGGCGCTACCTACCTCGATCCGCAGTGGACCTCCGGCGACACGCCGCCCTTCGACTTCGGCAACCCGGTCTTCGGGCCGGATCCGGGCAAGGGCGGTCCCTCGGTCTTCTCCGACGACGGCAACCTCCTGAACGACTTCTGGGGCCGGCGTCTCAACTCCGACGGCACGGTCTCCGTGGGCGAACTCCTCACGCCCTGGGCCGGAAGCGGCGGTGGTGGTTCCGGCGACAGTCAGGATGTCGAGCGCCCGAGCGACGGCCAGGGCGGCCTGGTGCCGATCACCGACGTCTGGCCGGTGCGTCCCTTCTGGGGCAACGGCTGGTACCGCAAGGGTGCTCCGGGTGGCGGCGGCGGCGGACAGCTCCTGCTCATGGCCGTGGGCGAGATCGAGATCGGGCCGGAAGGCCTGATCGAGGCCAACGGCGGGATCGGACAGGGCGGGGAGTCGGTGATCTTCACCTACTACCAGATCTCCGGCGGCGGCGGCGGTTCCGGCGGCCACATCGTGATCCACACCGCGACGCGTCTCAACCTGAGCCGGATCGACCCGAACGACGGAGTGCCGATCAACAACGCCAACCAGTTCTTCAACACCCTGGTCAATGACAACTTCGAGGAGAAGTGGGTCGTCCAGGCCCGCGGCGGCCGCCGTGGCTGGTGCTGCAGCCGGCTGGATCTCGATAACGGCAACGTCGTCGAGTCGGACGGCAACAACACGTTCATGCTGGGCCGGGGAGGTGCCGGCGCCAACGGTGTCATCCAGGTGCATGTCCCGAACCCGCTGACGGACATCCGCTTCCACTCGAACGTCTCGAACGGCTTCTGGGACTACGCGACAAACGGCACCGGGACGGTCGTGGACACCGACAAGCTGGAGCAGGTCTTGAGCCTGTACATGGTGCCTCAGCCCTACGTGCTGATCCCCTTCTACAGTTCCACGTCGCAGATCCAGTCCAAGTGGATCGACACCGGCCTGGCCTTCCTGCGCCGGCACCCGGACGGAGTCCCGCCCTTCACGACCCCGGACTGGTCGAACGATGTCCTCAAGTTCGAGGGCATCAACACCACGAGCGGCGCCAACCAGGGGCTGGTCCTGACCAGCGGCGGCAAGGTCACTCCTCTGAGCCTGGTCGTGACCGGCGATGTGGACGATGTCACCTTTGCAAGCTTCAGCTTGACCATTCCAAACGCCTCCACGGTCTTCACCGAAGTCGACGGGACGATCCATTTCCTGCGGCATCCGCGGGCGCTCATCGGCTACGAGGTCCTGCCGAACACCTCCGGCAGCTCGGCCTTCGAGATCGTGGACGCGAGCTGGGACCGGGACACCGACCGGATGCTCCTGAACACCCGGACCAGCGACGGCTCCATGACCTTCAGCGTCGATCCCCCCAACCCCTGGGGGATCCGGAAGAAGTTCTTCCGCATCGACACCAGCGGCTTGAAGGACTCCCTTCCTTCCGGCACCGCCGTGCGCTTCGAGTTCCAGGGCGCCGACGACCCCGAGGACACGGCCAGCATCGTGCCCGGCGTCCTGGAGTGGACCGCGGACCTCTCCGAACTCCAGGGCAAGCGCTTCATCCGCTACCGGGTGACCTTCGATATCGACGCCAATGGGACCGGCGTCACCCCGACCAGCCCGCGCCCGGTGCTCGACTACTTCAAGCTGCCCTTCGTCTGGTAGGACGAAGGGGCGACCCGACGTGCCCCGGCCGGCCCCGCGAGAGCAAGCTCCGGCGGGGCCGCTTCGCCGCCTGGCTGCGGCTCTCGCTGTCCTGGGCCTCCTCGCGGGCGGCGCGGCCTGCGGCAGCGGGAGCGGCAGAGGAGCCGGTGCCGCCGCCGCGGGCCTCTTCCAGGCCCTCGGCGCCTCCATCGGGCCCGGCCAGACGGTCGCCCTGAACCAGGAGATCCGGATCGAGTTCAGCCACGCCGTGGACCCGGCCTCGGTGAGTTTCTCCTCGGTCCAGTTCCAGCCGGTCTCCCCGGAGGCCCAGGGGCAGCCGGTGACCGGGGAGTTTCTTCTCGAAGAAGGATCCGGGGACAGGATCCTGGTCTTCCGGCCGACCTGCCCGACGACCGAGGATGCCGACGACGGCGGCTTCCTCCCGGGGGGGCTGGAGTACCGGCTGAATCTCCCGACCGCGACCTCCGGGGGCGGTGCGGTCCTGCGCGACCGGGCCGGACGCCTCCTGTCCCGGGGCCTGAGCCTGCCCTTCCGCACGCCGGATCCGCCGGCCGAGCCCCTGTTCCTGGACCCGGTGGCCGGTCCGCCCCGGCTGCTGGCCGTGGACTGGCCGTCGGGTCTGAACCTCTTCTCCGATCCGGACCCGGTGGTGCGCCTGGACTTCGACCAGCCCCTGGGCCTGACCGCGGAAAACCTTTCTCCGGAGCGCTTCCAGATCCTGTATGCCGCCGCGCCCCTGGGGGAAGACGGCGACGACGCCTTCGACCTCTCCCGGCAGGTGCCCCTTGCGGTCGTCCTCCAGGAGAACTGCGGCGAGGGCGGCGCCCGTGTGGAACTCTGGATCGCCGGCCTGCTGCCGCCGCAACGCCGCCTGCGGCTTCGGGTCGCTTCCGGTCTCGAGGACCTCATCGGCGAGGCCACGGTCAGCGACCAGCAGGGCCCGGAGGATCTGGAGACGCCCTCCCTGGCCGAGCTCTGGAGTGGCACCGGTTGGACCGAGGAGCAGGTGGCCGTGGACCAGATCGCCGACCAGTTCGGAGTCGGGACCTGGGTGGACTTCTCCGAGCCCCTTCCCCTGCCGCCGGCCGAGCTGGGAGAAGACTGGCTGGGCGCCGCCTTCGACTGGCCGGGGGGCTTCATTGCCGAAGATGCCGACTTCCGCTGGGCCGGAGGACTCCTGGAGATCTCGACGGAGGGACTCCAGGCGGTCACGGACTCGGACAACCGGACCACGGTCCTTCAGGACGGGGTCTGGCGGGTCCAGGACTTCGTGATCGAGGCCGGCTCCACGGTCCGTGTCGGCAGCGGTGCCAATCCCCTGATCCTCTACGCTGCCGGGGAGGTGCGCATCGACGGGAGCCTGGAGGCGAGCGGCGCCGATGCAGAATGGCCGTCCTCGATCGCGACGCCCTGTTTTCCGGAGGCGGGGGGCATCGGCGTGGCTGGAGGCGGAAACGGAGGCGTGGCCTCCTGGAACGCCACGGGCCCGACTCTGCGCGGGGGCAGCGGCCAGGGCCCCTTCGGAACGGGCGCCGGAGGCGGCCAGGGGGGGGAGGGCGGCTTCCAGGTCTTCACCTCCGACGTCGGCAGCGTCGGCCTCCTGCGCCGGATCTCCGGCGGCGGCGGCGGCGGCGGCTTCGCCCGGACGCCGAACGTGGCGATCCGGTGGTCCGAGTGGACTCCGGAGGAGATCCCCGGTCTCTTCGATGAGACCCTGTGCCCGGACCACCAGGAGGACCGGCACACCGCCCTCGGCTGGAACCCTCTCGACTTCTACGACCAGCATCCCTGGTGGCCGCGCGGGGCCGAGGACGGGCTCCGAGGATCTTCCTTCGAGAACGACCTGGAGCCGGGTTTCGATCCCCACGGAACCTACGGCATGGAGGACGAGACCATCGACTACGCGGTCCCGGCGGGGCACGATTCCCTCGACAACCTGGATCCTCCCTGGACGGAAGGGGAGGAGCCTCCCTTCGAGTTCGGGGATCCGGTGGCCGGCCCCGATCCCGGCTTCGCGGGAGAATCGGTCTTTCCTGACGACGGCGACCCTCTGGACGACTTCTGGGGCGTCCGCGTGGACGCCCAGGGCATCGCCCGGCAGGGCGAGCTCCTGACCCCCTGGGCCGGCTCCGGCGGCGGCGCCGGCGGAGACAGCTTCGACATCCCCGGCGTGGCCGGGAGCCTGGCCACCCAGTTCCCGCCGGCGACCTTCCCGTGCGTGAACTTCGACTACTACAAGGGCGGCGGCGGTGGTGGAGGCGGTGGCCAGCTCCTGGTCTTCGCCGTCGGCCCGATCCGCCTGGGGCCCGGGGCGCGGATCGTGGCCCGGGGCGGGGCCGGCGTCGGCGGCCAGGGCGCCACCGGCTTCAACCGCCAGATCTCGGGCTCGGGCGGCGGCAGCGGCGGACACATCGTCCTGCACTCGGCCAGCGCGCTCGATCTGAGCGGTGTGGACCTCGCTCCCGGCCAGACCCTCGACAGCGCCCAGGACGTCTTCCTGCTCCTCCAGGCCGACGGCTTCACCCGCGACTGGCTGGTCCAGGCGCGGGGAGGCCGCCGCGGCCACTGCGCTTCCTCCCTGGATCCGGATGAGAGCTGCGGAGCCCTTTTCGACGGCAACAGCACCTTCCAGCTCGGCCGAGGCGGCGCCGGCGCCAACGGAGTGATCCAGATCCACGTGCCCGACCCGGCCACGGACCTGCTCTGGCACCCCTCCCTGGCTGCCGGCTTCGCCGACTTCCTGCGCAATGGCCAGGAGGAGGGCGCGGTGGATCCGGACCGTGCCGAGCAGCTCCTGGGGCTCGTCGCCGCGCCGCAGCCCTACCTGCTGGTTCCCTTCTTCTCCAGCCGTTCCGTGGCGCGGAGCGCCTGGATCGACACCGGCCTGGCCTTCCTGCGCCGCAGTGAAGGGGCCGCGGCCCCCTCCACGCCGGACTGGCAGCCGGAGGGGACGGCCTTTGCGGGCACCGAGACCGCAGGGGAAGAGGCCGGCCGCGTCCTCACCGACGCGGAGAGTGTGCCGGACAGCGGCCTCATCCTGGCTGGAACGGCGGAGGCCGTGGAGCTGGAGGAGTTCCAGCTCGCCCTGGTCCCGGCCACGGCCTGGCTGCCGGCCGCGGCAGGTCGGGCCGCCTGGCTGCGCGTGCCGGATCTGTGGCTCGGCGTCGAGCTGCGCAACCCCGGGACCGGAGCCTCCACCGCCGTGACCGCAGCCCGCTTCCTCGCCGCGGAGGACCGCCTGGAGTTGAGCCTCGATCCCCTGGGGCCGCCGTCCAGCGCCCTCCTTCCCGCCGGCAGCTCCTGGGAGCTCCGGGCACGATGGTTCGAGGTCGAGACGGAGGGCCAGCGCCACGTTCTGCCCGACCGGAGCGCCCTCTGGATCGAGTTCCAGGGTGCCGAGGATCCCGACGATCCCGCCACCATCCTGCCCGGTCCCGGCCAGTGGACGGCGGACCTCTCGACCCTCCGCGGCCGCCGCTTCCTGCGCTTCCAGGTGACCTTCGATCTGGATGCCGATGGGAGCGGTGATCTCCTCTCGGCGCCACGGCCGCGGTTGCGCCTGCTCAAAATCCCCTTCGGCTGGTAGGCGCTGGCAGGATGGAGGGCATGGAGGAGGCTGTCCGGGAACTCGCGCGCCGTCTCGCCGGCGCATCCTCGGTGTCGGTCCTGACGGGGGCGGGGGTGTCCGCGGCCTCGGGCATCGCCACCTTCCGCGGCGAGGACGGTACCTGGAGCCGCTTTCGTCCCGAGGACCTGGCGACGCCGGAGGCCTTTGCCCGCGATCCCTCCTTCGTCTGGGGCTGGTACGAGGACCGCCGCCGGCAGGTGGCGGCGGCGCGCCCGAACGCCGCCCACGAGGTCCTTGCACGCTGGAGCCGTCGCTTTCCGCATTTCCGGCTCCTGACCCAGAACGTGGACGAACTCCATGAGCGGGCCGGGACCGGGGGTGTCGTCCGGCTGCATGGATCGCTCTGGGAGTTGCAGTGCTGGGAGGCGTGCCCGCAGAGCCCTCTCCGCTGGCGCGACGAAACCGTGCCCCTTACCGAACTCCCGCCGTCCTGTCCCTGGTGCCGCGGCCTGGTCCGGCCGGGCGTGGTCTGGTTCGGGGAGGCCCTGCCGGAGGAGGCGCTGCTGGCCGCCGCGGAAGCCGTGCAGACCGAGGTCTTCCTGGCCATCGGAACCTCGGGAGTGGTGCAGCCCGCCGCCGGCCTCCTGGCCGAGGCCCGGGCCCGCGGCGCCTGGACCGCCGAGATCAACCCGGAGCCGGGAGCGCTGGCGGCCGCCGCCGATCTGAGTGTGCCCGCGGCCGCCGAAGATGCACTACCGGAGGTCGAGGCCCGGCTGGCCGCAGAAGGCGCCGGCGGCTGCTAGACTCCCCGGCCATGGTGAACGAGCTGTTCCTCTTCCTGCATGTCTTCTCGGCCATCATCCTGGTCGGCGCCATGCACTTCGCGGTCACCAGCCTCGGCCCCCTGGCGCGCCGCGGCGGGGAGGAGGAGCGCAAGGTGGTCTCGGCGGCCCTCGACCGCTTCCGCAAGCTGGCGATCGTGGCCGCGCTTCTGCTCTTCGCCACCGGCGGCCACCTGGCGGCCAATACCGGACACCTGACCGCCGAGGGCAGCACGACGGCCACCCTGGCGCTGCTCAAGGTGGGCCTCGCCCTCGCTCTCCTGGCGGTGGGGGTTCTCGCCTTCACCCCCGGGAACACCGCCGAGGGCGGCCGCGGCAGCCAGCGGCTCCTGCGTCTGGGCCTGGTTCTGGCCCTCCTGGTCGTCGGTCTGGGCACCTATCTGACCACCCACCGTCCGTCCTGACGGATCCGCCGCCCCGCGGCCGGGCCCGGGCTGGAGGAATGCCCCGCTCCAGCCCTGCTCCCGGTGCCGGTCTTGACGGCGCGTTCGGTCTCCCACACATGCCTGCCCCTGGACCGGCCGCTCCGGGGGCGGTCGTGGACGCGATCTCGACGTGCGTCCAGCAGAGCCCTACATGTTGCGCCGGTACTGGCCGCCGATGTCGTAGAGAGTGCGGCTGATCTGGCCGAGGGTGCAGACCTTCACGGCCTCCATGAGTTCTTCGAAGATGTTGCGCCCCTCGAGGCAGGCCCGGCGCAGGCGCGCCAGGGCGGCGTCGCTCTCGGCCCGGTGGCGGGTCTGGAACTCCTGGACCTGGACCACCTGCGCCTCCTTTTCTTCGGTGGAGGAGCGGACCAGCTCGCCGACCTGGTCGCTGACGTGTCCCTCGGCCCTGGGGTTGAGGAAGGTGTTCACGCCGATGATGGGCAGCTCCCCGGAGTGCTTCAGGGTCTCGTAGTGGAGACTCTCTTCCTGGATCTTGCTGCGCTGGTACATGGTCTCCATGGCGCCGAGGACCCCGCCGCGGGCGGTCAGACGGTCGAACTCGGCCAGAACCGCCTCCTCGACCAGATCGGTGAGCTCCTCGATGATGAAGGAGCCCTGCAGAGGGTTCTCGTTCCTGGCCAGCCCCAGCTCGCGATTGATGATGAGCTGGATGGCGAGGGCGCGGCGTACCGACTCCTCGGTCGGCGTCGTGATCGCCTCGTCGTAGGCATTGGTGTGCAGGCTGTTGCAGTTGTCGTAGATGGCGTACAGGGCCTGCAGGGTGGTGCGGATATCGTTGAAGTCCACCTCCTGGGCGTGGAGGCTGCGGCCGCTGGTCTGGATGTGATACTTCAGCTTCTGGCTGCGCTCGCCGGCGCCGTAGAGCTCGCGCATCGCCACGGCCCAGATGCGGCGTGCCACACGGCCGATGACCGAGTACTCAGCGTCCACGCCGTTGGAGAAGAAGAAGGACAGGCTGGGGGCATAGTCGTCGACCTGCATGCCCCGCGCTCGGTAATACTCGACGTAGGTGAAACCGTTGGCCAGGGTGAAGGCCAGCTGGGTGATGGGGTTGGCCCCGGCCTCGGCGATGTGATAGCCGCTGATGGAGACGCTGTAGAAGTTGCGGACCCGGTTGCGGATGAAGTACTCCTGGACGTCGCCCATCATCTTCAGGGCGAAGTCGGTGCTGAAGATGCAGGTGTTCTGCGCCTGATCCTCCTTGAGGATGTCCGCCTGCACCGTCCCGCGGACCGTGGAGAGTACCTGCGCCTTGATCTCGGCGTACTCCTCGGGGGGCAGCAGGCGGTCGCCGCTGACGCCCAGGAGGCCGAGGCCGCTTCCATCGTGCCCTTCGGGTAGTTCGCCACGGTAGGCCGGCGGTCGGCCGCCGGTCCGTTCCTGGATCCGCCGCTGCGCCTCCTCCCACCGGCCGGTCTCGCGGAGACGCCGCTCCACCGCCTGGTCGATGGCCGTGTTCAGGAACATGGCCAGGATCATGGGCGCCGGACCGTTGATGGTCATGGAGACCGAGGTGTCCGGTGCGCACAGGTCGAAGCCGCTGTACAGGCGCTTGGCATCGTCCAGGGTGCAGACGCTGACACCGGAATTGCCGATCTTGCCATAGATATCAGGCCGGCGGGCGGGGTCCTCGCCGTACAGGGTCACCGAGTCGAAGGCCGTGGACAGGCGCGCGGCCGGCTGCCCGAGGCTCAGGTAGTGGAAGCGCCGGTTGGTGCGCTCGGCCGTGCCCTCGCCGGCAAACATCCGCGTCGGATCCTCACCGGTACGCTTGAAGGGATAGACGCCGGCGGTGAAGGGGAAGCGGCCGGGGACGTTTTCGGTACCGAGCCAGCGGATGCGCTCGCCCCAGTCCCGGGTGCGCGGCCAGGCGACCTTCGGCACCTGCAGACCGCTGAGGGTGGTGTGATGGTTGCGGACCCGGATCTCGCGCCCGCGCACCTCGTACACGAACTCTTCGCCGGCATAGCGCTCGCGGAGGGCGTCGAAGCCTTCCAGCTGCTCCCGGAATTCCGGGTCGAGGTCCGCCAGGACCTCGTGGTAGCGCTGGCGGAGCATGCGTACGACCGGATCGGCGCTCGGGTCGGTCAGGGCCTCGGGGGTGTAGTCCTCGCCGACCCCGGGCACCTCGTCGCCGAACTCGCGCAGGGAGCGGGCCAGTCCGTCGGCCCGTGCGGCGAGCTCCGCCTGCTCTTCGACCCGCCGGCGCCAGCCGCGGCAGGTCTCGGCGATCTCGCTGAGATAGCGCACCCGTTCCGGCGGCACGACCGTCGGCACCTCGGTGACGCGCTCCGGGAACTCGCCGGGATCCCATTCGCGGCCGCTGCGTTCGCCGAGGTCCGCCATCAGGCGCCGGAACAGGGCGTCCACGCCCGGGTCGGCGAAACGGCTCGCCCGCGTCAGGAAGACGGGCATCTCCTCCAGCGGCCGCCCGAACCAGCCCTTGTTCCGTTGCAGGGTCCGGGCGACGTCCCGGCGCGCGTCCTCGGCGCCGCGCTTGTCGGCCTTGTTGATGGCGACCACGTCGGCGAAGTCGAGCATGTCGATCTTCTCCAGCTGCGTGGGCGCGCCGTACTCGGGCGTCATCACGTAGAGGGACAGATCGCAGAGGTCCACGACCTCCGAACCGCTCTGGCCGATGCCCGCGGTCTCCAGGATGACCAGGTCGTAGTCCGCTCCCTGGAGCAGGCGCAGCATGTCCGGCACCGAGTCCGAGGTGGCGAGGTGGGCGCGCCGGGTCGCCACGGAGCGCATGTAGCAGCGTGGCCCGTGGACGGCGTTCATGCGGATGCGGTCCCCGAGGAGGGCTCCGCCGGTGCGCCGCCGCGAGGGATCCACAGCCAGGATGGCCACCGAGCGGTCCGGGAAGCGGTCCAGGAAGCGGCGTACCAGCTCGTCGGTGAGGGAGGACTTGCCGGCGCCACCGGTGCCGGTGATGCCGAGAATGGGCGGCTTCGGGTGGCCGAGACCGGTGATACGGCCGTCGATCTCCTGGCGCAGCCCGGCGACGCGGCCGGGATCGGCGCCGTGGGCTGCCTCGAGGATGCTCAGGGCCCGGGCGACGGCCCCCGGCTGGCGCTGCCAGGCGGCTGCTGGCAGGGGCTCATCGCCCTGTGCGGTGGGGAAGTCGCACTGTTCCAGGAGATAACGGATCATCCCGGTCAGGCCCATGCGGCGTCCGTCCTCGACGGAGAACACCTTGGTGACGCCGGCCCGCTCCAGCTCCGCGATCTCCTCGTCGGTGATCGTGCCGCCGCCGCCGCCGAAAACCCGGATGTGCGCGGCCTCCTTTTCCCGGAGGAGCTCCACCATATAGGTGAAGAACTCCATGTGCCCGCCCTGGTAGGAGCTGACGGCGATGCCCTGGACGTCCTCCTGGATCGCCGCCTCGACGATATCCTCGACGGAGCGGTTGTGGCCCAGGTGGATGACCTCGGCGCCCTCGGCCTGGGCGATCCGGCGCATGATGTTGATGGCCGCGTCGTGCCCGTCGAAGAGAGAGGCGGCGGTCACAAGCCGCACCTTGTGGCGGGTCCGGAACTCGGAGGCAGCGGAGGGATCGTGGGCGGTGCGGGTGGACGGACTCATGACGGATCGTGGGGGGAGGCCGCGGTGCGGCGGGCGCGGACCCGCTCCAGGTAGGAGCCGAGATCGGCGTGCAGGCGGCGCAGCTCCTCGATGCGGGTGTGGACGGACTCCATGTGGCCCAGGAGCAGCTCTTCGAGGCGCGCCAGCATCCTCGGTGTCTGGCCCTCCTCGAAGGCGCGGCTGAGCTCGCCGATCTCCTCCAGGGTGAGGCCGAGACGCTTCAGGCGCTGGATGAAGCGCAGCCGCTCGAGGGCGTCGGGCCCGTAGAGACGGCGCCCGCGCCGGTCGCGGCCGCGGGCAGGGAGGAGGCCGAGCTCGCCGTAGTAGCGGACGGTCCGGGAGGACACCCCGGCCTCCCGGGCCAGGGCCCCGATGTCCAGGGAACCGGAGGCGGGCGCCGGCATGGGAGCAGGATCCCACTTCTGCCAGTTTCCGTCAACTGGATTCTCTTGGCAGGGCCGGCCGGGACGCTATGCTCGGGCCTGCCCCGCCCGGCCGCATCACCCCATGGGACAGCAGCTCAAGAAGGTCGAGAAGCGCAAGCGGCGCAAGCGCCGCAAGGAACGCCTGAAGCAGCGCCGGCGCGCCGAGCGCGAGCAGGCGCAGGGTTCCTGAGCCTTCCGGGGCGCCCTGGGCGCAGGTGCCCGGGCGGCCGGCCGCCGCTCGGCAGGCCGAGGACCGTCAGGCGGCCGCAGACCTCGTCGGGCAGCCGCCCTTCCTCCAGTTCCGGGATCTCCGCCCCGAGGGCCCGGGCCAGCGCAGGGAGGGTGTTCGAAGGGCCGGCGACCCGGGCGGTGGTCCCGGGCGGCAGGGCCTCCAGGACGGTCTTCCAGGCCTCCAGGTCCGCCGCCGGGCGGATCTCCACCTCCAGGCCGAGGGCGTCGGCCAGGAGGCCAGGGTCTCCCGGGTGCGGCGGTCCTCCCCGGCCAGGAGCCGGTCCGCCTCCGCCTCGCGCAGGAGTGCCGCCAGCTTCCGGGTCCGCTGCCGGCCGTCCGGGATCCCGGTGGACCCGGTGCCGGCCTCGGTCTCGGCATGACGCACCAGGAGCACGGTCCGGGGAGGCCGCGCCAGCTCCTCCTGGCTGCGGAGGAGGGGAAGGCTCAGGCCGGCGGCGGCGAGGAGCAGGACGGGCATCGGACGCATGCCCCAGACTAGAGCCGTCCCGGGCACGGGACTTGCCAGAGCGACGCGGGGCCGGAGGTCTGCCTATCCTGGGGCCATGCGGACCCGGCGCTTCGGGAGGACGGACTGGCAGGTCTCCGAGGTCGGCTGCGGGATGTGGGGGATGGGGAGCTGGAGCGGTTCCCACGACCCGGAGAGCCTCGCTGCCCTGGATCTCGCCGTGGACCTCGGGTGCACCTTCTTCGACACGGCCCTGGCCTACGGCGACGGCCGCAGTGAGCGGCTTCTCGGCCGGCTGGTACGCATGCATCCCGGAGAGACCCTGTACACCGCGACCAAGATCCCGCCGAAGAACCGGCAGTGGCCGAGCCGGCGCGGCATGGCCCTGGAGGAGGTCTTTCCCCCGGACCATATCCAGGCCTCGGTCGAGCGCAGCCTCGAGAACGCCGGGCTGGAGGAGTTCGATCTCGTGCAGTTCCACGTCTGGGAGGACGAGTGGTGCGAGCGCGAGGAATGGCGTCAGGCGGCCGCGGAGCTCCGCGACCAGGGCCTGTGCCGGGCGATCGGCATCAGTCTCAACCGCTGGGAGCCCTGGAACGGCCTCCGCACGGTCGAGAGCGGCGCAGTGGACGCGGTCCAGGTCATCTACAACATCTTCGACCAGGCGCCCGAGGACGAGCTCTTTCCCGCCTGCCGCGAACACGACGTCGCGGTGATCGCCCGCGTGCCCTTCGACGAGGGCTCGCTCACCGGCGGCCTGCGTCGGGACAGCAGCTGGCCGGAGGGGGACTGGCGCAACACCTACTTCGTGCCGGAAAACCTCTCGGCCACGGTGGAGCGCGCCGAGGCGCTGCGCGAGCTCCTTCCCGAGGGGATGAGCCTGGCCGAGCTCGCCCTGCGTTTCATCCTCTCGAACCCCGCCGTCTCGACCGTCATCCCGGGCATGCGCAAGCTCCGGCATGTCCAGGAGAACTGCGCCTGCAGCGACAAGGGGCCCCTGCCGCCCGAACTCCGCGAGGCCCTCCGAGCCCATCGCTGGGACCGGGAGCCGACGGCCTGGTCGCAGTAGAGGCCGGGCCGCGGAGCGGGCCGGGCCGGGCGTCCGAGGCCCGGGGCCTGCCTCTGCTCCGGTCTCTACTTCCTCTTCCCGCGAGGGGGGCCGGGCCCCGCCCCTGCGCCGCGGCTCTGTTCGACGCCGACCCGGGGGCAGAGGTCCTCCAGGGTGCAGTGCTCGCAGTCCGGCGGGCGGCGGGCGGTGCAGACCGCGCGGCCGTGGTCGATGAGGCGGTGGGCGAGGCCGATCCAGGAACGCCGGGGGAAGAGGCGCATCAAGTCGCGCTCGACCTTGACCGGGTCCTTCTCGCGGGTCAGGCCCAGGCGCCGCGCCAGGCGCCCGACGTGGGTGTCCACGACGATGCCCTCGACCCTGCCGAAGGCCGAGCCCAGGACACAGTTGGCGGTCTTGCGCGCCACGCCGGGCAGGGCGAGGAGCTCGTCCATGGTGTCGGGGACGCGGCCGGCGTGCCGCTCCAGGATCGCCCGGGCGGCCCCGCGGATGTGGCGAGCCTTGTTGTTGTAGAAGCCGGTCGGACGGATGACCTCCTCCAGGGTTCCAGGAGGCGCCTCGGCCATGGAGCGGATCGTCGGGAAACTCCGGAACAGTCCGGGCGTCACCTGGTTGACGCGCTCGTCGGTGCACTGCGCGGAGAGGATGGTCGCCACCAGGAGCTGCCAGGGATCCTGCCAGTGGAGGGCGGTGCGGGCGTCGGGATAGAGTCCTTCCAAGCGGCGCAGGATGCGGCGGGCGCGGGCCTTCTTCTGTTCCAGGGACTCCCGGGCCGGCACCCGGGCCTTTCGGGAACGACGCTCGGCCCGGGCCATGGAATCAGGATAGCCTCCTCTTCGTGCAGCCCCCGTCCCGCCCCTTTCTGGAGGCCCGGATCCGTGTGCCGCCGGGCTGGGAGGAGACCCTCTTGAGCCTCCTCCAGGACGAGGGGCTCGGCGCGGCTGCGGCGGAATGGTCCTTCCCCGCCGGCGCCCTGGAGGGCGAGAGCCTGGGCGGGCGGATCCCGACGGTCACGGCCTGGCTGGAGGCCGGGGAAGAGCCCCGTCTGCGACGACTGCTGGAGGGGCTGGCGGCGGCGGCCGGCTGGCGGGCAGGCGACTGGTGCCTGCGCACGCGCTTCCGGCCTCCCGAGGACTGGAGCCGGACCTGGCGCCGCCGCTGGCGTCCCTTCCGCTGCGCCGGCTTCGCCGTCCTGCCGCCGGGCCTCGATCCCTCCTCCGTGGCCCTGCGGGCGGAGGATCGGCCTCTGCTCCTCGCGGAGGGTTCGGCCTTCGGTACCGGCGGCCATGTGAGCACGCGTCTGGCCCTTCGGGCCCTGCGCGAGCAGGCCCGGGAGGACGCTCGTTCCCCGCTCCTGGACCTCGGCACGGGAAGCGGCATCCTGGCCGTTGCTGCAGCCCTGCTGGGGGCGGAGCGGGTCCTGGGTGTGGATCCCGATCCCCACAGCCCGCCCCAGGCCTGCGCCACCGCCCGCGGCAACGGCGTGGGGGACCGCTGCTTCTTCTGGCGGGGCACCCTGGAGTCGGCCGGCGGCCGCTGGCGCCGGGTTCTCGCCAACCTGCATTCCGATCTCCTGGTCGAGGCCGCGCCCTTCCTCGGCGGGCTGGTCGAGGCCGGCGGCTGGCTCTTCACCGGCGGCGTCCTGGACCGCAAGGAGGAGGCGGTGCGCTCCGCCCTGGCGGCCGCCGGCTTCGAACCCCTCCAGATCCGCCGCGGTGGCCGCTGGCTTGGTCTCGCCTGGAAGCGGCAAGTCCTTGGGACAACCTAGGATGCTTCATTTCCGGCTTCCCGATCCGGGAAAAAAAGGACCGGTTCCGGTTCAGGATCCCCTGTCGCGCTGCCGAAGGAAAAGGTGCTGCGCATGGGTTCTCTTGAATGCCCTGCCTCGCCGGAGGGGATGACGGCAGGCAGGGAAGCAAAGGGGAAAATGGAAGCCGGCGGTGGATCCTGGATCCGCCGCCGGTTTTCTGATGGGCCGGAGCCGGGCGGCGGGGGCGTATCCTGGGAGCGGACGCTTCATCCGCTCGGGGATCCCGCGGGGGCTGCCGGCGCGGCCCTCCTCCCGGCACCGCACCCGCCTTGGCCCCTGCCGCTCCTCGTCCCGCCGCCGGCGGGCGCCGCCCTGCCCTTCTCCTCGTTCTGCTGCTCTTCCTGGCGGCCGGGCTGGGGGGCTGGCTCAGCCGGGACTGGCCGAGCGACAACCGCATCGACCTGTGGCTCCGGAACCAGGACCGCGCCGCCCACGAGCGCCTGAAGGAGCTCTTCCGTGGCGATGACCTGCTCCTGGTGCGTTCCGACCGCTTCCGCCTGGAGGACGGGGAGGCGCTGGCCTGGCTGCAGCGCGCCGGCCTGCGCATGGCCTCCTGGCCCGGCGTTCTGAGCGTCACGGACCCCTTCCGGCTCCCGGCCCAGCCGGAGTTCCCGCCGCGAACCGCCCTGGAGCAGGGCCTGCGCCGTCCCCTCTGCGAGGCCCTGGACCTCGTGGATCTGGACCGGCCGCGGGTGGACTACATCCTGCGCCTCGACGGTCGCGAGTCGCCGGAGCGCTGGCTGGAGCTCTCCCGGCGCCTGCGCGGCCTCGCCGAGGAGGCGGAGGGCCTCGGCCTCCGGCTTCGCAGCGCCGGACACCCCCTCGTGGCGGCCGCCCTGAGCGAGGCCTCGGCCCGGATGGAGCGCCTCTTCACCCCGCTCCTGGTCGCCGTCTCCCTCCTCGGCGTGGCCTTGGTCCTCGGCTCCTTGCGTCTGGCGCTCCTCTGCGTCCTGCCGGCCCTGACCGCGACCCTGGTCCTGCGGGCGGTCCTCGACGAGATCCTCCACTGGCCCTCGAACCTCATCCTGGTGGGCTCGGGCCCTCTCACCCTGGTCCTGATCCTGGCGGCCAGCGTCCATCTGGTGAGCTCCTTCCGGCGCCACAGCCTGCGCTTGCCGCCGCCTGCCGCCGCCCGCCAGGCCCTCCGGGACAAGGGCCAGGCCTGCCTCCTGGCGGCCCTGACCACGGCGGTCGGCTTCGGGGTCTTCGGCCTGAGTCCGGTGGAGCCCGTGCGCCGCCTGGGCCTGGCCGTTGCCGGCGTCATGCTCCTGGGCGTCCCGGCCACCCTCGCGGTCCTGACCGGGCTCCTCGCCGGTCTGGGGGGGCGCTCTGCCGGCCGCGTCCACCGCCGGAGCCTGGCCTGGAACGTCCTGGCCGCCGGCGCCATCCGCCGCCGTTGGGGTTTCCTCGCCCTGGTCCTCGGGGTCCTGACCGGCGCCTCCTTCGTGCCGGCGCAGCTGGATCGTGGGATGCATCCCCTGGACTACTTCCCGGAGGACGCCGCCCTCCG
>Ga0256830_1001225_pt1 | contig 18429 bp, 19 predicted proteins | sample 128326metaG_FD_190537 | JGI IMG/M metagenome (GOLD analysis project Ga0256830, IMG submission 190537) | Hydrothermal vent microbial communities from Lau Basin, Pacific Ocean - 128-326 | ecosystem: Environmental > Aquatic > Marine > Hydrothermal vents | place: Pacific Ocean: Lau Basin | collected... | reverse complement strand
GGGCTCAGCAGCCCCGCGCTCACCGCCACCGCCACCGTCCCCGTGGCCAGGCTCCCCTTCAGAAACGTTCTGCGTAGCATGATTCTCTCCTCAACGTTGGGATGAAACCGTCGGTCGGTGCTCGACCCGTCGCAAAAGGCGGGCCAGCCCGAAGGGACGGAAATTCAAGGGCTTGTGACGGTTTCTGCCGGCCGGGCCGTGCACATTGCACGATGACGTTGCAAAGGGCGATGCAGCGGGAGGCCGGTCTTCAGTCGGTCTCGTCGGCGAGTCCCTCGCGCCGCCAGGCCTGGAGCTTGCGCCACAGGGTGGACTTGTTGATGCCCAGGGTGGCGGCGGTCTTCTCGCGGCTGCCACCGCAGTGCTCCAGCACGCGCAGGATGTAGCGCCGTTCCAGCTCCTGCAGCGTGGGCCAGTCGGCGTCGATGCCGTCGCCCCGGGGCGGTGCCGCCGGCAGGGGTTCCAGCTCCAGCACCGGGCCGTCGGCCAGGGCGACGTGGCGCTCCACCAGGTTGCGCAGCTCGCGCACGTTGCCCGGCCACGGATACTCCAGCAGCCGGCGCATGCTGGCGGCGTCAAAGCCCACCACCTCGCGGTGATAGCGGCGCGCAAAGTGGTCCACGAAGTGCTGGACCAGTAGCGGGATGTCGTCGCGCCGCTCGCGCAGGGGCGGCATGCGCAGCTTGACCACGTTGAGGCGGTGGTACAGGTCGTGGCGGAACCGGCCCTCCGCCACCAGCCGTTCCAGGTCCTGGTTGCTGGCCACGATGAAACGCACGTCGATGTCGATGGGGCGCACGCCGCCCACCCGCGTCACCTGCTGCTCCTGGACCACCCGCAGCAGCTTGATCTGCATGGCATCGGAGATGTTGCCGATCTCGTCCAGGAACACGGTGCCGCCGGAGGCGGCCTCCAGCAGGCCGCGCTTGGCCGTGACCGCACCGGTGAAGGCCCCCTTCTCGTGGCCGAACAGCTCGCTTTCCAGCAGGGTGTCGGACAGGGCGCCGCAGTCGATGACCACGAAGGGCCGCTCGGCGAACTGGCTGCGGTGGTGGATGGCGCGCGCGGCCAGTTCCTTGCCGGTGCCGGATTCGCCCTCGATGATGACGTTGCAGCGGATGTCGGCCACCTTGTCGATGAGCCGGTAGACCTGCTGCATGGCGTCGCTGCCCCCCAGCAGGTCGGAGAAGCGCTCCTGGCGGCCGAGCTGGCGGCGCAGCAGGCGGTTTTCCTCCACCAGTGCGCGGTGGGCCAGGGTGCGTTCCACCAGCACCCGCATCTCGTCCATGTCGAAGGGTTTCTTGATGAAGTCGGTGGCGCCCAGGCGCAGGGCCTCGATGGCGCTCTCCACGTCGGCGTAGCCGGTGACGATGACCACCGGCACGTCGTTGTCGTGCTCGCGCACCCTGGCCAGCAGCTCGATGCCGCTCAGGCCCGGCATGCGCAGGTCGGTGATGATCATGGCCGCGCCGCGATGGAGGAAATGCTCCAGGGCCGCGGCGGGATCGCGAAACACCTCGCAGTCGTAGTCGGCCCCGGCCGAGAAGCGCAGCATGAGCTCGCCGGCCTTGGGGTCGTCGTCGACGAACAGGATGGTGGGGCGGGTGGCGTCGTTCATGGGGCATCACCGGTGCCGCCGCCAGTATCGGCCGATGGCTGCGGCCGGCGCAAGGGCAGGCGCATGCTGGCGGTGGCGCCCTGGTCGGGGTTGTTGTGCAGGTCCAGGCTGCCGCCGTGGTGCTCCACGATGCCCAGGGCGATGGACAGCCCCAGGCCGGTGCCCTCGCCCTCGGGCTTGGTGGTGAAGAACGGATCGAACAGCCGGTCGCGCACGGCCTCGTCGATGCCGGTGCCCTCGTCACGCACGGTGACGAGCACGGAGTCGCCGTCACAGCGCGCGCCCACCACCACCTGGCCGCCCTCGGGACTGGCCGCGATGGCGTTGAGCAGCAGGTTGACCAGGGCCTGCTGGAGCTGGCCGCTGTCGCCTTCCATGGTCTGGTCCGGCGGGCAGCGGTCGAGGAGGCGCAGGTCCACGTGCCGGGCCCGGGCTGCCTGCTCCACCAGCGCCGCGGTGGCGGCGAGCCAGGGCCCGAGCCGGAACTCGCCGTAGCGCGGCGGCACCTGGCGGGCGAAGTTGAGCACCCCGCGCACGATCTCGGTGGCGCGCAGGGCCTCCTGCTGGAGGGAGTCCAGGTCGCGCCGCAGGTCGGGGTCGTCGGGCAGGGCCCGCTTCAGGAGCTTGGCATACGACAGGATGTTGTTGAGCGGATTGTTGAGCTCGTGGCCGATACCCGCCGCCATCTGGCCCAGGCTGGCCAGCTTGGCGCTGCGCAGCATGAGCTCGCGGGCGCGGTCGCGCTCCGATTCCACCCGCACGATGGTGTCGGCCATGTAGTCGAAGGCCTCGCCCAGCTCCCGGATCTCGTCCACGCGCGAGCGCACGCCGGCGCGGACCTCGCGGTGGCCGTCGGCGAACTGCTTGAGGCGGGCCGCCAGGGTGCGCACCGGCCGGGCGATGTTGCGCACGCCGATCCCGGACAGGCCCAGGGTCATGAACAGGGCCACGCCGGCGACGCCCCAGATGGCGGCGCGGATCTGGCGGAAGGGGGCGGTGAGGCGGTTGTCCTCCACCACCAGGGCCAGGACCCAGTTGACCAGCTCGTCCTGCGCGGGAAAGAAGGCGGTGTAGTAGAGGGTGCGTCCGCCCGGCAGGGCCAGGCGCCCGTCCTCGCCCTCCAGCGCCGACGCCACCGCCTGGTCCAGCAGATCGTCCACCATGAGCGGCCCGGACCGGGGCTGGGCCAGGCGCAGGTTGCGGGCGTCGTCGAACAGCACCAGCCCGTTGCGGGCCTCGTGGTCGGGGTTGAGTTCCACCAGCAGCAGCCGGCCCTGGTGCAGGCGCGGGGCGTGTTCCATGATGCGGTCCAGCTCGCCGCCCAGCAGGGTGACGGTGAGGGCGCCCACCAGCCGGCGCCGGTGGTAGAGGGGGACGATGTAGTCCTGCTTGGGCAGGTGCTTCATGTCCTCGGCCTCGCGCAGCCGGTGGGGCAGGGTGATCAGGCTCACCCGCTTGCGGGGCAGGCGGTCCAGCCGGCGCATGAAGGCCGGGTCGTTGAGTTCCGGTTCCACCAGCGGCACGCCCTCGATGCCCTCGTAGATGGCCGGGCTCACCCGGCGGTGACTGACCTTGATCAGGGTGTTGCCCTGGTAGTCCAGCACGCGGATGGCGAAGTAGCCCGGCAGGATGGTGCCCAGGCCGCGGAAGAAGCGGTTGATGCGGGCCCGGCGCACGTTGATCTCCGGGTGGGCGTTGCCCCGCCGCCGTTCGTACAGCACCGGCAGGATCTCGCGCACCGCCGGCGAGCGGGCCAGGCCCAGGACCAGGGCCTGCTCCGCCTGGTGGCGGCGGCGGATCTCGCCGGCCAGGTTGCCGAGGCCGGCGGCGATGTCCGCTTCCTGTGACTGGCGGTGGCTGGTCTGGACGTAATAGGTCGCCGCCAGCGCCAGCCCGGTGAGGGGCAGGATGGTGGCGACGAAGATCCAGAGAAAGATGCTGCGGCGGATGTTCACGACGCGGGTCTCGTTGCCGGCAGGGGTGGATGCGCAGGGCGCCGCCCCGGGGCAGGTTCTCACCATACCATGGACGGCGCCGGCCGCCCCCTGTTCCCGGGCCGGCCCGGTGGGCACGGGCGGCGGCGGGCGCGTATAATCGCATATCGCCGCCATGTCCGGGATGCCGTCCATGTCCACCCTGCTGCGCCTCCTGCCGTTGCTGATCCTGCTGCTCGCGGCCGCCGGCTGCGGCAAGAAGGGCCCGCTGTACCTGCCGCAGGAGAGCCGCGCGGTGGCGGAACGCTAGGGCCGTGGACCACTTCACCTATCGCGACGGCGTGCTCCACGCCGAGGCGGTGCCCCTGACCGCCATCGCCGAGCACCACGGCACGCCCTGCTACGTCTACTCCCGTGCCACCCTGGAGCGCCATTTCCGCGCCTTCGACCAGGCCCTGGCCGGGCGCCCGCACCTGGTGTGCTACGCGGTCAAGGCCAACTCCAATCTGGCGGTGCTGGACGTGCTGGCCCGGCTGGGGGCGGGCTTCGACATCGTCTCCGTGGGCGAGCTGGAACGGGTGCTGGCCGCCGGCGGCCACCCGGCGCGGGTGGTGTTCTCCGGGGTGGGCAAGCGTGCCGACGAGATGCGCCGGGCGCTGGAGGCGGGCATCCGCTGCTTCAACGTGGAGTCGGAGGCGGAGCTGGAGCGCCTCGACCGGGTGGCCGGGGAGCTGGGAGTGCGCGCTCCGGTGTCGCTGCGGGTCAACCCCGACGTGGATGCCCGCACCCATCCCTACATCTCCACCGGCCTGCGCGAGAACAAGTTCGGCATCAACATCGAGGCCGCCGAGGCGGTGTACCGCCGCGCCCACCAGCTCCCCCACCTGGAGGTGCTGGGGGTGGACTGCCACATCGGCTCCCAGCTCACCGAGACCGCCCCCTTCGTCGATGCCCTGGAACGGGTGCTGGCCCTGGTGGATCGGCTGGCGGACCAGGGCATCCACCTTTCCCACCTGGACCTGGGCGGCGGGCTGGGCATCCGCTACCGCGACGAGACCCCGCCCGAGCCGGCGGACTATGCGCGGGCCATCGACGCGGCCCTGGGCACGCGCGACCTGGAGCTGCTGGTGGAGCCGGGGCGGGCCATCGCCGGCAACGCCGGGGTGCTGCTCACGCGGGTGGAGTACCTCAAGCACACCGCGCACAAGAACTTCGCCATCGTCGATGCGGCCATGAACGACCTGCTGCGCCCGGCCCTGTACGACGCCTGGCAGGAGATCGTGCCGGTGGTGCCGCGCGGCGACACCGCCGCCTGTGTCTATGACGTGGTGGGCCCGGTGTGCGAGACCGGTGATTTCCTGGGCAAGGGCCGCGAGCTGGCCCTGGCCGAGGGGGACCTGCTGGCCGTGCGCTCGGCCGGGGCCTACGGTTTCTCCATGAGTTCCAACTACAACAGCCGTCCGCGCGCGGCCGAGGTCATGGTGGACGGCGACCGCCACCATTGCGTGCGCGAGCGCGAGCGCATCCCCGACCTGTTCGCCCTGGAGCGCCGGCTGCCGGACTGAGTGCCCGTGGAGATCGCCTTTACCAAGATGCACGGCCTGGGCAACGACTTCGTCGTCATCGACGCGGTCAACCAGGCGGTGGCGCTGACGCCCGAGCAGGTGCGCTTTCTCGCCGACCGCCACTTCGGCGTGGGCTGCGACCAGGTGCTGCTGGTGGAGCCGCCGCCGGGACCGGAGGTGGACTTCGGCTACCGCATCTTCAATGCCGACGGCGGCGAGGTGGAGCAGTGCGGCAACGGCGCCCGCTGCTTCGCCCGCTTCGTCATCGATCACGGCCTGTGGCAGGGCGAGCGCCTGCGGGTGCAGACCGCCGCCGGTCCGCTCACCCTGGTGGTGGAGCCCGACGGCCGGATCACCGTGGACATGGGCCGCCCGCGGTTCGAACCCGCCGCCATCCCGTTCGAGGCCCCGGCCCCGGCGCCGGCGTACACGCTGGAGGTGGACGGCGAGACGGTGGAGCTGGGCGCGGTGTCCCTGGGCAATCCCCACGCGGTGCTCGTGGTGGCGGACGTGGACCGGGCGCCGGTGGCGCGCCTGGGCCCGGCCATCGAGCACCATCCGCGCTTTCCCGCCCGGGTCAACGTGGGCTTCATGGAGGTGGTGGATGCCGCCCGCATCCGGCTGCGGGTGTGGGAGCGCGGCGCCGGCGAGACCCTGGCCTGCGGCAGCGGGGCCTGTGCCGCGGTGGTGGTGGGTCGCCAGCAGGGGCGGCTTGGTGATAAGGTTGCGGTGGACCTGCCGGGCGGGCGCCTGGAAGTGCGCTGGGCCGGCATCGATGCGCCGGTGCTGCTCACCGGCCCGGCCACCCGCGTGTTCGAGGGGCGAATCGAGTTATGAGCATCCAGCAGGCCGAGGAGCCGGACCGCGAACAGGAAAAGCAGGTGGCACGCTACCTGCGCGAGCATCCCGATTTCTTCGAGCGCCACCGCGAACTGCTGGGCGACATGGTGCTGCCCCACGAGGCGGGCGGGGCGGTGTCCCTCATCGAGCGCCAGGTGGGCGTGCTGCGGGAGCAGAAGGACGAGCTGCGCCGCCGCCTCCAGCGGCTGGTGGACAACGCCCGCCTCAACGAGGAGCTGGTGGAGCGCATCCACGCCCTGGTGCTGGCCCTGCTGGACGCCCGCGATCTGGAGGCGGTGCTGGACACCGTGCGCGAGCGCCTGCTGGCGGACTTCGAGGCCGACGCGGTGGTGCTGCGCCTGTTCCGCCCGGCCGACGCGCGGCTGGCCGGCCGGCCCGAGTTCGTGGACTGGAGCGAGCCGGTGCTGGGGGCGTTCGAGAAGGTCATCCGCGGCGGGCGGCCGGTGTGCGGGCGGCTCAAGTCCGGCCAGCTCGACTCGCTGTTCGCCGACGAGGCGGGGGCCATCGCCTCGGCCGCCCTGGTGCCCCTGCGCCTGCCGGAACGCGAGCGGCCGCTGGGCCTGCTGGCCATCGGCAGCCGCCGGCGCGACCGCTTTCACGCCGAGATGGGCACCCTGTTCCTGGCCCACCTGGGCGATGTCATCGCCCGCGTCCTGCGCCCGCACCTGCGCGAGTAGGCCGGTGGACGCCGAGGCCCGCGCCCAGGTCGAAGACTATCTCCGGGCCCTGGCCGGCGAGCGCCGCCTGTCCCCCCACACCCTGCGCGGCTACCGGCGCGACCTGGCGGCCTGCGCGGCGTTCTGCGACGAGCAGGGGGTGGCGCGCTGGGAGCAGCTCACCGAGCACCACGTGCGCTCGCTCCTGGCCGCCGGCCACCGCCGCGGGCTGGGCGGGCGCAGCCTGCAGCGGCGCCTGGCGGCCCTGCGCGGCCTGCTGGATCACCTGGTGCGGCAGGGGCGGCTGCCGGCCAATGCCGCCCGCGGGGTGCGGGCCCCGCGGGCCCGGCGCCCCCTGCCCCGGACCCTGGACGTGGACCAGGCCGCCGCACTCATGGAGGTGCCCGGCGACGGGCCCCTGGCCGTGCGCGACCGTGCCATGCTGGAACTCATGTACTCCTCCGGCCTGCGCCTGGCCGAGCTGGTGGGGCTGGACCTGGCCCGCCTGGACCTGGAGGAGGGGATGGTGGAGGTCACGGGCAAGGGCGCCAAGGACCGGCGCCTGCCCGTGGGCCGCAAGGCCCGCGAGGCCCTGGCCTCGTGGCTGGCGGTGCGCGCGGGGCTGGCCGCCGCGGACGAGCCGGCGGTGTTCGTGGGCCGCCACGGGCGGCGGCTGTCGGCCCGCGGCGTCCAGGCCCGGCTCCGGTACTGGAGCCGGCGCCTGGGGCTGGAGGTGCCGGTGCATCCCCACATGCTGCGCCATTCCTTCGCCAGCCACCTGCTGGAGTCCAGCGGCGACCTGCGGGCGGTGCAGGAGCTGCTGGGCCACGCCGACATCGGCACCACCCAGATCTACACCCACCTGGACTTCCAGCACCTGGCCCGGGTCTATGACCAGGCCCATCCCCGCGCCCGCCGCCGGCGCTGAGCCGCGGAGGGCCAGGCGCGGTCCGGCGCCCGCCGCGGCCCGGGTCCTGCACCACCGTCCCGGCTGCCCTACACTTGCAGGGACGGATTCCGGGTGAGGGGCGCCTTGCAGGCAGCGGCATGAAGTACGCGCACCTGTTCATCCTGGCCACGGTGCTGCTGGTGAGCCTGGTGGTGGCCGGTACCGCCTGGCTGCGGATGAACGACTTCCGCGACTACCAGCACCAGCTGGCCCGGCGCGCGGTGGATGTCACCGCGGCGGAGCTGGGCCGGCAGCTCGCCGAGCGCCGCGAGCAGGTGGAGCTGTTCGTGGCCGACCAGGCCCGGTTCATCGGCCTGCTGGCCGCGGACCCGGCCAACGCCGAGGTGGGCAGGGTGCTGCACCGCCGCATCCGCATGTACTTCCCCGGCCGGTTCGCATTCACCATCGCCGACGGGCAGGGGCGGGTCCTGGTGGAGGATCCGGACATGGCCCCCGGCCCCCTGTGCCTGGCGGACCTGCAGGCGGTGGCCGCCGGCGCCCCGGCCCGGGTGCGCCTGCATCCCGACCCCGGGCGGCCCCACTACGACATCGTGGTGCCCTGGCGCGACGGGAAGCGGGGCGGTTTCTTCTTCATCAGCTTCGGTTTCGACCACATCGTCAAGCTGCTGCGGCTGGCGGCGCCGCCCGGCCAGCACCTGCTGCTGCTCAGGGACGACGAGCCCGATCTCATCGAGGTCACGGACGAGGGCGTGCGCGGGTCCCTGCCCCGGGACGGTGACCGCCTGGCGCCGGACGAACGCGCCCGGCTCATCTACAGCCAGCCGGTGCCGGGGACCCGCTGGCGCCTGGCCGCACTGCTGGAACCGGATCTGCTGACCGGCTACAACCGCGAAGTGGTGGCCCTGGCCGGCCTCGTCATCCTGCTGTTCGCCGCCTACGGCGCCGCCGCCTGGTGGCTGCTGCGCCGGCAGGACGAACGGCGCAGCCGGGCCGAGGAGGCCCTGCGCAACTGGAAGCAGCTCCTGGAGCAGGCCAACCAGGAGCTGCGCCAGCTCGCGGTCACCGACGAGCTCACCGGCCTGCCCAACCGGCGCCAGTTCTATGACCTGGCCGAGGTGGAGATGAAGCGCGCGCGCCGCAACTGGGTGCCCCTGTCGCTGCTGGTCATCGACGTGGACAAGTTCAAGGATTACAACGACACCTACGGCCACAAGGCCGGCGACGAATGCCTGCGGCGGGTGGCGCAGGGGATCCGCGAGGTGCTCAAGCGGCCGTCGGACATCGTGGCCCGCTACGGCGGCGAGGAGTTCGTCGCCCTGCTGCCCGACACGCCGCAGGTGGGCGCCGAGCAGATCGCCGAGGCCATCCGCGAGGGCGTGGAGGCCCTGGGCATCCCCCATGCCTCGTCGGGAGTGGCGCCGGTGGTGACGGTCTCGGTGGGGGTATGCGGCATGGACCCGGGCAGCCGGGTGGAGCTGGACGAACTCATCCAGCGCGCCGACCAGGCCCTGTACCGGGCCAAGTCGGAGGGCCGCAACCGGGTCGCCTGCTGCCCGCCGGTATAACGACCGCCGCCGGCGCACCCGCCGGGGCAGCGGGAGCCGGGTTCAGATGTCGGCGTCGAACAGGTCGTCTGCGATCTGTTCCTTCAGGCGCCGGGCCTCCATGAGCTGTTCCAGGCGGCGGCGGGCCGCCAGTGCGCGCTGGGCCCGGGTGGGCGGCGGCACGTCGTCAGGGATGTCCGCCTCGCTGTCCCCGTCCACTCCCAGCAGGTCGTCGTCCAGTGCGCCCACGCGATCAGGGTTGGAGAATTCGCCGGAATCGTTGCCGGAAATCTTCTCTGCCATGTTGCTCAACACCCCACTTCCAGGCTGCTCAAGCTTCAGTGGCGTGCCCCGTCGCGGCGGGGCCGCATCCCTGGTCCGGGCCGGTGCTGCCGGCGCCGTCCCCATAGCGGTTATCGGTCCCTCCTCGGCCGCTATTTAGGTCCGCACCGCAATCCTGTCAAGCGTCCCGACAGGCTAGCCGGCCCGTGCGTGGCCCCGGACGCCTTCTCCATTTATATCATAACTTGTTGATTATAGGTGATATTCATGGTCTGCCCGGGTTTCCGGTCCAACCATGAGCCGGGATGAATAATGAATAGTGAATTATTTCTTGATTGTTCAGCCACCTCTGGTACGCTTGCCCCCATGACCGAGCCCGCCGCCCCGTTGCCCGAGACCGACGCCACCCGGCGCGAGATCCTGGCCGCGGCGCGCGACCGCTTTCAGCGCTACGGCTACCGCAAGACCACCATGGCCGAGATCGCCGACGACGTGGGCATGTCGGCGGCCAACCTCTACCGCTACTTCGACAACAAGCAGGCCATCGCCGCCGCCTGCGCCATGGAGTGCCTGGGCGAACGCCTGGCCCTGCTGGAGCAGGTGGTGGCGGGCGGCGGCGGCGCGGCGGACCGGTTGCGGCAGTTCGCCCTGACCCTCCTGCGTTACACCCACGAGGAGTTTTCCAGCCAGCCCCACGTCCATGAGCTGGTGGAGTTCATCGTCGCCGAGCGGCGTGACGTGGTGGACTGGAAGGTGCAGGCGGAATGCGCACTCCTGGAGCGGCTGCTGGCCGAGGGCACGGCGGGGGGCGAGTTCCGCGAGGTGGACCGGACGGAAACCGCCCGCGCCATTCACGCGGCCCTGGCCATGTTCCAGCTGCCACTGTTCATGAGCATCTGTCCCATGGAGGAGCTGGAGGCCCGTGCCCGCAGCGTGGTGGATCTGCTGCTCCATGGCCTGGTTCCGCCCCGCGACCGAGACTGAGCAAGGAGGTCACCGCCATGCACCGACTGGAAAACAACTGGGGCCCGTGGGTGCTGCGATGGCGCTGGCCGCTGGTGCTGCTGCTGCCGGTGGCGGTCCTGGCCGTGGCCCTGAGCGGCGGCCGCCACCTGTCCTTCACCACCAACTACCGTGTCTTCTTCAGTGAGGACAATCCCCAGCTCCAGGCCTTCGACCGGGTGGAGGCCACTTATGCCAGGCAGGACAACGTCCTGTTCGTGCTGACCCCGGAGGACGGCGACGTCTTCACGCCGGGGACCCTGGCCGCGGTGCAGGCGCTCACCGAGCGGGCCTGGCAGCTGCCCTACTCCACGCGGGTGGAGTCCATCACCAACTTCCAGCACACCGAGGCCGAGGGCGACGACCTGGTGGTGGAAGACCTCGTGCCGGACGCCACGGCCCTGGACGGCGCGGCCCTGGCCCGCGTGCGCCGCATCGCGCTGGCCGAGCCGCTGCTGGTGCGGCGGCTGGTGGCACCCGATGCCCGCGTCACCGCGGTCAACGTCACCATCCAGCTTCCGGGCGTGGCCGAGCACCAGGAGGTGCCGGAGGTGGTGGCCGCGGCCCGCGCCCTGGCCGCCGACCTGCGCCGGGAATACCCCCACCTGGAGGTGCGCCTGTCCGGCATGGTGATGATGAACAATGCCTTCTCCGAGGCCTCGCAGCGGGACATGAAATCGCTGGTGCTGCTGGGCTTCGCCCTGATGATCGCCACCCTCGCCCTGCTGCTGCGGGACTTCCAGGGCAGCCTGCGCGGCACCGCGGCATCGGTGGCCGTCACCGGGCTGGCCGGCGGTGCCGTGGCCGCCGGGCTGCTGCCGGCGGCGGCCGTGCCCTGGCTGCTGGCCGCCGGGGTGCTGGCGGCCCTGGTCCTGTTCACCCGTTACCTGCCGGCCACCGCCGGGGTGTTCTGGGTCATCGTGCTCTCCATCCTGTTCGCCATGGGCACCGCCGGCCACGTGGGCTTTCCCATCACGCCGCCCTCGGCCTCGGCCCCCACCATCATCCTCACCGTGGCGGTGGCCAACTCGGTGCACGTGGTGGTGAGCCTGTTGCACGAGCTGCGCCAGGGGCGGACCAAGGACGAGGCCATCACGGAGTCGCTGCGGCTCAACCTGTTTCCGGTGTTTCTCACCAGCGTCACCACGGCGCTGGGCTTTCTCAGCATGAATTTCTCCGAGGTGCCGCCGTTCCGCCACCTGGGCAACATCGTCGCCTTCGGCGTACTGGCCTCGTTCATCCTCTCGGTGACCTTTCTGCCGGCGCTCATTTCCCTGCTGCCGGTGCGCATCGAGATCCGGCGCGGCGAGCGCCCCGGCGTGATGGAGCGGTTCGCCGAGTTCGTGGTTCGCCGCCGCCGCCCCCTGCTGTGGGGCAGTACCGCGGTGGTGCTGGTGCTGGTGGCCTTCATCCCGCGCAACGAACTCAACGATGTCTTCGTGCACTACTTCGACACCGACATCGAGTTCCGGCGCGATGCCGACTACACCGACCGGCACCTCACCGGCCTGTACGTGTTCGACTACTCGCTGGAGTCCGGCACCCCCGGCGGCATCAGCGACCCGGCGTTCCTGCGGGAGGTGGAGGCCTTCGCCCGCTGGTACCGGGAGCGGCCCGAGACCCGCCATGTCAACGTGATCACGGACGTGTTCAAGCGGCTCAACAAGAACATGCACGGGGACGACCCGGCCTGGTACCGCCTGCCCGAGCAGCGCAACCTGGCGGCGCAGTACCTGCTGCTGTACGAGATGTCGCTGCCCTACGGGCTGGATCTCAACAACCAGATCAACGTGGACAAGTCGGCCACCCGCATGGTGGTGTCCACCCGCATCCTGTCCACCCGCGAGGTTCTGGCCCTCAAGCAGGCAGCCGACGAGTGGGTGGCGGCGAACGCCCGGCACATCAAGGCCGCGGAGGCCACCGGCCCCACGGTGATGTTCGCCTACATCGGCAGCCGCAACATCGTGTCCATGCTCACGGGGACCACCCTGGCCCTGGCGGGGATCTCGCTGATACTCGTCCTGGCCCTGCGCTCGGTGCGTATCGGCCTCGTCAGCCTGCTGCCCAACCTGGTGCCGGCGGCCATGGGCTTCGGGCTGTGGGGCATCCTGGTGGGCGAGGTGGGCCTGGCCCTGTCCATCGTCACCGGCATGACCCTGGGCATCGTGGTGGACGACACCGTGCATTTCCTGAGCAAGTACCTGCGCGCCCGGCGCGAGCGCGGCCTGGCGCCGCCCGACGCGGTGCGCTATGCCTTTCACACCGTGGGCCGGGCCCTGGTGTTCACCTCGGTGGTGCTCATCGTCGGCTTCGGGATCCTGGCCCTGTCCAGCTTCCACCTGAACTCCGGCATGGGCATGCTCACGGCCATGGTCATCGCCTTCGCCCTGGCGGCCGATTTCCTGCTGCTGCCGGCCCTGTTGATGAAATTCGAGGAGAAAGCCGATGCCAAGACTCGCCTGGCTGCTGATACCGATCCTGCTGCTGCCTAGCCCGTCCCGGGCCGAGACGCCCGAGGAAAAGGGCCTGGCCATCGCCGTGGAGGCCGATCGCCGCGACAGCGGCTGGGGCGACATGCAGGCCGAGCTGGAGATGATCCTGCGCAACCGCAACGGCGACGAGAGCCGCCGCCAGCTCCGCAGCCGCAGCCTGGAGGTGAAGGGCGACGGTGACAAGACCCTCATCATCTTCGACGCCCCGCCCGACGTGAAGGGTACGGCCTTCCTCAGCCATACCCATGCCACGCGCCCGGACGACCAGTGGCTCTACCTGCCGGCGCTGAAGCGGGTCAAGCGCATCAGCTCGGCCAACAAGTCCGGGCCCTTCATGGGCTCCGAGTTCGCCTACGAGGACATCGCCTCGCAGGAAGTGGAGAAATACCGCTACAAGTACCTGCGCGACGAGGTGCTCGACGGGCGGCCGGTGTTCGTCATCGAACGCTATCCCCGGTACCGCAACTCCGGCTACACGCGCCAGGTGGCCTGGATCGACCAGGAGACCTACCGGCCCGAGAAGGTGGAGTTCTACGACCGCAAGAACGCCCTGCTCAAGACCCTTACCTATCACGACTACCGCCAGTACCTCGGCCGCTACTGGCGCGCCCACCGCATGGAAATGGTGAATCACCAGACCGGCAAGAGCACCACCCTGTTGTGGAAGAAAATCCGCTTCCGCACCGGGCTCACCGACCGCGACTTCGACCGCAACGCTCTCAAGCGCGCGCGCTGACGATGGTCGTGCGAGGAGGGCTGGTACTGGCCGCGGCACTGCTGGGCCTGGTGCCGGGCACGGCGCCCGCCCAGCGCAGCGAGTGGTCGGGAGAGGTGGCGCTGGAGGCCCGCCGCTTTCCCCAGCCGCCGCTGAACCCCTTGCAGCACGGCGACAACCTGTCGGCCGCGGTGCGGCCCCAGTACTACAGGGAGTGGGACGGCGGCCGCCGGAGTTTCCGCCTGGAGCTGCTCGGGCGCGTGGACCAGGGCGACGACGAGCGCACCCATGCCGATGTCCGCGAGCTGAGCTGGACCTGGGTCTCGCGCGACTGGGAGGTGACCGCCGGCATCGGGCGGGTGTTCTGGGGAGTGACCGAGTCGCTGCACCTGGTGGACATCGTCAACCAGACCGACCTGGTGGAGAACCCGGACGGCGAGGACAAGCTGGGCCAGCCCCTGCTGCGGCTGGCGCTGATCCGCGACTGGGGCACGCTGGAGGCCTTCGTCCTGCCCGGGTTCCGCGAGCGCAGCTTTCCCGGCCCCGAGGGCCGGCTGTGGCCGGCGCTGCCCCTGGCGCCCGCCGTGTACGAGTCGCCGCGCCGGCGCAGCCATGTGGACGGGGCGCTGCGGTGGTCCCACAGCACCGGGATCTGGGACCTGGGGCTGAGCGTCTTCCGCGGCACCAGCCGCGAGCCGCGGCTGGTGATCGCCACCGATCCCTTCGGCCGGCCCCGGGCCATCGTGCCCGTGTACGACATCATCGACCAGGCCGGCGTGGACGTCCAGGCCACCCTCGAGGACTGGCTGTGGAAGCTGGAATGGATCCGGCGCCGCGGCCAGGGGCCCGACTTCACCGCCCTGGCCGCCGGTTTCGAATACACCTTCTACGGCGTGCTGGAGACCGCCGCCGACGTGGGCCTGGTGGCGGAATACCTCTACGACAGCCGCGACGACGCGTTCCAGGCCCCGTTCCAGGACGACGTCTTCGTGGGCCTGCGCCTGACCCTCAACGATGTCCAGAGCACCGAGCTGCTGGCCGGCGTCATCGCCGACCGCCGCAGCGGCGAGCGCTTCTACAGCGTCGAGGCCAGCCGCCGCGTGGGCGAGAGCTGGACCGTGTCCCTGGAGGGACGCTGGTTCTCCGGCGGCGAACCGGGCTCACTGCTTCATGCCCTGCGCAACGACGACTACCTGCAGCTCGAGTTGGCGTGGCACTTCTGAGGTTCCCGCCTTCCCGGCGGCGGGCGTGACGGTCGCACCCGGCCGGTTCAGCGGGGCGCGGGTCTCTGCTCGTGGCACGGCAGCAGCAGGCGGCGGGGATCGTCCTGGATGGCCCGGCCGTCGATTTCCACCACCCCTCCGGCACCGACATAGACGGTGGCATTGCCCAGGTGGAGCATGATGCCCTCGGCGGTGTGAATGGTGGGGAAGGAGGGGCGCAGGACGTCGCCGCGGCGCGGCGCACCGGCGTGCCTGCACACGAGCAGGTAGCGGCCCCGGGTCCAGGCCACCACGACGCCATCGCCCTCGGCGACAGGGGGTTCCTGGAGGACCCGGGGCAGGACACGCCGGAGGACGGTGCCGTCCGCCAGGCGCACCGCGACCAGCCCGCCCCGGCCGTCCGTTTCCACCACCGTGCCGTCCATGATCACGGCCTCGCCGGGACGCGAATGCCTGGGCGGAAACGACAGGATCTGTTCCATGTCCATGACACGTGGTCTCCCTGTTCAGCCGGACCCTATCCTTGCAGATCCGGCGGCCTATTTGAAGCGGGCCAGGCGCGGGTCGCTCTGCGGCTGCTCCGGCAGGCCGGTGATGGCGGCCAGCTCCGGCAGGCGCGGCATGCCCCGGGTCACCCGCACCCGCCCCTTCCCGTCCCGCCAGACGATGGCCGGGGTGCCGCTGAGGCCGAACGCCCGCATGATGCGGGCATTGGCCTCGAGCACCCGGCGCGCCCGGTCGGAGACCGTGCGGCCGGCGTACTGCGCGTCGTTGGCGCCGAACCCCTCCATGATGCGGCGGAATTCCAGCGTCGGGTTTTCGGCCTCGAGCATGGCCGCGGCCTTGGTGTGGCTGGTGGGCCGCAGGTAGGCCACCGGCAGCCAGCGCACCTGCAGTCCCGCCTTTTCGTAGGGTTGCAGCGCCAGCCACAAGGCGTGGCAGAAGGGGCAGTTGGGATCGAACACGACGTACACGGTGCTTTTGGGCGCGGCCAGCGTGCCCTCGGGGATGGTCACCGCCCGTTCCAGCTCGGCGAAGGCCTCGCGGTAGTCGGGCCTGGGCACGTAGCGCTCGGCGTACAGGGCGGTGAGGTTGCGCCCGCTGGCGTCCAGCAGGGTGCCGGACAGCAGGGTCTTGCCGTCGGCGGTGGTGAAGACGATGGAATACTGCCCCTCGCTGGCCAGCAGCCAGCCGCGCAGGCCCGAGGCCGCGGGGAAGGAACGCTTGACCTCGATGCCCTGGGCCGCCAGGGCCCGGATCACCTCGGGGTGCTGCTCGGCGGCGCCGGCCGCGACCGGAGCCAGAAGAAGGCCGGCCAGGCCGGCGGCGAGGGCGGATTTGGACTTCATCGGATACACCTGTGCTGGTCCGGGTGCGGCGCCTGCCCGTTAGAGCCGCACCGGCGGCCCGAGTTCAGCCGCCGGAGGGGCCATTGTCGCCCAGAAGGCGGGCGGCTGGCCAGCCCGGACCTGTGTCGGGCTCCGCAAAACCGGCCGCCGGGGCTAGAATAGCCTCACCATGCAGAAGACCCTTGTCATCATCGGCCTGATCCTGCTCGCCGTGGGCCTGCTGTGGCCCTGGCTGGGCAAGCTGCCGCTGGGACGCCTGCCCGGGGATATCGTCATCGAGCGCCCCGGACTGAAGGTCTACATCCCCATCACCACCATGCTGCTGGCCAGCGTGGTGATCTCGGTCATCCTGTGGCTGTTCCGGCGCTGAGCCCGTGGCGGTCCTGATCCAGGAACAGGAGGGGCGGGCCGGGATCCGCGTGCGCCTGGACAAGCCGGTGTTCACCATCGGCCGCGATCCCGGCTGCGACCTCAGCCTCGACGACGAGCTGGTCAGCAAGCACCATGCCACCATCGAGGCGGTGGAGGACCCGGATCGCCCCGGCAGTTTCCAGTACTACGTCCAGGACCAGGACTCCACCAATCACACCTACGTCAACGGCGAGCGGGTGACCCTGTACCGCCTGAGCCAGGACGACGTCATCGGCATCGGCCTGTCCAGCTTCCGCTTCGTGGACGACGCCCACGACGACCTGGAAGAGACCACCCGCATCCAGCGCACCTGGATCCCCGGCCTCTACGTCGCCCGGCGCAAGACGAAGAAGAAAAAGGCGAAAAGGAAGAAGCGCGCCCGCTCGCACAAGTCATGACGACCCGGATGCGCCGGTTTCAACACAAAGCCGCCAGGAGCGCAAGGAATCATATTGTCGGGGGGGGCCTGCAGGGACCGGCCCTTTTTTCCATGATGCCAACGTGTGACGGGCGCGCTGTGCGCCGGCAAACGGCACGGGTGTCATGGCTTGTACGTTCCTTGAGTCACTCATTACAATTTTGCGCCGGGGAGGACACCGCCCCATTTTCAGGGAGGAATTTTCCATGGCCAGGATGAGGGGCTTCGCCGGCAGGATGGCCGCGGCACTGCTGGCGGCCGCTTGCCTCTTGACGAATACGTGGGCAGGGGAAGCCTCCCGCTGCGAGCACCCCGCGTGCCTGAAAACTGCCCGGCACCAGCCGTATGTCGAGCCCGAGTTGTCGGGCCTGCGGACCGTCGAGATCGACGGATTTGCCGTCAAGGTCCCGCCTGCCGCAAGGCAAATCAAGCTTTCCGGCCGCACCTTGTATCTGATCTACCGGGACGGCGCGGTTCTGGCATTGGGGACGGCGACTTCTCCCCCTGTCACCGGCGGTGCTCCTACGTCCATCACCGCCGCACAACTCCCGGAAATCGTTTTCCTGCACAGCGCCACGGACCAGGAGCCACGTGCCGAGGCCGATCGGGCATTGTGGCGGTTCGCCATAAACCTCAAGCCGTACTTTTTCGAAGGTGCCGATGTGGCCTTTGTCACGCAGCATGGCAAGACACGCTATTTTCTCTCCAACAGCACGGCGCAGGGGTTCTCCGGCCGTGCGCTGGTGACCAAGGAAGGCATCTCGCACAGTTATCTCCAGATCGATGCCAAAAACATGGACTTCCGACGCTTTGTCTCCATCGTATTGTCAACCCGGTGAGGGAACTGTTCCATGGAACCGACAGACATGGAAAAGGACGCAGCCAGAGAGATCCTTGTCTATTTCTTCGGCATTCACGCGGAGTCCTGGCCCATCAATGACCGGGTCATTGACAAGATCGGCGAAATGCTGCTGAAGGAACGGCAGTGCGCAAAGGTGATGGATGCGCTGCCTCGCCCTGGCACTGTTGACAAGGGCTACATCAAAAGGCAGTTGCGAAACATCGCCCGGCGTCTCGCCGGTGGCGGGCATTCCTATGATGTTTGCCGGACGGCCATCAAGTATGGATGGGAGCGGGTGGTGTATCTGGCCAGCCAGGGGCTGTAGCACGGTATGGCCGGTCACCGCGGCCTTTGCGCCCTGCACCCGGCCGGCTGCTCCCTCGTCCCTCGTCCCTCGTCCCTTTACCCTTGATGGTATGGCCGGGACAGCTCGTGCACGGCGTCCACGAACACGCGGGCGTGCTCGGGGTCCACGCCGGGCTGGATGCCGTGACCCAGGTTGAAGACGTGGCCGCTGCCGGGGCCGAAGCTGTCCAGGATCTCCGCGACCTCCCGGCGGATGCGCTCGGGCGAGGCGTAGAGCACGGTGGGGTCCATGTTGCCCTGCA